>Ga0302253_1000067_pt1 | contig 120612 bp, 187 predicted proteins | sample AAG_RA_Trp_MG_FD_193537 | JGI IMG/M metagenome (GOLD analysis project Ga0302253, IMG submission 193537) | Enriched activated sludge microbial communities from anaerobic digester in WTTP, New Holstein, Wisconsin, United States - AAG_RA_Trp | ecosystem: Engineered > Bioreactor > Anaerobic >... | reverse complement strand
CCAGGCAAGCACGTCTGAGCCGCCCATCTGCTTCGTACCGTCCCAGCGGAGCAAGCCATCGGCTCGTTTCTTGAGAAGTTCGGGAATCATCGTCCGGTCCTTTCTAGATGCTCAAGCCTAGCTATGACAGTGTCCAATCTACGCTCAAGCTCCTCAAGGCTATCGGCTCTGGTCGTGGATGGGCCAAAGACGCCTTTGAACCGCTTCAGTGCGGGTCTGATGGTCATGGCGTAGTCGCCTTCTCTGCCAGCGATAGAGAAGCCGCTTTCGCCAAAGAAGTCCTTACCCTTCTGGATCAGGCTCGACTTGATACCAGACACGGTCTCACATCTCGGCGTCTTCGGCCCTGCCTCTGGCGGCTCCGTTACGAGGTATCCGTCGGGGTAGGCCACGTACAGCGTCTTGTCGTGAAGGAAGGGGTCGCTCGAGGTCAGGCTGCGCTTCGCGATTAGATTCTTGAAGGCGGATGCAGCTAACTTCTCAGCGCTGCCTCTGCTGTCGGACAGGAGCATCCAGGCTCGCCTCTTCTGGAAATGGTACACGGCATTCCAGTGATCTGGCAGTTTCGCGACGAGTGACGGCTTGAGCACTCGGCTGGGAGAGAGTATGGTCGGCTCCTCGCCCAGTAGTTGGATCACTTTTATCCTACTGTCCATTGTCGGGTTACCTCTGGCAACAACTGCCTTGCAGTTCTGCGACACCGCTCTTCCCTGCCTGATCCACGTCTTGCAGATTTGGCCCAGTGTCGCCACGGCTCCAGGGCTTCTCTTTCCCGACACGACATTGTATGCGGCGAGCGTCGCCTTGGTCCTGACGCTTGGCTCTCTCTGCTCACTCTGTCCGCTTCTCAGCATGGACAAGCAGATGTTGACGTAGGCTGTCTCATAGTCCCTCTTCAACCTGGCCCCGTCCCTATAGTGCTTGTTCAGCAGAGTTAGCGAGTACTTCTTCCTGGCCGGGGAGTCGAGCCGGTACTTTCGCTGCTGCGGCAGCGCGAACAGGGCTAGGCTCATCCGTTTTCGCTGTTCAGGCGTGACCGGGTTGGGTTTAGCCACGACGGTATGTGTGCCGGGGACATCTCGGATATCCGCGTCGTAAAGCGCTCTGGCGAGCTTCTGGTAGACCTTGCGCTTATTGCGCTCTGTCAGATACGGCTCAACCCTGATCCAGGTCGGGGAGTTGAGATAGGCGAGCATGCTCAACTTGACCCTGGCGGGAGTCGAGGCGCGAAGCAGTAGCGCCTCATCGACAACCTGCTGAGAAAACGCCTCAACCTCTTCCGCATCGTTGTAGTAGGCCGACTTATCGCCAGGTTTCAAGGCGTACGAGGGCCGGTTCGGTGACCAGGGAGACCTGGCGACATGTGTCGCCTCGTGCTTGAGTACGTTAAGGATAGCCTGATGCAGATCGCGGCGAGAATACACGCTCCAAGCGCCGAGGCTGGGCCGAATCGGCACGTATAGGCTCAGGACTCCTCCGATCTTCTTCCCTTTCTCTGCTACACTTAGGTATCCAAAGCTTCCACCGAAAGATATCCTCGAGCTATCGTTGAAAATGACCTGGGTCACAATGGGAACGGTGATGTTTCCATTGGTGGTAGGCATCTCGATCTCGTGCCGATCCAGTTCCTCACCGTACACGAATGGAGACTTGTCTCTGTCGAACTCTCCAAGAGCCTCTTCGTTCAGCTTGTCCCGGATCCGTTCGCTAATCTTACCAGCGATGATCGAGGCAGACTTCCTAAGCTGCTCGGAGTCGATGCGGACCGGGGCGGGATTGCTGCGACGTGCCATGCCTGGCAGTCTACAGCCGAGACTGCGCTACGGCAACGTTGTCGCGCCGCCAAAGAATCGATCCAGCCTGGTCGTGACGTGCATCGCTGTCACGTTGGAAGCCACTTGCTTGTTTGACGACTACTTCCCCAGCTTCAGCCGCATCACTTCGGCTGGAGTGATCACGATCTTGAGCCTGCCCAGCTTACGGCAGACATCGACCGGGCCCATGGAGAAGAATTTCTTCTCCTCTCTCGGAATGACCCGGCTGCCCATGTGACGGACATAGGGCATGATGACTGCGAGTTCCTGATCCGTGAACTGTCGTTGATTTTCTGACATCAGAACCTTCCTTGCAGCCAGCGCACGGTCGAACGGAACCCGTCGAGCCATTCGCGCGAGCAGTAGCCGTAACCATCATCATCGACTCGCCACCCGCTGTGAGGCGATGCTTGGGCAGATACGATCTCGGGCACCGACATGTCTAGGCTCGATACTTCGACGCCGATCTGCACCGTAATCGGGTCGCCACCCGTGAGCGGGCCAATCGGAGGTTCCACCATTTGCTCGTCGCCGCTGTTTCGCATCTCAGTTATTCCAACTCGCCTGGATCGTGATGTTCGTTATGGGTTGACCGCTAGGGTTGCTGCTGTTCGGCGCGCCTACCGCGATCCACGTCTCGTAGTCCGACGTGCCGGGACGCCAGCCGCGCATCAAGTATCGCATGGCTCCCGGAGCGGGAATGATTTGCGTGTGGTAAGACGAGGCCAGTGGGTCTGCGGGTCCACCCGTAGCCTCACTACCATCATCTCTTATCTCGGCAGTATAGTCAGCCATTAGATCACCGGAACCGAGCCGTCCCACGGAAATACTACGCCAGCGAGGTAGATATAGTCCCGTACACCAACTACTGATAGCGTGTCCGCTGGAGAACGAACGACCCCAGACGCTTTCATCACTGTACCGATTCCTTTCCATCCACTCGGAGCAGCACCAGCCCCCACTCTACGCGCCCACATCAAAGGTATCACATCATCTTTTGCAGAAAACGGGTTAGTACCTATGCTGCTGCTCGCGTCGTATGCTGGGATACTGCCATTACCTCCGCTATTATCCATAAGTCTGCATGGAGGACATCCAGTGTATGAAGCCCCCAATAACGCCCTGCCTCCAGCTTGTGTTGTTGAAGCGTTAGCGATCCAGAAATAATTTTTCACTAAGTCGGCATTTTGAAAAAACCGACCAAATACAACGGGATCCGGGTCTAACGAGTCGGGTGAGTCTACGGGATCCATAACAAAAATGCCTGCACTGGTTTCAGAACCTCCGTTGGGTATGGTGAGCCAGTATGCGCCATAAGGAGGTGCGTCATCTGCTCCACAGTGCCCCCTGTAGTTAGATATGGTTAGGAGATGAGTTCCGGCTGTACCAGTGCTCCAGATGTTCGTCTCATCTGCGGCTGTTGGCATAGTTTCTTTGTCCCCACCGGTAATAAAATGCGCAAGGCGACTGTACTTGATCCACCAAGTGTAGTCTGCCACGCTTCCTCTTTGGATACATAGCTCGCGGTTACCGTCAGGAGCTTGCATTCTAACCCAAGCTCGTGAAGCGTTCATTTGCGTCCCGTTCGTGACAGCCCCTGGACCAAGGGCACCAGCGGTCCCGCCACCGTCCATTGGTTTCGTCCACCCAGCCAACATGAGTGTGGACACGAAATTCCAAATGTGTGTACCGCCATTGGCAGGAGTCTGGTTTACTGTGAATTGCCAGGTCATGTCATCCTCACGACGTTTCGAACAGAAGGTCAGCGGAGTAGCACGTCGCCACATTCGTTGCGTCGGCCACGTTGATTCTCAGCCTGCACTCGAACACGCCTTTGCCGGTGAAGCCCGCGAAGGCTGCGGCAACGTCGATCTCGTAGGCCGATGGCAGCAGCGGGTTCGTCGCGGGTCCACCGGGAGGCGGCGAGCCGGTCGTGGTGTCGATTGTTGAGCCTGCAACCACGCCTGGCGCGCCGAGCACACCGTCTTTGTCGTACAGGTCAATCACGGCTTCCCGGCCCACGGCGGCGCTCGTCGTGCTCAGGATGACCTGGAACCTCACGCTGACCAGCGGAAGTGTGGACAGGTCGATGTACGTCGCGCCGATCGTGGTGGGCGTGTCGAGAAGCGTGCTCTGCGTCGTGCCGCAGACCGGAACCCGTGTGGGCTTTGCGCCCTGAATCACCATTGAGCTTCGCATATCGCCTCAGTTCCAACTCGCCTGAATCGTGATGTTCGTTATGGGTTGACCGCTAGGGTTACTGCTGTTGGGCGCGCCTACCGCGATCCACGTCTCGTAGTCCGACGTGCCGGGACGCCAGCCGCGCATCAGGTAGTAGGGGCCGTCCGCACCGGGAAATTCGACCAGAAAGTCTGCTGCGTAGTCTGCCATGGCTATGCCGGGACAACCCCGTTCTCCCAGGGAATGCAGATGTCATCGTTTGATCCGCAGACCACATAGCTGCGGGTGCCACTCGTGAGCGTGCTCTTGAAGGCCCGCGTCGTTCCCACCCACCGTGTGAGCGTACTGAAACCCTTCCAACTCGACGTACCAGCAACGCCAGTGGACCTGGCGAACGGGATCGGAATCGTCGCATCTTCACCGCTGCCCGAGTAGGGATTCACGCCGCAACCGTTGGGAAACGAGACCGGGCCGGATGTGGAGAAGATTTGGCTACCGGGAATGGCTCCCCATGTCGCACCGCTCCAACCCTTCGCCGTGAGGCTGGTCGCAGTGTCCCCGGTCTCGGTGACTCGCCAGCGATCATAGGCAATGCCATGGCCGCAAAGGTAGGGGTCTGGGTCGTCGGCGTAGCCCTGCGTCACAGGCTCGTAAATGATCATCCCGCCGAAGTTTGCGCCGCTCCAGCCATAGCTGACCCAGCCGTAGGGAGCCGCGTCATCCGCGACATGATTCCACGTCGCGGCACCGATGAAGGTGAACGTCGCGTCGGTTTGGATGAACTGCTCGTCAGCCGCCGTCGCTCTCACCGCAGCCGCGCCGCCGATGAACAGGGCACCCTTTGAGTAGAGGATGTCCCACTGCTCCTTGCCCGCCGTGCCGCCCATCGAGAAGAGCCATTCCGCGCCAGAGTCTGGCCTGCGAAGCACCATCCACGAGTTGGCGTTTTCTAGATCTGCGATGGCGGCGATGAAGTCTCCCGCGCCACCGCTCGCCCCATTGCCGCTTCTCGGCACGGTCCAGCCCACGCTGGTAAGCAAGACCTTGAACCCGTACAACGCCGCAGAGCCGCTTGCAACCACACTGTTGGATACGAATTGGAGCGTCATGGCTCACACCGGGGTGTACTTTGCATTGTCAAGAACGTGGATTTCTGCCCGCATCCTCGCGTCGAGAATGCCTGCCATATGCTCGGTAAAGGCGAAGGGGTAGACGGCAAGCGTATGGATAATGCCGTCTTCGAAGTGGGGATCGACTGTCACCGGGTCGGGGGCGACAGTGAACCAAGACGCGCCAATGATTGCGTCGAGCCCGCTCACGATCGTTCCGGCCACGCTTCCAGAAGCAGAGTCCCATGGCACCAGTTTGCCGTCGAGAAATAGTGTCAGACCAGAGGCGTTGCCAGAACCATCGCAGGCAACGATGACGCTGCGCTGCTGCTTATCCTCCACGTCCGCAGATGGTAAGACATTGAAGATCGCACTGGCCACCGTTGTTCCATCTTCCAGGAACATCTCAACCGTGCTCTGCGTCAGAATCATGTACACTCCTACCGCGTCGATGGGGTGGAGCGTAGAGAAGACGGGCGCAGCCGATGTGGGCAAGTTGCTCACCAGCGCCGCGATGGTGAAGGGCTGCGCATCAACGATGCAGTTGGCTGGGGCCGTGGCGTAGTCGGTGGAGCCGTTGCCGAAGCCGATACCCCTGCGGGTGTCGAGTTGGGCCGGGAACGTGGCGGGCGTGACCCCGTCGCCCATGGTGCAGTATTGGGGCCTGGGAGCCTTGCCGCCGCAGTTGCCCGTGACCTGGACACCACCGTCCACGAACTGCCGATCAAAGGGCAGGTAGATGTTGGCGTTGCGTGCCGAGACTCGTTGTGCGCTGTACATTTACCTATTCCCTGCCCACTAGAGGCATAACGGTCATGTCACACTCACCTCTGCGGCGTAGAGTTCCGTGTCGCCGCCGTAGGGGCCGGAGAACCAAGCCACAAGATTACCTGCTCGAGACGGATACCCAATGTTCCGACTATTGACACTCCACTGCGGCGTAACGAGAGCCCCAACGTCTTGCGGCGTCTCGATCATCACCCGTGGGTCGCAGGTAATGCTACACAAGTCACCGTAGTAAGAGATCGGATTCAATGAATAGCGTCGGAAGAACCACCAGGTAACGGTACCATCACTGTGCAACTCAACCCACGGGGAAACATGAGCCCAAGCGACAATCGTCGAAGGTGACGGGTCGTATTGAGGCAGATCGAGACGCCTCACGTCCCACGTCATACCCCCATCTTCACTGTAGCAGCGGAGCATCTGATCGCCGTCGGGGTAGGCACGCTCGATGCCGACCAACTTGTTGTTGCCAAGATGGACGTAGGCTCCCTCGCCAGCGTTGGTCGAATACACCTCGTCACGTATGATGCGATCATTACGAGCGTCAGTCGTCAGGTCCCACGCAACGATGGTGGCAGCCCAACTAGGTGCCCCAGCGACCAGGGATGGCATCACGCGCACACCAAACATGCCATCCCACTCAATTATTGGACCTTGCGGGACAACACCGTTTTCGATCTGCTCCGCAGCCGACCAGGTCGCGCCTTCATCATATGACACGTATCGCCAGGCGGTAAACTCCGTCGTTGCCACGATATAGTGCGACATGCACAGAACCCATCGACCGTCACTCACCCGGCCACCGGCAAGGTTGCGCAAGTCATACCCGGCAAGTTCCCAGACAAGCGTGGCGGCGCTCCACGTCGCTCCGTCGTCACTGCTCGTGCGCATCTTGATCACGCCGTCATCGTCTGCGTGAGTCGTACCTTCCCGATAGTAGTAGACGTAAGTGCCGTCCGTCTTTTGGAACAGCACACCAAACGCGTCATACGTAAGAGTGTCCTCCATCACAACGGGGACGCCAAGAGACACCGTAGGAGGAGTCAGGAGTGCAGGCATGGGCCATTGGATACCGACGTCGCTGGCCAGTCTGCGGCCAATCGCTGCGAGCTGTGCATCCGTCACGCGTTCGCACAACGTCCCAAATTCGTGGACGATGTGCTTAGCCGGATACGTCGCCACGCCGGGGAGTGCGCCGTAGGTGACCACCGCACTGGCATCCGTCGCGACCTCTCCGGTTACGAGGGCGTCGATGATTTTTACACCGTCGAGCCATACCTCGTAGTTGGTCGCAGACGACCATCGACCCGCAAGTACGAAACGCCTACCCTTGGGGAGCACAGCTACAGAGGTCGTCTCAAGCGCATAGGAACCAGTGCCGTTTGCCACGCGAAGTGTCACCGTGTCGTCTATCTCACGAATCGTTTGAATGCCAACACCGGAGGCATCCACGCAGTTAGCAAAGAGTGGTTCTGGGCTAGCGGGAAGCTCCATCGTTTTGCCACACCACCACCATGTCGATCCGCTACCATCGTGCAGATGGTTGTGTGATGCCGCTGTGGTAGATACAGCCGCCTTATCTCCATCGAATCGCAAGCCTGTGTTGCCTCCCCACTGGTCCCGAAAAGGTCGAGTCACGTCGGTGGCTTCGGCGACAACAAGCGCCGCGAAGCCCGCACCTCGCGTGCCGGGTGTCGTTGTCGAACATGTCAATCCGGTACAGGTAAAGCTGTCGATTACGATGCCTGAAGACGTGGTGAAGGCGTAGAATCCAGTTCGCGTCCCACCGGCTGTCGTGTCGACAGAGAATGTGCCGTTGTACACAATCGGCTGTCCCTGTGTTAGCGTATATGGATACACAAGCCCGATTCCCGCCGACCGCACAGCGGTGAACCTGTACCGCCTAAACTGTGTCGTAGTAACGGTCTTGTAGATGGCCCCGTTGGTCCCAGGCGTGAACCGTGCAGCACTCCCGCTAACTGTCCAGCCAACACCTTTCGACCAATACGGATCCGAGTCGAAACCTAGGTCTGTGACCGTGGATCCAGGGAGCAGAGTCATCGTGTCTGATCGCCAGTCGGCCGCCCACCCGTCGTACGCCGCGACAAGCGCAGCGATCGATGTCACGGTGACTGCCACCGTAGCAGACTGCGTGGTACCGCCAGGCCCCGTCGCGTCGGCCCGGAACGTCAGCGTGCCGATGTCCCCGGCGACGATGGGGTAGTCGACGTATCCAGAGCCAGAGGATACCGACGTATCCGATCCGAGCGAGGCAAACGCGCCACCATTTACCGAACCAAATACCTCAACCTCGGTTGCGTCTGCACATGTAAACTCGATTCGCAGCACAGCCCCGACAAGGTGCGTAGTTGCAGCTACTGGAGCGGTCAGAGTCACGGTAGGCGCGAGGATGAATGGAGGAACTACCGCATCGCTACCGAGTAGACCAGGAACCGAAAATACGTCGGACAAGGTGTAGGCGTAAAGCTCCTCGACGCTGCCTGCCCAAGCATTTCCACCACTGCTTCGTCCGCCCACGACGATCCGGTCGAAGCTCGACGTTGCAGTCGAAGCGACCTGCCCCACGACGACCGCATCGACCACGCAGATCACGTTGCCGTCGCTTTCGAAGACCCAGCCAAAGCTATGTTCGCCATCGGCAATAGCACCTCCGAGGACCACTTCTGCGGTCCCTTCGACATATGGCTCAGACAGAGCGGTTATGCCCACCTCAAGCCTAATCCCCGCTGCCGTGCCCAGGCTCAGAAGCGCCTGCTTTGCCCCACCCACTACCGTCGCCTTGGCCGCGATGGTGAACGCACTCTGCGCCCCTACGCTGTATGCCTCGGAGTAGAGCGTGTCGGGGATCGCTGCCGGGTCCCAGCGAAGGATGCAGCTATTTGCTCTTGGGTTGGTCATGGAGATACCGTAACTTCTATGGTTTGCGTGTGATATGCCTCTGCGGTCACACCAGCAAATTCGTAGTATGCCGTGACATAGATCTCATTCACACCGAAGACAGCATTTACACCCTCAACGGCCTGACTGAACGTGCCATCTGGGCCATCTCCTGGTATTACGTTCATTGGGACATTCGAGCCGTTATATGTACCCGCCACCGATGTTACGTAGTCGGTATTTAGAACCGTGCCAGATATGGCAAGAGGGGTCCCTTCCTCTATCGCCTGAAGATACGACGGGCTCGTTATCTCAACTCCCATGGAAGCAAAGGTTCCAGACACGCTGTCGCTGGAGAATTCATTTGCCACAATTACAACTCTACCAATTACATACCCACTACCAGCGGCTGGGTGCGTCATGGTGCCAGAGAAGTATTGATACCCGCCGGATGAAGAGTCGTAGGCAAGAACTACACTGTCTACGTATGAGCCTTCAAGGTAGATGTCTAAATAACAGTTGCTTACTGTGAACGTGTCTTCAAGATAGACCTCAACGGCAGACGAACCGTTTTCAGGTAAGATAAATGCAGCAGAAGGTGCGCTAACAACCACTGTTGGAGGTACTCGCAGGTCCACATTCATTTCGAAAGAGTAATAGTCAGTGGTACCATCGTTGGCCGCGAACCTGAGAACGTAAATACCTTCCGCATATAATGAAAGATCGAAGTTCTCGCTCCAGAGACCGCCACCGAAATCCGAAAGCGTTACCAGTGTCGCCCAACTTGATCCACCGTCTGTAGATATCTCCAATACACATGAGATTGCTACACCTCCATCTACCTGTACATCCGCAGACTGAAGTGCCGGATACCATGCGACGTAATCCGCAGATGGTGAAATTGGGGTAAGAACGAGGCCCGATGCCACTCCGACTACGCAGGCATTGATGATGCACGCCATGCTCTACTCCAGCACGCAGACGAGAGTTGCCGTGAGGTCGTCTACGCTGCCTCCAGCAATTGCCACGGTCCGAATATCCACGATGTCGTGCCTCGCTATTCGGTTGATCGCCTGAGTCGTTCCCACTTCCTTGTCTGAGAGATAGATTGTGTCAGCCACAGTCACGGAGGTGAGCGAAGAAAACAAGTCACCCGTAGGCTCTACCTCGTTTCGAATCGTAGCTTTCCACGTCGCGTCAACGCCTCCCCCAGTTATCGTGTCCGCGATGAAGAGTTGCTGCACGACACGAGAGGGGCCAGCAGATAGTGGAATGTACTGGTTGTTGGTGTCGTGGACGATGGAGGTGCCAGTACCAATGTTGCCTCCCACGAATGTGGACACCTGAATCACCCTGGAGGCGTCACCATACCAGAGGAAAGAAGCGGTCGCGTCAATGTCGCAGCCCGCCCAGATAATCTCGCTGCCGGAAAGCCCAGTGATGACGCCCCAACGGAAAAACTCCCATGCGCTGTCGATGTCTGCTCCAACCAACGCGTCTATCGTAATCGTACCTCCGAGACCAGACCCATTGGCCTCCGTGACGTTGTAGGTGCCCGCTACCGTGTACACCTCGCTCTGTCCCACGAGGTTCTCAAGGTTCCCAGCCGAATCCCTGTCGGCGTAAATGTCCACGCGATAGTCACCGCCCCCGATGACCACGTCTCGGAAGTACAGACGCCCACTCGCCTCGACGATGATGTCCTGAAGCCCGGTTAGGCTCATCGCGGTGATTCGTGTCGCGCCATCCGCCCAGACGTAAATGCCATCTGGCATGAAGAAGCGGATGGGCATTCCCACCTCGAAGTAGACCCGTGGGTCCGTCTCCGTGTCGATATTGCCGGTCCCCGCGTTGTAGCTCCAGGCAAGCGGAGCCGGGATCCAACCCTTACTCACCTTCGTACCCGTCGTGGTGCCCCTTATCGAAAGGCTAGCGTTGCCGGTCACCGTAGGCATCTCTGGAACTTGGGAGTTGATGACCTCGGACGTAACTGTCCCGACTGATGCATTCAACTCAAGCGAGTCAACGCGGACACCATCGGCATTGAGGTCCACCGTACTGTCGGCGTAGTCGGAGTTGATCTCGATGGCGCTTACGTCAGAATTCTTCAAGTCCGCGTTGATTGCAACGTTGTCACTTCCGGTGATCGTGACATTAGGATCCATCGTGACGCCCGCCAACTCCGCGTTGATGGGCACAGTCGATGTATCCGTGTCCGCGCCGATGTTGATTTGGCTATCGTCCATCCGGCCAGACAGGTATACGTTCAACTCCTCCACAACCGCAGCGTCGGGGCGGAAGTTGAGAGTCGATTCTGTGATTTCGCAGGAGGCATCGGTCGTAAAATCGAGCGCCGGGGTGTCAGCAGTTATGGTTGTGCCGGTGATCTTCGCGGAGTAAAGCGCGAATAGCATCCGGGTGAAGCCGGTTGGGAGCGTCCCGGTCGCAATCGCGATGATCTGGTCCCAGAAATCGGAGGTGCCTCGCTTGAAGACGTTGCGAAGTCGAACTTCTCCACAATCACTGAAAACTATGGTACCCCCCGTGGCCATGAAGCTAACATTTTGAAGCCTCACATACCCGCACTTTACGAAGTTCCAGCCAGCAGCGGCAACACCATCACTGATGTCGTCAACGTTTTCTATCGTCAATCCATCTGGCGTTGTGTTGAAATACCCGTCGGCAGTGCCTCCCCCCTCGAACGCAACATATGTCGCTGCTCCCTGGTCATACGTGAGTTCCGCGAGCCGAAAGCGATTTATCGCGGTAGCGCTTATCCTGCCGAGGTATCCACCACTGAACGTGAGCGTCGTCACGCCCCTGCCAGAGCCCACGATCGAGATGTCGGTGAGCGTGTCTGGGATGACCAGGCCAGTTTCGGTGAACGTTCCGGGACCCAGCTTTACCACGTCCCCGTCCGATGCGTCGGTGAGTGCCGCCGCAACCGTCGCGTACGGCTTCGTCAGTAGCCCCCTCACAGCCGTTGCGTCGTCGCCTGCCGTGGAGACGTACAGGAACGCGGCCTCGCCAATCGCAAGGTCGTCCAGCGTATCCATGCACTTCTGGAGCGTATCGTCGAGCGCACTCAGGTTCCCGTCAAACGCTGTGGTATCAGCAGAGATTGCCGAGGCGGGATGCGAGTCGGGCTCGCTGCGACCGGCAAGGCTGTTGTGGTCCGTCGCGACGAAGCCGGTGCCGGGAATAGGAGCCGTGTTACGAAGGTCGGCGTACTCGTAGATGTACGCATTTACACTGTTCGCATAGCCGGTGCTGCAACGGTAGATCAGCTTCCAGATCGGCTTCAACTCATTGGCAAAGAAAGTTCCGAGGTTCAGATCTGAAAAACTCGCGTCCTGCGCATCCACTGCGCTGGCGTAGTCACCCTGCCCCATTATGGCGAAAACTGGCTCCACGAGATAGCCTGCTCCACCAGGGTCGGCCTGCCCCACATTGTTCGTGGCACAGATCCACATCACAGCATAATCGCCATTCGTGCTGATGTCGGAAAGGATCCAGTTGCCGCCGCTGAACGTATTGAATTGCGGAAGACGCAGGTTCGTTACCGCGTATATAGGAAAGTTCGTCACTGCGAGCTTCGCCCACGTCCCAGTCGCCCCGGTTCGGTAGAAGATGGGGAAGCGACCAGGGGTAGCGCCTGAGCCAAGCTCCTGCTCGAACATGCCGGAAGGTGCCGCGCTCCGAGTGATGGGCACCTCGATGTCCTCGTCCCAGATCGTGCCGCCACTGATCGTGATTTGCGCGTCGCCATCCGCACCACCAGAACCTGTTGCGACCCTGGCAAGACTGAGTCCGGTCTCGAACCGAGTGCCGATGGTGTAGTGCAGATACTGGTGCGTGGCCCATGGCATGTTGATGCCGTGACGCTCGTCCAAGACCGCAATCGCGTTGTTTGCCGCGTTGAGGTAGACGAGTGCGACGAGCGTCGTCTTGAATCCGTAGGGCAGCGCGGCCCCATTCGAAAGCACGCCACCGTTGTACCAGAACCACCAGAGCCCAGGCGCGGGCACGGCGATTGTGGACGACTGGTCCGTGACGAAGGTGTGTTTCTGCACACTGCCGCCACCCACCTCGAAGACCTCGAAGCTCGTGGCAGGCGCTTTGATCGCCATGGTCAGCGTCTTGGTTGCGTCGTCCCAGGTCAGGATCGTGTCGTCCCGGTCCACGACTCCCCTGGGATACGCGGCTTCGATAGGCGTACCAACCTCGACGCCATCGATGGTCTCAAGCGCTCTCTGCACATCGGTGTCGCTGGGGCCGAGGATGGAGACGAACGCCGACGTGTCAACGACCGTGTTGACTGCCTCAACGAAGCCTGAGCAGCAGCGGAGCATGGACGAACGCATCAGATCGCACCCTTCTTGCCCTGCGCGGTCCACGTCGCAGGATTGTCGCTGTCAAATGTGATACAGTAACTGTCGTACAGAAGCGGCGTATCCACGGCAAGAACCATGTCTGCCGCCGAGGTCAGGCTGATGACCCCACCGTAGAGGTCAGCAGTGATCTCGCTGTAATTACGCAGTGAGAGGTTCGGCTGCGTCGTCTCGTTGCTCGCATAGATCTTTACGCTGATCGTGGCACCAGCCGTCGCTGTGGCGAGGATGATGGTCCAGTACGGGAACGTGTCGCCACTGAAGTAGTGCGCGACTAGCGCGTCGGTCGCCACGGCTTGCGAGAAGTCGAAGGGCTCCGTGTTGTCGAAGCTCTGCACGACCGGCACGACCTTGTCCGCGTCGGTCACCGAGTCGTAGCTGCGGCTCTGCACGATGAGCATGCGAAGCGCGTTCAGCAGCGCGTATCCCGCATCACCATCGGTAAGGGGGACAGCTTCATAATCGTCGATGTACTTGCCACCGATCAGGACTGGGTTTGCCGTCGCCGGATCAGCGTCAGCGTCGATGCCCTGGATCGATGGCGAAGAGCTTGGGTCGGTGACGATGAGTCGACCTTCAGAATCGAGGCGAAGGTGGCGATAGACGCCAGGGGCGAGCGGTCCCGGATCGGCAGCCTCCACAATCGCTCGAGGCTCCGTAACCAGCATCCGCAGCAGGTTCAAAAGCGCGGTACCAATATCGCCATCGTCGAGCGGAGACAGCGTTGGGTCGGCGATGAATCTGCCACCGACCGGGACCGGGTTACGGGTTAGCGCGTCTCCATCTACATCGCTTCCCTGCGCGCTTACAATGACACGGCCCTGGTTGTCGAGCCTGAGTCTGTAGAGCAGTCCATCGGCGTATGGGCCGGGATCCGCGTCCCTCGTGATTGCGATGTCGAGCGGAAGCGTGAGAGGGGCCGCGCCCTCAAGCGTGGTCCCCTCGATAGAGACGGGCTCTTCAATCGCACCTCCCCCGCCACCCGCGCCAGCCGTGGCAGACGAGGCGGCAAACTCATAGTCACCAGCCGGTGGCTGGTCCTCGAGCGAGACCACGATTGCCACGTCCATGCGAGACGAGGCCCTGGAGTCCTTACGGTCTATGATGTTGGGAAGCGGAATGAAATGAACCTCACCGGCAGGAAGCGTGTGTGCATCGGCGAACAGGTACCACTCCTCGGTCTGCTCGTCCCAGAGATAGAGACTGACAGAGGCATCCGGTGCCAGAGCGGGACCGTTGTAGGCTAGCGCAATCGACTCGAGCGGCTCGGTGTGCGGGCCATACTGCGGCGCGTGAAACACGTTGTCGAGCAGGAGATAGGCCGCATCGGTCGGGACCGCGTCTGTGCCGATGGTAGCATCGGTTCGAGTAAAGACGTGTTCGAGTTTCATCGATTACTTGCTTCCTTTGACGACGAGTCCAACCATCACTGCGGCCATGGCAGCCATGACGAGTGGAGGTATCCAAGGCATCGAGCCACCGCTCACCTCTACCTCATGCCTCGGAACCGGAGCGGTGCCGGAAATGGGTCGGATCCAGAACAGTTTCGTTCGATTATCAAGCACCAGCGGCTGACCATCTTTGCCTGTCCATGTCGCTTCGGCCCAGAACTGAGAGACGAAGTCAGCCTTGGTCTCTTTCCGATCGTCATCGGGCCATTCCTTGGGAAGCGTTTCCCAATCATCCCAGACCCGGACGTCAGCGAACCCAACCGACTCGAGCCCCTTCTTGACCTGGGACGAGCCAGCGAATGCCGAGGCTTCACCAGTAACGACAAGTGAGCCGCGATACCTTGTCCCAGTGCTTAGCACAAATGCCATATTTGCCTCAGAGGATGACGCAGCCGCTGCCGCCGACTTCCTTACCGGCCCAACGCGGAATTAGGATGTTATCGATGACTCGCGGCGCAATGACCTTGGACTGATAGATATGGTCGGTGCATGTCTTTTCCATATTGCGGTAGCCAAGAAGCCAAAGCCCACCCACCTTGTACTGGAACTTGCCAGGAATCTTGGTGTAGGTATACTTGCCTATCAGTTTCTTTACACCATTTACCTCCTGATAGCACAGTGTCGGTATGGGCGCATGATCCGCGTCTACCAGCGCACTGATTGTCACTGGATCCATGTAGACCGGAGACTGCATGACATGGTCGAGAATCTCGAGTGAGGCTTGTTCCGTGGAGATGGAAGCCTGGGGCGGCTTAGGCGTCTCACTGCTAGTCACGACGAGGCAATGCTCGGTGGGTGCGATGTTTGGATTGCCAGAGCTACCGAAGGCGGCGAGCCTCGCATACCGCTTCCAGGCAGGCCACATCAGATGGATGCCGTCGCAGGCCAAGACGAAGTCTGGCGCGCCACCGTCAGGGCTCGAGAGAAGAACCGCAACGCCGATACAAGTCTCGGAAAAGCCGAGAATGGCAACCCTGTTTCCAGGCTTATCTAAGCCATGATTCTTTAGCGCCTGCTTGATGGGACGCTCGCCATAGGCAGATTTGATAGCATTGCTGTAGGCGTCAAAGTTTCTACCATTGCCCTTTGGCATGGTAATCTCTGCCGTGTCGGATCTAAAGCTAGCCCGCCAGTTCTTCCCGAACCAGGAGTGAAGCTCGCCGAAGTGAAGGATGATGTCTGTCATTCCTCTACCGTGCGCCTGCGGCTCTTGTTCCAGTCGAGAAGCGCCGCGATGCCGTATACCGCCACGCCTCCCATCGCGATGACCATCAGAGCGGTCAATGCAGACTCTGCGGTCTTAGCTAGCTTGCTAAACGGGCTCACCTCTTCCTTCTTGACATCGATCTCTGCCTTGTCTCTCGCCTGGCTACTGAGTTCGCTTTGAATCCTGAGCGCTTCCTTGGTAGCTTCTTCTCGACTCATGCCCCCAGCTACAAGCTTTTCGGTCTGCTCAGTGACAAAGTCCTGAGCCCTCCTCATCGACGCCTTGTCGAGGTGCGCCTTCACGACGTCGCAAACCTCTTTGACCGATAGGTACTGAATGACGGAACCGATGATGACTGCGCCGACGACGAGCCCGACATATGCCGCACCCATCGTTCCTGGAGGCGTTATCGTGGTATCCTCGATGACGAATCGCTTCGTCGCTTCGTCAAAGCCTACCCTGGGCTCACCCGGCTTGCCTAGAATGAGAGAACTGGACTGATCGACGTCATAGGCCAGCCTGCGCTTGTCGGTCGCGCCGTCGTAGCCGTAGTTGATCATTTTGGGTATCCACTTCTCCATATCACCGTAGTAGTCCTCGCTAGCCTGCGGCCAGGACTCGCTGATGATCGAATACCCCATCATCTCACAGGCCAGTTTGTACTGCCTGTGTTGGAACCTCACGTCGTAAAACGAGTCGGCGAGATCCGAGGTGATGCGTTTGACCTGTTCCCTCATATATTCGTAGAACGACTCTGTGATTCCGGTTAGACCCGGCTCGGCTTGTCCCGCTAGCATTCCTCCCGGCCTGCCAACTCCAACGAATCTGCCCGTGTTGTCACTAGATCCCAAGCCCGACGGGACCCTAGCGGCATCGACGACACCGTTTTTATCCGCCAAGACCTTACCTCCGGGAACCGCGATGAAGGTCTCCCGCGTCGGCTTGGAAGCGGTGCCGAATGGATCGCTTGTCGAGGGATCGCACCTAACCCATACGCCCCGCTTCTCGTCTCTCACCGCCGCGAGAACATGCGTATGCTGGCGATGCGGCTCGTAGCTATGAGCGACGACGCAGCCTTCAATCCCCACGCTTTCAATCGCGGAAAGGAAGGCAACAACGAGACCGTCACAGTCTTCGCCCATGAACACGAGACCGTCGCAGCCCTCGAGCGTGCAAGCGGCGCTGGGGATGAATTCACCATCGATAGGGTCTTCGATGTAGGGACGCTCTTTTCGAAGACGTTCGAGGATAGCCTTTGCCTGAGCCATCTTGTCGGCCTGGAATCCACCCAGCCCGCCGCGAACAATGGTCTCCCTGGCCCAAGCCACGGTCTTTGGGTCCATGCGTCCCTTCTCGACGCGGTCCACGATTTCGGACAGGGAGACCCTGATCCCTTTTTCGCCCCTGGGGTGGGGGCGGCTCACGGTCTTGGGACCAGCGGTTCGGTTAGGTTGTTTTCGCGAGGGCTCGTTGCGCATAGGCTATACCGTCCAGGAGGCTTTTCGATCCCCCCGACGATACGACGGGCTTTGCGCTAGGTCCATGTTGCGTAGGTACTTTTTTCTCCGTCCACGCCGGTTTACTGGGAGGCGACGGGCTCGAGACCGTGACGGGAACAGGGGCTGGGGGAGACGTGGCGACGGTGACAGCGTTCCCGCTCTGGAGCGCATCGACCGTGGACTGCGACGGCGCGAGCCGCCTCGAGAGCATGTCGATCTGTTGCGCCTGAAGCTGCTGGTTTTCCATGAGTTGCTGCTGCATCTGCTCAAACATGCGATAGGTGTCCCGCATCTCTTCCTGTCTACGAGCATCTTTCACATGCTGCCTCAACTCACCAAGCGCCTTGATACCTGGCTCAATCCACGATTTGACATTGTCGGCGTTGAGAGCCATCATGGTGAAGAAATCGACAGCTTTACCGTCCTTGTCGGTCACGTACCGAAACGGTCCCATCTCAAATACCTTGAGCGGAGAGCCGTCTTCCGCCTTGGTCTCGGACTGGACCAAAGCCTGTTGTGGCGGCGGTTGCTGCATCCACTGAGGCATTTGAGGCGGGGGCGGAACGGGTGGGGATGATGGTGAGAGCTTTTCGAACATCTCTTTTAGCTCTGCCATCTGCTTCATCGTCTTTCGCATCTCGCTAAGCGAGTCCTTTGGCTCGGGCGGCGGCGGCTGCTGTTGTTGCTGTTGCGGCATCCCCATCTGAGCCCACTGCGCCATTTGCTGCTGCATCTGAATCTGCTGCTGCTGCGCCTCGGTGGCCTTCAGTCTCTCATCCACCAATCTGGCGATTTCCTCCATGCTCATCATTTGAGGCTGCTGCATAGGCTGTTGCTGCATCGCGGCTTGAGCCTTAGCCTCCTCGAGTTGCTGCTTCATGCTATGGAGCGACCCGTTGAGAGTTGACAGCATTTGCCAGACCTGGAACTGCTGCTGATACGAGGCTTGCGTACTTGCGCTTCTCATATCGTGGTTGTTCCGCTTCTGAAGCTTCTTGATCTGGCGGTTCAATCCCTTGATCGTCCCCTCTAGCTGAAGTATTCGATAGTCGGGTTGTGGCTGCTGCGGCTGGTATGGGTTGTGACCCATTCTACTGGGAGGAGGCGGCGGAATATCCTCGATGAATTCCTCCTCTTCCTCCTCGTCATCGTCGTCATCGTCAACTTGATCCTGCGGAGGCGGCGGCGGCTGCATCCACGGCATTTGCTGCGGCCATCCCGGCATTTGTGGCTGTGGCTGTGGCCATTGCGGCTGCCCCCATTGCTGCTGTGGCTGCTGCGGAGGCGACTGTTGAAGCTGTGGTTGGGCCCAACCCTGCTGCTGCGGTGAAAGCCATTCCTGCGGTGGATGCTGCCTTTGCGGTTGCGGCTCGCCCCATTGCTGCTGCGGTTGCTGAACCTGCTGCGGAGGATCCTGCCATTGTTGGGCTCGAGGCTGCTGCTGCTGAGACCGAGACTGCTGCGGGTCCTGCCACTGCTGCTGCGGTTGCTGAGCCTGCTGCGGATCGGAGGGCAGGGGAACACCTCTGGCTTGTGCCTCGATTGTTTTCCACTCGATCCTTCGCTTTGGGTTGTCACCCAGTTTGAGATAGCAAACCGCAGCAATGCTTCTGCCGGTAGAGTACATGATGATCTTGTACTTCTGCGGAGTGCCGTCCCATTGATTGTTGCAGATATACTCACTGAGCTTACCCCAGTTTGGAACCTGATGAAGCGGTATCACTCCAACATGGTGGGCCACCGGCTGCTCAAGTGAGATCTCAACCTCGGACGACGAGCCGAAAAGAGTCATGCACTTCTCGGAGCCATAGTTGTATTTGATGCCGTCTTGACCATGCCAGGGAACCCTGGCGTGATTCTTTCGCATCTCGATGACGCGGTTAGCGGTCTGATTCTGAAGCCTGGCTTCGTCGTCGAGACCGTTTAGAAGCTCTTGTCGCTCCTCGTCCTCAGTCATCGGTCTATCACGCTGGACGGGTGCGGATAGCTCCTGTCGCTGCGGCTCTTCGTCGTAGCTATCCAACTCCTCATCTTCATCTTCATCTTCATCCTCATCCTCGTTTTCCTCCACGAGGATTTCCTCTTCCCTCTTCTTTCTCGCCCTACCCGCTACGGCTGGCTTATTCCTCGGTCGTCCCCTTCGCTTCATACCCGCCAGTGATTGATTCTGCTTTCGAGCCATATCGTCTCCTAATTAGGGGATTGGGGGAGCGGGGACAACTACGCCTTCCAAGACGGTCCCAGGTAGACGTGTCGAGAAAGCCGACTTGAAAGCACCGAGAAGTGACTGGTACTTCAAGTCGTCGGTAGGGTTGGCCGCATCGAATTCTGCCGTGAGCGTGACCCGGATCGTCCTGAGAATCTGCCCTGGTACCAACTCGCTCGTCGCGTCGGCAGCCAGGGTGAAGTCCAAAGCTCTCTCACTCAGGATATCCACAATGGGTACAGCCGCGACTTTCGCCAAAGCGGTGGCGGTTTTCATCGGAGTTCCTGAGAAAGTGAATATGATTCTGTATTCAGCGTCCATGTCTATTCCCTTTGGTCCTTGTTCAGATGTCCCATAATTGCGTCAATGGCACCCTTGCCGAGAGCCGCACCGAGTCTGCCGAAGCCCTTTTCCGCCGCATCGTTTGCGGCAACCGAGCCGATTTCCTGCGCCGCTGCGGTGGCAAAGCCCGCCGGAAGTCCGCTTGGTGCGATATCCTGCTCGGAAAGCTCTGGGAGCCAGTGCGCAGCCTCCCACTCGATGCTCCAGCCGCCTTCCTGGTCGAGTGAGCCTCGAGCGACAAAGACGACGTCGGCAAGCGGTGAGCCACGACGCTTCGATTTACGCAAAGCCTTCAAGGCTGCCGTTGGCGATATCTTTGCTTTTTGACTCGACACGCTTCTTGCTCCTTGTATAGCTCTCGCATCTTGGACGAGTCCTCGTCCATGTACCGTCGCCTAATAGCCATCTCGATCACTGCGGATCTCGTGAGCCCTCCATTGATTGCGCAAAGCATGTCCAGCATTCGCTCAGCCGCTACGCTTATACGAATCTGGATCTTCGACTTTGACTTCCTTGGCTTGGCGAATAGCTCATCACTGAGATTCGACATCTGTCGCCTCTTGTTGGCTATCCGAATCTACGGCTTGCTCCTCGAGTTCATTTTGCATGATGAGGTATTCAAACCGCATGTCGTCCGTGATGGGGATCTTTGCGAGAAACGCGATCTTGTCGATATGCGCCTGCCATGCCTGTTCGCAGTATTTCTTCTGTGCCATATATCCGACCATTTCCTGCTCGTATTGCTGGTAGGCGATGGCGAAGTCTTCCCTGCTACCGAACTGAGTCAGAGTCGGCTCTTCCGGCTCACTGGGAGGCCCCTTCTCGCCCGAATCCTTGTCGGGTAGGCAGATGAACCTGACGAATTGCGTCACATCCTGCTCCTCGCCCTCTCCGGTAATCTCCTCGACAAGCTCGATGGCTGCGATTAGGAATGGCTCGACGGTATATCCGGGTGGGACCGGGAGGTGTTGACCGATCGCGTAGACAGAGTTGGGAGTTACGATTCGAACTAGCTGCATGCTACAATTCCTTTCCGTTGGGACGCCCGCGAGCATCTCCCGCGAAATGTCCGTCCGCAATGTTGCCGGTGGCACTTTTTGTCCGACCGGCGTACGATTGTTGTCCGACCGACCTACCGGCGTCAGATAGTGCCGGGCAGCTACGTCTGGAGAGCATGACCATGCAACAACCCCCCGCCGACCCGAGCCGCAGACCGGCGGCTCTCGACATGTTCGCCGTCCTCGACCTTCTCACGGTCGAGGCTTACGTCGCCGGGATGGCGGGCGGGGACAGGGCCGCGCCCGGCGTCGAGGTGTGTCGGGCCGTCGTCGAGGCGATGTTGACCGGGAACAACGACCCGGTCTGGGTCGCCGATACCGCTGCGGCCCATATCGACCATCCAGCGGCGTATCGCGCCGCTGAAGCTATTAGGAGCATCCTGCGATGAACACCTTCTCCTCCTCCATTCTTAACGAGTATGGGGTCGAGCCGACCGTTGCCGGGGCTCGGGCCTGGGCCAGGATCGGCTCAGCCGAGCGCAGGCCGATACGGTCTGCCGGGGCCTACGTCGGCGTTTGCCGAGCCATGTCCCCCAGCGCTCGCCACATCGATGGGCGACTCATAGCGGCGGGATTCGACCACGTCCCTCCCCTCGAATGGGTCAGGGGCGAGACCGGCATGCCGCCCCGCCGCCTCGAGGATTTTGTCAATTTCTGGGCCCGGACACAGACCAGACCCGACACAGTGGGGTCCTCGTATAACGCCACACCCGAGGTGGCGTTTTCGTTGTGGCAGGGCAGGCACTGGACCTTCGCCTTGGCCGTGCCCTCTGAGCACTGGTCGAGAGCGCTGCGGCCCGACGGCTCGCTGCGACGGCGCTGGAGCCGAAACTGCGTAGAGATTGGCCGAGCGCTCAGGCGATGCTCAGCCTCGACGTCGACGTGCGGCTTGCCGATTTCGGCTCGAGCCGCTGCGGCACTGGGTCGGCTGTGTCCCGAGATGCAGCACGCCGCGCTCCAGGGCGTGGTGAACAGGGTTGAGGCTAGGGTCTCTGGTCAGCCCTGCTCGTCCGGCGGCACTGCCTGCGGCCCGCTGCCGCTGCGTGGGCGCTGGATGGGTATGCCCTGGGAGCCGATGTGTCGCAGCGATACGGGCCAATACCTCAGGCATGTCGGTGAGGAACGGTATGTCGTCTCGCACCCCTGCCTCGACTGGCCCGAGACGTGCCGGGGGACGGGCGCGGACCGTCTCGAGCCGGTTAGCGGTTTCTGCGGCAGAGTCGTCCGCATTCGCGATCTCGACTGGGCCGCAGCACAGCGAGTCCAGTCTATCGTCTCTCTCGGAGACAGAGCCAGGCTTCGCATGGTCTATGACCGCCCGAGGCGATTCGAGCGGCTCCTCGACAACCTGGCCCAGGATCGGAGCAACAGGGTCGCGTTCCTGGCCCCCGCCTATCCCCGAGTGGATTACGACACGGCTCTGCACCTGTTTTTGGGCATGAGCCCGGTCGAGCTTAGCGGCTGCGTCCTATCGCGTCGCGAGGCCCATGAGTGGCTGCTCGACGGTGGCAGGGTCAGCCCGATCGCGTGGATCGTGCGAAACCTCCCCGACCTGCCCGCGATCCGTTCTGCGAATATCGCCAGGTGGCTCGTCGATCTGCATCGCAGAGGCGGCTGGGGCGGGCTCACTCGGACCCGCGTCACCTATGGCCCGGCAGAGGCTAGGCTCGAGTTTCGCATGATCGACCGGATCGACGAGATCCAGGACGTGGACCTCGTACGCGGAGTCTCTACCTCGGTCGACGATGCGTTTCGGCACGCCTCGGAGCGACTCGGTGCGGCGTGGCTCGAGACCGCTGCCGGGGACCATCGCGTGCTCGCGTACCCACCCGCACGCTGGAGGCTCTACCCCTGCATGCGTGCGCTGGTGACGCAAGCCATGCTGGCGAGGGAGGGGCAGGAAATGGGCCACTGCGTGGGTGGCTATAGCTACGCCGTCGAGCGGGGACAGAGCGTGATTCTGGCCCTCAACGTGGCGGGTCACCGCAGCACTGCCGAGGTGGCACCGGAGGGCAGGGTGATTCAGCACAGGGCCATGCACAACGGCGAGCCTCACACGCTGTGCCAGACCGTGCTGAATCGATTCATCGAGAGGAGGATCGCATGATTCTGATCACATTTATCCTTCTGCACCTTCTACTCCTGTTCTTCGCCCACCCCTACTATGGAGAGCACGATGATCAATAAGTCGCTTCGAATGCTGGCACGGTGTCCAGGCGTCGTCGCGGAGCGAATTCTTGAGCGTGCGAAGGCGGCAGAATCGCCAGACTCATACATTATTGCTTCCGTCACCGAACTCGAGACGTGGGACCGCGAGTGCCGCGCGAAGGCGCTGGAGGTCCTGTCCCGGCACAACTCGGTTCACAGCATCACGCTGGCGCTATGGATCGAGGACGGCTCGTCGGGGACCGAATTCGCTCGCAAGGAGCGAATATCTAGGGACTGCCTCTACCAGCGAAAGCTGCGGGCAAGGCTCGAGATACTCGACCAACTCGACTCGAGGACCGCTGCGTGGCTCTACAGTTACGGGCACCAGCGGTACTCGATCCAGCGAGGTGAGACGATGCGACGTAAGACCGCCTGCGCGCCCCGCAGGGCGGCATGACTAGTCGTTAGGTGGCTCACACAGCCCGTCTAGGTCTCGCTTCGTTTCTATCGCGACGGAGTTGGATGAATTCGGTCTCTCTCTCACGTCTTTGGTTAGTGGTTGAACGATTCGTAAGCCCTTGTAACTGATCAGGAGTGGCTTACCCGGATCGTATTTGCCGACGTATCCCTTCGACTCCTCAACAGGATCTGTATCGCTGGGCTTAATCATCGATCCCCCAAGCCGCAACCTGCTCAAGCGCCATGGAGGCGTCGTCAGGGTCGAATCCGAATCGAATCGCCGCCTCGTACCACTCGCTCTCGCCCCAGTCGCTGGTCGCCCTCCCGCTCGCCTTCACGCTGAAAATGAACTGATCGAACCTGGCCTCCTCGTCGAGCCCATCGACGGGATTGGACCTGGGAGTTTTAGAAATGAAACGGTCGGCCAGGGTGAGCAGGGACGAGGACTTCTTGGTGGGGTTCTTTTTACTTCTACGTACGGGATTGTGCTTCATAGCTCTGTCTTTCCTCTCAAGCCCAACAGTGTCGTCAAGGTTGGCCCAGTCGAGCTTTGCTCCCGATAGATCTGCGCCGGTAAGATTTGCTCCTCTAAGATCTGCGGACTCTAGACTAGAGTCAACAAGGATTGCCCCGGACAGGTTAGCTTCTCCAAAATACGCACCGTCGAGATTGGCCCCTCTGAAGCTAGCCTTCGATGCATTGGCTCGAAACAGATCTGTTTCGTTAAGGATCGCGTTATCGAACCTAGCCCCGGATAGATTCGTGTCCTCGAAATCTGCGCCGGATAGATTGGAGCCTTCGAAGTTGGCCCCGGACAGGTTCGACTCGGCAAAGTCGGCATTGGACAGGTTGACACCGGATAGATTCGCTTTTGACAAGTTGAGCTTGCCTAGGCTCGCCCTCTCGCCACGCTTTCCTTCAAGCCACAGAGCGTGAAGCCTGAGAATCTCTTTCAACTCGTTTTTCGTCATATCAATGCTTCCCATAGACGACGGGGAGTCGAACCACTCTCTGGTCCCGCTTCCCACCCGTTACGCCCCAGCAGACGCGACATTCAGTCTTCTTGTTCATGTCAATCGCAATGGCGCAGCAGCCCGCCGCCTCGTAGGCTTGCGTCTTAGCCGTGCCGTAGACCTTGCCTGGGTTCTCTCTCTGAACCTTGCCCATGTTCGTCTTGGAGGCAGACATGGGCCTGCCATGCGGGTCTAGGACGAACCGCTTCTCTCTCACATCGACGATTGCGTCGTAAAACACTCCATCCTTGGGAAGCGTCGCGATATCGACGTCGGTGGGATACATGGGATAGGAGAGTGGATAGGTCTGGGCCGGATTGTCCTTGATCTTGACGCCCTCTTCTCTGATATCTGGCGTCTCCCTCTTGCCCTGGATCTTGGCCCTAGCCCCACCACCGATCACGGAGGGCAGGTAGGCGGGGCAGGCCCATGTCTCGGGGCCCGTGTCCGAGATCTGTACCTGAATCTTGCCCTTTTTGATATCGAAACTGATCGTGTTGCTGCTCGTGCCTCCGCTCATGCCAGCGACACTGGGCTCTGGCGCGTCGAAAAAGATGCCAGAGGGCCGGATCGCGAGGTTCTTGGGGAACTTGCCTTTTCGCACCACTTCCTCGAGCAGTCTCGCTCCGCTGCTCGAGGTCCAGATCCGGGTCGGGGCCCAGAAGTGGATATCTTTCATCGACCTGACGATTTCCAGCCACATCCCCAGGTATTCGCGTGAGAAGAAGTCGCCGCTGTCGTGGATGCGGAAGAAATCGGGGTGCGGAATCACAGCGAGCTTGTTCGGGTCGCTCGTCCTCGACCGTGCCCTGCGACTCACGTCTTGCGCCATGCGAATCGCAGCTTTCATCACGGGAATAAAGGTGCCAGTCTTTACCGCATAGTCGGTCCACATCTTGCGCCACTGCATGACGAGGATGATACTTGGATTGCCGTAGCTGCCTTTCAGTGCGTAGCAGCCGTTGCAAATAAACCTCTCCTTGGCTTCTCCTGGAGCCATGGGTAGGGAATCGACGTACTCCTTCGCCGCAGCGACTCTCAGCCTTCGAATGCCAGACAGTATCTTGAGACTGTCAAGCGCCCCCTTCTCAAGCTCCATTCGCTCCGCGTCGAATCCAATCGCAGAGCCGGGGCAGCATCCGCCGAACCTGGGAGGTCCTGCGGGAAGGTTCCAGGAGTAGCAACCCATCTTCGTGGTACGGGTCAGAAGCGCACAATTTCTCACGATGACAGAGGTCGGCTTGTGAAGCTCACCGGAATCAGCGAGGTACTTTTTGATGAAAGCGTTTTCCGACGCGCCTTTGCGGTCTTTTCTCGCCTCGTAAGCGATATTGTCCATGTCGCGCCAAAGCACGGGTTGGTCGAATCGGAAACCGAGTAGACCGCCGCCGACTCTATGATATCTCCAGCCCCTGGGAGTCTCTGCGATCCGCTTTATCGCCTTCCACTCCGCATCGCTTCCAGGCACCGCCTTAGCGTGTGCCAGGTAGGGATCCGGCAGAATCTCGGCTCTCTCAATGAAAGGTCGCGTCCATAGCACATGCTTCTGTGCCGTGTTTTCTGCCTCTTTGCTCATAGCCTTCTCCACGTCTTAGGGATCACGATCTTGCCTCGCCGCCGGATCGGGTTTGGTGATATCTGCCAGGTCTTACCGCCGATGTAGGGTATCTTGGTGTCTGCCTTTCGCATGCCCATGCTCTTAGGCAAGTCCTCGTACAGGCTTCGCGGCGAGCCAAATTGTTGCTTCTGCTCATAGCTCAGCATCTCGACTCGCAGCCCGGCCTTCTCCGCAATGTCGAAGACGAGAGCCAATGCGTCGTAGTAGAACCTCTCGACAAACGGCTGCATCACGTCTAGCGCGGCATGAATCTTCTCGTCGGTGAGTCCCTTCGCCTTAAGTCGGCTTTGAAACTGTTCGTCGCTAAGCCCCTTGCGAACGATGGGAAGGTCGCTCTGCACCTCCTCGACGAGAATCGATTCTTCTGCCAAAATTATGTGTGAGTACCTCACCCAGCCGATAGTGAAGAGACCGAGTTTCAGCACGGGATGCGAGGAGCGATACGACACGTCTCGAATCGCTTCAATCGTATTGAGCACTTCCGGCTCGTCACTGACCAATGCCGGGTCGATGTTGAGTTGCAGCACGTTGTTGGGATAGGTGCTAAGTCGCTGAAGCTCCGAGGTCCACTTCGTCTCGGTAATCTGCCAAGTCATGCCGTAGCTATCGATTAGCTTCTTCGCCGCATCGGGCGTCAGCGTACCGCCACCTATATCGTGCTTGACCGTCTCGAATGCATCGGGGAAGGTTCGCTTGAAGGCGGCAATCTTCATCGGCTCGGTGACCTTGGCTAGCGCCTTAGCGCCTGCTCGCTTTCTGCCATAGACTGTCTTGGGCCCGATCTTATTTGGCTCCAGAATGGTTCCGGTGAGGTTCGCGCCCTCAAGGTTCGCGCCCTCAAGGTTCGCTTTACGGAGGTTCGCGCTAGTAAGGTCCGCGTGATACAAGTCCGCTCTGGTGAGGTTCGCTCTGGTGAGGTCCGCGTCGGTGAGGTTCGCGCCAGTGAGGTTCGCGTCGGCGAGGTTCGCGCGAAAGAGGTTCGCTCCGGTGAGGTTTAAGTTATGGAGGTCCGCGTCGGTGAGGTTCGCGCCAGTGAGGTTCGCGTCGGTGAGGTTCGCTCCGGTGAGGTTCGCGCCAGTGAGGTCCGCGTCGGTGAGGTTCGCATCCTCAAGGTACGCTCCGGTGAGGTTCGCGCCAGTGAGGTCCGCGTCGGTGAGGTCCGCGCCAGTGAGGTTCGCGCCCACAAGAATTGCGTTGGATAGATCTGCCTCGGCAAGGTTGACCCCGCGCAGGTCAGCCCCGGTGAGGTCTGCCTTAGCCAGATTAGCTTGTTCGCCTCCCTGCTCATAGCCTTCCCTCCAGAGTCTGTGCAGCCTCACTATCTCGCCTACCTGCTCCTTGGTAACTTTTCGGCTCATGCCAACCTCTCATCCATCTCGTCGCTGATAACTCGCTCGAAACTCGATCGCATCGGCTTGAGCCCGAACGGCAACTTGACCCTGACGCAGACATATTCGGGGTCGAGTTCGATCTCCCCCTTGATGCCCTTGGTCAGTCCCCCGGTCGATTCGAACTCGATCGCCTTGTGATCTTCGCGCCAGCTAAGCTCGAGGTGAAGCTCTTCCTTCAGCCCCTCGGCCATTGCGATGGTCCTGGTGACGAGGTCCTTGGTGTCGAAACTGTGCGGCCTTTTGATCTCGATGTCCATTGTAGCGGCATCTTCGCACCTATCTAGGGCTGACGCAACATTGCTGATGCAACAAAGCGGCAGGGGTCAATACGGGGTCAACCCGCAATGGTAACCACCTCTGTAACGATGTGGTAAACAGACTAATCGCCAGCCGTATCTGGTTTTTTGCAGCTACTTTAGCACGAAAATGTCCCACGGCTGTTTTAGCTCGCTCAATGTTGACTAACCCTGTTCACCGTGTTACGACCCGGCTACGAAGGAGATTGATATGAGTCTACACACATCCGTTATGACAATGCTGCTAGCGCTTCCGCCCGCTCACGCGGATCTGGACGAGCAAAACAGGTCAGAAAGGGTAGAAGTCATTGCCTCTGCGATAAGCCAGGCGACGCAGCGCGCCTGCTGCTCCGGTGCCTACGCGAGTGACGATTGTCCCAGGCTCTGGACCGGGTCAGAAAACAGTCTCGCCGCGCTTATCGTCACCAAGGGCTGGTGGGAGTCCAGGTTTGCGCTCAACGTGCATCGTGGCGAGTGCAAGCCATGGGAATGCGACGCGGTGAAGCTGAGTAATGGTTCAATCCAGCACCTGGCCAGGACGCCTTGGCAGTTTCAACGCACAGCCTTCTCGGCTCCCTTCTGGTCCGACATGGTTGGGACCGGCATAGAACCTACCAGAAACGCGGCATGGGTCGCGGCCAGGATCATCAGTCACGGAATGAAGAGTTGCAAAAGCGTCGAGGGTACCATCGCGTGGTACGCGACGGGTCGTTGCCAATGGAGCAAGGCAAAAGATCGCTACGTGACGTACAGAAAGTTGACGACCTTGCTTGCGTCGCGCCGCGAGTCGTGATAGACACTTAACCTCACCTCAAGCACTGCCTGCCGCACGAGCGTTACCCCCTTTCCGCTGCTGACGGCAGGCAGTGCTCTTTTGTTCCCGCAACGTTGCGAGTCGAACAGTGTCGGGCTAGCATGGCTGACATGCCTAGTCCGTGGAAAACGCAGTGTGAGGGCTACGTCAGCTATCGCTGGCACGAAAACGGTGCCATCGAGGTGCATGGCAAGGGCTTTCTCAAGCACGACCCGTCGAGCAAAGCAGCTAAGGGAATCTCGAAATATGTCGAAAAGTACATGCCGCTTTTCGAGAAGAATGCTCAAGCCCTGGGGCTACCGGTAGCGTGGATCGTTGGGATAGTCTTTGTGGAGAGCGGTGGCAACGAGTGGGGCTGCTCGCCCTGCATCCGCTTCGATAGCAAGGGAAAGCAGACATGCTCTCTCGCCCCCAACTGTGGCGGGGGCGTGGCGAGAGACGGCAAGACCTACTCGTGCTGCGCCTACGGTCTCATGCAGGTCACTCATCGAAACGCGGTGACATACGGCATGAGTCATGGCGCAGAGCTTCTCGGTAACCCCGAGGACTCGGTCAGGATCGGCACGAGGATATACGCCGACAACGTCAAGGCAAGCGAGGGCGACCCGCTCGTCGCGGTGCGGCGATACAACGGCTGCGCACGGACGACGTGTGTCGGCGGCAGACTCACTACATGCACGCCGGAATGCATCTTCGGAATCGGTGGGCAGGGCGGGTATGCGGAGAAGTTCACCAGGGCAGTGAACACGTTCCTCGAGCTTCCTCCCGGCCCCGTGGAGCCTCCAGAGCCGCCTCTGGTCGAGCCGGTGGACTACGAAGCCTCCGTGGGCTCCCCAGGCGTCCTGGGGCTAGCCTTGGCGATTGGCGTAGGCATTGGAGCCTACTGGTACGCATCGAAAAGGTTGTAGGTAACGGTCTACACACCGTGAACCAATAATATCACGATTCGGAACTCGATGCAAGAAAGCAAAAGGAACTGGTAACATGAGCAAGGTAGATCCGGCTGAGTGGGCAAATTACTCCGACGAGGCTTTGCAGGTAGTTCTCACCCTGCCCCCAGAGCGCATCGCCAGGATCAATGGGGCCTGGGACGAGGCTTGGTGCAATCGTCTTCGAAATAGCGGAGACTTCAAGGACACCTACACCAAGGAAGAGGTCGATCTCATCGTCTCGACAATGAAGAGATACAATCCGACACTGGACGAGGCGAAGTTTCGAAGCTACGTCGTCGAATGCTCCGGGGCGACGATTGAAGGCTCCTCCTCCTCGACTTGGCTCTGGGTCGGTGCGCTGGGCCTAGCCGCTGTCGGGCTCGTGGCCTACGTCGCGACGAGGAAGTAATGGGACTCTGCAACGACAAGTCTGGTTACTACACTGCCCCACCAGATATAACGATCTCGCAGATTCATGCCTGCTGGATGTTCCATGGCGCAAAGCCTCGGGGCTGGATCGATCTTCGCTTTCAATTGCCTCTGAGCGAGGTTTGGCAGTGGAGACTCTTTCGATTCCGTGGGCAAGACGCGCCGGTTGAATACTGGGACGAGATCCGCGATAGCATGCTAAGAGATGGTTGGTGGGAATCGGATCCACTCCTTCTCATACTAGGTGCCGACGGATGTATCACCATGGAGGGCAACCATAGACTCCAAATTGCTAGAGAAATCGGCATAACTACGATACCCGCTCGCATAGCAGACTTCTACCGTAAAGTATGTGGCAGCTACCCACCTGGAATTCAGCCAAGCACGATGGCTTTCGCCTCACAATACAGGCCAGAGGTTCTTGAATGTGACTACAACGAGTTTAGGCGAGCCATTGACTCGATGAGCGCAAGTGCGCCCGACTGGGATAGCTTGGTTGACTCTGTTGTCGAGTGGTGCAGAAACGGTAAGGGTCTGGACCCGAGACGAAAGTCTCGGAATATGGCTATGATACGTGGCTCCAAGTCTCTGGAAAAACGTGAACGAGCAAAGCTCCGAGAGATGTATTTGGAATGGGTCAGAGAACAAGTCGAAAGCATGATGCTTGTCGGGGTTACTTGGCCACTTCCCCTAACTTGGCCCAATGTGACGAAGGATCAGTTGCAAATGCATAGTGGATATATGTCGGAAGAGGCTAAGTCGGAATATCGCGCGGCCAAAATGATGTTGGGCAAGCGGAATGATAGTAAAAGAGTGAGCGAAAAGAGCGATAGAGCGGTGGACGAGATAATGCGTCTACTGTCGGGGAGGTGACATGACCTCGATCTGGCTCGATCGAGCGCTGGAAAAGCTCTGGCCCCCGGTCCAACTCTGGGTCCACTACCCCGACTCTGAGGGCAAGAGGGCCAAGGCAGAGCTTCTCGACGCCTACGATAGCCTTGGGCCGAGGGAAAAGGCGGCATACGACGCGGACGTCAGGGAAGCGTTCCTCCGCGCCCACGGATCGGATCGCGTCATCGCGTATCGACGCAGGAAGGCCAGGTCTGAGCCCATGGCTGGGCTCTCTCTGTCCACACTCGAGCCTGGTGCGAGGTCTGATACATACAGCGTGTCACTAAACGATGTTCTCGTCCACTGGGCTCAGTCCGAAATGCCGCTATCGAGCCGCGCCTATGGCCATGAGAAGGAGATCATCTTGAGACGCGACGCTGAGCCGGTCCCAGTAGGTGAGGTGAAAGAAAACCCGACCCTGCTACCCGGCTCCAAAATCGTCGAGATTCTGTCCGTCATCGATACGAGAGAGTACGAGGAGGTCGCCGACGGCGTGTTCAAGCCGATCGCGGGCAGCGGCAACGAGAATGAATGCGCGAGATGCGGCAGGATGCACGAGGTACACGCCCATGTCAGGCTCGAGAGCGGGGAGACCGCCGTTGTCGGCACGGGATGCATGCGAGGCGAGAGCGTCGAGACTACCAAAGCCGTCACCAAGGCTGCCAATGCCGCCAAGCGGCTGGCAGCGCTCAAGGCCGAGTACAAGAAGCTGACCGAGGAGCTTGCGGCCTGGGACGCGGCTTGGGAAGAGGTCCTGAGCCTGACACCACCCGAGCCGGTCAGGGCGATGCATAGGTGGCAGAAAGGTGAGGAAGTCATCCGAATAGGTGATGCTGTCCTGTTCGTACGGCATATACGAGGTCCTGAGCCGACGAGGGGCGAGATGGATGGCCTGATCCACGACTGGAGACTGAAACGGATGGAAGCTACCGGTCTCAGGCATCCCGCGCAGGTAGCGTCGTACCTGAAAGAGGTTGAGAAGCGGATCAGAAAGCTGATTCCTCCCCCGCAGCTATGACCCGATCCTGCTCAAGCAGCGCGTCCAGTACCTGCCTGGGGCCATGTCTGCGCAGATACTCGTAGACGCACTTCTTGGCCCTCTCATCGGCATCCTCGACACCGTCAGCCTCCATAATCGCGATTCGCTCCTCGACGAGATGCTTACCCTCATCGAGCGGAGTCGTGACGTTGTCGGCCATGAAAAAGTCTATGTCAGCCATGTACCATCTCCAGTTCCGGCTCGTCATCGATCCCCGTACCGATCCATATCCAGGTCGTTGAATCTCCAGGATATGACTCATTCACCTTCACCCAGAGATATCCCAATGCGCGAAGCTTTTCCATCGCGACTACACTGCCTGGTAGCCACTCATCTAGCCCTATGGCTCCTGGGTCCGACATGTCGAGAAGGAAAGTTGCCTGCCTCGTCGTCATATCTGTCCAGTCCAACACAGATTCTTTACGATAGTCGATCTTGGCTCGGTACAGCCTGTTACCACCATAGCCACGGTTCGACGTGTACGCCTTGGCAACGGATCTATCCTCGGCGAAGCAGTATCCGGTGTCCACGTAGTCATCACTAGCGGCTCGCCACAGCGTTTTCCTCATCTCGTCCTCCTTGACCCCAGGGTCAAGTCGTGCATTTTGATCAAGTACAGCGTCCCCGGCAGGACTCGAACCTGCAAATTGCGGTTTAGGAAACCGCTGCTCTATCCATTGAGCTACGGAGACTTACGTTACGACTTATACGAATTCATCCCCAGTGCTGCTCAGTACAATCGGACTCTGGCTCGCCTTTCGGATCTGAGAGATCAATCCTCGCAGTTCTGGTTCGCCTAGCTCTGCTTTTACCACATGCTGAGCCTCCCTGACCCAGCTAAAGGAGTAGACCGGCCTTGCCACGACTCCCGAGCCTGTCGCCGTCCCATCGTATCGCTTGTCCACGCCTATCGGAGGCAAGCCGTCGTCGAGAATGCATGCTTTGGGGAACATGCCCATGGGCATCTTGAGCAGATCCGAGAGTTGAGACTCGAGCCCCATGGCGACGCTGGGACGCATCGCCCAGACATAGGGAGTGTTGACCCAGGATAGAAGCACCATTTGGCCGGAACGCTTCACGCTAATCATTCTGCCCGCCTTAGTTCGGTTTACTGCCAGGGTCTTCGTTGCGGTACGGTACACCGATTGCTGGCGTGGCCCGCATATACACAACGAATAGCTTGTTCAGCGAGTCAATCATCACGGCTCGCTGCGTCTCTGTCATGTATCCGACAATCACTCCTAGTGCTGCTAGGCCCGCCATGTCTATGACGGAACCACGCCTGTCTTCAAACCTCCGTTTCGTTCGCTTGACGCTATAGCCGTGTCTCTTTAGGTACGCGATGAGTAGCTTGTCTAACATGAATCCTCCATGTCCGCAAGATTTGGTCGCGGGGGGTAGGGGTCCAGGGTCAAATCTCGCGATCCGGCTCGTCACTCTCCTCGACAGCCTTCTGTACACCATGTATCGCGTGGATGCTAAGGTCGATTGTGGCCTTTTTGTAGCCGATCCGCTGCATCTGGGCCCGAATCTCCTCTATCTGCGCTGGTCCCAGTCTATGCCAGGGGAAAGAGACGAGATCTTCCGGCGCGCGAAGCAGGCGCGTCACCCGCAGCAGCGCGCTGCGCATGCTCGCCGCTCCGTTGCGGCTCAGTTTCCCGAGGTAGATTTCGACCTGGGACCGCTGGAGAGGTGACTTGACTCTGCGTCGTTTATCGGACACAATAACGTCTCCTAGCTATCTGTCCGATAAGGGAGCATTATCGGACACAACCTCGTTTTGGAGTCTAGTATGTCTAACACCTACATCGTAAAGCCTGACTCGAGCGCCGCGCTCGCGACCGACCTCGAGGATCTTGCGGACCAGGCCAAGGACTTCATCAAAGCTTCGAAGTCGAAAGCGACGCGCACAGCTTACAGGTCGGACTTCGATGCCTTCACCTCGTGGTGCCGGGAACACGTTCTGGTGTCGATCCCGGCGAGACCCGAGACAGTGGCGATGTACGCCGCACACATGGCCCGCGAGGGGCTCGGCGTGTCGAGTGTCCAGCGAGCCATGGCGGCGATATCGCAGGCGCACAGAATGGCCGGAATCGAGTCGCCAACCCAGGCATCCGTGGTGAGGGAAACCGTCCGTGGCATCCGGCGCAGCCTCGGCGTGAAGCCGAACAAGAAGGCCCCCGTCACGATCGACGAGCTTCGAAAGATGGTCGCGACTCGCCCACAGACCCTGCTCGGCCTGCGAGACCGCGCGCTGCTTCTGCTCGGCTTCAGCGGCGCGTTTCGCCGCTCCGAGCTTGCCGCGCTCGACCATGCCGACCTGGATTTTGTCGCCGAGGGCGTCGTCGTCACGGTGCGTCGCAGCAAAACCGATCAGGAAGGCGAGGGGCTCGAGAAGGCGATTCCCTACGCCATGGACCAGACCATGTGCCCGGTCCTTACGCTTCAGTCCTGGCTCGACGCGGCTGGAACGAGTGATGGTCCCGTGTTTCCGAGCATCGATCGCGGCGACAACCTGTCTGGACGCATGAGCGACAGGGCCGTGGCAAGGACCGTGCAGAGAGCCGCGAGGCGCGTCGGTCTGGACCCGTCCAGATTCGCGGGGCACAGCCTCCGAGCCGGGTTTGCCACATCGGCCATTCTCGCCGGGAAATCGGAGGCAGATACGATGCGGCAGACCGGGCATAGGAGTATTGCCGTTTTCAGGGGTTATGTTCGAGTCGCTAATCTGTGGAAGAGTAATGCGTCTAAACTGCTTTGATGGGGCGCAGCTACCATACCACTGCCGCCGCCTGGGGGCTGGCCGGTCTCGACAAGCAAGATGTCGAGCTACTACTGCCACACGGGATCCGTGTTTCCTAGTTGATCTGTCACTCATGGGTCTCGACAAGCAAGATGTCGAGCTACTACCGCTACACTCGTCAAGCAGTTGGGACCTTGAGTTGGAGTGGGAGTCTCGACAAGCAAGATGTCGAGCTACTACTGCTACACGCCAGATAGGCCTCAGCGCGATCGTCAAGACCAAGGTCTCGACAAACAAGATGTCGAGCTACTACCGCTACCGCTGATGCAGACAAGCGTTTGACTGCGGCAAAGGAGTCTCGACAAGCAAGATGTCGAGCTACTACCGCTACCGGCTCGTCGCTCCCAGGGCGCGGCGCAACCAGGCTTGACAGGTCACGGCTCGACCCTGGTCTCGACAAGCAAGATGTCGAGCTACTACCGCTACCGCGCCTCGGTGAGGTATTTGCGGGAGACGACGCCGGGTCTCGACAAGCAAGATGTCGAGCTACTACCGCTACGATGACGATGGGGCGCGTCGCCATCCGAGATTGCCGCATGTCTCGACAAGCAAGATGTCGAGCTACTACCGCTACTTAGAGACGTCTTCGCCTCGGGCGACCCGGAGAACGTCTCGACAAGCAAGATGTCGAGCTACTACCGCTACGACCGGGTTCGAATTTCGCATCGAGGGCACCTCTCTTGTCTCGACAAGCAAGATGTCGAGCTACTACCGCTACAGGACAAAAAGGGGCAACCGAAGCCGGCACACCCGCCGTCTCGACAAGCAAGATGTCGAGCTACTACCGCTACGTCGGGCAGGACGATCAAGATCCCATCGACGCGATTGTCTCGACAAGCAAGATGTCGAGCTACTACCGCTACCATCCCGCTACCCACCTGGAAGGCGCTCGGCGAAATGTCTCGACAAGCAAGATGTCGAGCTACTACCGCTACGAGTCTGGCAGGACGCTCGCAATTTCGACGGGTTACAGCACGACTTGCGAGCGGTCCTCCAAGCCTACTGTCTCGGATCAATTTTCAACGACCAGGATCGGCGTAGTGCCGCAGATTCTACCTCATCTCTGAGGCTTTCGAGCGGTCCCAGCGGTTTCGGGACCACCCAGGCGCTCGCGAAGCTTCTCGTTCTCCTTTTCCAAACTCCTGACCCTTGCCTTCAGTGTCTTGTTCTCAGCCCTAAGCTCCCTATTCTCCCTGGACAGTTTATCGAACAGGTTCTCCTTCTGGGGCTTGACCCTAACCTCGGGGACGTAGTGCTTTCGGACTATCGACGCTGCGCTCCACGAACTCGGCTCTTTACCATTCCTGACTCGAAACTCAATGAGTTCTGCCATGGCAGATCTTGTTGCCAGACCGTGTACGGATCTTGACGGAGCATCGGGAGGAATGATGAGCAACTTCTCTGCCGCAGGGATACCTATCTTACGAATGTTGTCAATGCCGCCACACAACTCGACACAAAGTTTGAATCTCGCAAACCTTGTTGGCTGGGCAAGGTCACTCACATGGAGCACCTCCACAAATGTGGCCCACCCATACCTACCACCTACACCACTCTTCCATGCCGATTCGTTCTTTTCGAACCTGACGAGACCAGCCATGAAGTCAACCCCGGCCTCGGAGTATGCGGTCCTTAGCGCCTCGCACTCCTTTACGAGCGCATCAAATCTCTTCTTGGTCGCCATGTCTCACCTCACTGTTATCTATCGACTACCTAGTGTCGAGCTACTACCGCTACAAAGTCGAATTGCGCGGAGATATCGTCCGTCGCGTGTCTCGACAAGCAAGATGTCGAGCTACTACCGCTACATCTCGCGTCATCGGCTTGCTGGCTCGGCAGTTCCACGCGGTGCTCCGTCTCGACAAGCAAGATGTCGAGCTACTACCGCTACGGTCTCCATATAGACCGGCACGAAATACGAATCGATGTCTCGACAAGCAAGATGTCGAGCTACTACCGCTACCGAATTCGGTCGATATCGGTGCGATTCTTGGCTGGCGTCTCGACAAGCAAGATGTCGAGCTACTACCGCTACCCCCAAGCTCACACCTGTTGCACAGACCGTGATGTTCGTCTCGACAAGCAAGATGTCGAGCTACTACCGCTACCTGGCGTCTCGACAAGCAAGATGTCGAGCTACTACCGCTACAATGGGACAGACGAGGGCGGCAGGACGATGCAGCGGTCTCGACAAGCAAGATGTCGAGCTACTACCGCTACGATCGGATCGCGGAGGCCCGCGTCGCTGAGTGGTTGGCCGTCTCGACAAGCAAGATGTCGAGCTACTACCGCTACTGCGCTGGCCCGTGCCGTTGCGCAGTTTGACGCGCTGTCTCGACAAGCAAGATGTCGAGCTACTACCGCTACGGGTCTGGCAGGACGCTCGCAATTTCGACGGGTTACAGCACGACTTGCGAGCGGTCCTCCAAGCCCACTGTCTCGGATCAATTTTCAACGACCAGGATCGGCGTAGTGCCGCAGATTCGACCTCATCTCTGAGGCTTTCGAGCGGTCCCAGCGGTTTCGGAACCACCCAGGCGCTCGCGTTTACTCAGCCGCGACGGCGAGCATCTTCTCCTGTCTCCTGATGATTTCCAACACTTCGTTTTGCTTCCCGTCATCGTTGAGCATGTTCAACAATCTAACGTGGAATGTATCACGAGTCAGTCCGCAATGCGAGCAGGAAAACATATGCGCCTTCACATCTTTATTTCCCTTCTCGAGTCTGCCGCACCTGGGGCATCTCACTGAGCTATTCTCGACACTGACCTTCTCATAGAACACTCCCCTACCTCTGGCGGCATTCTTGATGCATTCGCGAAAGATGCCTGGGGCCACGATCTGGAGATTGGACCTCGACTTTTGTCTCTGCCTCTTACCAATCTCGCCCTCGCTCTTCTCTTCCTCTTTCTCCTTCTCCACTATCTGCTTGAAGTTGGTGCCGTCCACAAGTATTCGGGAGTACGTCCTCGCCAATCTGGCCGCGACGTTTCGATACGCATTGTTTCTTCTGCGTTTCGCCGTTTCATGCATACCCCCCTCAAAACGGTACAGATGCAGGTTCTGCTTCCTCCATGCCATCATTCTCTCGTAAATCTCTGCGTCACCCTCGAATCGATTCTTCTCCCACGTCGTGACTAGATTGGCAAGCCGCCTTGGAGCCCTCCACTTTTGCATGCGAGCTATCGCCTGCTTTGATGTCGGTGTTCCATCGACACTCTTATCCTCCTCGTCATCGATGTCTCTTGCCGTAGCATTTCGCATCCACGCTGGCAGCTTATCGATCATGCTGAGCCAAGAGACTAGCTCCTTCATCGCCTTGTTGAAGTTGTCGTCCCTGGTGCGTGAGATCTCTTCCTTCCTTCTGAAGCTGGCGAAGATTCCGCTCCTGCCGCCGTCGCTCTCCACGTTGTATGGGCTCTGCACGCATCCCTTCCCACACTCGATCTTTTCAACGATCTTGTCTCGAGACAGATCAAACACTCCGGTCTCCCCGTCCTCCGAGAGCCAATGCGCGACCCTGATCTTGTTGCCTTCCACTGCCCGCCATCCCAGCACTACGGCAACCGTGCCCCCTGCGGGCAGTGGCGGCTTCTCCGATTGCTTGTCAAGCTCTACCGTGATCTCACAGGACCAGCGCAGGTCTGGACCCCGCCTTCGCCTGGTAACGGTTACCCAGGTGATTCTCGAATTCGGTGGCAGCGGCCTATGAAGTATCATCGGCCACTTGGCTACGATGTATTCGCTCTTTCCCCTGGCGGTCCCGGCGACTGCCATGGTCAGAGTAGTCCTTGCCGCACGCCTCCTGTCGCACCGTCTTTCCGAGGTGAGCGCAACCGTGTCAACCGGATCGATGATAGCTCTATGGTCGTTGCTAAAAATGTCAAGAGGGATTTTGCCCTTGCCGCCCTGTATCTGCACCGACAAAGACCCCTCACCTTTCCACCGTTTGAATTCAGGGTTGTTGTCCTCCCTCCCTTCGTACATGGGGACCTTGGAACTCTCAAAGAATGCCTTGTCCACAAGTAACTTCGTGCCCCAGAAAGCCGGGGAGTCGTGACTGGCCTGTCTCCTCATCCTCGCCGCGATACCGTTGTTCGGTGTCTTGTCCGAAAAAGCTTCGGCTCTTGTCTTTTTCTTGCCAGTGCTTTCCTTGCCATTGATCTCGAGCATGCGGGCCTTTAGCGCTGGCGTGGCCCTCAACTCCTTGATCCTAGCAATGAGTTTGGCGATCTTTTCATCAATCGCCTCAACCTTTTCCGCGAACTCTTTGCTGGACCTGTCCTTGTCCGACTTGCCCTTGTAGAGCTTAGCCTTTTCCACGCCCAGGTCTTTGATTTGACCCAATAGCTCTCGGATGCCGTACTCGTCTTCCGCTGCCCGCTTCAGATCCCTGACCTTGCACTCCACGCTCACTAGCTCATTTCTGTACCTATGCGCGTGCCACAACTGCTCTTCCACCACATCCGCGTTAAAAACCGGAGGCAAGAGCCCATATTTCATCACCAATGGCATCGTGTTCCCCTTTCTTCTCTGCGTCATCTACTGTCGAGCTACTACTGCTACCTCGAACAACTCTCCGACCGTCACTCCGGTCGTATAGCTCTCATACCTCTCACCAACCTCTGTGAGACTAGCAAGTCTGATTCCTTTTGGCCACTCAATTGTTTCGAGCCGAAACGATTTCTCTACCCTCGCCCACTTGTACAGCGAGCCGTCGGGCCAGCTATACTGATGCCTGTACTCGATACCGTTTTGCTCCAGAGTGGACTCGACGAGACGCTCGGCTAGTGACAAAACGAAGTCAGCCCTCGCCTCTCTGCCCATTTCTTCGCGCCCAGCTATGTTGAACAGGCCACTGTAGCTAAAGCTCATCGAGTAGTATCTGTAACTCATGCCAGCCTCACGACACGGAACGGCAGCTTCGCCGCATCGTCAATCGCCATCTTCCTGACCCAGCGCTTCTTGTCTCTCTCCCACCGGAAGCCCGCGTCCTTGGCAATGTCTCTGTCCTCGTAGGGAATCTTCGCTTCGAAAACAGCCTTGGGACGAAGACCTCGAGCGAGCAGTTCCGAGACGTCGTGGCCGAGTTCCGCGACCCTGGTCATGAGTCGCGCCAGCATGAAGCAGTCGCCCAGCGCACGGTGCGGATCGACGACTCCGATCCCGTGGTCGAGACAGAGCGAGACGAGGCTCGAGCCGGGCCTTTGCTCGAGTGGCCACGTCACGTCGCCACACGTATCGATCCACGGCACCTTCGCCGGAAACGTGTCGGGCACCCATTGCCGATCGAAGTCGGCGTTGTGGGCCAGCACGGCTTCACAGCCACCCGCTCTGACGCCGACCTCGCCCCAGACATACTCCGCGTCCATTCCACTGCTCTGCCTGAGCAGACCCACCGGAATATGGTTGACGCGCTCCGCGTCATTGCCGTCGCTGTGGATGAGGCTCGAGAAAGCCTCGACCATCGCGCGGTGCCTAATCGAGTAGACGATGCAGCCAACCTCGATGCATTTTGCGCCCTGCGCCGGATCGAGGCCCGTCGTCTCCGTGTCGAGTATGCATACTAGGTCCATGTCACTCCGATCACTTTTCGCTACCAGACGTTGCCAATGCAACGCCCAGTGCCGATGCATCCAACAGGTTTCCCCGAAGGATGGGTTGATCTCCCAAAGCTCGCAGGAATATCCCGCGAGCGCCGTTGTAATCTCGATCCATTGACACGCCGGTCGATGCCGATCGGACAGTCTTTGCGCCACCAAGCTTGGCGTTGATCTCGCCGGTCCACGACACGGTCTTGCTCGTCCAAGCCTCGTTCTGGTCGAGCACGAGCTTGCCGTACTCGAACGCCTTGTGCTTCAGGAAAGTCTTGAACCGATAGTGCGAGAACGTCAGCATGGATCGCACCGACTTCGCGCGAAGCCTGCGCGCCCCGCGCCGAACCATCTCCGAGGTCTCGAACGTCGGCAGCACGATCACGTCGAAGCTCTTGACCAGAAACGCTGCCACCTTGTGGTGCAGATCGTCTACAAGGTTTCGAATCCTGACCTGCATGCTCACGATAGCACGCCGAAGATTTCGCTTCCGAAGACGATGCGTCTCCAACCTGCGCCTCGAAATGAGGTCATCCATGTGCGAGCACAACCGCTGAATCTTCCCGAAGTCGCCAGCACCAAGCTTGCCGCAACTGGACTCCGTGTAGAACGTTTGGAAGGATCGTATCCCTGGATCGAGAGCAACGACGCGCCCTTGGTTTTCGGCTACGCACCGCTTTTGCTGCACGGGAACGATCAGAAACCACCGCCCTCTTTCGCAGACTAGCCTAAGATCGCAATGTTCCTTTGGTACCTCCTCGACCATTCGAAGCGCCCCTCGGGATAGAGTCGGGTAGACCCCACCGTTTCGAAGTGCGCTTTTGGGGATGTAGCAGGACTGCACCGGGTTCTTTCTCGACCTGAACCCGACGTCCTGAAAGCCTCCCCCCTCCTTGAATCTGCGCTTTGCCGCCGACACGGCTTTACAGGCATCGCGCACCGCCACTGACCTGATCTGGTAGGGCGTCTCCTCGGACCAAGCAGGGAGACCTCGCAGCAGCCCCGTCTTGATCGACTTCCAGTTCGCCTTCGTCCCCGGGGTCTTCAGAAAGCTCACGGCAGCGTTGAAGGCGACGCGCGCAGTCCCAAACCACTGTCTGAAGATGCTCTCCTGCTGCCTAGTGGGGTAGAGTCGGATCTTCTTTGATTTGAGAAGCGTATCGTCGCAGCCCGTGCATTCGGCAAGAGAAGACGTGAATGATGGCGAGAAGATCGTCGGATAGCTCTCGCTCGGGGCTGTGTTCAACTCGATCGAGAACCAAGAGTTCGCCACCGTTTTGCTCGAGCATGTGGGCGATGAGTTCGACACCAAAGCGGGCAAGGCGGTCCTTGTGGGCAACCACAACCGTGAGCTTTGCTCCTCATGCCAATCGGTCCAGTAGGGAGAGCAGTCCTTTACGCTTGAAGTTGAGACCACTTCCGATGTCCTTGACGATTTCGGCATCAGGGAAGCGCTGTCGCATGTAGACAACCTGTCTTGCGAGGTCGTCCTTTTGCTTCGGGGAGGAGACCCTGAAGTAGCAGATGGTGGCGGGGGGCAAGGCGTCTTTGACGAAGGACTCGACATCGAAGAGCCGCTGACCCGCAGGGTTTCTAACGTGTTTGATGAGTCCAGCATCAGCGTATTTCCGCACCGTATTGGGGGCACATGCCGAGCGACTGGCATGCCATCCGTAGAGGGACGAGCTTTATGTCGTATGGTAGAGGACGGTGGCATCCGACTACCTATTCGTCAACCTTATTTCTAACCCGCATCACGATGTCATCGGGCAGTCCTATGTCCCTGGCGATTTCCCTTGACTTGCTCAATCTCCCCGCGAAAAACGCATCCTGCAGCGAGTTGACGATCGTTGCAGGATCGATTTTCTTCGCGCAGTCCCGGTCGATGACGAGGTTGACGCCAGGGCCATGGATCCAGACGTAGTCAGACTTGTCCTCATCCTCGAACTCATCGACCCTGTAGATCATTTCCATGCCAGCCTCCGGTGTGGGAGCAGGTTCTTCGGCCACTCTATTAGATCATTGCCTTTCCCGCTCACCTTGAGACGATAGATGTCACCGTCTCTCTCCCAGGTCCGCTTCTTGCCACCTATCGCTGCTAGGTCGGCAAACGCTTCAGGGTTGGACGTCACGGGTCGGCTGCCGACTTGCTTTATGAAGCAGGGCACATCGCTTCTCTCGCACTGCTGGGCAATAGAGAGCACATGGTCCAGGTTGCAGTCCCTTGCCTCCTTGCCCATCTCGCCGCCGATGACGACTTGACCGACTCCGGTCATGTCGATGTCGAGACTCGACAGTAGCGGCTCGAGCGAGAGCCACGACTTGACGAAGCCTGAAGACGAGTGCGCAGACATCCTCTTGCCCGCCACGGCTTGACTCTCGACGCTCGTGCCTTCCCAGACATTGTCGAGCGGCAGCGATGGAGGGAAAAGTGTCAGATTGGCTCGAATCCGATACTTGAGCGCATGCTCGATAAAGAGCCTCGAGTTCTTGACCCTGGCGAGGAGCTTCTTTCGCCGCGCCGGGTACTTGGTCAGGGTGAGGAAGGTGTGCTTGGGGTGGAGTGCCATGACGCCATAGACGGCATAGATGAACGCGTCGGGCACCTTGGACTGGAAAAGGTCTCCCAGGTTGGAGACGATGCAGATCTTGTGCTTGGCCCAAGCCGCTGGATCGCTCAGCTTCATATCGAGCAGCTTCACCTCGCTGAACTCGGAGGTGAACCTGCGCTTATGCAGAGCCTCGGCCCAGCAATGGTCGCAGCCCTCGCTTTTCTTCTCGCAGCCATGGACCACGTTGAGTTGCCGGTCCCAGTACGTATCGCTGCCGATAGTCACCACGGATGCCTCCTATGGTCCCAGGAGGCGGGAGGCGCGTTGCCCGCCTTCATCCAGTCGTTTAATGCCACGACAAGCTCGGCGAGTCTCACCGTCTCAGTATCATACCTGTCGTAGGGATCAAAGACGATTCGGGTCGCGATCTCGATCTGCTCCCTCAGATTCGCGTTAGGATCCATCACACTTTACCCCTTTCTTTCTTCGCATCGCCTATGCTCGTTCCACCACTTCCAAGGTGTGTAGACTCGCTTCTTTCTTACGCCGTCCCTTTCCACGATGCCTCCGACCCTTATACCACTTCCACACGTCTTGCACATCAAAAATCCGTCACCAGCTATGATATTTTCGCACGGGTCAACCCAGGCGAGTTGCTCTTCGGTATAGACCGGAGACGGCTTATCCGCTTTCTTCGCCTGCCTAACCATGACTACTTTTCCTGGTCAAGCAGATCTAGCAAACGTTTGCAGACGCGCCAGCCAAAAATGACTCTGTGAGCGGGCACGTCACCCATGTCGCAAATCTCGAAATCAATCTCATTGATCAATTTCTGCACCTCGAACATGGCGTCGCTTCGACGTATTGCCTCAACGACGTCATTCCAAGGATTTGGCTCAGACTCGACCTGTTTCATGTAGTGCAGGGCAGAGTCGAGCGCGACGGCGCTTACCCACTGCGTCGCAACGTAGTGTCCCATGCCGATCTTGGCCTTTTGCCAGACATAGTCTAGTTCTGAGCAGGCTATCCACTCTAGGATCTCTTTATGCGGCGAATGGTACGGGCAGAACTGGTATACGACCGGGTCAAAATCGCCAACCACGGACAGGTACCTCAAGCGTCGAGACACGATGACTTGGGACAGCATCTCTGATCTGCCGCGTATCCCCACGGTCCACCCAGCCGTCATGTCCGACTCGTTGCAGTTTTCGTTGGTTCCGAACCTGTCCAAGATCTCGTGTCTCGCCAATGCCTTATCGAAGGAGCCGATGATCTCTTTGCAGTACTGGTCTCTGGTGACTGGAGTCATGGCTTCACCCCAAGCGCTTCCTCGCACAACCTGACCATCTCATCCGCCTCTTCATTCACGATCGAGTAGGTACCGAGACCATACCCGTTTCTCGTCAAGATCATCCCGTTTTCTATCCTACAGCAACTCGGCTTAGGCTCCGGCATGGCACCCATAGCCTCAAGCCTGTTCCAAGTCTCACAATCCTCCCGCCACGCTTCCCGCTCCGCTTCCGTCGAACCGTCTGGGTCTGGAGCGAATCGCCTCGGGTCGCCACCTGGGAAGAATCCGTACACCTCTTCACTCGCATAGTTTTGAAACAGGTAGAGACACGTCTCGAGAGCCGACGACAGTTTCAACTCTGCCTCGTCCAGTCTCAGGCACTCACGTTTCCACCACTTCGCAGCGATTACCGCTGCTTGGAACCTGAGCAGGTTCCGGTACCCCACTATCATATTGTGACCCGTGATGACACGAAATCCGCCGTCGGGAGCCGTCAGGTACGCCAGGCTTCCGTCGGGAAGCTCCTTGACCAGTCTGGCAAGGCTGAGCCCAAACGTTTTGGACTCAATCGTTAGATTCAGCCTGGACGTGGTGTAGGGGATTGCCCCCTCAAGCAGATCTATTTTGTCACTGCCGTCGGGGGCCCCATATCGGGACAGCCTGCTGAGCCTCTCTGACCCAGCTAAAGTCTTGTTGACTCTGAGTAATAAAAGCACCATGGGCCTGCACCACGAGTCCTGCGGGTCCGGCGCGTCGCGATGCGAGCAATACTCGCTCCGCTTTCCACCGTCGCACTCGATCACGTACCACGGGCAGCCCTCGCTACACAGCGGCGCGCCACCATCGTCATAGATCGGCTTTACAGGCTTCACTTTGAATACCCATCCTTTGCCCAGCCCTTGCCCTTCAGAACAAAGCTGGTACGGGAGATGAGGCGAATCACATGCTCACTCGAATCGCAGATGGCGCACTTCACCTCTGGGTCCTCTTTGATGCCGTGCTCGATCTCAAAGCTCACCTCGCACTTGAAGCAGTGGTATTTGTACGTCGGCATTAGTTCTCTCCCGGATCCTATCGCTTCTTCCTTGATCCCCTGGGGATATCATTCCACTTGTCGAGCGATTCGAAGTAGTCGCCACCCTCGCCATCCTCCTGGTCCGTTTCCAGATCGTCGAAGCGGGTACAGAAGGCTCGAAACGCGGCAAGGGCTGAGCCGGTGGGGCCGTTGCGCTGCTTAGACACGATGATCTCGCACATGCCCTTCACATCGTCCTCGTCGGGCCAGTAGTACTCTTTGCGTAGCAGGAACAAGACCTCGTCGGCATCCTGTTCGATAGAGCCCGACTCGCGCAGATTGTGAAGCTGCGGGCGCTTGTCCCTCGCCTGTTCACAGTCGCGATTGAGTTGGGCTAGAAGGACGATGCAGACATTCTCTGCCTGCGCCATGAGCTTGAGTCCCCTCGAGATCTCCTGGACTACGTTCTCCCTCGTCTGCGACTTACCCTGCTTCGCCGCTATAAGCTGCAAATAGTCGATCACAACGACGGAGAGTTCCATCCCGTCCCTGTCATATCTCAGCTTGGCACGCCTGATGGTCGATCTGATGTCCTGCATCGATGCGACACGGTCGATGATCTGAATCGGCAGCTTCGACAGATCGTTCAGGGCGACGAAGAACCGGCCCACTTCCTGCTGGTCGAAATTGGTCTTGCGGTACTTGGAAATGCTCACTCTGGCGCTTTCGCAGGCCAGGCGCATGACCAACTCTTTTCGCGGCATCTCGAGCGAGACGAAGGCTGACGCCATGACCTTGCCTTCGTAGCTCAGTTTCCCCGCCACCGACTGCGCCAGCTTCATGCCGAATGCGCTCTTGCCCATGCCGGGGCGTCCCGCAACGACCGTGACATTGCCTCGATGAAGCCCACCCAGAATATCGTCCAGCCGCTTGATGCCAGTTGGCATTTCAGTCGTTGACTTGCCCTCGGTCTCAAGTCTCTTGTTTAGCTCAAGCTGCTTCTGGTACTCCTTGGCATAGTCGAGAATCGCGTCCCTGAGATCAACGGCTTCGCCGCCTCCCACGTCCTTGGTCCAGTCCGACATATCCTTTTCGAACTGCGTGACCAGTCCGGGGATGTCCTCCATCGGCGTGATGTAGCTTTGAGACAGGAACTTCTTGGCCGCATACTGCATCTGCCTGAGCCGGTATAGCTCGACGACGCGCTCCACCTCCCGGTACGGGTCCAAGACCGCAGGGGTGGAGATGAAAAGCTCATATTCCAGGTACTTGTCGCCGCCCGCCTTCTCGAGCCGCCCCGTGTCGAAAAGGATGTCCCGGATCGCGGGTAGAGTGATTCGCTCAGCCTTGGCCGCGATCTCCGACATCGCGGCGTAGATGATAGCGTTCTGCGGCGAGTAGAAGTGCTCCTCCCGCAGATCGGTGCTGACCTCGACGAAGATCGCGTCGTCCTCGAGGATCGAGGCGAGAATGCAGCACTCTGCCTTGACGTCGCAGGGCTGCTGCCTATCGCTCGGCGCTTCGCCTAGTGAGACAGGGGCCACCCGGTCACCCCCTTATCGTTGCCGCAATCACGATGAGGGACAGGACCAGGAAGAGACCGACGACTTCGATGGTTGGGCTCATTTCTCACAACCCTCCTGAGCCAAATGCTCCCAACCCGGAATTGGAACCCAGTGCCAGAGCGGGTTCCACTCTTCGATGCTAAATGCTGTCGGAGACTTGATATCCCTCGGATCGCTTCGACTCCACATTGTCAACCCCTTTCTACCCGCAGACGCTAGATCGGATCCCCACCTGGAGTCAAGTCAAAACGGGATGTTGCTGTTGTCATCCAGGTCGATCACCTCCACATCCTTTTTGACCATGAGCTTGACCGCTTTCAGCACGTAGAACTCGACGCCAGAGTTGCACCTGGCAAGCCTCTCGGCTTCCGCCTCGGCGGCTTTGAGCGAAAGGTGCCTTACGGTTGGCGTGCCACTTGTTGGGCTCCAGACGCAATAGAAGCTTCGAACGCTCATGTCTCTTAATCCTTTCTGCTATACACGATACCGATCTGTCCCGGCTCGTCTCCATACTGTACGTTGAGACTGGTCCCACATACCGGACATTCTCCCTCCCAGATCTCTTGACCCGGCTCGGGACCATCGCATAGTCCCTCTGCGACCCTTCTGATCGCATCACGTATATTTGCCACTTCACCATCGTTGGCCCAAGGGGACATTATCGCGTCCCCGATACAGACTCGATGCCTACCATCTTCAAATGGTATGCTCCTGATCGATTTGCATATTCGTTCCACAACGGCTTCACACCGATCATTTTTCATTTCGACTCCTATTCGGGTCTACCGGCGTGCCGTAACAGGCCGGGCATCCATCATGCCACATGTGTTCGTTGGCATCGAAGGGGCACAAGATGATGCCGCAGATCGGGCACTCGACTTCCACGCAGTCGTAGGGCTGATGCACGTCCTGAAGCGCTGTCTTCATGTCGTGCCGTGCCTTGGCTAGTTCCGCCACCTCCCGCTTCGCCTCATCAAGTCGTTTCGAGAGTGAAGCGACTTCTCTACGCAAGGCACGATTCTCGTCGGCCAAGTCGTAGATCCTACGTTCCTCGTCTTGACGTGCCATTTCATCATTTAGACTCGTCATCGCCTCTGTCTCCTGCCGCCTTCTCTGGTGGCGAGTAGATGTACCCGGACTCACTCGTAAACCTGTCGATCGTAAGGTCTGCGCACCTATCGGCAAAGGACACGCAGAACTCAGGGTCGAATGCTTTTGAATCCGACACGCCTCTAAGTGCGGCGAAGTATGCGTTCCACCAGATCTCTTGTCGTGTCATGACGTTCCTCCCTGGCTCTTTCTCTCGCGTAGCTGCACCCTGCGCATTCGCAGTTAGTTGGCGGGCATTCGCAAGCCATCATCGCGTCGTCGCGCATCTGCGCAAGCTCGGCACGAAGCTTGTCACACTCGCTCGCCTCAACACTTCCCTGCACTACCTCTTCCGGCTCGGGTACCGGGACTTCGGCCTCGACCCAGGACAGTCGCACGTCCTATGACGCCATACAGTCAAGCGCTGCCTCGGTTCGATATCACTCCTTAGTCGCGCTTCATGCGTCTCCCTTATAACTTCATTTCTTGCGTTCGCCTTCAGTGTACGTTTATCGGAATCGTATTCGTCTTGCGCCTCCAACTCAGCCCGCTTGTTGCGCTTGCTGTATATCCTCAAAACAAGTACGGTCATCAAGACTGAGACTATGGCAACAATTACCCCGCTCACAATGTGGCTCCCGTTGATAAACTTCCAAGTAGCATCACAGTCCATCGCTTTCTCCTTGCTAGTTGAGCGGATGTCCCGCCCGACGCAAGGCGCACACTATCTTCGGCTGGGGATACACCAATAGCTATTAGGTGTTGCGCGTATTCCTTGTACCGATCCGACATGGTCATTTTGCTTCCTTCTCCTTAGCGGTCTAAAAGTCCCCACCCTCAAACCGCCCTGAAAAGTCATCGATGCTAGCGTCTTCGTCGAGCGCATCCCCGGAGTTATAGCGCCTACCGTGTTCGTCGAGCACTAGGATAGTATTACCTCCCCCGACAAATACCATAAGACATTCTGGCATTCTGTCGCACACGTCCTTGAATTCCTTGATCCACTTTTTGACGGACGGATCCTGTCTCAGTTGCCGAACTCGTTTTCTCGCCTCGGCACTCATCTGCACTTCACCCCTTTCATGGCTTCCACCCCTTCGGCGGCTTCCATCCAGCCGCTGTAGCCTTGACTGCCCAGTCGGGCATCGGAGCGCCGCTGTTGAGTAGGGATGTGTTGGCGGCGAGCATGGCAAGTCTAGCCTGTTTCTCGCTGTCGAACCTGTATCCGTACATGTCCTTTCTGCCATCGGCAAAGGGTTTGGCTGCGGCGTCTGCCGTCATGATCTCCCAACGGGCCTTCTTTTTCTCGTCGCTACCACCAGTGTACTCGCTCACGTCTCGGTCACCAACGTATGCGCCGAAGTCCTCGTCCTCGGGCAGATACCATGCGACTCGCCACGCACCGTCCTGCTCGTCAATGCCGAGGTAGCTACCATCGTCCGACTTGTACCTTTTGCCTGCCATCACTCCTCCTCCGGGACCTCTCGGCAGTCACCGCTCACCGGAAGCATCGATTATCTTTGGATCCACGCCAAGCGCTTCTATGCACCATTTGATACCATATCCCTTTTTGACCTGTATCGTAGCAAACCCAACATACCCCATTTCAGGGAATGGACTAGGCGTGTCGAGAGCGATGTGTACCTCGTCTGTCCCACGAAGGCCAATTACAACTTTTACCTCTTTGATGGGTATAGATAGAATCATTTGTCATCCTCCGGGACCTCACGGTAGTCGAAGTCGAGGCACTCATCTATCTGCGTGGCAAGTTCACCGTAGATCCAGCCGTTGGGACAGTACCGCTCTCGGATCGCGACGCAGATCGCGCAGGTATCGTACCGGTCCCAGTATCCGTCCCACAGCCCACTGACATGCTCGTAGCGCTGCCCCTTGGTAATGGTGTCACCGCACTCGCAGCACTTGTGCGGCTTACGGGCCTTGCGCCACTCGACGCGGCAGATGGAGGGACGATCGCCGTCGTGTGTCGAGCAATCGCAGCTAATCACGCCTCACCTCCACGGCTTCTGACGATTTTCTGAAACGATGCGAAAGCCTTGGCTACCGCCACTGCGTTGGCCTTGGCCTCCTCGATCCCATCGGCTGTCCCCTTGTACATAGGAGCAAGCATTGGCCGGGAAACAGATACGCTTGTGTCAATGGTCGAGTAGACGCACCAGCCCGTGTCCCAAGCCGCAATCCCGAACCCGGACTGGACACTGTGGTACTCTCCCTTTGCCCTCTTCTCCCAAGCCATTTGTCACCTCAAGCTTTTCTCACCTGTCGCATCTACCAGTTTCGGCACCATGTCTCTTAGCTTACGCATCTGCTTCTCGAGCGTCTGTATCTTGCCTGCTTTCCGATTCACCACATCGATCTGGGCGTCCTTGAGCGTTTCGAAGCACATGCTGGGGTAAACTATGACCCTACCCTTGGACCACGGAACCCTGACGAGGTAGTAGCGACTACACATGCCGTTCATGTCGCTCTTCACGACCTCCTCTGCCTCGACCCTGACGATGCCCTCGGTCTCCCACCACTTGGTGACGTAGCGCTCCATGACTACCCTCCACTTTCCGGGTCCAGAGCCTCGTATACCTCCACTGCCCTGTCTCGGAGACCGTGTTCGGCGATGATGGTGTCTATGCGGCGAAACGCAAATACCATCTTCTTCTCCTCCCGCTTCGCCAGTCGATCAGCTTTCACTCGAGCCGAGTTCCAATTCGGTTGAGCAAGCACCTCTGGGGAAATCTCCTTTCCAAACCTATCGTATCGAAACATGCGAGTGATTTCCACCGAGAGAGTCCCAGCGTCAATTCTATCTCGTGTCGTTTTGAAGCAGGTATGCAGCCCCTCCTTTCTGCACGCCTTGACGCATGCCTTGAAGCGCTTTTCCGACTCCTTTCTACCCTGTTCATTGATGGTGTCGATCTGCTGCTTCAACTCATCGATCTTGGCGATAAGCTCTTCCCGCTTCGTCATGTCCCGGTCTCCAGTTCTCGCTCGTAGTACCCATCCTCGGTCTCGATCATTTCGCTGACCGGCTCGCCGTCGATGGTAAGGATGACCCGACCTCCTTCCCGCAGAACCTGCTCGGATTGGTCGTGCTTGACGTTGTCACCCACAAGCACGCTATCGCCCCTGCGGTCCAGGAGTACACCATCGACCCAAGCCATATAGCTAGCCCTGTCAAGGTATAGCGTCTTTATCATATCCAGGTCTCCTCGATGCACTCGTCGTCTGTATCGCTTCTCACGATCCTACTGCGCCCCGGTGGCAGTGAGACTCGAGCATAATCAAGTGAGTCGTGCAGCGTACAGTCAGCCTCGGCCCTGACGCCACCGGAGATGGATACCTGCCAGCGTCGAACCACCCATTTGCCGGGATGGTCCTTGGTTGTGGGTCTGTAAATCACGTATAGGTAGATCATCTATTCACCTCTTGCGCTATACTCCCGGCACTCGCGGCACATGTAGTGACCATCACCATCGCACGTCCCAGGTCCTTTACCGGAAACGAAATGTTCACATCCCTCGCGAGCCGTCACATTCCGATCCAGTGGCATGGCTCGTCTCTTCCACATCTTCGCCGCCTTCACCGCGTTGACGAGCCGAACCCTGCACTGCTCAAGGTCAGACATAGTTGTGAGTCTTATCCCGATCTCGATTGACACGGCATATCGAGACGAGCGCTGCTGGTCATAATACCACTGGATACGCTTGTCCTTGTCCGCTACCCCGAACCACTCCGCAACGGCATCGGCAATGTGCTTCGCCGCAACTGTGAGGTTGTCGTGCCCGTCGATTTCGCTTGGGCCATGGTGGGTGATGGTGACGGCAACTGGTAGCTTTGGGCGCTTCTGGGTCTGAAGCACGAGAAGGACGTCGTCGCGCTGCTTTCTCGCCTGCCTGGCCGTTCGCATACGGCTCAACATGGAAGCGTTCCGAAACGTTACGTTCGGCGAGACGAGTCTTATGCCTGGGATGTAGATCTCCATTCTCTAAAACAGGCTCAATTGCCCGTCCCCTTTCTTCTCTATGACGCATTGACCATCGGGCAGGTACAGTTCGAACGGCGACAGGTACAGCAGTCCTGGGACGTAGTCGGCATACTGCACGCGCTTTCGCTGCTTGTAGACCTTGACCCCATCGATTTGGCCCTCTTCGTAGTAGTAATGCGGCGTATCGACAGGCGAGACAGCCGCCACCAAGTCGTCGGGCCGAAACTCGACATAGGGACCTCTGCCACCGATCACGACGCGACGGTAGCTGCGGGCCACGAGGATCCTATTCTTGCCAGTGTACATGTCAACTCTGACACCAAAGACCGGGACCCTGAGTCGAGACTCGTAGTACGATGCCATAGCTAGTACATGTTGCTCATGACTTTCAGGATCGCCTCGGAGACCAGTTTTGCCTGCTCAGGCTGCATGGTAATTGTCGCCATGAGCTTCCCATCACTACAGTAGCTACGGATCTCCACAAGATCGATCCCGTCCCTATCGGGCCCAACCTCAATTCTATCTCCGTATTTGTCGTCCCAGATCTGGCACATAGGCTCTAACTTGAATGGCATATCATCTCCCTTGAATGGCATATCATCTCCCTATCTTGCGACTTTGCACGCATCCAGGCATTTGTCATAGCCGCTGTAGCATGCAGCTTTATGTGTCTCGCTCTTCTCAGCCGTTCCAAGCGGCTCGTGGAGGCAAGAGCTTCGATGGTTGCCGCACTCATTCACGCACGCCGACACCGGGTCCATCGAGCATCCGATCAGGGTGGCGAGCCAGATCAGGTTGCGCATCATGCCTCCGGTCTCGTTAGCTCATCGAGAACAGCGAGTTCCCCAGCCCCGGCTCCGTTGTCTCGGTCGTAAAACTGGAAGTCGATCTCAACGCCGTCCCAAAGCGTCACCTTGATCAATCTTCCACGAATGTAGTCAAAAAAAGGACGACCCCTGTCAGCACCTCGGATATAGGTAATCGCTTCGTCTAGCGTCATGTTCGACGGTGAGTATTCGCCAGTGAATCTCGCCATGGGTGCAACGATTTTGGTGTTGTTGTATAGCCCCATGAGAGCCTTCGCTCGCTCGATGTCATTTCGAAGCTTCATTTACACTCCTAACCTCTCGCCGCTGGAAGCGCTCTTCCAGTGCCAGTAGTAGTTGCAGTTATCGACCTGTAAGCCGTCTGAGTACTCGCACAAAACGAGTCCCTTGGTGAATCCGCTGTCGTGCCCGACGAACTTGAGCCGAGGAACAAGAATGTGAACCTTGGCGTGAGTGTAGACCCAGGCCCTGAACCATTTCGTCTCTATCCCGGCAGGAACGAGTACGAGGACTGTCTTGGATGGTCCACTCTCAAATCTAGCCTTCTTGACCCATGGAGTTATGTTTCCGTAGGGCGGGTTGCAGAAAAGGAGTCCTGCTGGCCATGGCCCACTGAGAGCATCTATCTCTGGGGTGAGGTAGTTGTCGCAGACATGGAACTTGTCGCTCGCCGCCAGGTCTAGAGTGATCTTGCCCCAGCGCCGCTCGATCGCTGCGATGAATTCGGGAGGAGTCCCAACCTCCTGCTCCGACTCGTACCGCTTATGTCTCGGCTCACTCATCAGTACTGCTCCACTGTTGCACGAGCTTTTCGAGCTTGGCGATTTGTCTTTTCAGTGAGGCGATTTTCTTCCGTGCAAGCTGCTGTGCGTGTGCTTCCGCTTCGCCACGGTCTTGGAAGAAGGTCTCGCCGACTCGAAGCTGCATGGGGTATCGGTCGGTCGTGTAGACGTACTTGCCGTCATCGTGAACTTCGACTTCGCGAATTCCAGAGGTTAGCGCGTACTTGATGTTGTAGCCTCTCATCGCTGCCTCTCCTAAGACTATCCTATAGCCCAAACGGCATTGTAAATCCGTCAGGCATGACCCATAGATGGTAGATGTTGGCGTCGTCCACGAGATCCGACTCGGGAGGGAAGATCTGAATGGCAAGCCGTTCCTGTCCCATGATCTCGTTCTTGACCCGCTGCATGTCGGCCCATGGTACATTGGTCCCGCCATCGTTTCGCCTGACCATGATCCGCGACACGATGCCCCATTCCGTAATCTCGTCCCGGCACCGGAAGACCATGTACAGGTTGTTGATCCAGGTCTCGTAGGCATCGCCCACCTTGCCAACCGGGCTAGGTCCAGGCTCAAACCTCGACCAGCCCTGACGCATGAGCCTGCGCCCATTCGCTTGACTGGCTCGCATCATCTTTCGGTTCATGGCTTTCTCACTTGTCCTCCTCCTCCTCGTCACTGCCCGCGTCGGGAGGTACCTACTTTTCTTCCCTCGGCTTGGTGAACATCAAGCCCATGGACATGCCTTCGGGTTTTTCGAAACGCTTGCGAAGGATCTCGTTTTCTTTCTCGTTCAATCCCGCAACAGCCGCGTTGGCTGCGACCAGCGTGGCTGCGACCGGGTTGACCTCTACGATTGACGCGGAAGGAACCCTTGGCCCAAGCGTTGTATCTGCGACCTTTCTGATCGAATTCGCTAGGTGATTGACAGCGTCATACCTAGTTGGCGCATCGATATGAAAACTCATGCGATAAGGAACCTTCTCCTCAACACCCTCTTCGTGCGCCACGACTGTCATAGCCACTGTGAACCTAGGCATCATTCATCTCCTTTCCGTTGGGTCGTGGCACTGTTTGTACTTCATAGCTTCGCCGCCTATGCTCCTCAAGGGCCTCTGCTGCTATGCCTCGTAGCTCTTCGCGGCTGAGATCGTAGTAGGCTATCGCTCGCAACGTTTGCTCCCACGCTGCGAGGCGGGCGGCGAGGTCGGGCCGTGGGCGGGGCACGACGCGGACGACACGCTCACCTGGGCGTGGATTGGGCCGAACAAAAAAGCGGTAGGCTTGCACCTGTTCCTTCAAAAAGGATTGCCCGCTTACGAGGTACTCATCGCCTCGCTTGATTACCCAGTAGCTCATGAGTACGTCTTAGCCTCCTCGTACGTGGCAAACACATGGATTCCATGCGTACATTCCTCGCGGATGTCATCGTTGTAATCGTCGGGCTCGATCCACTCGCCGAGGACGTAGCGGGTCATGACTGCATCACCGTGCGCGAGGTTTGCCCACTCCGTGCCCGGTGCGTCAGACGCGATGACCTTGGCCCGCGCTACCCGGCACTTCCTCGACTGTAGACATGACGTGCGAGGCGCATCATGCGGCACGAACAGTGTCAGGACTGCACCTCGAACCTTTTTGTAGACCACGACGTGCCCGGTGTCGGGTAGTGCGTGATAATCTGGCAGCAGCGCCCCGCTCAGGTTGGCCCAGTACAGGTAGGCCCAGTACAGGTTGGCCTCGTACAGGTTGGCCCCGCGCAGGTCGGCCCCGCGCAGGTCGGCCCCGCGCAGGTAGGCCCCGCTCAGGTTGGCCCCGCTCAGATTGGCCCCGCCCAGATCGGCCCCGCTCAGGTTGGCCCCGATCAGATTGGCCCCGATCAGATTGGCCTCGTACAGGTTGGCCCCGATCAGATTGGCCCCGATCAGGTTGGCCCCGATCAGATTGGCCCCGATCAGATTGGCCTCGTACAGGTTGGCCCCGATCAGATTGGCCTCGTACAGGTTGGCCGATGGCTCGATTTTGTACCCGTTGACGATCATCTCTTCGCCGCCTTTCGGATCGCCTTGAGCTTCGCCTCAAGCTCCTTCACCCTGGCGCATGCCTCGTCTCTCTCGCAGATGAGCTTTCGGATCTGGCGCTTGAGTTCGTCCTCGTGCATACGCTCAAGTTCGCCCAGTTTCGGAATCCAAATTGCCATCACCACCTCACCATCGCGCACTCAAGCGCGCTTTGCCCAAGGCTCTCGCCATCCACCACGACATCCACAAGAGGGCTAGTCGCTGGGTCTCCGTCTAGTTCGCCAGATGTGACCCATTCGACCTCGTCGTTCTTGTTAGAGCAATGGTGACATAGGCTCATCACTGCTCGGCGTTTGGCTATCTCGATGGCCTCGCTAAGCGATGTGGCATCGACGGCAGTGTGGAGCGAAATGCTCGTGTTGACTACTAGGACATAGTGACTCATCCCTTCGCCGCCTTTCTGATCTCGTCGCGGATGCGGCTGGCAAAGCATTCGCCGTCACCGAAAGAACCTATTGGGACTCTGCCAATCCATACTCTGTCCGTTGCGTACGATCCTGTGAGAGGTGTCACTGCCACCGCCGCGCACACCCGTTCGATTGCGGCATCGCGCCCCTGCTCTGCCGCTGCCTCCACCGCGTCACGATGCATGCGCACCGCCCGCGCCGCTGCCTCGTCTACGTTCATAGGGCCCCGGTCCTCGATTACGCGGAGCCGGTTGATCTCCTCGACGATTGCTGACACGTCCCAAGGTACGTCGCTGTAGCCGATGGCATGCGCAATGGTGAATAGGTCGGCTTGCAGTTCGGCCTCCCTTTGAGGCACAAGGTCTCCAACTCGGCGAGTTGTGACGTGTATAACCTTAACTCGTAGATGGCCCCATTTCTTGGCAATCTTCACCTTGAGACGAGCCTGTTTTTTATTCGAGAATCGATGCGCGCGAATTCTATCTCCCCAATCTCCAATTGCTGTGAGGTAATATAGCTTCCCCGAACTATCGGTCCATCGGACCAGCCAGTACTCATTTACCATCGCTTCCCTCGACACTCGCAGCGAAAAGACCAACCTTCTCCCTAATCTCCCCGAGCGTAGAGACACTCGACTCGTGCAGTAGCATATCAAGCATGCGACCGAGCGCAATAGAAATCTGATGGTACCAGCCTTGATAAATCCAAACCTCTTTTCCGTCTCTTGTCACGTTGCGTCGCTCGACGACGTAAAGCGTCGAGTCGGCCTTCCTCGCACGAAAACCTTCGTATTCAAACGACTCGAACGTGACAGAATCGAACCCGGCCTTGGCCGATTTGATTCTGGCGCATATCGCATTCAAAGCGTCTCGATTCGACTCCTTTTTGCAATGTGTCGCAAGCTCTGCGATAGCCTGCTCCGGTTTGAGAAAAAAGCCCTCACTGACCCAGTCCTCGTTGCCAGATTTTGAGACGTTTCGCCTCTCAACGACGAATCCCGGCCCAGTAGAAGCTACCGCGCGGAAGTTCTTTAACACGATCATTTTGACTGTTCCCCTTTCCTGCTCGAATTTGACTATACAAGCGATCTTCACCAGTCTAAGCTAGGGTGACCTACCATGCAACCCGAAAGTTCCGTAATCGGCAGCGTCGAGGCAGCAATCAGCATTCCTGCGGCGACCCGGAACCCTCCCGTAGCGCCTCGGCCCAACAGTCTGCGAAACTCTCGGCCATTGCAGCGATCTGGTTCCAATCGGCGAGGTCGAGGGCTCCACGGCTTGCCCAGTCCACCATGCGTCGGCCCAGGTCTACGGCAGTACCGCTGACTAGCCTACGGTCAGGCTTGATGCCTGCGGCGTGGAGCCTAGCCTCGAGCAGCGGCACGAGCGATGCGCCACGGACCCTGGTTCCACCCCCAACGATCCACTCGACACTCGGCGGCTTGAAATCTGGATCTGGTTCCTTCACGAGCAATTGATTTTTTGTGAAAAAAATCTCCAGCGTCACAGATCCTGAGTGAGGAGAGGAACCTGAAGGAGAAAAGAAGATTCTCTTCTTTTCTTTTGGGGTCGAAACCGACCCCACAGTGTCGGTTCCGACATTCTCGGTGTCGGTTCCGACATTCTCGGTGTCGGTTCCGACATTCTCGGTGTCGATTTTTTTGGTAGCAAACGTTGTGTCTACACGCTGATTCGAGCGAAATTTAGCCGACACTGCGGGTGTCGGTTCCGACATTCTCGGTGTCGGTTCCGACATTCTCGGTGTCGGTTTCGACACTGCCGATGTCGGTTTCGACACTGCGGGTGTCGCTACTTTTGCTGGCAATTTGGAACCGTTTTCTCGACACGTTGTTGGTGTCGGTTCCGACACTGCCGATGTCGGTTTCGACACTTTCGGTGTCGCGAAACAGCGAGCAAGTTCGGGGTTCAGATTCGGAATTTCGCTTAGAATCTCACCGATTACCTCACCTACAGAGAGGTTGTTCGAAGTGGCGTAACTAAGTAACGATTCGTTATCTTTAGATGCCTGAAGTGAGTCATCGATGACACAGTTGTTGGAACTAGTTGTATTCCTGATGTTTTTAGGTAGCGCAACACTGCGGGTGTCGGTTCCGACACTGCTGATGTCGGTTTCGACACTGCGGGTGTCGGTTTCGACACTGCGGGTGTCGGTTTCGACACTGCGGGTGTCGGTTTCGACACTCTTGGTGTCTCGTTTCTTCACCCTCTTTTTCATCCCAGGCTTCGGAGGTGGATCTTTTGGAGAGTCGTCTCGTCTAACTTCCCTTGACGAGGCTAGCTTCTTTCGCTGCCTGTATGTCTTACACTTGATGGTGTTGTCATACACCGCTGACTGTGCCGATTCGAAATTGGGGATCTCGAGTGTATCGTTGCTGACGCAGATGCTTCCCCGATCAATTAGCATCTTGACATAGGGTCGAATACTGTTGGGCTCAGCCTGTATCGCCTGCGCTATACCGGCAATGGCGTCTTCTCCAAGCTCAAGCCTACCGCCCGCGTCAACCTCTTGCAGAATGAGGGACATGAGACCCCTGGCATTCCATTCGAGAGTGCGCCACTTCGGGCGACGATCTTTGTAGAGTCGAACCCATAGCGTCTTGGAATAGTCAAGCGGCATGACGGCTACCTCGCCTGGGAAGTATGGTACGCTTTATGGTTTGCTTCGGCATCGTAGCCTTCCAGTCGTAAAGCTCACGAAGGTGTGTTTCCGCCCATGCGCCTTGCCTGGCAAGCTCGAGCCCGTCCAGTTTGGGAAAGAAGATCTGAAGCCAATCCGTAAACTGCCCCTGTATCGGCGGCTCGTCGCAGCACTGGGCCCAGAGAGAGAGAAGCAGTGAGCATGCCGCGCCTGGCGTCTGCGATAGCGCCACGACATCCTCTGTCGCGTAGAGCCGACCCAGCAGGTTTCTGGCCGCAACGGCTACCTCGGCTAGCTCCTCCGTCACCTCAAGGCTGGGGAAGCCGCCTCGAGCCAGCCTGAGAAGCTCGATGGCGCTGGGAGGAACCTGCTTTATTCTCACCCAGCACATGCAGACGCAGAGAAGTGCTAATCGCTGTTTCCCTGCAATCATCTCACCCTCCTCGTGTGCTCGAGGTCCGAGTCAATCTCGCCCTCGATCCTGTTGAGTTCTTCCCGCAACGAATCGAGTTCGAGAAGTTCAGCAATAATTAAGGCTTCTCTCGGATCTGGTGGCACGTAGAGTCTGCAAGCTTCGTGGCAGACTCTGGGGTTGTTACGAGTCGAGGCGTGGTCGAGGCACTCCTCGTACTGGTCACAGTCGTGATGGTCTCGGATCCGCTCGAATATATCGAACGCGATCCGTGTTCTTCGTCGCCTACCCTTTCGTCTCGCCATGGCTACTGCCCGACACTCGTCTCGGAGTAGATCCATTGCGCGAAATCGAGCATAGAGAGTTGATCTTGGGAGTGAAAGACCGGCTTTCCAAGCGCAAACATCTCGTTTACCTCGTCTTTCGCACCGCTGCTATCTGTCCAGCCCGGCACGGTAACCAAGGCGTCGCAGCGGCGACAAAGCTCGAGCGTGCCGTCGAGCCAAAACTGATCATCGGCAACGCCGTCCATGTGAGCCGTGTTGGAGTGGGGGATAAGCAGCATGGCTCCCAGCCTCGCCACCATCACTCCCACCTCCCTCGCCTTGAATATGTTCTGCTCGATCTGCCACTGCGTAGGCGCTCGGTAGGGACCCGCAATGTACACAACCTTCATGGCCCTTGCTCCCTTTTGTAGATTGGAGATTCAATCGTGTCGTCCCACTCCGTTATCTCGCCACAGTTTCTCGCGCCTAGCTTAACGAAGATATCCGCTAGAAGCGATCTGTGGCATCTAAATGGGTCGGCACAGTAGCAACAGAGTACCACTCTCGGCGAAGCCAAGACAAGGTCCCAAATCGGCCTGTTGCTTTTGTAGGACAGGCGCATGTGCTGCAAATAAGCCTTGACATACCCGTCCCAATCGAGTAGGCCAGCCCGAGCCTCTCTCGCCATGTCACGACTGGGAGCAAATGCTCTATTCCCGGTCTTAAGGCTTACGTCGAGCCGGTCACCTCCCGGATACCCCACGATGGCTGTGTAGACCTGTAACATGTCAGGCTACCCATTAGGATTTCGTGTGATGAAGTAAATCGAGTCCAGTCGAGACTCGGCAGACTTGGCCCTGACGCGAAGCGATTTAGCGGCTCGATGCATCCTGGCGAGAGCCAGGGCACGCTGGCGAGAAGCCTTTGTCACTCTCTCGAGTCTCTGCTTGAGACGACTGTTTTCCGCCGCAAGGTCTAAAGCCTGTTTAGCGATGATCTCGAATACTTCATGCCGAGTCGCGACGCGGGGGCATTCACCTTCAATATGCCAGTACAGCGTCGCCTTTCTCTCAATGGAGATGGTTTTCGTCACTGGATCGTTCATCATACCTTCTCCTCCCTCGGCCATAGGGTCCAGTACCTGTCCCCTCGCCTAAGCTCGATTCCCGGCACGAGACCATCTTCGATCCGCTTTACAAAAGAGGATCTCGCCGTTGCAGCGGTATGGTAGTGGTGACTGATGTTGTCGAATAGCTCACGAAGCGTACAGCCTGGGTACCTTTTGACATATCCAGCCGCGTCGCTGCATGTCTGCCGAAACGGAGTCCATTGCCCGCCCGGCTTGGAACCTGCGGCGAGAGCCGTTTTGTGCATCTCGCATAGCGACTTGGTCCAGGTCGTGACCGCTTTTCTATGCAGCTTGGGTCGAACCACTTGCTTCACCCTTGGGTTGTCGTAGACATACTTTGGCGGCTCCCCGACCTCGAACATGCCGACACCATCCATGGCAAGCACTTTGCGATGAAAATCGCTACGCCTCGTTTTTGGCCTGGGGACCGCCACCGAGACGAGATGCGCGTAGCCGACTCTCGCGCATGCCTGCTCTATCACCTCGAGGCCGAGCGAGGTCTTGGTCTCGACGATCCACACGACCGGAGCCTGTATCGCAACGATGTCGGCCCTGCCCTCGTTGGGGAGCGTGACCTCCTGCCACGTCTCCCAGCCCTCATCGGCGAGGAACTGTAGCACGGTGGCCGCAAGCTCTGTCTCCCTCACGCCTCGCCACCCTTGCTCATGGAGACGTACCTATCCCTGCCAGCGCAGACCGTGAGGCTGAAGTTGTCGTCTTCCCTCGCGTCAACCACGTAGATGCACGCTACGCCGATCGGGCATTGCGTGAGGTACGCCATCCACAAATCGAGCCTGAACCTGCTGTCCGCTATCAGCAACAACCACTCTTTCAACTCATCTTTGGTAACCCACCCGATCCTGGCCGGTTCCTCGTGAGATATGAGTATCACGATTCCGGCAAGACCTGGGCCGTGGGGAAGGGACATGAGGTGCGGAATTACCTCTCGCACGGCTGGGACCTTCATCTCGCTCCATGGTTGCAATTGTTCCATGTCTATGCTACCCTTTCCGAGTCGCCTCTTCGCTGTCAGGTGAAGGGCCACTTCCACTGTGTTGGCCGGTCCAGAAATGGGTCGGCCAACACTCTTTTGTCACTCTCCCCTGATCTGCTTTGTATACTTCTCCCAGTTCTTTTCAAAGACCGGACCACTGTTATGTGTCCTGTCCCACTCTTTTGCCTCTTCCTCAGTTGCTTGACGGACGCTGCTTCTTTTGACAATGATGTAGTCTGTAGCAAATGGTGTACTAGGGTACACTATGATTCCATCGACATCATCATCGTCATAGAACCCAAGCTTGCCACGGTGCTTACCTTTTTCGATATACACAACTCCGTAATCACCCTCTTCAACCTTACTCATGGAACTGTCCTTTCTCGATGATTGAATCAACCGGCTACGTTTGAGTCGCACCTATGGGCAGATCGGACACTTGCGTTGCTTGCCCACCTCTGGCTTGGTGTACTTGGTTTCGTTTCGAAACGAGACGCAGACCTCATGTCCGCACTCGAGCGTGAGTCGATACGTGGTCGAGGGGACAATTCGGTCTCGAGCCATCATCGAGCTACTCGCCGAGGTCACCTTCACTATCTTGCACAGCATCACTTTCCCCTTCCACAGCGACCCACAAGCGAAAGCTCACGGAGTATAGGGCCTCCGCATCGGCTGAACGTTTGCCGAAAGCTCGTAGTTGACATGGTATAGGACCTCCTCGCCATTGTCGATTATGACGTTGACATCGGCACCATTGGCAATGATGTCGTCCCTTGCTCCCTCATTCTGCTCAGAGTCTAGCCAGGCCAGTACGGCAGCTTCGATACTGAATGCTTTTACCTCAATAGGCTCCGTGCTCTCATCCCAGATCTTGAAGATCATCGTTATTTACTCCCATTTGTAGGCTTGATACTAAAGACGGTTTTGCCACATCTGGAGCAGATTAGGTATGCATTACCACTTCCGTCAACGGCATCGAGTAATGGGTCATTAGGGTGTTCCAGACACGATGGCTCGGATGTGATAATCTCGTTTCTACCCGAAAGGGCACAGGCCCAACACACACCTCTCCGTTCGCAGTCTTTGTAATGCTGGTCAAACGCTGCCCCAACTACTCCGGTGCCAGGGCACCCATTCTCCTCAATTACAAATCCTGCATCAGAACCATCCGGCACTTCGACGTCGATTTCGAAGCTGCATTTAACACGCATTTTCATGCCTCACCTCCCATCGACATACTGGGCTGGTCCCTGGTCGCGCAGATCGTGACAAAGTTTACCCTTTTCGATATACACAACTCCGTAGTCACCCGCTTCGACGCTCATTGTTCTATCCCTTTCTAGCCGCTTAGACGGTTATCCAACTCCGAATCGACAGGTTCAACAGGTCTCTGAGACCAAGGGTTCAGAGATGATTGTGGTACAAAGTACGCATTTCTACCATCACCACTATCCCAAAACTCTTTTTTCTTAGCGTCAATGGCCCTAATCCATCCAGCAATTCTATAACTCGGCGCTGTACCCACTACTAGAACAAAGACTGTGGCGTCATTGTCCTCGTCATGCACTATAAGTCTACCATTTTCTCTCCATGTACTCCTCACCTGCCACTGCCCAACATCCCCCGGCAATTTTCTTGGCGACCTACTATAACCTTGCCAGAACACGTCAAGCGCCTTTGCTACCACCAACTCTGCGCAGCATCCTTCTATGTCTATGTTCCACGCATTCTGAGGAGAACCGTACCTATCTGTCCAACCAGACTTCAAAGCGTTCACTCTTCGCATAATGCCAACGAATGCTGCTTGCATCACCTCTGGCATGGTGAGGTCTATCCTCATTGTCCATCTCCATGGCAGGTCTCATCGATCATTGCGCACCTCGCACAGATCGACCCATCCAGCTTCGAGCCAGCTATTCAGCCAGGAGATACGTAGAAGAACTTCCACCCGGGGGCAACGTGGTCTCCATCCTCGCTCCACCACTTATGCTTCAGTCTAAGCATTCTCTGAAGCAAGAGTTGATTCTCGTCCGGTCTCGGTACCATCTGTCCCGTAACTAGGCTTCGTACCAGCGTTAGCTCTCGTATCACTTCGCACCCCTCTCCTTCCCGAACTTCGCCAAGAACCTATCTTGCAAAGCATCATCTACTCCGTTTTCTGAAGTAAGGGAATGGAATCCTTTCCCCGTAATATGCTGCAATTCGGTTTGCGTCACCCATATATGGCTCATAGAATGGGACTCTTGCTAAATCCCACTCCAAATCCCTTAGCGATTTCGGTTCTGGAATGCTGAGTCGGCGAAGTCGTGCTTCATTTGCCGCATATATCCTATCCTCTTCCCTACGCTCTCTCTCCTCTTCCAGCCGCTTCCTAGCCTTGACTGGGTTTATACAGTGAGGGGCCTTTAGTGGACTATAGCCGATTCTGGACGGAGTCCGAGAGCTAGATCGAGAGTGAACGTCACGACTTGCTGCGTCGTTACATTTATCGCAGAAACATAGACGGCACGCTACCTCAACAGCAAACAACTTGTACGACGCGAACTTTCCAAGCAGATATGTTCGCTCATTGTTTATGTATTCTGGGTCGGAATACAAGTAGGCATTCGCATACCCACTAGCCAAGTACCACCCGCCGTCACCATATCTTGATATGACCTTGTCTTCCACAGTCTCACCACGCTTAGTCGTTATGCCTCTGGCGAGCCCGATCCAGTACCTTAGAAGTCTTGTTTGGGGCATGTTCGCTACTGTGTACTTTTCGGTTGGTAGATGGATGAGAGTGATCGGGTCTCTATTCTCTACCTTACCGCACAACTTGCAGGGAACAGGTATGATTTTACCTTCGTGCAACCAAGCATTGATGTCTCGTTCACCGTTGTCGTTGCAATAGGAGCATTCTTTGTCAGGATCTCTCATCCTCTCTCCTTCCCAAACTTCGCCAAGAACCTGTCCTCGACCCACTGCCGTGTCTTGCCGTGCTTCGTGGCGTAATCGACGAGCCGGTCCCATGCCGCGTTTTCGATCTGAAGCTGCTTCTCGGAGGGAAGCGGTCGAAGCGACCGGCCATGGACCTTGGGTCCCTTTGCCCTCGCGCCGCATCTCGGGCACACCGAGGTTCGGGTCCGAAACTTGCCATGCTCGATGGGGGCGAGAAGCACTTTGCATGCCGGGCATCTCCGCTCCTTGTCGCGACGCTTTTTGCCCTCTTTGCTCTCGCTGAGCCGGATCGGTTTTCCTTTGAGCGAGAAGGTCCTGTCCGCGTCGGGGCTGCCGTACAGGATCGCGTTTCCCGCCAGGTCGAGGCAGAGGCTGCGTCGCTTGCCAGGAAACGGTCTCGAGCCTCTTCCCACCATTTGCAGGTATAGGCTGACGCTACCGATGCTGCGGGCCAGAATCGTCGTCTCGATGGGCGGAAGATCGAATCCCTCGGTGAGGATCTGACAGTTGGTGAGGATATCGATTTTGCCCTCAATGAACCTGTCGATGGTGCGCGACCGCTGCCTACTCGTCATCTCACCCTCGACATGCGCGGCCCTGTACCCCTTCTGCCGAAACTCCTCGGCGACCTGGATCGCGTGATCGACCGAGGCGCAAAACACGATGGTCTTGGTGCGTCTCGCATGCTTTTCCCACAGCTTGACTGGCACGTCGGCCACACCGTCTCGAATCGCAAGCTCGGGAACGAAGACGTCGGTTGGCACCAGGAAGCCCTTGGAGATGAGTTCTCTCTGCCTCGCCGCCACGACGAGGTTGGAGAAGGTGGGGTGAAGCCCTCTGCCGTCGGCGCGTTCCGGCGTAGCGGTTAGCCCGAGAAGAAAGGCTCCTAGCTTTTTGCACTCCTTGGCCAAAGCGTTCCAATCGTCGCCCAGAGCGTGGTGACACTCGTCCCAGACCACGACGGTTACCCCCTCGGGTATCACCTTCATGTTTCGGACAATGGTCTGCACCGAACCGACTTGTACCGGCTTGTCTCGTTCCGCCTTGGCCCAGGGCGCGATGATGCCGGGACGAAACTGGAGCGCGAAGGACAAGGTCTTTGCGGCCTGCTTGATTAGCTCCTTGCGGTGTGCGACCCAAAGCACCTTGCCCTTGCGAATCCTAGCGATGTCGAGGGCGGTCTCCGAGCCCATGACGGTCTTTCCGCCGCCCGGTGGCATGACGAGGCATGCGCTGTTCTTGCGATGCGACAGCGCCACGACTACGTCTTTCGCTCTCTGCTGGTAGGGTCTAAGTTCGATCATTGCCCCTCTGCCTCAATAGCTAACCTGGCATAGTCGTTTCCAGACCTGTATTCGGGATCCGACGCGGCACGCTCCGCGTCCCTGTCTCCCCTGAGCCCAGCCTCGAACCCATCGGCCCAGGTCGCGGGCTTGCTATCGACGAGTTCCGGGAACAGTTCAATGTATCGATTCCACTCGAGCATGACTTTGTCTCGCCTCCTCGTAGATCTTGGCTAGAGTCACCGGAACCTCGTAACCTATCGACCCGCCACGGGCAAGCCTGGCGTAGACACTCATAGCCTGTTGCGGCGGAAGCATGGGTACGTCAATGTCCTCGAGCAGCCTGCCGGGTCGCATCATGGCACTGTCCAGCTTGAGCCGAGCCGCGTTTGTGGTGCATAGGATGCGGACGTCTGCGATGGTACCAAACATGCCGTCGGCCAAATTGAGCATGGTGGAGATACTGAGCATGTTGTCGCCCATCCGCTCGACCAGCAGCATGTCGGCGTCCTCGATGACGAGGCACGTAGGCTTTCGCTGCCGCAGCAGAAGCTCGGCCAGCCCCGGAGCGGTAAGGGACGGCACCATTTGTGACGGGACCAGGACGAAGCGGATGTTGCGGCACGCCTCGATCAGTCCCCGAACCATGTAGGTCTTTCCTGTGCCAGCCGGGCCATGGATGACGACGAGCCTTCCCGACGGCTCCTTTTTCGAGAACTGGTCCACGACATTGTCGAACTGGGCCACTGCCCTGGGCGTGTAGTTGTCTCGAATAAGCACATCGTCGAACGCGGCAATGCTCTTGAGCCTCATGCCGTAGCGGGTGTGGTTGAGGATGTGAAGCTTGCGCTGCTCAGCCTTGTCTCTACTCAGCTTCTGAATCCGATAGGTGTCGGCGATCTTCTTTGCCTCCGCGTCGATCCTGTTTACCCATGGGGTAAGGCCGAATAAGGCGATCGTGACGGCTCCGCTTCTGCGGCTCGTCACTCTCTGGCGCATCACCCTTCTGCCCTTTACGCGACGAATCACGCTCGAGTCGTTGTGCCAGGTGACGTGGGCGATGCCACTGGGGGAGTACACCATCACGTTGCGGTCATCGACGTCGTGGATTAGCGCGTGGCTTGAGCGCTGAGACGTGAGCCTTTTGACGATCCGATCCGACACCTCTCTCGTATCGACATCACCGTATCGCGTCGAATGAGTCTTGATCTGGAGACCGTCGAGCCCCTTGATCAATTTTGCACATGCGGTGCGGTAGACGAGGTCCTCGTAGTTGCCTTGGTAGAGCTTATCCGCCAGATCCGTGGCAGTCATGCGTGTGAATAGCTTCATCGCGTCCTTTCCTTTCGTTGCACTCACGTTCTATCTAGAATGCTTACCAGGTGCGCAATACACACTATTCGATCCCCATTCACTTTCAGAATTGCACCACACTCGTGCCGCCAGGACCCGCCATCTATCCTAGGAACAGGTGTATAGTTCAGACAGCTAGGGCATAGACTACTAGCCAATGGCGACACTGGCATAGTGTCGTCCCATGCCCGACCACAGTCCGAGCAGCGCATGAGCCCGGAGGATAGCGACTGGAGATTTAGATGCTCACATGTCATGCCACAGCCCTTGCATCCTGTCTCACCATCTCGACCTGCCTTCTCGTTGCGTGGTAGAACGCATCGACGAGAACAGACACCTCGACGGGGGACAGAGATTTTCGAAGCCCCTTGGGGACCATGTACCAGGCCCGCAAAAAGGCCGAGTCGGATCGAATCGAAACGCGACACTGGTTACGGACGATGCTTCTCTTGCTCATTGTATTTCCCCTTTTAGCACTAGCGCTGATCAATATCTTCTCTTTCCCATGTCCAGAACAGTCGATAACTACAGGCATCGCGAGAGCACGCTGCCATTGACACTAATTTCCAATCCCCACCGTGTGGTTTTACAACTTCCGGGATACGTTCATCAACTATACCGCCATTGTCGCAGTGAGCGGAGATATATACAGAAGTTGTGACACATCGCTCTACCTTGCTCATAACTACACCTTGGAGTGCTCGGACAAATTTTTCGTTGCCGCCATCCATCTACTCTCCGTTAGCGGGGACGCGACAATGGGAGCGGTTGTCCGCTCTTGACGATTCCGACCGCGTGCATGAATCGCCTATGGTAGGTGTCCTCTGTCAGTTTCGTGACGAGACTCATGGAAGCCTTGCGCTTCGTCACGACCGTGACTTCGGTATTGTTTGCGTCGATGGGATGAATCCATGCGCCCATGTACGTTCCCCACGAGATCAGATTCCACCCGCTGCTGGTCAGCATGTAGCCTTGGTCCCTATGCTCTTCTACCTCGTCCGCGCCCTCCCAGTGGAAGACCATTTTGGAAATGTCCCAAGCCTGTTCCGGGGTCACGGGATACACCCTCGTGACGCCCTCGGATCCGCTTTCCTTGGCCCTCACCACGTCGCTCATGGACGCGCACCCAGTCAGGACAAAAATCGACAGTAGGATAATCGTATGCTTCATTTAGTCCCCCTTTCGGTTTCTACTTCTCCTAGGCATGTCCACGACGTTAGTCACCGGCTCGTTTCGTTTCTCCGATAGAGCCTGCACCATAGTCTCCGCTCTCTCGAGGAGCTTGGCCAAGTATTCGGCTACCTTTCTCTGCTCGAGCCGGTTTCCCCTCGGCCTCGTCACCGTGACGAAGGGGATAAACTTCTCCACATTCTCGTAGCGGTTGAACTTCCGGCTACCAACGCTGATGCTAAACACGTCCCCCTTTCTCGCGACTTGCACGCAGATGTCTCGCATCGACTCTTCCGCATCCTTGTCTCGGATAACAGCGACAAGCTCCCATTGTTGCTGGACTTGATCACTCATCTGCATCATCTCCTTCACGATAAAAACACCACTCTTCTCTCGGTTTTGATACAAGACCGCCCTCCTTGCCTACTCGAATCAAGATGTCGCGCATCGCTGCTGCCCTCGCACCCTTTTTGAGTCCGCTCGCCTCTTGGTACGCATCTATCGCCTTGCTCAGACCAGACTTGCTAATCGTGATTGCAGCGTTCATGTAGCTACCCAGCGCCTTCTGAAGGATGGGAATAGCGACGCTAGGTAGCATGGTCTCGGTCCGCTTCTGCCTCGGGCCCCAGTACCTGCCGTTGCCGACTGGGATCGGGCCATGCTCCTTGACCCAAGCCTTGAGGGCCAACTCCGACTTGCCGACCATCGAGCGGATAATGGGCAGCGTATTTGCCATTTGGACCGCCATTTCCGTGCTGATACCCGGCTCGATTTGGTCCACGCTCATCCCAAGCAGAGTTTGCACCGAGTGTACCTTCACGGGGCAGGAGGTGAGGGCGGGGCACCACTGGCAGTGGTAACCCTCGACCAGTTTGACATTTTCCGGCGTGGCCGCGCAGATCCTGGCGTGAAGCTCGAATACCTGCTCACGAACCTCACCGAGCCTTTGCTCGTCCCAGGGCGTCTCGACGACGTCCCAGATCCCCTCGCCCCTGCCGACGTAGATGATCGCTGGCACAACCGTCTTGGCCCCGGTCCACTGAGCCGCCTTGACCGCTGCGCTCTTTAGCTGCCAGTTGCGCTCGACCGGATCGACCCAGGTCTCCGAGCCGGTCTTGTAGTCACAGACCCAAAGCACGCTGTTGCTGGGGCATGCCGGTCTATCACCTCGCCAGAAAATGGGCTCGGGCTCGGCGAAGAGAAGGTCGATGGTGCCTGGCGCGCCGACGCGCCACCTCGTCTCATACCTTCCCTGCCCACCGCTCACGCAGACCACGTCGGGCTCGCCATCGATCGACGTGTTCCAGGCTAGAGCGATCTCGGCTATGGAACCTTCCGGTGGCTGGAAGCTGAAGTGCCGACATCTCGCCATGGCGATGTCGCGCTCCACCTCGTTTAGATCGTAGTCAGCAACGGTCTGCTCCAGCATCTGCATCGCTTTTTCGTAGCCATGCAGCGCTCGATGCTCGAGGTGCTTGTGAATCGCAGACCCGGAGTCTGCCGGGGCCGACAAGTGCTCTACGGTTCGAAACACTGCCGGACCAAGGCACTTGGCGAGGACCGGCAGACCCGAGTCGCTGCGATTCGATAGGCGCATCACTCACCCCTCTAGCAGAGTCTTACCACGCATATCCGTTACGCGGTATACGCTACTACCCATCGCTGTTGCGTCACTTGCTAGGTCGAGTTTCCCCTCAACGACGATTCTGGTTCCGGTCTTGATAGGGCCACCCGGCATGAATTCACCATTGATGAGTACGCGCCGACTTCTCAAGTGGACCCCGGAATCAAATACGTCGTTGAGATACTCACGGAATCTCCAGTCGGACCAGCGAAGATGTGAGCCCTTGTAGCGCTGGAGCAGTTTGCGATTAGCCGCCCAGACGCGGGCTCGATACTTCCCCAGCCGCCTTCTGTCTCGGAGTCGCATCACTCACCTTTAGCTGGTAGAAATTCCCACTTGCCTACCACGTCGCCGTCGCGATTCGAAATTACCTTGTCCAGCGACACCTCGACGTCTCCGAACTGAGCCAGAAGCTTCATTTCGGCCATGACTGCGGCAGCTATGTCTTCGGGCGTTCGCAGCTTATCGTCGATACTGAGCCGAAACATGTTTACCCCTCTACAGTCTAGTCACATCTGTGACGCATGTTTGGTAGGTAGGTCTCGCGTGTTACCAGATTCGACGATATGGGCGGCAACGCCTCCATGGTTTCGAATTCTTTTTGGACCTTACGCAAGGCATATTGCTCGATCTGACGAACCCTCTCTCGGCTGATTGGCTCGCGAGTTTCCGCGATGTATGACCAACGTTCATCTCTGGGTCGCTTTCCCAGTGCCACGCCGATATCGCGAAGGGTCATGTTCTCCGGGTGTTTATGTAGTTCATTTCGCACGCAATCGATACATACAGCCTCCAAGCACTCCACACACCCGAACAGTAAGTTAAAGGACCTCTTGCAGTGACAGCACTGGAGAACCCGACCCTGTGGAAGCTTGATCGGGTAGAGATCTGCCATGCGCTGCTGCGTCACGCTCTCCCTGTACTCTTCTGGATCCATTGAGAGCAATATTTGCTCCGCTAAGCGGCTGGGAGCAGGCTCGTCTTCTACATGCTCTACATAGAGAGTTCCATTCTCCTTCCACCACTGTAAGAAGAGTTCTTTCCTAGCATCTCTCCGAGCCTGTCCCCAACCGCGCAATGTTTCCTTCCGGCACGCATAGCATGCCATGTTCTGCTCATACCTGTAAGCGCGAACGATATTCGAGCGAGTGCGCTTCTGGAGCGCACCGCAGGAGCATCGGCACAGCCACTGCTCCACCGATCTTCCATCTGGTAACTCACGATCCTCGCAGCGAGCAAGAATACGCATGTCGCCCACGTAGACCCCTGCTAATCGCTCTTTCTCGCTGCGGGTAACCATCAGTCCTCGTCCTCGAGTTCGCCCTCGTCGTCGATGACCTCGCCGTCCTCGGTGATGTTGAGCGGCTTCTGAGCCGGTTTCGGCTCAGGGGCGGGCTCTTCGCGGCGGGTCCTGGGCCGAGTCTTTCGCGTCGGTTGCGGCGGCTCGGGTTCAGGGGCGGGCTCGGACTTGGCGGCGGGCTCCGCTTCCGGCTCGACCGGCTTGGCAGCAGCGACGGGTTCAGGCTTGGCTTCGGGCTTCTCTGTGGTGGCAGTCGGGCCTGTGGATCCGGGGACCGGGAATAGCTCGTCGATGTTCGATCCCTCCTTGATCGCTGTGCCCATGCCGATCAGCTTTTCCAGATCGGATGCCGTGATCTGGTCCACGGAGGCTCGTCCGAGGGCAGACAAAACCCTTGCCTCGTCAATGCCGAGGTGCAGCAGGCGAGCGAGGATCTTCTTGCGACGCTGCGAGATGACCTCCTGGTCGCCAACCGCGCAGTTTCGAGCCGCCTGGTAGATCTTCTTGACGCAGGCACCGGGCACGATGCGAAAAATCGCGTTTCGAAGCGCGATTGACGCTGCCGCGTTGCCCGTCATCATGATCATGTCTTCGTTGTAGCGTCTACCATCCTTGGTCGTGATGCGACGGCGCGTCTCCGTGCTGATTCGCACGTTGGCCTCGAGGTCCCAGACCACGCCTTGCGCCACGACGTAGGTATCGGCGACCTCGATGATGCGTGCGCCAAGCTGCAAATTGCCGTACTGGCTCGCCACGATCTCAGCGAGGCGAATCGAAGGCCCCGTGATCACCTCGCCGCCCCTCGGTGTCGAGTAGATGCAGGCTTCCGCGATGGTCTGGTCCATGGTGGCAAGCTGCGTGGCATTCGACATGAACCTCGCGAGTTGCCTCGGTCGCTTCGCTGCCGCGTCGAGTTGCACCTCGATCTCGTCTCGGTTCATGCTGCTCGAGCCGGTCAGGGCGAGAATACCATCGTCTTCTCGCTGCGCCAGAGCCGTCGTGGTCCCGCCAACCCTTGGTTTCCCGCTGTATTGTGTCATCGCTGTTCTCCCTGCTCCACGTTGAAAAAGTGGATGTATGGCATGCCGCCAGGCATTGCCACCCACAACTCTCTCGGAACGCTATATGTTGCCAGCCCGAGACCGGCGGCGAGGCAGAAAAAAGCCTCTGCCGTGGCTTGATCCGCCCAGTTCTGCCCCGTCCTGTCCACGGTGAGGTAGATGGCAGTATTCCCACCTCCACCACCGAGTAGGAACGTGTCATCCACGACATCTCGGATCAAGATCTTTATCGCGGATCGGTTCGCCTCAAGCCTATCTCGGTGGAATGCGAAGGTCTGAACGAATCCATCCACAATCACCCTGTCACGCTCCTCCTCTCCCTGCGAGAAGAGCGAGTGTTTCACCATCGCATCGACATGTGCTGCGTAATTCATCGTCTCACCTCCATGCCCCTGGCGGGATCCACGATGCGGACCGGGGGGATTTGCCACATCGTGTACCCGGCCAGGGGCACAAAGCCCCCTTTCGACCTACTCGTCGCTCTTCAATTCGATACCAGCCTTGGCGTCGTCGATGTCGCCGCAGACCCACATGAGAGCCTTCAGGAACTCGGGATGGAGCCCCTTGCACTCGACCATGACCCGCTTGATCCTGGGCTTTCTGGGGCCGGGAGGCGCGCCGACCGGAGCCTTGCCACGCTCGGCCCTCGGCTTCTTGGCGATCTCGACTTGCTGCTTGCGAGGCAGTTCCGCGTTCTGGATCGCTTCGCCAATCGACATCTCTCCGGTTGCCACTGCCTTCTGCACCGGCTCGGGCGTCGCGCCCAGCTTGAGCCAGGTATTGATGGTCTGGACCGTGACACCGAACTCAACGGCGATGTCGAGCATCGACATGCCGAGCGCCTCGAGACGCCTGGCCTTGGCGACCTTGACCTCGATACTGTCGCTCTGCTTGATCTCGTTTGCCGCCACCATCATCCCGGCGAGACTCTGCTCGTTTTCGCGGGTCGATACGAGGCATCGGATCGTGATGGTCGAGAGACCGTGCTCGGAGCGGCGACGGTTGATCTCTCGCGCCGCCTTGACGCGTTGCCTGCCGTCCCACACGATGGGACGGTTTCCGTCCTTGTAGACCTTCACCGGCTCGATTACGCCGTGTTTCGAAATCGAAGCGACGAGCCGCTCGTCGATGGGAAGCTCGATGCGCTCATCCCACTGCGGATGCTCTGCGCCATCCGGTGTGTCGAGCCCGACGATGATGAGTTCGTCGGGATCCATATAGAACGTCGAGGATCCACGCTTCGCGTCGAGAGCCGACTTCACGCGTGTTATTGTTGCTTTCCCCTTTTTCATCCCGGTACCCCTTTTGTGTATGTCGGGCTTGGCCCGATGTGTGACTCGTCACGCTAGCACATCCGATCTCAGAATCAAACCAATTTTCATCGCGATGTTCATTTTCTGATCCCATTACGTTGCGTAAGCAAAGAGCGTCGAATATGATAGGCGTCATCATGGCGACAGAGGATCAAGACAGCTACGAAAGCGTCAAACGTTGCATAGATTCCGGTGAGTGCGAGGAGGCGAAGCGGCTCGCTTCTAAATACCTCGGGATCGACCCAGACATGTCGCAGGCGATACTCGACTGTGCAGAGTCAAGGGACTCGGAGGCATGCGCCAAGGCATCGGCGCAGCTTGCCGCGACAGCCGCATGCACATATATGACCGGAGGCGGCGGGGCATACCTTTGCAACAAATACGCGCCACAAGTCGTGGATGCTATCTGGCCTGTTTTAGGCCCGCCACTCGTCGGCATGTTCGATATCGGCTTCGGGTTCATGGGTGCGACATACGAGTTTCTGAAAGGTGTCGTCGAGTCTTTCGGAAAAATGATCGGCATAGGCTCGTCACCCGGCGTAAACTGGGACGATGTGGTTTGGAAACTGAAGGCTGCGGGCAGAAAGACCGTGGCGACCGGTAGCGAAAAGGCGATTGAAGCCATTGCCTCGGCTGACGCCGCGACCCGAGTCGAACTCGGTATGAGTGACGGAAGCCTTGGCACGCCGCTGCATGACGCTATCAAGAACAACTCTGCCATGAAGTCTGTTGTCGATAGATACCTATTGACTTCGCAGCGCTCCCTTGTCTCTGCGTTGAAGGGCAAGCCAGCGTTCGCAGGGGAGATTAGGGTGGCATGGTCGAAGCAGAAGCTCGATCCATCGCTACAATCTCTGTCACAATGGGTGAAGGGGGCAAAGCCAAGGCTTGTGTCAAGTTCGTACTGGCCGACCAAGGACGAGTTGATGCTCCAACTCTGGGGAGTGGACACTTCGAAGTGGAATCCTGAAACCGTTGCAGCTATGGCCAGCAGCGGCACCAGAGCCAATGCGGCTGACATGGACTTCGCCGACTTCAAGGTGGTTGACTCGAGCGGTAACTGGCCTAGCAGCGGCAAGAGCGTATTGGATCTGCAAGCCGCGTTTGGTCTCGCGATGTCCGAGCGAGTCAAGGCTTTGCAAGCCGCGTGCTCCGAGTCGGTGGGTGAGACGGTTGGTGCCGTGATTGCGGAGAAGCAGGGTATCGATCGCGAAGCGAATAGCGGTAGTGGTCTTCTATGGCTGCTGGGACTTGCCGGGGCTGGAGCGCTACTGTATGTGTATCGAGACAAGGTGTTCAAGTGAGCTATAGCGATCTTAGCAAGTTCTCGATGCTGCTGGGAGTTATCCTGGGCGTATCGGCGCTTGCCGTTGCGGTCATGGAGCCGCCAAAGCGACCCGGTGTCGAGCCTCCCACAGAGCCGCCTATCGAGCCCAAGAAGCTCCCTTTGCTCCGGGACGGGGATAGGGTCGTGCTTGCCGGTGACAGCCTCGCCGTCGGCCTGACAGGTCCGCTCGGATACCTGCTCAGGGAGGATGGCTACGAGTTCCGCAGCGTCGCGGTGGGCGGCACCAACATCACGCAATGGTCTAGACCGAAAACAACCGCTTTCAAGAAAATCGTAGGCACCGACATCATCCTCGAGTCCCGGCCTACGCTGGTCCTTCTCAGTCTGGGGACCAACGACGGTGCGATGACGACGAAGATGCTTGAGGCAGAGGAGGCCGCGCTTCGCGAGTTGATCCAGGTCATCCTGGACAGCGGCGCGAGACTGGTATGGATCCTTCCGCTCGCCTCGATTCAGGTGCCGAACCTGGACAGGGCCAGGTACATGATCGTTGAGAACATGGGAGGGAGACGAGATGGATACGTCTATGCGTGTCAAGTCGATGTTCCCCTTTCACCCGACAAGATCCACCCAACCGGCTCTGGCTACAAGATCTGGTCCGCAGACCTCTATCGCTATATGATTACCCCAAGGTAGTACGGAATCCTTTGGCTCTTCAAGACACGTATAGCCTTGCTAATACGCTTCCAGCGACGTGTTCTTTCCTTCCCAAGCCTCCTTCGCTGCCGCAAAGGAAGTGGACTCGGTAGGGGACGTTCGTAGATAAGATCACTTCGCTTCACGTCTCAATCCTCGATTACCCCGGCTCCCATGCGACTTGGGACACGCAGTCGATACTGACGTGGCCGGTCGCGCCACACTCGATACAGACAAGCTCAATGGTCAGTGGTGCCGGTGCGATGTTGGCGTGAACCGTATATCTCACATCGTGCCAGCCGCTGGAAGAGACTCTGCATCTCGAGTTGGCGTAGGTCGATTCGAAATCTGACGAGCTTAGCGTTCCGGTCCAGCCACATCTATCGCATACCACGCTTGGACAAGGCGAGCGACGCCAGACGAGGTCCACCTTGCCTGCCTGCTCACGAAAGCAGGTTCCGTTGCCGCAGTTGCACCGGATCCCGCCGCCTCTCGGACGCTTCGGCATGGGCGCATTCGCGCCGCACCGGGGGCATACCAGATCATCGACGAGCGGGTCTCCGGTACGCTTCCAGTACTTTACGCGACGCCTAGACATGCTAGCTCCCTGTCCACCATGATGCGCGATAGCTCTTTTCGGATCGCCACCTTGGCTCGATACGCAGGCATCTTACCATTGAGTTTTCCGCTTGGGTAAAGCACGTCGAGAAGCGATACGCGATATACCACGCAGACGCAGGCGCAAGCCTCGATGGCTCCAGGCACCCTTCGGAGCAACTGAGCCTTTTTGTCCTCAAGGTATCTGGAACAGTGGCAGTCGCGACACGTGATGGACCAGCCTCGCCCCTGCCGCTGCGTGACCACGGGCTCTATCGTAGAGCCGCAGTGGCGGCACTGAAACCCTCCCGGCCACACAGCGGCAACGATGCTCACGCCACGTCTCCCGCAAGCTTCTTTTCCGCCTCGTCGAAGATTTCGGCCAGGGTCGGCTCTGGCACCTCGTAGCCTTTGAGCGCTCTTGACCCTGATCTGCTTGTGAGTCGAGAGGTTGACAGCGAACCAGCCGCCGAGGGGGCAGAGCGACATGATCCGCACATTGACCAGTTTGTTTGATACCTGGGCCTTGTAGATGGCCCCGATTCTGACCTCTTTCTTCAACATATCTGTTTCCCCTTTCGTTACATAGCTACTTTGGCTCGCTGTCCACCATCGCGGCCTTGACCGTGCTGCCGCAGATCGGCGCGCCAGCGGCGAGGCGAAGCACAAGCTCGATGATGAAGCGCTTTTTGACACTCTCGATCTCGCGCTGCCTCGCCTGAAGCTGGGAGATTGAGTCTTGAAGCACGACGAAGAAGCTCAGCAGACTCGCATGCATCGAGTGGGGGCAGGGGCCGGATGCCATGCGCTCGACCCTGGTCTGTGGCCTAGACGCATGTCGCATCTCCTCGGCAACCCTAGCGACCCGCTCGGCTCGCTGCGCCTTTGCCTCGTCACTCTCTTTCGCAGTCATCGCCTCACGGACCTCCTTCGGGAACTTGGCGTCGCGCAGTTTTGCCTGCTCCTCTCGCTCTTCCCTGTCGAGTTGGTCCAAGATCCTTTTGCCCCTCTCAACGATCCGTTTCGTCTCCTCTTCCGACTGCTGCTGCGTCGTCGCGTAGTACGGTGTTCCCGGCTCGTCCTTGTCCGGGTCGGTCTCGGGAAGACTCTTGATGATGTCGGCCAGGTGCCTGAGATCCCTCGGCGGGTGACCCACCTCGACCACGGTCGGCTCGTAGGGCTTCCCGTCAGGTCCGAGACCGCGACGTTTCGCGTCATCGACGAAGCCCAGCGCTTGCGCCACGGGCTTGCCGTCGGGGTCCACAATCTCGAGCGTGCCGGGCATACCGGCTTTGCGGAGCCGCTCAAACTCCTCGTGCATCTGCTCCTCGGTCCCCGTGGCAACCGGGATATTGCTGCGACCGAGATGCTGTATGATGCGCCACTGCGGCTTTGCTACCTTGACTACCTCTTCCATTTCGCTCCCTTTCTATGCGATGTCGTCCCGGACCTGGTTTTGGTACTCGTCACTTCGCATCCACTTGACAGCAGAGGCGTACAGCGCCTGGGAGAGTTCCGGGTCACGTCCAAGTCGCTCTACGAGCAGATTCGCCACCTCGATCTCGTCCAAGCCATCGATACCGCTGTCCTTCAAGACGTGGTCGCAGAGATAGTCGACGACTATCTCTTCTGACGGGTTAAAGCCTTGAGCCGGTCCACAACTGGGACAGCACGAGTCTCCGCACATGCATGGCATATTGCCTCTCCTATCTTCGCCTAATCCTTAGCCGCCCTTACCCAGCGGGACAACCGTCGCAACGAGTCCTTGTCTCTATCATATTTCAGGTACATTTTCAACTGGGTAAGCTCCGCATCGTTCATTGAGCGGATAATATTGAGACCGTCGTCGTAATGCCTTTTCCCAATCGATTATGTCTTGGCTCATGTCATACCCGATCTGGGGTTGCAGGTAACGGTCTGTACACCGTGAGCTAGGAAGCTACCATTCGAGTTGCGACGGGTCAATCCCTAGCTGCTTGCGATGGTGCAGCACGATGCGTTTGGCGAGCCGCGCCTCACGATCGTCGAATTCATTTCGTCTCGCCAGGGCGTGACCGGCTCCGACCCATTGCGCGGAGAACCCCATGCCATCCTTCTGCCTCGCCCCGTCGCAGACCTCGGCGAGTTGGTGAATCGACTCGAGCAGAAGCGCCTTGACGTGGCCTGGGCATGGCTTCACGGCGAGTTGCTCAGCGTCCGGCATCAGGTAGACGGGCTGGCCCAGTGACGGATCGAGCTTAATCTGTTCCCCAGCCTTACGCTTTCGATCCAAAATAGCGTCGGCAAGATGCAGCTTCTCCACGATAAGCTCGGCCATGCGCTGGTCCAGAGTCTCATCGAAGGCGAGATAGTCGATGACGACGGGCTCGGACTGTCCGATACGGTGGCACCTGTCTTCGGCCTGTACCACGTTGCCGGGTACCCAGTCGAATTCAACGAAGACGATATGACTGGCAGCGGTCAGCGTGATTCCCACCCCAGACGCTAGGGTTGAGCAGAGACAGATTCTGACACTGGGATCGTTCTGGAAAGCTTGGACACTGTTATCCCTCTTCTTCTCGCTATCTCTACCCAGAATGGTCACCATGTTGTAGTCTTTTAGACCGGCAATGAGTCCGTCTTGGACCTTCTGATGATGCGTGAAGACCACAACCTTCTTGGTGCCAGAGTCGAGAAGTTCGCTGATATGTGCAATAGCGGGTTCGATCTTGGCTTCGCCAAGCATGGCGCGGATCCTGGCCATCTCCTGGAAATCTGCCTTCTCGCCCCTTCTGATCTCGGCAAGCTGATCAGTGAATGCGCCGATGTCTCCGGTGAGTTGCGACACGGCTGCATTGGTCATGGCGGCATCGTACCTGTCATAGATCGCGGCCTGAGCCTTCACGGCGCGCTTCGCATCGGGTGAATCGGGGTCGAGGGCGAAGACTCGCCGCCGCTTGGGAGGAAGTTCCTTTAGCACGTCGGCCTTGAGCCGACGAAGCATCAATCCGCCGCTTCTGAGCTTGGTTTGAAGCTCCTGCTCATTCTTACTGCCCTCGAATATCCATACCGTTGTCATACCCTTTCCCTTGACTGGCACTTCTTCCGTAGGCTTTGCTGTATATCGGTTGCCGAAACTGTAAATACTCTTCCAGATATCGGGCCTGAGTGAGGATATGATGGGCCAAAGTTCAATAGCCCTGTTGGGGACCGGAGTGCCGGTGAGAGCGATTGCCCTCGGTATTGTTCGAAAGATACCCGGCTCCTTCACGCTGCCGATGATAGCTTTACTCATAGCAGCTTTGGGATTCTTGAGCTTGTGAATCTCATCCACCACGATAAGGTCCCAGTCAAAGGACTTTATCGACTCGAGCATCCCCTTACCGCGTCCCTTGACCAACTTCTCGTAATTGGTCACACCGATCACGGGTTGATTTTGCGACGCAACGATGAGATCGTGCATATCCTTGCTGCTGTACAGGACCTTTGCCAGCGTGGGGACGACGAGGAATCTTGCCGCCTCTCTCACCCAGTTTCGACACACCGTGGCCTGAACAAGGATTAGGGTTTTCCTTATCCTCGGCTCTGCATTCAGAAGTCCTAGAACTTGCAGGGTTTTCCCAACACCTGGTTCGTCAGCAATCATGGTGCGATGATTTTCTTGCAACCATTCGATTCCTGCTAGCTGACATGGGTAATAGCTCAGTCCTGCCGGGATAGGGATGTCTCTTTGGGACTTTTCCGACGGCTCTGCGGCTTCGCTTTTACGTTCGGTCTCGAGCAGTTTGTCGAGAGCGGCGAGAGCCTGGGGCGTTGCGTAGCTGCGGAGGCGATTTGCCTTCGTGAAATCGGTCGTGAACCAAGCCTTGCGCGGCACACCGATATTGCAGGCGAAACAATGCCCGGTCTCGCAGCGATCGGGACCATGCCACTGAAACCCGGCATCCTTGACCGCTTTTCGCTCCGATACCTGCTCGTAGGCGAGTGGGATGTACCAAGCCTTGTCGCCCGGCACGATCATCATGGTGACTGCCGTGGGAGGCGGCGCGGCGGGCTGAACGACCTGGAGGCATGCGGCGTGGAAGGCACGAAAGTTGTCGGTGTCCCAGACAATGCGGTCGCCGGGATTGATCATCTTGCCGCACTTCGCGCACTTACCGCGCTTCTTCGACGTCATCGTGATGACGGGATTGTCTTCAACAGGCTTACGTGTCTTCATTTTACCATCAGTTCCGGCAACCTGCTCTGGGCAAGGTCTCTATTCAGACGCCTGACAGCTTCCGCCTTCATGGCAGACCAACCGTCTGAGCCGCCGATGTCAGTACTATGTACCGAGCCATAGTCATTTGCCACGAATGTTAGGTTGTATGAGTAGTCGTAATCGTCGTGGTATATGTCCACCTCCACCCTGGACTCGCCATAATACCTACCTCCACCAGGTCCGCTGCGGAAGACGCTTACCTCAACCCTGAACCCGGATCGAGTCAGTTTCTCTGCCCACTTCAGAGTGGACTTTTCAAGTGTTCCTATCGCGGGCATGGTCTACTCCTCGTCCTCGTCCTCGTCCTCTTCCGGCTCGTCCTCGTCGCACAACTCACAGTTGTCTCTGGGCTGGTCTGGATGGTCTGGGCACACCTCGGCTATGTAGGCTTCGTATTCCTCGTCGTAACTATCTGACAGGATCTTCTCAGCCTGTCGCATCGAGTACAGATCGCCTTCCAGCAAGCCTTCGTCGTTGAATATGCCGTATTGCTTCATTTCGCCTTCCTCTCCAACTCCACGGCCATGGCTCTGAGTGATGCAGCTTTGATCTCTCCTAGATCTGACTTGAATGCTACCGAGATGGCCGACAGGAGGTCCGCTGCTCGGTTGATACTGTCGCGTACCACCTCGAGCCGCTTCTCCTCGCTCATCCCACTTAGCTCCTCTCGGGTGATGGGTAGGACCGACAAGTCCCATGTCTGGGGCCTATTCTTGCTAGCCCTGGCTCGCTCCTTCGCGATCCTGTCCCGTATCAGGCGCAAGCCCTCTTCCCCCTCGTCGCCACGATTCACGATGCGTGGCTTATTGTACCTGCCACGAGAACTATGGTATCGACCGAATGGGCCAGAGCCGCTTGGTGTATAGCTTGAAGGCATATATGCGTAGTTTGTACCCAGAATCTGATTGATCTGCGGCATTTGGGTTCGAAGGACCAGCCCCATCTCACGCTCCGAGAGAATACTTCTCTCAGCTAGGTCGGACACTTCTGCGTATCCCTTGGCGTACAAGACCACAGCTTCTATCGCCAGGGCGAGTCTCTCTTCCCTTGATGGGGACAGCGCCTCATCCGTCTCAGCCCTATCTCTTGCCCGTTTGGCCAGTTCTCGCCAGTTCATCCAATTACCTCGACGCGGAGTATACGCCACGTCTCAAGCCGTGTCACCACAGTCTATGCCGATTTCCACCATGGCGGCATCCGCTCGTTGAGCATGCGCTCATACATCGACACCACGACTTGCTCCGACACGCCGTGAACATTCCTTGCCGCAGCTACGATGGGGTCACAGTGGATCGTGACGTACTCGGCCTCGTAGCCATAGGCCGCTGCTCCCAGCATATACGGGGCCATCTCGACGGCTGTCGAGTTGGTGTTGTCCACGATGACCAAGTCCGTCTTGCGCTGTAGCGCCTCGATGAAGCTCTTGAAGCACTCGGCATGGGCCTGGGACAACAGACTCGCGTCGAATGCGTATCTGCCGTTGCCGAGCCTGACGAAGTAGGCGTCAGCCGATACGATTTTGTGCCTGTAGCTACCATACGCCACGTAGCTCTTGACGATTTCCATGGCCGCAGTGGTCTTGCCGCTACCCGGCACTCCTCGCATGACGATGACTCTCATATCTCCTCCACTTTTAGAGCCAAGGCTCTATGCCGAATCTTGCCAAGAACTCTCGAGCCTCGCAGATGTCGCAGCCCATGCACTCCACTCCCTGCTGCCACGACTTGAACTGCCTACACGTCTCACCCCTGGGTCTGCCATGGCGCGCAGAGGCGAAGCGGCATCCGTAGCCACTAGTCGTCGCCTGAAGCCTACGCAGAGCCTCTCCAAGCGCAAGTCCCTCATCCCTCCACGATCCTGAACTCTTCGCCAAGCAACGCTGTCAATGCTCCGACGACGCAGTTTTCGCCACATACTGGGCAGTCGTAGTCCTCCGCGTCGGGCTCCGTCGTCTCCCGTGTGAAGCTCTGGCACTGCACGCACCAGCCCTCGTAGTTGTTTTCCGCCACGGCGTAGCGCTCGAACGAGATCAATTTCGGCACGGCTCACCTCCATCGTGGGTCCGGTGAGATGGTCGAGACTCGACCATCCGGCCCGACCCGCGATAGCTAGCCGAGAGCCTCCACGATGTCGGCCCAGATCCGCTCAATCGTAGAGACATGACCCTTCGACCCGTCGCCGCCCTCGCGGTGCGCGACTTCGTGGACCAGGACGCGCAGCGTCTCTCTGCGGCTGCCTAGGATCCGCCTGGCGATCGAGATCTCGGCACCGGAGTCGCGTTTGTGATGGAGTCCCAGCAGGTTCTCGTCGCGGAAATCGACGATTTCGACCGAGTCCAGCGCCAGATCCATGGTGACGCAGGCCACCGTGTCGATTGCCCTCGTGAGACTCGCCTGCTCCAGGTCCGATAGCTCGTGCCACGAATAGACGCGAGTCGCCTCGGTGGCGTATCTCGCCTTGATCTCGTCGATAGTGCCGTATTTGCGGCGCAGGATGTGCCCCAGCGCATCACCGACGACGATTCCACGCTTGCCGAGGTGACCCACGTCCTCACTCTCAGCGAGCGAGCCGACCGGAATCGCGTCGCTGCCGTGTCGCCGCTCGAACTCCGCAGTGACGGCATTGACCACGCTGTCCGACAGGTATTTTGCCGTGTACTCGCCGATACCCTTGCAGTCTGGACTATTGTCGTCGAGCATGATCTGGAACGAATCGACCAGATCCGGCCTGCGACCCAGTGCGCTCAGCCAGATCTGCGACATATGGTATTGTAGCGACCACTTGTCGATCATGCGCCGGTCACGATCGATTTCCACGTTGTCAAAGTCATAACCGTACGCGAGATCATGGTCGTTTTGGACATGAATGCCTTTGCAGTACAGCATTCCCCTGCTTTCCGGGTCGAGCAGTAGCGAGCCGTAGCTCGTCTTGACTCGTGCCGTCTTCTTGCGCCCGTCGCCCAGGAATAGGAAGAGCTTGCGCATCGTGGTCCAAGCCTCGGCGTTGACTCCGTGTACCTCGACCTGGACCCGCTGCTCGGCCTTGCGGCCCGTCGCGATCTGGAAGCACAGCACGTCGGCATTGAATCGATCGCTTCGCTGGATCGAGGGAATCCAGACCTCGTCGCCGCTGCGGATCTTGATCCTGAGCCCCTCTCGGACCAGGGCGAGGACTCCGAGCTTCAAGCCCTCACCGAACTTGCCGCGCATATCGCTGCGGTCCGTCTTCGTCGTGTGCCCGAGCAGCAATGCCTCGTGCGGCAGCACGACTCCCTCGTTCTCGATCACCAGCACATTGCCGTCCCGATGCCGGATCGTCATCTGCTTGCCTCGGCAATTGCCTCTTCCCAGGAATGCCCCGTACCCATGACAGCCCTGCACCAGGTCTCGGTCCCCACACTGTACACCGACTCTCCCGGAGTCTGACAGCCTTTTCTGAAGCAACGGCATCTTTTGACACCGTTTCTGTCGCAGAAAAAGCCACCTTTGCCAACCTCGGCCCATACCCTGTAGCCGGGCCACAGTGCTCGAAGCGCCTGGAGAACCTTGTGCCTAGTCACTTGCCCCTCACAAATCCGTCCCGGACCAGTACGTCTCGGACCGCTTTTCGGTGCGCCCTGGTCGCGGTTCTCCCGGTCCAGTACTGCCCCTCGGCGTAGTAGGCGGCGAGACCAGGGCACACCCTGCGGCACATATCCGCGACCCTGCCCATAGGCATGTCAGCGGGTACGATAGCCATCTCACACTCTGGCTCTCCATTCTCGTCGAGGACGAGAGCGGAGACGGTGCGCTCGGGGCGGCTCATTTATCTCCTCCCGTGTAATGACGATGGATCGCGTAGACCTGATTTGCCACTTTGTGACCCATCGTGGTGCCAATCGCCTTGGCGAGCCTACGTGGCATACGGGTGTACAGCGAATCGATTGCTGGCCAGTTCTCGTCAGCCTGCTCGACGGTGTAGGAGAATTTGGCGAGCCGCTTGACCACGGCGGCTTCGAATGCCTCCATCATCACCCTCTCCGCATCCACTGCCTCGAGGATCTCGATCTCCTTGTCCGACTCCTCGATTTTCGCGACGGTCGCGGCGTGGATAAGCGCTCGCGTCGTGTCGTGGACCGAGTCGCAATCGACGTGGTCCTCGACGAGCGCAGCGACGTGGCTAAGTAGCAGATCCCAGATGATCTCTGCCGTTGCGACCTGGGGTTGCCTGAGCATTTCGCTGATCATGCCGTCCTCCTGAGAAGTCCAATCTCGCAATTCGCGAGGATGTAGTCGCGACCGAGTCCCGCCTTGGCGAGAGGCTCGATTCGCCTCGAGCCTGGGGGCAGGACGAGGCGGAACACGAGCGCCTCGTCACCGGGTCGCATCACGATCGTGCGCCTGTCGTAGGGCACCTCGATGCCGGTTAGCTCGCTGAGTGCCTCGGCGGTCTCGCGGTAGCCGATCGAGGACTGCCACTCGCCGTCCTCCAGCCACTGGATCGCCTCGATGAGGCTGATTAGTGCGTAGGTGTAGTCGCCGGGCGCTGTGATCACAGCGCTGGACAGGATATGCCTCATAGCTCGCCTCCATTCGGTGGTTTGGGTGACCAAGACCGCATCCAGGCGGCAGGGGCTGGCAGCCAGGAGCACTCCTCGCCACCCTCGTAGACGACGAAACGGCTCTCTGCGGCATCCCACCAGCCGTACACGACGCCTCTGTCGGGGTACCAGGCCCAGACGTCCCGTTCATCGATCGGGGCACCTGAGACCCAGATATGCTCCCACACCTGTCGCTCCACTACCTGTCGCATCGCGACGCCTCCCTCGCGCAGACCCAGGCAGCCCTGGCGCAGGCCAGGGTGAGCCGCCACACCGCTCTCAGACTGCGGGGGCGGGCCAGCGGTGCCAGACCGGCCATGACCGCTCGCAGCGTGGGTTCGGGGACCCGGTTTGTGACTCGTTGTGTGATGCTCATTCCTCCTCCTCCTCGTTCTCTCGCTCCCACTCCGCTTGCTCCACCACGTCGATGGCCCACTGCCGCGATCTGAGGTCAGCGGGGGATTCCTCGATGGCCAGAACCACCGAGGTGACAGCGCACCCCAGCGTGTCGAGCCAATCGATCGGGCTCGGCGTGTAGGCTGTCTCATACTCCGTGAGCAGGACAGGGTTGCCATTGGTCCGAAGATAAAACAGCCACCCCCTCGCGCCGGTCAGCGCAGGGGCGGTCCAGAGACTGACTCTCTGGTCTCCGTCCCTCATGTTACTGAGGATCTCCGTGGCCCTGTCCTCGTCCACTGAAATGTCGTTGGTAACGTAGTAGCTCACGACTCACCTCCGTAGCGACGGACATATTCGCCCTGCTCCACCTGCATGGCGTAGGGATCCATGGGTCCCTGCCCCACGTATACGTCGACACCGCACGCTGCGCAGCGTGCGTATCCATCCTCGCTCCACGCGGGGACTATGTGCGGCAGGTGCCGCACGGTTTCGCAGCCCTTACGCGGACCGCGAGTGATGTAGTGTCTCTGCGCGCATGTCCTGGTCATTTCCCACCTCCAGCGTATCCGGACTCGTTGCGGTATCGGTCCCAGCCCGCCGCATCGTTTTTATCGGGCATGTCTGTTCGGTCGACACTGCCCGGCTCATCGCCGTCGTACAGGTATCGCTCCGCGTCTGCGCGCGTCTCGAATCCTCCGACCCTGCCGCCGTTCTCGTAATTGATTTCCCACGTCATTTCTCACCTCCCATACGCCTGCTGACACTGCGCGCAACGGCGCAGCAGATACTATCCGGGGTCGCGTTGCCTCGCCCCCTGTGCTGCAAAATCCTGCCGTCCGGGGCGACCTCCAGTGTGCTGCGATGCCTGCCGCAGCGGATCGCGACGATCACGCTGTGACCCTGTTCCACTGCGTGGCTGTATCCGCCGACGCAGTGGCGCATCTCGCGGCCCTCCTCAACTAACTCCGCAGGGGTCACGAGGGCTCGTGCCCTAGCTCCGAGGCGGCACGAGGGAGGGCTGGCGAGCACTCTGTGGTCTCGGGCCAACTCCTCCAGTCGCGACTCGCCTACCCGCTCTGCGGCTCGCGAGAAGGCGCGCATCACTCCGGTCGCCACGCCTCTGTCGAGGTCCACGTCCTGGATCTCGTCGAGCCGGTCCGCGAACCTGACCCGGACCCTGGCACCGTTGGGGCCGAGGAATTCGCGGCTTCGGACCAGCGCCTCGTGCTCGGCGGGCGCGGCCAGTACGCGCTCCAGCCAGCGCGCGACCAGCCAGGAGCGCAGCGTCCAGTCGCGGCTCACTCGCAGGCCCCGGAGCAGGCGCTGGGAGAGCCAGTGCAGAGGCGCGCTCTGCGGCGCGTCGCTGAGCCAGCGGTGCGCCTCGCTGGCGGTTAGGCTCGACGCGGGATCGCTGCGCCTCGCGATGTCGCGGGGCGAGAGTCCCCGGCGTAGCCACCGAGCCTGGATGATCGAGCAGCCAGGGTACTCGGGAGCGAGCCAGGCAGAGAGGGGGGCGCGGCGGATCGTGCTCATTTCCTCTCCATAAGCTCGCCCGCCGCCCTGGCGGGCCAGTCCCAAGTCGAGTAGAGCCTACGGGTCGTCCCGTCGGCCATGTGGGCGAGGTACGCCCGCCCGATCGCCGCCCGCGTCTGTGGGTCCTGGGGCGCGGGCTCGGTGGAGATGACCTCCACCCAAGCCTCCGCTCCCTCGGCGCGCATGTGAGGGGAAACGCAATCCTCCCACAGTCCGACGTAGCAGCGCGGGAATGCCGCCTCTGCCGATTCGCGAGAGGTGAAGTATCGGCGGCTCCCCATCACCTCGACCACGACCCACGTACTCGTACTCATGACGCCACCTCCTCGACCCGGCTGATCTGCCGGGCATAGACCGTCTTGGCCCCTCTGACGCTCTGGGCATGGACCCAGGGCAGCCAGGCGCTACCCGCGCCTCGAGACCGGCGGCGGTAGATCACGCCGCGAGCCGTGGCGAGGCTGAGCCCTCGAGACTGCTCGACCCAGACCGACTCGTAGACCTCCTCAGTCTCCGTGATCGAGACGGGGACCGCCGACAGGGTCAGACGGTCTTCGATCACGTCGAGTCCACGGTCATAGACCGTCGCCTCCCAGTCCTGGGGGACCGTAAGGGTCACCTCCAGGTTCGTCCCCTTCCAGGTATGCTTCTTGTGCCAGACCGTGTAGGTCGTGGACGAGACGCCGGGCTCGCCGGTCCCGACCCGGATCGTGTTCTCGCCGCCGACCCAGGCCGAGGAGGCTCGGCGGTACTCTGCCCGCCGGTAGGCTCCCGCGACGAGGTTTGCTAGCGCCTGGCGCATCTGCCGGGCTCTCTCTGCCCGGCGCTCGGCCTGGCGAGCTAGAACCCATCCTGGCTCGCGAGCGGCGAGCGGATCGGCGGGAGCCTTCGCCAGCGCCTGGCGAGCCAGGCGCGTCCTGGCGATGGCGACGATGGTCTTGGCCTCGTCGCTGACGCCGAGGCGGGCAAGGGCGCAGCTACGGACCTCGGAGGCGAGGTCAGCGGCAAAGTCCGTCGCCATGTGGCATGCGAGGCGAGGTGTGCGATCAACGACGGACGCCACCGCATCGTCGAGGACGTGGGCGGCTTCCTTCTTGGCAGTGGGTGTGAGGCGAGGCTTGATCGAGGGGTTCATTGGTCCTCCGGTGCCGCTGGTTGGTTGGTGCGGACACCTACCCGGTGCCACTGCACGAGCGGTGCCAGGTGTGGCACGAGACACCTGGACACAAGAGCGAAGTGATTACACGGACTTAGCTTCGTTGCCAGGCGAACGACCGGACAGGTGTCCGCCGGACAAGTGTCCGTGGGCCGGACAAGTGTCCGCCGTCCCCACTGTAACAGCCCCAACACGCACAGCTACACGGTACAGCGTTCTGCGTGATACACCCAGCATCCTTGCGGCTAGGTCTACGCTTCCCGCCACATCTATCGCTGATTCGATACGCTTCCTTGCCTCGTCGGGGCGGATGAGGGCCAGCGCTGCGAGTTCGGTCGGCATTCTCACCTCCATGGCATGGTCAATGCCTACACACGCTTACCATGACAGTCTACTTCCTGCAATCATTATACACAAATCTAATCAAGATAGGTGAAACAACCAACCTTCGAACTAGAATTTATACTCTAATAGGTGAGTTTCAAGAACCGATGTATCTACTCGGTATAGCTGATACGTCGGAGTCTGCTATGCATAACGCATTCGCTGACATGTGGGTATGGAACGAATTCTTCTTTCCATCTCCAGATCTGATCATGGCAGCTACTCAGAAAAAAGTAGATTTACACCTTCCCATAAAGGCATTTGTCAGGAAGCCAAAGCTACTGTGCAGGTGGGACACGTATTCATATGGCGTAAGGCGAGTCCTGGCTAGAGATATTGAATGGAGAAAGGACCTTGTCGGCAGACGCCCAGTGCCGCATGACCCCTATCCAATACCTTACCCGGTGACATATGGGATGACGATTCCGTCAGACTCAGATGCGGCAAAATACTTCAAGTTGAAAAGCAAACTGCTTGAGCAGTTACTTTGGAATCGTACCATGTATGACGACAAATAGGCTACTACGACGCAGCTTCGATGACCTCGTCCATATTCCAGTTGCGGAGCAGGTACGCGGCAGCGTGGACACTAAGACGACAAATAGCCGGGTCACGCACGTAGTATTTTCGAAGCGAGCGAGGTTGCCGCGTTCCGCATATGACGCGCCCAGTCCCGGCCTTCAGGGAAAGCGTTCACGCCCGTTTTCCTTCGCAGGTACTCGTACTCGTCATCGAGTTGGTTCGCCCTGTCCGTGAGCATAGTGAAAGCGAGGTCCCTATCGAAAACCTCAAGCGTCTTGCCCCGCATCACCCCTGGGAAAAGATGATCGCCCATCAACCTCGTCTCCTCAACCCATACGGGATCGAAGAAGTAGGTCTCCATTAGGGAGCATTGCATATCACTCATACGAATCATCAGAGTCTTGGCAGGATTACTCTTCGCCGCCGCCCGTAGCTCCGAATCGGTGAGAATGCCCATGACCGGATTCCTCTTCGCAGGGGACTCAAGCGCCCAGAAACTCCTCCCATAGGTATCCTGCGACGTTCCCATGTCTGGTCCCGTCAGCCACCTAAATTTGAGCCCTCTAATTTGGTCGAAGGATTCGCCTCTACCAAGTATCTCCACAGCTTCTAGCTTCCCAGATTCTGATGATGTTGTAAATAGAATTTCGCCACTGCTAGGCTGCGGAATGTGACACCATCCATCACCCCCGGCATAGGGTTGGACCTCTTTCGGGATTTTGGGTATCTTTTTAGCTCTTCGCATGACCGGATTCCTTGACGGCTGCGGGGTCCATTCGTCCATCTTGAGATAATAGCCCTCGGCCAGCCCTTGCGCACGCCACTTCTCCCACATCTTCGCGGCTGCCTGGGAGGTAATCCAGCCTTGCTTGAGCCTACCCCCACGCTGACGGAGCCACTTCACAGCCTCACGATAGAGGTCCGTTGCAATCCCCATCCGTTGCAGCTTGGGGGCCACTGCTACCTGACCCACCCAGAATACACCGGGTTCTTCTGGTTCTGGATGTAAATCTAACCTACCTATGCTGTCGTCCCCCGGATTCTTTTTACGTAATTTCGGGGAGACCTTTGGACCGAAGCGTGCCACGAACGAAAGCTCTGGTACTTTCGTAGTACCTCCACCCTCCTGCCAAACGCCCCCAGCGATTTCGATGCCGTCTTCCCTAGTGAATAGGGTAAGCTTCTTGGCTGTTGGCACATAGGGGGGCAAGGGGTCCGGGGGCTCAAGCGTAAATCGAGCATTCCTTCCCTTGGAGACCGGATTCCCCTTCGCAGGTTTGGGAAGCTTCCCCTCGGCCCTGAGTCGGCTGATCACCGAGTCGATACTGATCTCGCACTTGCTCTGTAGCCACTCACGGTCAATCTCGTCGTCCAGGTCCCCACCCTTGGAAGCAAATTTGATCACCGCATCTACGCCGCTTTGCCACGCCTGCGGGTCATTTACGATCTGCTCCTGCTCAAGAGCCCAGGCAAGCACTGCGTGCCAGAACCTCTTCTTGTGCGAGGGTTGCGATATCTCACGCTTAGTTAGTGTTGGAGCCTTCCTGTCACCAATGAACAGTTTGCTATTAGCTATGCTCTGCACGGCTCTAGCGGCTCTCTGTTCGCGTGTATAGCCGCGCCCAAGATTTGGCAACTTGCCACTGGCAAGCCTCTCCTCGTATACCTCTTTTGCCCACTGTCTACCCGCAGCGTCGCTATCCATGACAGGGTTGTCCCTTCGCAGCCTCGACGGCTGCGGGCTGTAGGCCCACATGATCAATGCGAGGTGCCTTCGCGTCGGGCGACCATTGGAGTCGAACCAGGGCTCGTTAGATGCCTGCACCATATGCCTGGCAATGAAACCTTCCCGCTTTGCCCTCCACTCAGGCGATAGGGCTCGAGCCGATCCGGCGGCTTCGTAGGCGCGCAGAAAACCGCGATTGCTCCGAGCCACTTCGGACACGCCGCGCCGCGCCGCCTCGCTTTCCCATGCGAGGACCTTGTCCAGGCTAAGATAGCTATGTGTCATCTCTTCCTCAACGCGAGATACGCTATGAGTCCAGCTATAGCAGCGGTCCCGATGATCGGCAATGCGATATTGACTGGCTCAATGCCGGGTTGTACCGGCTGGACCGGAGGCTTTTCTGGCTCGATGGGAGGCTTGGGGGCAGGGGCTCGAGCCGCGTCCCACCATCGCAGCATCGCGGCTCTCGTCGCTGGTACCTGCTCGTGGTGCCCCAGGTCGAGATAGCCAGAGATGAGGTAACCGGGCTCGCCCCAGCACTCGTCGGGCTCGGGAAGGCCCCACTCCGTGGCAGAGGAGGGATCGACTTGAGGCGAGCCTAGCCTTCCCATCGCTTCCCGCCACCGATCCAGACTGTGATCGTATTGCCCCGGAGTCGAGGTGGAGGCAGTGGCGATAAGCGAGGTCTCACCCAGCCTCGACGCTGTGACGAGCCTATCGGCAAATGTGTTGCTGCCGTAGAGCCCGTCAATGCACATCCAGGCAGCGGCGTCCGAGGGACTCGAGGTGGACAGGATAGCTCGCACCGCGCCGTGACCGGCAGAGAACCAAGCCACGCCAATAGGCTCGGTGCCACCGACCCGGTCCCGGAGCGATTTGCCTCCGAGCCAGGCCGATGCGGCAGCTTGCATCGCGTCGCTGCCGATGTCCGAGCCCTTGGGATGAATGTGGATTACATCGTAGTCAGCGTCCTTGGGAACGCCGAGTTGATAGGCATTCATAGGCCCGGTGACGATGAGGGTGCCAGGCATGTCTAGTAGTGACAGCGTGACGAGGGATCGTTCCAGTCACCCCTGCTCTGGTATCCTGGGCTCAAGACCCAGGAGCCGAAACCGGAGCGGTAGCCACCGACCTTGACACTTTTGCCAGCGGTGCGGTTCCAGAGCTTATGTGCCTTCTCGTCGGGAAGCTCAAGTGTCCAGTCACTACCCTTGCCGCTGAGTTGGCCAGGAATCTTGTATTGAGCCAAGAGCTTCTTGACTTGAGACTTGGTGACTGTTGTCGGGTTGTCGCAGACCTTGTAGCCGGTAGAGAACCACATAACGCTTCCATCTGGCCGACGAACGCCACCTTTCCAGGACAGAGACCCGCCGGTAGGCTGCTTCTGCTTCTTGGCATAGCGAAGCGCCGCTTTTTTGGCCGCAGCCTCGGTAATATGCGATGACCAAGGCACGAACCCTTTCCCCTGTTCCCATACGCCAGCTTCGAATCGACCCTTAGCCGGGTTGTCGCAGACCTTGCAGCCAGTCTCATACCTGTTTCGGAACCCGATCCACTTCTTGCGTTCACTCTCCGAGATCTGAGATGGTGACGCAGCCTCGATAGCGTCGAGCGTCATACGGATGTGACCGGCGAGGCTCTCGCCACCAAGCTCGTCACCCGTAGCATAGGTCCCCGTGTAGGTCTCCGCATCGGCGTAGGACACGGTGAATTTCACCTTCTCCTGAGCCGGTGGCTCGGCCCAAAGCGAGAGTTGCCTATCAGCCTTTGCCCAGACATTGCCGCCTTCAAGCGTAACGCTCTTGCCCACGTCTTTCGAGCCGCTGAGCTTGGTCAAGGTGATGGATCGAGCCTTCACCTTGCCACCGCTCTTGACTGTCTTTGCCTCGGCATCGAGAGACGCAAGCGCATCTCTTACCCCAGTCTTCACAGCCTCAGACTCGGCACACTTTGCCTGAATACTCTTTGGGATATCCCACGGTCCCAGAACAACATTGACATACGCCCTGAACTCTTCGCCGGTTGGTCGTCGGCCCAGGTGCTTTGTGACCATCTCAAAAAGCTCAGGTACATTATGAGCCTTGAACAAGTCTTGTCGACTCACCTTCTTCTTGGTCGGGTTCTTCTTTGCCTTCGCCCCGAGCCCAAACCGCTCGACGCTAGCCTTGTCACTGGCCGGGAACGCAATGTTCATCCCCGACTCGTAGCGAGGCAGTTGGAATTGCTCCCAGCACTCCTTGTCTTTCACCTCGACGAGGCGGAAGCCGTTGACGACTTTGCCCGTATCCTTCACATACCAGTAGTCGTAAGCGGCGGGAGCATTGGTCCAGGCGAGGAACTTAACACTCTTCTCGTCGGGGCCCATGGTCTTAATTCGCTTTTTAGCAGCCGACGCTACAACCTTATCTTTACTTCTAGCCAGTACCGAATTGATATAGCCCATACACAAAATTCGTGGCGACTTGAGTTTACCTACCGAAGCTGGATTCTCGTCGGGGCCCATGTACTCGTCGATGTATTCCTTCGCCTGCTTCAGCGTACCAACCACCTTCCCATTGGGCATGTGTTCGGGGTGTTTGGCTATCCATCCAGACGTCTTTCTTCCCTTACCGAACTTTGGCATACTACGACCGTAGGTTTGGTAGCCAACCTGCATCCCGGAGAACTGTTCTATTGTCCAGCCTCTGTACTGCACCGTCTTTTCGGTCGGATTACTCTTCCGTCCCGCCGCCATGGCGCGCCGAGTCCCGACGAGGTATTCTAGACTCTTCTCAATCGTTACAAGCTCTTTGTGGCCCTTCCTGTCATGTCTCGACGTCGAGCTTGTCTTGAGACTGCGAATACGACCGAGCGCATCGGCGAGAGTCTCGGTGGGCACGGTCTTACCCGCGAAGAGGCTTGAGCCTACCGCGTAGATCGGGTCGCCTTGACCATAGTGCCAGTTCTGGAGCATGAGCCCTAGCTGTTTCGGGTCGATATAGTCGGGCCTGTCGTGGTGAGCCATGGACTTGTGGCTCCACGGCACCTTGACGGCTTCGCCCGACTCGATCTGGCGCTTCGCCTCGGCATCGCTGATCGGCACCCATTGCTTGTCGAGAAGGACATGCCACTGCTTGCCTTTCTGCGAGAGATGGACTTGATCCTGGCTCGGATTGCTGCGAGGCTTTGCTCGACCAAATGTCCCTCGCAGGCGCAACTTCTTATCGATCAACTTGAGTTGAGCCGTGGTCAGCGGCTTACCGTCGCTGCGCTCGATAAAGAGACTGTACGATGTCCTGTCTCCAGTCGTGTAGTCCTGCTCCGACTCGGAAATAATCCAGTCGCGGCTAGAGGGGTGGCTACTGCTCCACTCAAGCCACGTCGCATCGTGGCTAACAGAGTCGAGAAGCGACTCGAGCGTATCGTAGCTCTCCGACTCCTCGACCTTCCAGCCCCTATCGTCGGTCTCGCCAGCCTCAAGAGCCTCCTCGTCCCAGGTCTCGTAAGCCATGCGGTAGATATAGCCACCGGCTCGAGGCACGGGGTTGGAGGCGATTCTCTTGTACAGCGTCGGGTTCTTCTTGGCCTTACCTCGCTTCGGCCCAAAGTTACCCGTCATCACATCGGTGTAGTCTTGCTGGTTCTTGCGATGAGCCTTAATGGCATAGTCGATACAGCGACGGGTCAGCTTCGCGTCGAAACCGGCCTTCTTGCAGCGCTTCTCAATGTTGGCACGCACCTCTTCATCCGGCGTGCCGACATGGACTCGACCCATGAGCCAGTCGATTTCGAACTTGAGACCGTCCCACCTAGTTCGAGCCTGGGTCTTGGCAGGGTTTTCCTTCCAGCCCTTGACGATCCCGGACCATGCCTCTTTCGCGACGCCCGCCGCTTTGCGACCCACGCGCTTTCCGCCCTGCTTGAGCTTCTCACCCGTGTAGACCGCAGCCCGCTTGGTGAGTTCGGCTCCCTTCGCGGCCCCCGCCTTGGCGGCTTTCTTCGCCACCTCCGCACCCTTCTTTGTGCCAGCCTTTGCGGCGCGACTCGTCGCGGCCCCGGCACGCTTCGCTGCGCTCTTCGCCTTCTCCTTTGCCGACCCTGCCGCCGCCTTGGCGGCTTTCTTGGCCCTAAACTTCAGCGAGGGCGTAGGCAGATCGGAGGGGTTTTTCTTAGCCTTTAGCTTCGAAGCTTTCTTCGCCTTCGGCTTGGTGGCGAGTTTGGCAGATTTGCCTGCCCGACTCGTGCGAGTAGCCTTAGTAGGCTTCGACGCTTTCCTCGACTTGGGAGCGGTCTTGGTCGGATTGCGCTTCGGCGTCTTGCAGGCGAGAACTGTGGTCTTGGTAGCCATGCCGAGACGATACGCTAGCACCATGGCTCTCGCAACATTGCCTGCGTCTATTTCTTGCCGCGTCGCAAGAGTCCCGAGAGCCGGTCCAGAGCCGACATGGCCGCGAGGGTACAAGCGAAGGCTCCAACCGCGATCCAGAACCCCTGGCTCGCCTTGGCGGGCAGGCAGGGTGGGGCGGGAAGGTATTCCTCGTCGGCAAGCACCTTCGCGTCGCAGCCGCCACTGCTCATATCGCCACCCGACTCGGCCAGGACATAGACCGGCGGCACACCCGACGCGATCCTGTCGCGAACCCGCTGCCTCGCCCCCGGCTCGAGCGAACCGTAAATGTTCGCGGCGCACACCATCGCGGGCCAGTAGACAAGATCGGTGTAGCCCCAAACAATGTCGCCGACATAGCCGGGCGGCGCGAGCCATGGCGCTGGGGCCATGACGGCTTCCCCCTCCCGCATGATTCGAGTCACCTCTTCTGCTTCAGACACGGCTTCATTGTACTTGTCAACTTCCTCGATATTCGTAAGCTTGCCGCCCCTGATAAGCTCTCTCGCGAACAGATACGTGATCTGACACCAGGCAAATGGCTCGGTGCGATAGAGACTGGGTTCGATCGGGGGAAGAAATGGGTTGGTCTCGTCGCTCATGGCGCGAGACTACCACGACATTTCACCTAGAGCGAATATGCGCGGCGGGAGAATCGTCATCGTCTTCTCCGTCCTCTTCCTCCTCGTCATCCTGGTCGGCCCCATCCTCCTCCTCGGATTCCTCCTCGTCCTCCTCGAGGTCGTCATCATCATCGTCGTCCTCGGTCTCATCCTCGTCCATCTCTGCGATGATGGCTCTCGCCTCACGAAGCAGACTCTTCTCGTCGTCCGAATTGGTCATTGTGAACAGAAAGGATGGGATCGTGTTGGATAGATAGTAGGCACCGTTGATTGTGGGCAGAAATGGCAGAAGTTGATACCGCGTCTCTCCGTCATCCTTTTCCCCCGTATCGACGACGCCCCAGGCCGGGAACTCGACTAGCTGCGGGATCGGTTTGCCGCTCCTCGCCTTACCCTTTCGAACCACGGCAACATCTGTCTCGTTTCGAATCGCACTGATGAGCTTGACTGCCATTTCGGCCTCCTAGTGGTGGCGCACCGTACACCATTTGCACCACCTTAGTCAACCTACCAAGCTTGCATTTTGTCAATAAATCGTGTAGCGTTGCGCGCCATGCCGACACTGTACCGGGTCAGTACCAGGATCGACGAGGAATTGATGCAGCGGCTCAAGAGGGTTGAAGCCGCTCTGTCGTCTCGATTCCCGAGAGAGGATATCTCCGTTCTGATCCGAGCCGCGATTGCCGCAGGGGTTTGCCAGTTGGAAAACGAGGTGTCAGACCTTGAGGAGCAGAAAAGGCTTGACACACGAATTGAGAGGATAACGCAATACCTCAAACCGAGAGCCAAGGTCATCGTTGGTAGAGACGTGACGAGGGCCGACGTGGTTCGGGCCATTCTCGAGCGTGGCGCGGAGATGATTGAGAAGCAGTATGGTCTCGACGAGATGGATGTGGGTCATGTCTTGGTCGAGTCTGATGGCTCCAGAGGCATGGGAGGGAAACAGAAACGGCGCTCGAGGCGCAGGCGTCCGACCCGTACCACGCCATAGACTCGTCGCGTCGTGAAGCTGTTTCTGAGCCACAATCTACTCCCGTTCCAAACCACGTCGTACCTGCCCTCCTTGATTTTGCCTCTCCCCCCATCGACGCTGTGATAGAAGACTTTCCCCTCAAAAATTCCCTTGTCAAAGACCATGAAGGCGTGCCCAGGGTTGCCCCATGTCGCGAGAATCTCGGCTCGCCTCGGATTGCTCGTCGCAACGTCGGTACCCACGATGACGATATCTCCAAGCTCTGGGACCGAGTCTGCACCGTCCCAGGCCCCATGGTCTCGAGCCACGGTCTCGAGCCGACTCATCGCATCGTTTCTCCCCTTGTATGGCGGCTCAAGGAGCTTGTGGACTACGCCCAGACATCGCATGACGCCCGCCGCTGTCAGTGCGCATGCGCTCTGAAGCCGCTCCATCACCTTCTGGTCCTCTAGCTTGTCTCCCGGCCAGCAAATATCTCGATAGATCTGATCACCGGGGCCCTTGCCGACCATGCGAAGCGCAACGTTCGTAGCGGCTAGGCGTACCTCGGGTTCCGCCCAGTCACTGAGCGTGTAGGGACGTTCAATGAAACCTGAAGGTGGCCAGTAATCCATGTGCAGATTGTAGCTTGAATTATGCGCTTTCGCAACATTGTGAAGGCCACTTGTTGACATGCGATTTATGCGATGTTAGCCATGCTCTCGTACTCACAATCGGTGTCAAAAACCTGGCACCCACTAGCGAACGGAGATGGAGTCATGGTTGAAGTTGCGAAGAAGAAGGAAGCGCCGAAGCCGAAGTTTTGGAACGAGAAGTGCGAGGATGCGTTTCAGAAGTTCTTGGGGCAAGCGGGTTGGGCAAACACTCCCGAGGACAAGCAGAAGGAACTCGCCGGGATCGACACGAAGATCCAGGCGCTAGAGGCGCAGATCGAGCGGCTCAACGCTTCGAAGCTCGTCTTTGACAAGCGGGAAGAGATGGTCAAGGACTTGATCAGGGTCGCGTGGGGCGCGCTCGAGGACGACAGTACGCTCGAGTCCCTGCTCAGCCTCGCCAAGACCAAGTTCAAGATCAAGGCGAAGCGCAGCCCCTCCGCTTCTACCGCGAAGAAGAAGACCGGATCGGGCCGTGGCAAGATCGACGAGAAGCTGCTTCAGAAACTGCTCGACGTGCTCGATGCAGACGGCAAGACCGTGACGCAACTCGCCAAGGAAATCGGCGAGGGCACCGATACCAAGGAGCTTTCCAAGCTGCTCCAGAAACTCATCGCGGCTGAGCGTGTCGGAGCGGAGGGTGAGCGTCGCAGCAAGAAGTACTTCCTGTACGCGGACGGCGACGACGAGGAAGAGGACGAGCCGGAAGAAGACGAGGACGACGAGGAAGAAGACGAGCTTGACGAGGACGAGGAGGATATCGAGGAAGTGGCGGGAGAAGAGGAGGACTGAAAGGTCCTACCTGCCCTGAACCAGCCCCACCAGATCTGAATCGCTCATCAATCCCTCCCGCCTCCGCTTCTCAATCCCGGTCTTGAACAGAATCACGGTCGGGACCTTTTTCAGCGCATAGGCTTGAACCAGCCGTGGGCACTCATCGATATCCACATCGACCACGTTGATTCCCGGCGTCTTTGCGGCAAACGCAGCGACGCGTGGATGCAAGAGGCGGCATGGGCCGCACCACTTGGCCGAAAACACGGCAAGCGTGGTCCCTTTTCGGACGAGTTCGGAGAAGGTCTGGTCCGTTGCGCTGGTCATCGTTCGCACCTGACGTTGCAGGATCGAAGCTCTTCGATCGTCGTCGCCTTCACGCCGCAACTCGGCCCCGAGCTATCGTCGGTCCAGATATAGCCGAGACCGGCGATTCGCTCGCACTTCGCTGTGCAGACCTCTTTGGACTCACCTCTCTCCGGGCAGTCGAAGTGTTCGAGCACGATGCAGAAGCCCTCGCACTTCTCGACGCCTTCCGGCACCACGGGCGGATTCGGCTTGCACGAGCCGATAGCGGTGATGATGGGAATCAGGATGAAAAATCGCTTGATCATGCCTTTAGTCGTTTCTCCATTGCGATGAGATGGGTGTAGTAGTCTGGGAACTCGAGCAAGTGGTCCACCGCTATTCTAGCTATCGTGTACCAGTTTCTGTCAACCGTCTCCCAGTGCTCGGTCTCCACTCCCAGTCCGATGTGGAACTGATCAAAGTCGATGTCGTTCCAGTTTAGGCCGAGCGCGTTGCCTATCGACTCGGAGAACTTCTTTGAAGGCTTACGTGGCATCACTTCCACTTGACCCCGCTCCAATTCCTGCTATCACTTGCCTAATGGTGGCTCGACACCTTCATAATCGAGACCTCATTAGGAGGTACGCCAGCACGCCAACCGCGCCGAGCCCGGCGACCCAGACCAGGGGGCTGGTCTCTTCGTCCTTTTGCTCTTCAGGCGGTGGCTTGAGACCGCCGGATTGATACAGCCCGCCACCAGCCTGTCTTTGAGAGACATTTAGCATACTTTCATACACCGACTTGTCCCCAGTCTGCTGGTCTCCAGTTTGCTGCCGTGAAGTGTCCCGAATGCTTTCGTAGAACGACTTGCCTCCCCATCCTGGCGGGAAAGCTCCAAGTCTACCTGGAATACGATATCTCATTGCGCCGCTCCTAACATCTTGAAGGCTTTATCTCTGTCGATCTCAAGGTACCAAAGCTCGTGGGTATTATCGTCCTCGACCATCCTCCACGCAATATTGCGACGGTAGGGATCGCCCCAACTCGATACGGCTAGTGGACCTTTGGCGTTGTACGAGTCGAGTAGCTCCATGTGCCTGCCCACGATTTCCCCGGTCAGGACCCATGGCAGCTTACCGGGAACCCAGTCGATGTACGACTCGTCAACGCTCTGGCCGATCAAGACTGGGCGATGCGTACAGGCGATGATGTGCCGAATCGCGGCTCCGTTTTGGCCCTCTGGCGCGATGATGCGCTTCATCCTAACCCAGCCCTCGACTGCCGAGATGAGCGCACCGTAGTCGGGCTCCTCATTGACGCGAGACGGGATGAAGGGCCATTTCGCATCAGTGATGAGACCTAGCTCGGAAACCACCGCAGCGGCATCGGGCGGGCGGCAGCCGAAATCGACAAGTCTGTCCTTTTTGCCACCGTTGCTGCGCATGCGAGTCGCGAAGTATCCGGCCAGAACGCTCATCCATTTAGCGTTAATGCCTTCGTAGCGAAGCGTGTTGTATATCGCGTTGACGAATGCCCACCACACGCAGCTATTGGTGACGGTCTGGTTGCCACCGATCCGTGAGAAGCGTTGGAGATGCACGTCTTCGCTGGGCGTGTTGGCGTCAAGCGCCCCAACGCTTCCCCACGGTGCGATCTCTTTTGGCGTAGGCTCGAGGCCGAACTTCACATTGCGCATCTCATCAAACCTCTACTTGGTCAGCAGGTACGCTCTGGGATCCGCGACAGGCGATCCTCCGACCCCACCGAACGTGGACAGGAAGGTGCGAACGACCTCCCATGCCTGCGCGAAGGCTTGGAAGATGCCGGGAAGATCGGGCTGGGAACAAGCCTCGGCTGACGCATGCAGCATCGACTCGGAGACGCGAAGCGCGCTCCTGGCCTGCGCCAACGCGGCAATCGCCTTGGTCTTTTCTCCGCTCTCTGGAAACGCATCGATGGCGACCTGGGCCTGCGCCAAGGCGTCCTGCGCCTCGTTGATGAGGACGTTGCCCTGCGCCAGCACGGGGAGCGCCTTGGCGCATGCCGCGTCGAGGTGAGCGCAGGAGGGGAGCGCGGTTACGAGAGTTGAGAGCAGAAAGAGTTGACACAGCCTCATTGTCGTTTTCCTTTCAGCGGCAAATTAATCGAACGTGTACTCCCGCAAATGCAGTTTCTAAGCTCGACCCTTTCCTCACTATCGGACATCTCTCCGATGAGTTCTAGAGAGTTCCATTCGTCTCGCGTATAGAATCTGCCGCAGGAGCAGACATTTACTACCTTGGACCGCATCTTTTCATACCTACGAGATCTCTCAGCAGCCCATACTATCACATCCATCGTGGTGTAATTGACCCTATCTAGGCTACTGCGACAATACCTGCACAGTAAGCATCTATGGTCGATCCGTCGCTGACAGACAACACAATGCATCCGCTTACTTCTTCTTCGCCGTCGCGGCCCACCAGACCAAAGCGCCGATTCCCACCGCACCGAGTCCCAGCCAGAGTGCGGTATTGCCTTCCTCTTTCTCCTCCTCCGGCTTAGGTTCGTTTCGCATCTGTGAGGAGTCGAAACGGGATGACTCGTCCCATTGTACCTTTTCTGGACTGAATTCGTCACCTAGCGGAGGCGCATCAGGATCCGGTTTTCGTTCCACTATCTCTGGCAGCTTCTCAGTCTCCGCTTCAACCTTTGCCGAATCCTCTTTGGTTGGGGCGAGAGGAGACAGTGAAATCGATGGGTCTGTGACCTTGCCAGGTCTTCTTCCGGCAGACAGATCAACAGTCTTTTTGATAGGAGCAATAGTCTTCCCACCTGGGATATTGATCTTTTCTTTCTCATCCCCACCTATGGGCCACTGACCAGTGCCGCTAGGATGATCGTCCTCGCCCTTTTCCTTCCCACTAAGATCGACTCCCCAACTAGAACTTTGCTGCCCACTCGAACCTTCGATAACCTGCGGCTCCTCTGCGTGTGATACATACTTGAATTGGTACCATATGCCACGCTTTTGGTCGTTGAATGAAAGGGACATATTTGCATCGGTACAGTATGTGCCAGATTCAGGCTTCCATTTTCCATAAAGCCAAATCGTTTTGTACCCATCGACCTGACCACGTATTGATACGGGGAAGTTAGCCTGTTCGCTTTCATGGAGTTGGCCATCCCATTTCTGAGTAAGATATGCGCCTATACCCTCCAAGAGCTTTTCGTTACTGATGCCAGCGGATGATACCCTGAACTTGACAAAGTACTTCGCGCCCTGCTTCAAGTAGATGTTCGCCATACCTATCCCTCACAGCAGCTTCAGAGCCGCCACTACAATCGTCCCTATCGTTGTGACGAGGGCAACGAAGATGCCTCCGTACATGCCGTATCTCGCAGTCTTGGTCTTCTCGGTCTCATCGGTCCAGCGCTGCTTCGCCTCGGCCACAGCGCTTTTCTCTCTCTCATGGATCTTGCGCTCTATGAGTAGGCTATCCACCTTCTTCTCAAGGTCGACTCTAGCGCTGCGCTCTTTGGTCAATACCGCCTTGACCTCTTTGCCGCTCATCACGCTGATGATACTGGTGTCGATGTCGAACTCGTCCTCGACAAGGTCTGCCATCTTGACGTCGATGTCTTCATGCCGCGAGTCGCACATGATCTTATGCTTCCCCAGGGTCGAGTCAAAGTCGGCCATCTTGTCGAAGATCGACTTGTACGCACTGGTCAAGCCAGATACAGACGAGTCTATCTTTGTTACCTTGGCAAGCAGGTTGCCGTACGACTCGGAAAGGTCCCCTACACCTTTCACGACGAGGTCAAGCTTCCCCTCGATGGCTTTGCTCGACATGCTCCCCTCCCGCTCTATCGAGGCAATGCGCTTGGAATGTTCGGCCAGTAGCTTGCTGTGATGCACATGCAGCTTGGCACATGATCCATTTCCAGGCTCTTCCTCTGGGTCTTGATACGGGTTCACCGCTTGGCCTCCTCGTGGTCCGGTTTGGTTGGAGCCTCGTTTCTCGAGAAGGTCGGCGGCACGGTGGGCCGGTCCATTGGGAGGATCGGAGGTGCCTTCACCTTGCTCAAGACTCGAAATAGGTAACTGTCCCCACCCACAGCGATCAGGGCCGACATGAGCCCGACCAGTCCCGCATCAAGCCATTGCGACACCGAGGCTGGTTTCACGAGCAGTCCCACGATGAGAAGTCCAAAGGCAAGCGAGGTAACGAGCGTTTTCCAGCCCGATAGACCTGGGATATGCGCCTTGGCAGCCGCGATTGTCGGCACCAAGAGAAGCGAGATCCAAACCGCGAATCCGGCCAGGTCCTTGAAGCGTTCGACGTAGACAGGTTCCATTGATATCTACCACCTCTTTTGAATCACTGCCGCGCCGATCCCCAGCGTGACAGCGGCGAGCCCCATCTTCCACCACGACCAGAACGGCTTCTCTTCCTCTACCGGATCGGATAGGTAGGTGTAAGCGGAGTCGGCCCAGACATCAGATTTACAGCAGCCCTCGTGCTCGCTTTCCGAGACGCAGTAGGTCATCGCGTTCGGTGAGCCGTGAACGATCCATGGGGCCCCGTCTCCCCCCTGCATCGCTTGACGAATTGACTCTCTCCCCTTGTCATTCTGCGCCATGTACCAGTTGGCGAAGCACGCCATTCTCGGCCAGTCGATGCGGCAAGTGCCGTCACTGTCTCGCCACGCGCCGGGAACCACTTGCCCCGCATCCATAGCCATCATGCAGTACTGAATCGCATCATCGATCTCTTTGGGGACAGACGTGGATTTGCCGTCTCTCAGCCCATCATCGAGCTTCTTGACCGCTTCGTTGCCGAGGACGTTCCTGGTCCACTCTCTTACAAACGTGAGATGAATCTGGCTTCCAATGTCCTGACTGAAGATGTCGATCTGGCACGTCATTGTCACAGCCTGCTTTGCTTGATGAGCTTGTTTGCGAAGTGATAGGCGATAGCTCCGACGAATGCCGATGCCACGATTTTCGCCACGCTGAAGTCGGACTCTTGCCCCCCGACGATCTTGACCGAGACGATACCGGGCGGATACGCAGCGTTGGCGTTGTAATGGTCGATCTGCTTCTGGCAGATATTCACGTCATTGCTGCGGTCGGGACAGAGATCATTCATGGACAGGCCGGGGTGATACTCGAAATGCACCGCGTCGCGGCCCCACGAGAAGTGCCCGCCCCAGATAAGGCCAAAGTCCCTGCCTATCTCACCCAGTCTATCATATCTCGGGTCACTGCCGTCTGTGACCGCTGATCCGTTTTCGTCAAGGACAAGGACGTCGAAGGCGCGGCCCCAGACATGCCAGCTTCTACAGCCCGAGGCTCCGCTGATGACGGCTCCCGGCTCGGTTCTTCCCTGCGCATAGATCCGAGTCTGCTCCTCGCATGTTCTTAGCGTGGAGATGACTTTGGTTCTGAGCCCCTGCGATTCCGCCGCTTCAAGGAAGCGCTTCGCCACCTCGAGTGTGTCGGCAGTGAGGTCCTCAAGCCTGACGCTTGCCACGGCTTATTCCCTCCCCGAAGCGCGCCTGCGCCAGCGCCTAGTGTCGTGACTCGGACAGGTATGCTCACCATGGCTACGGAGCCAGGTTGAGGCTAGGAAAGAGACGAGGGAGGTTGAAAATCCCATGACGAGACAATCATAGAGCATGTCCAGGCTTAGGGAAATGTTGCTGGGGCAGAATGCTCGAGAAATGAGCCCGGCCCAGAAGCCGAAGCACATCGAGCAGTAGAATGGGCAGGGAAGCTTTAGGCCGAGGGTTCTGAGCAGCCTACAGCCGAAGAAGCGCAGGGGCCAGGCGATGTGTGACAGCGTCACTACCAGCGTCAGCCCCACGGCTCCGAGAAGGCAGGGGAAGAAATGAGTCACCACTCATCCCTTGGCGTATCCCTGCTCGATGAGGAACCTTGCGAGCTTCTCGGCACTCTCGGGTCGCAAGACGAGAGAAAAGGTGCCCTCGCTCAGCGTGACGCTTCGATCCTCGTTGATCTCTGCATCGGGGCAGCAGCCGTTGCCGCTACAGTCGAGACTGGTCTTATGCATCATTCACCTCAATCGTAGGGGCGGACAAGGAGGTATTGCACATACCCGGTGTCATCAGTTTTGGTTCTCGTAAACGATGTGGCTGCCTTTGCCGTGACGGCAATAGGACCATCCGCTGTCTCCGACAACTCACTTGGAATCACGGTGTAGTCGCTAGTGATGCCTGGATATGGCGGATCGATTGTCACAGCGAATCCTGCGGCACCATTGCCTTGAGGCTCTAGGACGTGCCAATTCGTCCTATCGACAGTTCCGCTTGTCGCGCCGACGCCGATGGAGGTTTGAGAGAACAAAGCCTCTCTCAAATCAGCATCGACCAGGTCACCGAAGAGGTGAGGTCCAGTGGTGTCGTATAGCGAGGCGTGCCTGAAGTTGATTCTGGCCCGCTGCGTACCACCCAAGCCGTCATCGGTGCATCCGACTTGCCCAGCGATCTCGGCATAGTCGAATCTACCGATCTCCGTACCATCAGCAACATTTGTCAACGTGAAGTTGATCGTGATGTCGCCAGCGATCTTACCACTCGACCAGACGCTGCCGCATGCAAGTGCATCCGTATCGAGAATCGACGCGGTAACGTTCTGGACCTGAGTATCTTTGCCCATTACCGCCCACCCAAGCTCGTCCACGACTAGATCGGAGAAAAGCGACGATGTGGCAGTGACGGGTCCGCGACCCGAGGCTGGGGCCATGGTGGGAGTGACCGGGTAGTTGACGGTAATGTCGCCGAACTGGCACGAGTCGATGAACACTGGTCCAGTCGCGACGAATTGAATATCGCTGCCACGGACGTTGTGAATATCGATTCGGTTGGCTGTCTCGACAAGGACATCGCCGATCAGGTATAGGTCGGAAAGCTCGACACCGTTATAGCTCGTAGCGGCAGCGCTGCCATCCATGACGATAGCGTTGAAGCCAATGTTCATGATGCCGATGTCGCGGATCTGGAAGTGAGTCACTGCGCCGACGCTGATCTGTGCGCCGAGGATGAAGGTGTCGTTTCGCCCAAATCCGCGAAGCGTGACCCTGTCGATCGGCGCGGCGGGCCAGACCAGAGGGACGGTTTGGACATAGGTTCCTGGGCTGACCCAGACCGTGTCTCCGGTCTGGGCCGCATCCAGGGCGGCTTGAATCGTGGCGTACTTCTTCGTGAAGCTGCCACGCTCAGCCGTCGCGTCGCTGCCGTTGACCTGATCTACGAACAGGATCTTGCTCCAGTCCGTACCAGCGCCACCGTTTTGGAGGAAGGCTACGAGCCTATGCCAAGCCTGATCAAGGTCGGGCTTGGAGTTGGACAGGGGAGGGGTGGGGAAACTCATAGTTTACCTATTAGGGGATAACCAGCGAGAATGGGGCGCAGGTATAGCCGAGGCAGACGTAGGCGAAGGGGTTGTAGCCAACACCAGGAACTCCGTTGTACCCGGTCGCGTTCGCGATGATTCCGATCCGTACGCCTCCACCCGGATCCACGTCGGTGGCCTGTCCCGCGTCGCTACCGGAGAGGTAGGCGGGAGTGCCCTCAACCAGGGTTAGCCCATCCTCGAAATGAACGAGAGCGTAGCCATTGGTTCGAACCACACCGTTATCACCATCGTCGATGTCCATGGCGCAGACCGCGATAGGCTCCTCAAGCGCCATGCCGTCGTAAATGGCGAGAGTGACTTCACCATGGTCACTGGCGTAGACGATGTCGCCTCGCGCCATATCTGTGCCAGAACTGTTTGTTGCGCGATTATGCTCGACATAGTTCTGGATATTTCGAATGAGTCCGTCCCATGCCTGCTTGAGCGGCGTGGCGGATTCGGTCAAAAGGTCGATTGCTTTGAACATGACTTCACCACCTTACTAGACGCCGCGACCGCAGATGCTTCGCAGGTAGACGTAGGCTACGGGGTTATCGCCAGAGACGTACTCGCTTCCATCCTCGAGCACACCGATCGCGCTGCTGAAAGTGAGTCCAACATTCGTCATGGTGGCGCGGCCCACGACATCACTGACGTAGACCGGAGTGCCGACAGCAGCCGAGTTGAGTGTCTCACCGTCCTTGAACCTGACAAGCACTCTGCCAGCCGTCTTGACACTGACCCTGGCACCGGAAGCGCCGCCGTTATCGACCACGCCGACCCACCTCGCAGCGGCTCCGGTAACCTCCTCGGAATAGGCTCGGCTCACCTCGTCATCGCCAGAGGCGAAGACAACCTCTCCGATCTGAAGCGAAACGCCAGGCGCTTCACCATTGGTGGGACGGTAGTGCTCGACCTTGGTGGCGAGGACCCGGTACATGTACTGGAGCCAGCCACGGAAGCCGAGACCGCTAAGCTTTGCATCATTCTTGGGGATCATTTGTCTCGACTCCTGTTAGTTCTACTGGTCTACCGGCGCGCAGCAGCGTTGAAGTTGAACCCAGCAGCCATTGTCAACACCATCTCCGACATAGGGGCTAGCGTCAACGATGGTGCCGATGCGGACCATGTAGCCTGGAGGCGCAAAGGGTTCCACATTCGTGGCGCGACCCGCTGTGGCAACGGATAGGTATATAGGTTCGCCAGCCGCGAGAGTGAGTCCGTCCACGAAAAGGACCCAGGCCCGGCCATTGGTGCGAACAATGCCGGTCTCGCCATCCGCGATCGGCTCACAGACCACACCGACCCATTCGCTTGTCGCGAGCGCATCGGCTTGGGCAAGGACAGCCCGCCTATCGCCTGCTGTCAAGGCAATGATCTCGCCGCGAACCATGTCGGCCACAGTCGCGTTGGTCACACGCATATGCTCTACCGTCGTCTGCAAGCGACGGATGAGCCCAGCGGCGGCTGCGCGGTGTCGCCAGTTGCTGGAAAGAAGATTTGCGAAACTAATCATCACTCATTCTCCTCGTCGAAGGACTAGGCGCTTCGGCCACCCTTTTTCTTCGCGTTGTAAAGGTAGATTCCACCCGCCACTGCGGCTCCCGCCGCGAGAAGCATCCAGAGCGTGGAACTGTCACTGTCGCCTGCACCGACCGTATCGACACCGGGTGGGACTCGGTCAACTGGGTCCTCCCCAGGCGGCTTGGGGGCCGGGGGCTCAACATCGACATAGGCTGTGCCGTCACTGTTGACCCTTCGATCCTTCCAATCGAGCGGACACTCTGGCCACTTGGCCGGGATACGAACGTAGTTGATACCATTCTGGAGCCAACCGTTTTCGCAGTCAGAGTCCATACGGTCGTAGTTGACCCTGATGAGGGCTCGAGTCGTGTACAGTCCAGTTCCCCTCTGCCACGAGGACGGAAGCCATCCCTGTGCGATCTGCTCAAGCGTCTCGCCTTGTACCTCAAATTCGTAGGGTTTGACGTCGGTGTCTCTCGTCTTGGTACACTTGCCGGTGCCCTTTGCCTTAGCGGCGGGATCCGCGACCTTGGTGCCGTAACCATCGCCGGGATACTCGGGGTCATCCGATGCGCCAAGCAGTCCAGTCACTCGGGGTCCGCCCAGGAACCGAGTCTGCGGCAGCGAGAACTTCTGCCCGACCTGAGCCCAGCGTGCCGGGATGTAGACCTTCAATCCCTCATGCCAATCCCTGGGATCGAAGACCAGGGCTCCGCAGCTATCGGTGGCGGTCCCGACATGGGGATTCATGTCGATGATGTCGCGATACGCCAGTCGGTTGCCGGTGTACATATACGCGACATCGGCGGGAGTCTCACCGCTCTTAACTACGTAGGAATACTTGCTCATCTCTCTCTCCTAATCCTTCATCATCACGATGAGCCCGCCCACAAGGACGACTCCCACCGCTGCTGCGGCATAGGCAAACGTGTTGTCACTCTTCTCGCCAGCCACGACAGGCTCTGTCTTTGGAGGCTGAGATGGATCTTCCTTACCCGGATCGACCGGGGGCAGAGGAGGTTCTGCCCCGCCTCCGCAGTTGAACCTGCTGATGGCTTGCTGGACGCAGTAGTTGAACATCTCCGCTTCACAGTCAGCCTCGGACTGTCCCGGCCTACAAGTCGATCCGGTACCGGCTCGCACATTTTCGATATGCCGCTGAGCAACCTTTGCGCATTCCGAATATGCCTGCTTGAAGTCGCAAGGGGAGCCCGATGACAGCCCGATCAGAGTCGGGTTGAGACAGCCACCGGCTCGAGACGGAGCGCTCCAGCAGCCTTCCGGCACCTCGACCTTAGACGTACTTTTGCATACCGAACAGGGATCCGCCGAGGCGCTACAGAGAAGTGCGACGAATTCTTCAGGGGTCTCGTAGCACTCCTGACAATTCACCAACTTAGCATACGCATCGGTCCCGGCGCGTTTCATGCTGCACGCGATGAAGTCTTTGTGCGATACCACGGCTTGCGTAAACGCATTATCCCACTTCGTGGAGGCGAATTGCTGCGACCTGATCATCTTGCCGGTCGGAGTGCCGGGAGCCCAGGTCGAGGCGGAAAAGAAGTTGGGCAGTTCGGGAAGATCGGGGGGCGTCGTGTAGGGCTGCTCGATCTGCGGCGTAACACTGCCGGGGTCCTTCTTGGAGAAGATAGCGTCGAGCTTGGCCCAGACGCTGGGCGGAATGCTCAGAAACGCCTCTGCGATTTTGGCCCACGCGATGTCGGCCCAGGGAATCGCCTTGACCCACGCGGGTACCGGCTGCCCCTCGTTGATTCCAATCGCTTTCAGGAAAGTGTTGGCACTTACGATGAGCAGAGCAAAGTTCTGCTCGGTCAAGATGCCTTTGGTAACGATCGCTTCCATCAGCTTGATGGGATCGGTGGGGAAAGCCGACTTGTTCGTCACGGCAGGCAGATTACGCAGGTATGGGAACCATGTGTAGAGTACCTGCGCGATGGGAGTCACAATCGCGGGGGTGGGAGGCGGCGGAAGTGGCCAAGCCGTGGGATGCGTGGCGAGGTAGGCTTGCACCATCGTCGCGAAGCCGTTCATCAAATCGATCGGTACCGCCGGTATGGTAGGGATGCCGAGCCCGAGTCTGGCCTGCCCACCCGGTTCGCGCCAATGCGCGGGAACGCGCAGAAGCTCGCCGGGCTCGAGGCGAGAGAAGCACTTGTACAGCGTCCCCCCGCAGCCGCAAGTCGGCTTGTGCAGGTTCGCCCCGACAAGCTCGGGCCATTTCCCAGCAGGCATCCCGAACCTGCCACAGATCTGCGTGACATGGTCGCCGGGCTGCACGCGATAAGGATAGCCCTTCACGTAACGAATCACGGGTGGATGGAGTGCCATGACTACTTGCGGCCCCTCTTGGTCAGGTAGTACAGGCCCGCGCCAGCCGCAGCGGTTGCCGCGACGCCAGCGAAGATCCAGCCCGCACTCATGCCTTCACTCGCGCCGACCTGTTCGACCTCACCGGGCTTGACCACGTTCGGGTTCGGGATGTAGGGAGTCACCTTGCCGCCGCAGTTCAACGACTCGGCGCTGGGAGCGACGAATTTGCCGAAACCGTACTGCACGACGGGAACCGCGTGTCCGATGCCGACCGGATCGTATCCAGCCGCCTTGAGATCAGAGTTGATGTACTGCTGAATACCCTGGCTCGTGATGAGAAGCTCGTAGACATCGAGCCTGCCAAGCACGTAGTAGTCCGATACCTGCCTGGTCTTTTTCGCCCACTTCGCAAACAGCGCAGCGACTCCGCAGTCGTAGGTGACCGGGGGAGGGGGCGTGACGGCTCCCATCTGCTCAGCAGCGGAGATCTGAAGGATGTGCAGCAGTTCCTGCCCGGTAGCGAAGAGGGTATACACGATGTACCCATCGACGTCCTCTACGGCAAGAATGACCTCGTTTGCCGCACCGGGGTCGGTGAGATTCACGACCTCCGACATCGCAAGGGACTCGAGTTCGGAACTATCTGCGACCTTTGTCTTAGCGTATTGCATCACTTATCTCCCCGTGCGGTGCATGGGATCATGTCGTAAATGATTCGGCCTCCGACGCGAGTATACACTGCTTCGGGGTAGTTGAGCATGAACACGTCTTCTCGCCTGAGTCCTGCCGTCTCGATGACGACGGGTTTGTTCGGTCTGCGGTCAGGGTCGGTCTGGTAGACCGAGGCGAAGAAGCCAATCGTGATGGGGCCCCTGACCTGGAGGTTCAGGTTTGGCTGGCAGTGGTGCCAGGGAAATCGCATGTCCCGCCACGTCCCGAGGTCCGGCACGAGGTCCTTGCCGTAGGGAAGGCCAGAGTTGAGCGGGATATACACAGGCGCAGGCTGACGAGAGATCAACGCCGAGTCTGTCGTATCGGCGCGATTCGTCGCGTCGGGCGGAAAGATGAAGTCGGTGAAGATCGTTCGGTCCTGCGAATTGGCTTGCAGATTCCGCAGATGCCAACTCACATTGCCGTCGGGGAAGCTCCAGAGCGGATCCTCGACAGGCACCTCGAGCAGCCACGTCTCGTCTACCTCCCCGTCCTCTGCCGGGACCCTAGCGCCGATGTAGAGAAGCTGGTGAATCGCATTGATCACGCAGATCGTATCGGCTGGCACCTCGAGGCCGCAGAGTCGAAACAGGTAGCGATTATTCTGGTTCAACGTGGGGGGCTGCGGCACGGCGATGCCGGTAGAGTTCAAGTCGCCAGGAAGTGGAGACGAGCCTACCCCGACCCGGTTGATATCGTACTGGGCACTCGAGACCATGCCACGGTCGAGTAGCTCTGCCATTTTCTACCGAACCCTCGTCACATCAGCGGCGGGCTGCGGATACATTTCCTCGTTACGAAGCGCACAGACCACATCGTCGTAGGAGCAGCCGGGAAGCTCGCAACCGGAAAGCTCGAGACCGACCAGAGACAGCCTTACGATGTACGGCACCTCGTCGGTGAAGGCGCGAGTATTGACCGCATCGATCCTGATATTGCCGTCCCGGCTCAAGACCCAGTCAAGCTCGATCTTGTTTGTCGAACCTGCCGGTGACGCGAGATGCTCGATGGGCGTCATCACGTCCGTGATCCAGTTCTTGTCGCCGCGACCCGTGATGCGGAAGGTGATGTCCACGTACGGGTTTCGCTTCGTGAACTCGTCCTGCTGTCGCTGGAAGAAGGCTCCAACGTTTGCGGTGGGACGGTAGATGGAATAAGTCATGTATTTGACCCAGAACATCTGGTACATAGGCTCCTGAAGCCCAGTGCCTCGAATGGTCTGGTTTGCGGCGGCGCTATCCCATTGGAACGTCACATTGTAGATGCGTGGCTGAAGCGGCTGGCCGCGAGTCAGCATGTAGGCCAGCTTGGGATTGTACAATGCGAGCGTGCGGATGCTCTCCGCTGCCTTGTTTACCGCGTTCTGAGACGACATCAGCAGGCTCCTTTAGATAGAGATAAACGACAAGGGCCACACCGGGTTTGGTTCCGGCGCGGCCCTCGTCGTTCACTCACTCACAACAGACACTAGCGTTACCCGACGGGGTCGCGCACCAACACTCTCTAGTCTCGGTCTCCGACCGGACCAGCCTCACCGACCGCACTCATGTAATCGTCGATGATCTTGTCGGCATGGTCGGTGGGACCCGAGAGAGCCGAGCAGTTCGCGAAGGTGCCCTGCATCGGCGCGTAGGTACCATTGAGCAGTTCCTGCATGAGAGCCTTATTGCTCAGCACGCGCTTCCACTGGCTGCACACGCCCTCGCGGACCTGGAAGCCCTTGAAGCCCAGGCCGACGCGGACCATGCCGCTGGGGATCTGGGTGAAAGCAGCGGAACCCGTATGAGCTTCCCCGTCCTCGAGCAGCGGGAACGTGGCAGCAATGTTCGGGATCGGGCCTTGGCAGGCACGGATGACGGCTTCGTCGATCATGCGAGTGACGTAGTCCTCGTCACCCGCGCCGGGCTCCATGAACATCTGAATCTTGGTGTTCGTGTCGAGCGGCATCGGGAAGGGCAGACGGTACCACGTCTCGACGGCGGGAAGCGCGTTGGGCTGACCATAGGCGGCATCGGTCGCGACCATCCGGTTGGGAACGATCTCGCCGTCGGCGGTCTGCTCGCAGTTGATGGGAACAAAGAAGGGGAGATTGGGAACAGCAGCCGCCCCATCGGAAACCGCCGGGCTCTGCGGCATGGCGGGATCGGTTGCCGCGCGAGCGTTGTAGCGACGGGTCAGGAAAAGATGCGGAGTCTTGGCATCGCTCAAGCCCTGGAACTCGACGCGGGAGCAGGCATTGCCGATATCGATGAGACGCTCGTTCAGGATCGTCTCGAGGCTCGAGTTCGGGCACTTGAATTCGAGGCGCATCGCGTGCATCAACGCCCACATAAAGCGCCACGTCGCGCCGCCATGGTCGAGTTGAGCCGCGCAGGGCACAGCGCCGCCGCGAGCGCCAGTGAACAGGGCGTCGAGGAAGGCTGCGTCTTGGCGCAGGTTGATGGGGGAGGCGGGAGTCTCCAAGATCGTGTTCGGGAAGCTGTTGCCTTCGATCACGGTCGAGTAGGGCTCGGTGTAGCAGAAGACGCAGACGCCGGTCACGATGATCGGGTCGTCGGGCGTGAAGGTCGGAGCGGTCAGGTTGCTACGGCTGAACTTGCGCGTATTGCTCTCGGCGATCTGGAAGACCTGAACCTCGTTGCCGGTCAGCCAGTTGTAGTCCTCGGCATCGATGGGAAGCTCGATGTTGCGGACAGCGGACAGGAGCGTGGGGTACACGCTAAGCGGCAGGCGAGACATGGCCAGCATGTCATCGACCGTATTGCACTTGAACATCTTGGGATACGACATTTCGATTCACCTTGGGTTAGAAACCAGCCTCATTTTTCGCGTCGAAGTGGCCACTTCCACATAGCCTCACTATCGACCAGGGATCCTGTAAGGACCCCTTACGTCACTGCGACGAATCACGAAGTCGCTACGATTCAGGTTGGCGTTGAGAGCGAGTCCGCTCTGCGAGCGCTGAGAGACCTGTTGTTGCTGCGGATCGTAGCTGTAGCGATTCACAGACTCATTGGGCCACTCGCGCCCCTCGGGGCGACCGGGAACGTTGAGTTCACTGCCGAAATCACTTATCCGTCGCCCAGACTCTGTCTCGACACGAGAGATGGGAGGCATTTCTCGACGAGAAATGGGCAGAGTCGGCTGCTGGCGAGAGATGCCAGACGGCAGGAACGTCCCATCCGGGTCTCGGGGAGAGAGCTTGATGGGCGGAACCGGCTCGCGAGGAGACACGGGAGGCTGCGGCTGCTGCGTGATCGGGGGACGTGCATTGACACTGTCCATGCAGTCGGAACCGCCGCCACCCACCACATCGAACGGCCAGGGCTGGCACGATTCCCTACCACTGCTCACGTAGTTGCTCGGATCAACAGGCACACGAGTACAACCGTATTTGCCAACGCTACCGGCTGCCTGGGGGCCGATCATCATTGGCTTACCGAGAAAAGGGCGCAGGTACCCTCGGGGGCCAGCGAGCCCATACTGAAGTCGGTTGGCAAGCTTCGTCTCGCCCTCCTTGGGCTCCAGAAGCTTGGGCATCAAGTAGTCCTTGATGATCAGGGTGATACCCTTGGCGGCAAAGCCCGTCGCCATACCGGCGAGAAGGTAGGTGCCCACAACGCTCTTCTTGCGAAGCAGGAACGCGCCAACGCTCAGACCACCAGCCGCAGCGGCTTGCGCAAAAATGCGGATTCCGTCAGCCTTCTTGACGATGGCAGCGGTTGCGTCTTGACCGTACTTGACGGCTCCGCTGTCACCCTTGCGGGTCGCGACGTAACGGTCGAGCACGTCGGCACCAGCCAAACCGAGGATGAAGCCACCCGCTGCCGAGACGATCGCCTTGGTCTGGTTGGCAGGGTTCTCGCGGATGATCATGCGAGCCTTGCCCTTGCTGCTCATCGAGTAGCGAACCGTCTTCTTCTTCGCCTTCTGAAGCCGCTTGCCCACGGTGCGAACGAACCGAGCAGTCTCCTTCGGCATGGGGCGACGACGCTTCTTGGAAGTTGTCACCTTGACGGTACGGTTACCACTATCACTCTTCGTGATCTTGGTACCGGCACGCTTGCGACCAGTCTTCGCCTTGGTCGGATTTGCCTTACGGTTCGCTGCGATCATCCGCTTGGTAGCGGCGATCTGGGCAGGGGTGCGCTTCTTGCTGGAGCGCCGACGCTTCTTAGCCATTTTCCTAGTCTCCTTACCTGAAGCCGGAGAAGTCCGGCTCACTCCTCCGACGACAGCCGCCCTCATGCGAACTGCGCCGACACTACGCTTTTTCGGCGAGGACTTCTTCTTGGCCTTCTTGTTGCGGGCAACGGCCCGCACACCGTGAGCAAAGCCAGCGGGTTCAACGAACGCCATGACGCCTCGATAGATTTAGGATTGATTCAGGGCCAGACGAAGCCGTGCGCGTTGATGACGCAACCGTCTGGAAGCGAGATGCGATAGACTCGGTGCGACTTGCCGTCAGCACACCTCGAGGCGCGACGCTGCTTGTACAGGATCGCTGCGCTCGACACGTCCTTCTTGGTTTCGAAGGGATGCTGATACTTGGAAGCCAGTTCGCCATATCTATCGTAGTAGACTCGCAGAATGCGGTCTACACGATCCCATGGACCTTCGGGGATTACAACCTGACCCGAGACGAGCTTGTAGTCGTCGCCCCAGTAGCTGGTGGCGGCTTCATGGACACTGTCGTCCACCTGGCGTACGGTTGGACCACGAGTGGTGTACGGGCATATGAAGATCTCGCACTTGTCCGCGCATTCTCCCGTCACATCGTGTACTAAACCCCACGATTCCGGGAACTCCACCATTCTCCCACTGGCAAGCTCCATGGAGACGATGTCACCACGGACCAGAAGCGGAGTATCGATATTGCAGGCTCCTGGCCTATCTATGCCGTTTCGCTTCGCTTTTCGAGCCATGACACACTCCTACCGCACCAAGACACCGGAGCGATAAAGCCTCGGCCTGACAAGATCTGAGCCAGGGAGCACATCGTTGTCGTCCCACACAGCAGTTGCTTCCCCCGCTCGGTACACCTGCCCATTCGCAGCCTTGTATGCGAACCCGCTCGCGTGGATATACAAGAGTCCACCCTTGGGCCGATAGAAGTCGTTCACTCGCTTGTCTGTGAAAGCGTTGAAGAGGTACCAGAAGTACTCTCGCTGCGCATGGCATTCCTGTCCAAGCTTATCTTCTATCGATGAGTGGAAACAGCCTACCATGGCATTGGGGTCAAATAGCCACTGCGTGTACCATGGCTGTTCATTAGGGACAACGACTCCGCAACTGACAATTGGCCACGACGAGTAATCATCCCTAGTTAGATCCCTAAGCTCAAGGAGAAGGTCTGAAGGGTCTGCTTGAGACTTGGACATGACTCGACCATTGCATTCGGTGTATGTCTTGATCGATTTCAGTTCAGCGTGCACACCAACTCCTTTTATGAGACCTATTTGTACTACACCACCAGTACACGTCCATTGGTTGCTATTTTCGTCAAAGAAAGCCTTGACGCTCTTGTAGTAGCTATACGACTTCTCCCATGTATCGAATGTTCTAAACGCAAAGTAGTCAAGCTCGTTTCGCTTGCCATCTTTATTCGTCATGGCATTTATCATTACAGCGAACGGACCATCTTCTCCATAAAGGCCTCCAGCAATGTCAGCGCTGGCCAGGGTCGTCTCGTCTGGTTGCTTGATCGTTAGATCAGACGCGGCACCCTTGTCTTCCTTCTCGTCTCGAGTCAGAAGCCAGATTCCAAGCGCCGCGCCACCAATTGCCAGTATCGGAAGTAGCATCCCTATCTCCTCTTGCCCATCCGTGTGAACCCATAGACCCCAGCCGCAATGGCCCCGATCGCGAGTAGGCCAACGACGATCCCCGAGCCGCCTCGATCCTCACCCGTCTCGAACCTGTCCCCACCCGTACCGTCAAGGTCGATATAAGCGGCTCCAGCATACCCATTCATGATGGCGCTGTTGTAGGCCGCGATGATGCTGTCGACGTAGCCGCATGGTATAGTCCATACGCCCCAGCGATCAGGTCCATCGCATTGCGCGTTGACCGAGCATGTCGCTTTGCCCGAGTTGAACCTGGCAAGCGCACCTACAATGTTTAGATTCTCCGCGTCGATACATTGCAGAATGAGTCTTGCGCCGTGAATCAGGTTCCACGAGGGGTGAAGCACGGTCTCCTTGCCGACTCCGCTGCTTCCCGAGACGAGCCTGGCCATCTCAAGCGAGAGTTGTGTGAGTCCCAGCCTGCCTCCATCTCCGATCTTGGTGGACTCGCCCCCGCTCTCAATCGCCACGACTGCGGCGAGAAGCGCGGGTGAAATGCCGTTTGCCTCCGCGCTTTGCGAGATAAGAAGCTTCCACTCATCGACCTTGGCGGGCCACGAGGTGAGCCTGGGAATTCCGATCCCCTCAACCTCAATCTCTCCGCTGTGAAGGTAGCGGTAGCGAGACGATCCGCCGCAGGGCGACCGGGTCCACTCGCTCATCGGATCCTCGGGTCTCGGCTCGTCTCTTTTCGGAGGAGGCGCTGGCATATCCTCGCCGGAATCTATCAGAGAAAGGTCGGGGGGATCGTCGGTGTCAAACCCGGCAGGAAGACCGCTCGTTTTAAGACTGATGCAGGACTGAGTCATCGCGTTTCCGGGGCGGAAACCCCGTCCTTCATGGCGGGGAGGAAGCCCCTCCGTGCTGTCGTTCGATGTAGCGCTTGACCGTCTCGAGTGGGACTCCGCACGTCGTTCTCCTTCACAAAGCCGCGCCCTTTAGGGCGGGGTTGATTACGCCCGCGATGATCGCATCAGTCCTGTCCTATCGCAACGTTGCCCCGTCACAAGTCTCCCACCGCTTTGTCGCTTTCTGTTGCCCAGAGCCAAAGAGTGAGATCTGACAGTAGCCACCGGAACAGGTCCAGTAGCCGTGACTCTGGCCGAAGAAATCCTCAAGCGTCTTGTAGTAGCGATACGCCTCGTCCCAGGTCGAGAATCGCCTCATGTCCATGTAGCTGTTTCGAGTCTCATCACTCGTTGCGTCGAAGCAATCGACGAGAACGTAGTAGGGTTTAGCACCGATAGACACCGTATCGGTCGAGCCTTCCGGCTCAGGGATCTTGATACCGGAAGGCTTCCCCTTCTCACTATCATCCTCTCGCATGAGCAGCCAAAGCCCTAGCGCGGTTCCACCTGCAACAATGAATGGAATCCACATCAGACATTACCTCTCTTATCTCTGTCTTCTTTCGATAGCGGATCTACGAACGGGGGCCTACCTTCTGGTGGCTTAGCTCTGTCCTCTTCCTCATCCTTGAGCAGGAGCCAGAGCCCGAGAGCCACTACGCCAACGCTGATGGGCACCCACATGTTCAAAACTCGTCCCGCCACATCGGGTAGCATGTGTTTTCGTAGACAACGCTCAAGTCGCCCATGGCGAATCGGATAAAGGTGGCTGGACTGAAAACGCAGTCCGATACCTCCACTCTGTAGCCCTTGTAGCCATAGGCTCGCATCGAGGCGGCGAGGATCTTGCCCTGGGCAAGAGCCGTGCTCTTTTCCTGCGGCAACGCTAGGACAGGTGTCGCCATACCTGCTCGGAGCCTGCTCTTGTCGTAGATGATGATCCACGAGACGGCTTGAGCCCCATCGTCATTGAGCCTTGAAACAGCGAAGCTATACGCCTCGTCGGCCCTGTCCGGGTCGAGACTTGGACCTTCCCGTCCCAGTGTCACGTCGGAAGCCTTCGGCGACGGGGGCCTACCCTCGGGTGGTTTGGTTGGCTGTCGCTGCTTCTCCTCGTCTCGAGAGACGAGATACCAGATGCCTAGCGCAGCGGCGATACCAACTACGGGAATCCACATCGAAGTCCTACTTTCTCGTTAACAGGTAGGTAAGGAAGAGAGCCGCGCCGCCAGCGAACAGGATCGGTCCCCAACTCGTTCCCTCATCAGCCTTAGCGGTGGGTTCCACCGGCTCATCTAGAACCGGCGGGTCATGCATGGTAGCAGAGCTAACCTCACTGGTTAGCTTCATCACCCGCTTGCCCTCATTCTGGGCAATGTATTCCACCATGGATTCTTTCGACATTGCCAATAAATCCCACAGTGGCAATGGGGCCATACCAAGCGAGGCTCTCACCTCGTTGTATTTTCTAAAGAGTTCGGCCAATTTCTTAACCTCTTCCCGCGTCTCCAGGTCCGAGGGGGTTACCCAATCCGGCATCCATTCTGGTCTCCTGCATTTACATATCAAGTCTCCCATTGGAGCAGTATACTTACCGGCGTCATATTCGTAGACGGAGAAGTCGAACATGTCCCAGAATAGAATATTATCTACCTGCTCCTGACTAGAGTAGCAGGGAAGGGCTGGGCTATTGGTTTTCCCTTCTTGAACCGCGAGTAGGAACTGACCAAGCCATCTGCCACATGTGCCGTTATCCATATCTGTGCTAAGGCTCGACATGTCTCTATCCGCGTCATACGCTACACGCCAATCGCTACTGTACAATCTGGCCACGAATCCCATGTACCAGTGGCAGAATCGGCCCCATTGCTGCCAGTCAACGCTCTGCCCCTGCGGTCTCGACACAAAGGTCTTGCAGGGATCGGAGTAGATTCGGTCGATGAGCTTTGACACCTCCATCTCGAGCGCAGCGGCTTTGACCTTACCCGCTCTGAAGTACAATTCGACCTTGGCTATCTTCCATGCCCTTCCGAGGTCAACCTGCTTGTCCCAGAACGAGAACTGTGTGCCTTCGGGAAGCTCCTGAACCCTACCATTGGTTGCGTATAGCATTGTCTTGTCCTCATATGTGCCAGAAAAGCCTATTCGAATCTGCGAAGGCCAGAGCCTGCTCCCTCACCAACCAGGCATATTCCCACTGCGCAGCGGCGTCTCCAGACTCGAGAGCACGCTTCGCCGCCATCGACACGTCGATGGGCAGGATCTTGCCGTTGAACCCAACCGCGCCCAGCATCTGCTTGACCTCTCTGATCAGGTAGCTGGGGCACGTCGCGAGCGGAAAGGTGTCGGCCACTGCGACACTGGCTCCCACCTTGACCTCGAGGTATGGGTAGCGAAGGTCGGTGAGATCCGTTGCTGCCTCGATCTGGCTGCGGGTCATTTTCGGCTTCCACCTAGCCCTGATCCGCTTCATGCGACCAGCGACATCAGACACAGACTTGGCGAGGTGGGCCTCGTGACCCAGCGATGTAGTGCCCTCGGCGAGCCGGGGCCCGAGCACGTTCATGTGACCATAGGCTCTTGGGCTCCAGTTTCCGGTAAGCTGCTCAAAAAGCTCAACGGAAGCGGACCTTTCGAAGTCTCTAGTCGTTTCGGTCCACGCATCGGTCTTGTAGACCAGCGCTGGCCATCCCTTCACCTTCTCGGGCCGAAGCGAACGAGAGGCGAGGGGAATGCGAGCGAAAAGGGTCAATAGGCCGAAGTTGGTAGCCGGAACATCGGACAGGGCAAGGCTGGGGTAGAGCATCGCGTTGCCGCAGCGCTGAATCCCCGCAATGACTTGCTCCAATGGGGCCGAGTACATGCCAATGTTGATGCAGCGCGTTAGCAGAATCTGCTGGCCCTTGACCACGCCTACGATTCCGCCCTCGTCAACGGTTAGCTTCGGCGCGACGGTGCAGAAGTCTACGCCTGGAGCGACTCTTCGCTCCATCTCGCCACGGCTCCACTGCGCCTCAACATCGACCTCCATCAGCCCACTCGGAGCAGTGCCGTGAAGCACCTTTCTCTTCTTGGCCGAGTAGTAGGGCATGGTCTTATCGATATGAGACAGGTCATTGAACCAGGGCTTGCCCTCGAGCGGCATGACTGTGAAGTCAACCCTTGACTCTTCCAGGGATGACCTGAGCGTTGACTCTATGCCTTCAAAAATCTCGTCAACCGACACGTCTCTGCGATCGGAACTGAAGATTTGACCCACCCCTCCACGGACCGATGTGCCCCAGCCCCCTTTTTCGAGACTAGCATCTTCGAATCCGAGTAGGTGTTGAAGCTGAATCTCAAGCCTGCGTTCGTAATTGTTGAGTGGATACTTGAGTTTGCCGAAAAGCCTCGCCTCGAGCCTGTCGGCCCTGCCCTGAATCGCGACGCGATATGTCTTGTCGGGCATGACCCAGGCAAGCACGTCTGAGCCGCCCATCTGCTTCGTACCGTCCCAGCGGAGCAAGCCATCGGCTCGTTTCTTGAGAAGTTCGGGAATCATCGTCCGGTCCTCTCCATTGTCGGGTTACCTCTGGCAACAACTGCCTTGCAGTTCTGCGACACCGCTCTTCCCTGCCTGATCCACGTCTTGCAGATTTGGCCCAGTGTCGCCACGGCTCCAGGGCTTCTCTTTCCCGACA
>Ga0302253_1000065_pt1 | contig 121425 bp, 90 predicted proteins | sample AAG_RA_Trp_MG_FD_193537 | JGI IMG/M metagenome (GOLD analysis project Ga0302253, IMG submission 193537) | Enriched activated sludge microbial communities from anaerobic digester in WTTP, New Holstein, Wisconsin, United States - AAG_RA_Trp | ecosystem: Engineered > Bioreactor > Anaerobic >... | reverse complement strand
GTTGTCAACGAAACAGACGAAACGGAGGGGTCGATAAAAAAGGCGTCCCGCTAAGTGTGCGAGACGCCTCATGATTTGGTGAGCCCTGTCGGGATCGAACCGACAACCTACTGATTAAGAGTCAGTTTTTACCTATCCACAACCCACTTCATAAAAAATCATTTGACATAATTATGCATCTAATTTAGTATACTTATAACGGTATGGGGTAGCACGGGGGAATAATCGGAACACACCCAATATCACGTTAGGGGGTAGCATACAGGGTAGCACGGACTTTTTACGGAGGATTTGCCATGGCAAAAAAAACTGGTTCCGCGAAAAATTATTCGACCGCGACCAAACGGCACGTAACGCAATTCCCGGGCGTTTATAAAAGGCAATCGGAACGCGTCAAAGGTGAATCTGATACCTGCTTCGACATTACCTACAAAAAGGATGGGAAAAAGATTTGGGAAAAAGTGGGCTGGTTATCCCAAGGATACTCTGTCGACTTGGCAAGACAGATCAGAAACAATAGGATTTATGCCGTCCAGCACGGCGAAGAGTTACCCAGGGAGAAAAAGCAAGCGCCACGCCTTAAGGACGTATGGATTGAATATGAAAAGTGGGCGAAGGCGAACAAGGCAAGGAAAGGGTATGACGACATAAACCTGTATCAAAACCACATCAGAGATCGATTTGCGGATAAGCGACTAGATGAAATCTCATCATTCGATCTGGAAAGAATGAAGGCAAATCTTCTTGCTGATGGGTATGCGCCAGCAACGGTGAAGCATGTCTTGGTGTTAATCCGACAGCTATACAACAAGGCGGCGGCGTGGAGGCCGGTATTTTATGAAGGCCCAAACCCAGTAAAGGCGGTTAAGAAACCGCCTGTCCAAAACCAGAAAACCCGTTTCTTGAGCCATGAAGAGGCCGATAAGCTTTTGAAGGCGCTATCGGCGATGCGCTACCCCACACTTCACGATATGGCGCTTCTTTCCCTTTGCACAGGCATGAGAGCGGGGGAAATATTCAATCTCAAGGGTTATGATCTGGATTTTGATAATGACATAATCAGGATTACCGATCCTAAAAATAAGACAACCCGGCACGCGTACATGACGGCGGGCGTTAAGGTGATGCTCCAGGGCCGGAAGCCCGAAACGCCTGAAGGGTTAGTCTTCCCTGATCGGAACGGAAAAAAGATCGAAGCGATTTCGCAGCGGTTCAGATTGATCATCAACAAGTTGGGATTCAATGAGGCAATAACCGACCCGCGACAGATGGCCACATTCCACACACTGCGCCACACCTTCGCATCCTGGTTAGCGCTGCAAGGTGAAAGTATTATCACCCTAAAGGAGATGCTGGGGCACAAATCAACGGCCATGACAGAACGGTACAGCCATCTGATACCGGACCACAAGCGGCGGGCAGCTGCAAAACTGGAAGAAATGTTCAACGGAAAGATGAAGGTCGTCAAGATCGATAATTCGGAGGTCTAGAGATATGAGCAAAACTTTTCACCTTCCCGATGACGTAAGGGCGGAACTGTCCAAGATTTTCGGGGAAAGTCACGTCCCGGCGATCGAAACCGCATGTCGTCGGTATTTAGTTTGGTGCGACGATACAAAGCCTTCAGTGCGCCAGGACGGGGATCGTCTCATGGAGATTAGCAAAAAGGCCCTAGAGCTGCGGGAACTCTTAAAGGGTAGCCGAACAGCCCTGGATCGGGCCTGCCTTCATGCGTCAGAAGAGTTCGGCAAGCATGATACCCGGTCCTGGGTCAATGATCTAGTCGAGCGATTGAGAATCCTTGACGCCCTGGCCTATGAGGCACCGGCAAGTGAAAGGGCGAGAAACCCGCAAAGAGGGCGGCCTGTGGGGACACGCAACACCGCAGAAAGGGCCCTAGCTTTTCATCTGTGGTCGATCTACCGGGCCGGGCACAATGGAAAGATTCCTCCCAGGGTAGTTGATCCCGTCAAAGGCACTGAAATTGGGCCGATGTCAAAAACAGGCGCGATTCTTGGCCCAATCCTGCATCTACCTAGCGATCTGTCCAGATATTTCCGTGAACTTCGAGTTATGGACAGAAATATAAATTCAACCAAATAACAAAAAACCTCCTTAGACCGCTTGCAACCTGCCTTCAGGGGTAAGATGAGAATCTTTTCCCCCCTTCCTTTTTGTCCATTTTCTTAATTCAAGATCAGAAATTATCATCTGTTCAAACGCAAACGAAAGGAGCGAACGGATGAGACAAAGTTTAAAAGCGCTTTCCCCTGAAGATGTCCTGATGATCTATCCGGGACTGGCCGGATCAACCGCATCCCTGGCAAATATGAGATGTCAGAGGCGCGGACCCAAATTCTTTAAATTGGGACGCAAGGTCGTTTACCGACCCGAAGACATTGAAGCTTTTTTATTTAAAAATCCGGTACTTACGATTGATAGCGTGGAGGCCGACCGATGATGACAAAGAAACACGAACTTCAACGCAGAGCCCTTCTCCACCGTCAGGGCGCGGATCTTCTTAGATTAGAAGCCGAACGTCACGACCAGGTCGCCAAAGCCATCGACGGCCAGTATTCCGATCATGAACGGGCAGAGATCCTTCTTCATCTGAAATGGCTGAAGGGCCTGTTTTGCCAGGGTACATCGGAATATCAATTGTCGAGGCTGGGGGGCTAGGTCATGGCCGACCCGGCTATCGCATACGCCGGCCCCCTGCTCCCTCCTGGATCGGGCTACCATACGGACCTGATGAGAAAGGCGAACTTCGCCGCGATCCTGGGTATGGAGCCGGGGGAGGCCTTCACGGACCTTCGCCAACGGACCCCACAAGGCACCCGGCGGGTGTCGGACAGGGAAATCCGCGATGCTCTGCGGAAGGCCTACAGCGACTTGGGTGGAGGCACGTTCGTCCCCCGGTCACGTCCTAAGCCCGTAATACGGGATGGGAAACAAGCCCTCCGGCAGATCATCGAGGAGGCGGTCATCCACGATGAAGTCGATCTATGGGAAGCATCACCGATCCGACTAATGGACGAGCCCAAATACGACGCGGAATTGTTCCTTGACGTGATGTTTCGGCCGGAGGATCTTGTCTTTGTCGGAACCACCTACGATACCGACACCATCCGGGGCCGGGACGCATGGATCGAATCAGGATGCGACGCACCGCACATTGTCGTCAATCCCTTGTCCGGCGGTCTGGCACCAAACAAGGCCGGGGACGGTCAAACACACCGGGGTGACAACAACGTGGTCGCTTTTCGTCATTGCCTGGTTGAATTTGACAATCTTTCCCATGAAGACCAGATCCGCTTTTGGTCGGCGGTCCATCTGCCAATCAAGGCCTTGGTCTGCACCGGCGGCAAGAGCATCCATGCATGGATCGATGTCCCGAAGCTGGCCTCAGTGACGACCTTAGAAGAATGGGACGCTCACATCCGGCGGGTTTTTTACGACCGGACGCTGAGGCCCCTGGGGGCGGACGGTGCCTGTTCAAATCCATCTCGTCTGTCACGATTACCGGGGCACCACCGGGAAAAAACTGGTAAATATCAAAAAATACTGTGGCTTTCGCCTGAAGGGAGGCCAATAACTTGAGTTACATGCAAGCTTTTGAGCAACAAGTGTTTGAGGCGGGAGCACCGCCTGAGCAGGAACCCATGAGCGATCCGTGGGAGGGGCAAATTTTCAGCCTTAGAGACGCATTCAAGCCGCGAGATCCTCTACTTTTTATTATCAACGGCCTGTGGCCGGCGGGGTCTCTGAGTATCGTATACGGCGCACCCGGAACGCTGAAATCGATGATCCTCGGGCATGCCGCAGTGTGTGTGGCGGCGGGAGTTTCGTTCCTGGGGCGTGAGGTCCGGCAGTCACCTGTTCTGTGGATCGACTTGGACAACGGGAAGCGGCGGTCTCATGAACGTTTCGAAGCTCTGGCGCGGGGCATTGGAGCGGACGAGGGGGTTCCGTTCTACTACATGTCTATGCCGACCCCCTGGTTAAACGCTGGGAATCCCTCTGATATAAAATTATTGGCCGAACGCATTCGGGAACGGGGCGCGAAGCTCGTTATTATCGACAATCTGGGGCTTGTTTCCCCCGGTGCGGACGAGAATTCAGACCAGATGATCCAGATCATGGCGAACCTGCGGCTCCTGGCAGAAGAAACGGGAGCGGCGATCATTCTTATCCATCACCAAAGAAAATCCTCGGGGAACAACACCCGGGCAGGCGAGGCCTTACGAGGTCATTCGAGCATCGAGGGGGCCTTGGATTTGGCCCTCTTGGTCGAAAGAGAAGAGGGTTCTCCGGCGGTTCAGATCCGATCGACAAAGACACGTGACGTGGACGTTCCCCTCTTTGCGGCTGAATTTCTTTACGAGCACCGACCGGGGACAGATGAGCTGTGGGCCGTTGGTTTTCAGAAGGTGGAAATCCAGGACGATTCATCTCCGGCGGCGATCGAAAAAGCCCTCCTGGGGATCGTTGAAGATCATCCCCGGCTGACGCAAAAGGAGGTTCTAAATTTCGCAAAATCAGAATTACAGGGGGGTGTAAACCTGATTCGAAACGTCCTGAAAAAAATGGTCAAAAATAAGCAGCTAAAAACCGAGGCAGGTTTACGGGGAGCAATTTTGTATGTGGTTAATTAAACGAAGGAATCAATGCAGCTTTACAGAATTACGGCTGTTTTTTAGGGTGCCGTAAAGCTGAAAACCTAGCCCCTGACAGTGAGCGTTACAGCTTTACCCCCCTTTAAAGGGGTAAAACTGTAACACTGGAAAGTAGGGAGGCCGGAATGGTCAAAAGATTTTGACCCCGGAGAAAGGATGAAAACGGAATGCAAGATCTGAATTTCAAACTTTGTAAAATGGCGGCACTGGTGGCTGGTAAAGCGCCGGATATTTACCACGTGGACGTCCGGCACGATGACAGCTGTCCGGCGATCCGAACAGGGTCGATGCGGGACTGCACATGCGAGCCGGAAATGAAATTGCGTACACGGGGGAGGAACTGATGGCCAAGGTCATCACTAACGTGGGTACAATTGTACCCATTACCCCTGCCACCGAATCCCAGACCCGCGCCCTGATGGAAATCCGGGACAAGGGGCTGTATCGGGATGTTCTCGGATACCAGACCTTTGAGGCGTACTGCAAAGACAGGTGGGACTTGAGCAAGATGCACGCTTACCGCCTCATGGATTCTTGCCGGGTAATGGATACAGTAAAAAGTGACCAATTGGTCACTCCATCAACAGAATCCCAAGCCCGCCCCCTTGCCCGCCTGGGACCGGAGAGGCAGGTTTACCGGGATCGGGTCATGGATGCCCTGGCGCGATATGAGAAGATCAAAAGCCGGAAGACCGGCGGAGGGAGGAACCATGAAGAGAAGCGATTTTGAATTCGGCATGATGATGTTGACCTATCTGTTGGCGATGGGAACTGTCGTGATGGCCTGGAGGGTTGCGTGGTAACGATAAAACTTAATGAAATCATGGATATAGGGGGTGGCCAAATCTCTGGGCCGTCTCAAAGAATTAACCGGGCTGGCTCCCTCGATTTAGCGCCCGACAAATGGAGGTAAGGGGTCAAAATGGCTGGAAGAAAACCAATTCCGACGAATCTCAAGGTCTTGATGGGGAACCCGGGCAAACAGAAACTTCCCAAGGGAGAACCGGAGCCTGACGCCAATATCCCGGCCCCTCCCGCCGTCCTCAACGATTACGCCCTTGAAGAATGGAACCGGGTAACGCCTGTCCTCCTTGCCCTCGGCCTTATCTCCGATCTTACCGTCCCGGCGGTCATTGCCTACTGCGATGCCTATTCCGACTGGCGGACGGCAACGGAATCCTTAAATGAGATTAAGAAGAATAAATCACCACTGGAGGCACTCATACAGACGACATCAAACGGGAATGTCATCCCGAACCAGTTAAAGCTCGTGGCGAAGGCGGCCCGCGCTGACATGATCCGGTACGCGACAGAATTCGGGGGGACGGAGATAGCGAAGATACGACTGGCGATTGATCCGGGCAGGGGCAAGAAAAAGACATTTGAAGGGTTGATAAATGGCGGCAAAAAGTAACGAGCGCGTAAGAAAGATAATTCGGTTCATAGAAAAACTAAACGTACCCTATTCAACTGCAAGATTAAAGTCGTCAAGATCGATAATTCGGAGGTCTAGAGATATGAGCAAAACTTTTCACCTTCCCGATGACGTAAGGGCGGAACTGTCCAAGATTTTCGGGGAAAGTCACGTCCCGGCAATCGAAACCGCATGTCGTCGGTATTCGGGTGACTTTGGATGCCTAAATAGTTAAAGCAATGCTTCACATTTTGATTGCAAACATGCGTTTTAGTGTATATATTAGGCATATCAAAAAGGGCGGTTCGTTACCAGGGGAGACCCGGTGGCGGAAAAAGTGAGACCAGGAGGCTGGTCGATGCCGTGGACAAAAAACCGGCTGCAATCGGGGAGACCTGACTTGCACGGAAGCCTGGACGGGGGAGACCCTTCCGGGGCCTATCGCTAGTGGAATCGAGAGAAACCACGTAGGTGAGGCGGAGACGCTGATACCGGCAAAACACACATAAAAAAGGAATCACAAAATGAGTTATACACAGAGCGAAGTACAGGCAATTATTGACGAATTCTCGAAAGTATCCGCTGAAAGCCGCGGGAAATTGGAAAACAAACTCGACGGTTTCGACGCGACCCTCGAAGAACTGCACGCCCAGGTGGACAACTTGGAGGTTATTCTTGGGCGTCGCGGTCTTGGTGGTGGAGGTTGGTCAGCCGGGTCCGAATCCGCCAAAGAACATAGGTGTTCTTTCAATTCCTGGGTCCGTCAGGGCGAAAATGGCGCGGAGCTGCGGCGGCTTGAGGTCGCGGCTGGTCTTTCCAGCGTCAATGATCCCGATGGCGGCTTCCTGGTACCGGACGAGATGGCGAAGGAAATCGATCGACTGGCAACGGAATCTGTCGCTATGCGGCGGTTGGCGCGGGTTGTCAAGGTTCAGGGTGAATACAAGCGCCCCTTGTCAAAAGGCGGGGCCACCGGTGGTTGGGTTTCCGAATTGGCGGATCGACCCGAAACAGCGTCGCCGGAATTGACCCTGTTCCAACCGATGATGGCGGAAATCTATGCTATGCCCTCGGTTTCTCAGAAATTACTCGATATGGCCGATTTCGACGTTGAAATCTGGCTGGCGGACGAGATTCACGACGTGTTCACCGAGAAGGAAGGCGCGGCCTTTATCTCTGGCGACGGCGTCGGGAAGCCTTCCGGTATCCTCGATGCCGACAAGATGGTCGCCAATGCCAACTGGACCTACGGCAAAACCGGATTCATCGCGGGTGGTCATGCAACCCTGCTCAATAGCGTAGATGCGCTGATCGACCTCCAGCATGCGTTGAAGCCGACATACCGGAAAAACGGTGTCTGGCTGATGAACGATGCGACCTTCTCCGCAGTCCGCAAGCTCAAGGATGGCGACGGCCGTTTCTTGATCGTCCCGGGCTTGACGGAGGGCGCCCCGGACAGGCTCCTGGGCAAGCCCATCGAGATCGACGACAACATGCCCGACATCGGCGCGAATGCCTATCCGGTGGCTTTTGGCGATTTCGGGAGAGCCTATACGATTGCAGACCACCGAAACGGAATCAGGCTTCTCCGTGACCCTTATACGGCCAAGGGAAATGTGCGTTTTTATTGCACAAAGCGTTTGGCCGGCGGGATCAGTAATTATGAAGCTGTAAAGTTCTTGAAAATCGCAGCGTAACCTAACCCGTGAGCAGGGCTTGGGTGCCCCTGGCGGAGGGGCATGGCTTCCTCCGCGAAAGCACCCCACTTTTAAACCACTGGACAAGCCGGACGAGTGTCCAGGGCCAAATCCAGCCGAAAAACCTCCGGCTGCCGGTGGGATCAACTCCGATCCTGAGCCGGTCCCGGACCTGCCACAGGTCCACCGGGCCTTTTCAGAAGGGCCACTGGAACACACCCTGTGGCAGGCACCGGGTCAATAACGAAAGGCCCATCATGTCATCGATTTTCCCAGAAGTAGACCACTCCTATGTCGACCAAAAACAATCTGACCCGACCGGGTATCTGGAGCTGTGGCTCCATGTGACCGCCGATGCCGTTTTAAATCTTCGGGCCTTCGGTAGCCGGGCGGCGGAGGAGTTCATTTTCGATGAGGACAACGAATTTTTCGATGAGGTCGCGCGCTTCCTGGGGTTCAGCCCTACGGGGTTGCGGGATGCGATCCGAAAACGAATCCGGGACCCGCAACAACGTCGCAGGATCGGCCAGGTTGAACGATCTTGACCCGACACGACCAACGCATTCTATTTTGAAAGAAAGAACCCTGCTTTGTTCGGGGAACGGAAAGCACCGAAAGCGGGGATAGAGGCACTACGGAAGTTTCAGGAACAGCGTCGTGATGAGGCAAATAAACGCCTAGAATCGACGATCGGCGATCGATGCGATGCTTCCCCCGCGTAGGTCGTTTTTAACGAGAAAAGGCGACTAAAGACAGCCGGACCTTACCGTGACAAAATTCCGAATATCGGAAATTTGCAGGACGCCCTCGACCATCCCTTTGTGATCCCCAAAAAAGAGCTTGCACCCCTCGGGGGGACTATAGGGGGGTAAGTCTGTATCTGTATCTGTATCTGTATCTGTTGCGTTACCTGTAACGGTGTTACTCGTTAGTAACGCGTTACGCTTGCGAGGGGGATCTTTTTTTCTACCGGGGGGGTAGCACGGGGGGTAGCACAAAAAAGAACAAGGGGTTAAGCTGATTGCCTAACCCCTTGATTTTCTTGGTGAGCCCTGTCGGGATCGAACCGACAACCTACTGATTAAGAGTCAGTTGCTCTACCTGCTGAGCTAAGGGCCCACAAATATTCTTCACGTATATGGCGCGCCCGGTACGACTTGAACGTACGACCAACAGATTCGAAGTCTGCGACTCTATCCAACTGAGCTACGGGCGCTTTCTAATCAATCCATCCAAAGAACAGGCGATCATTGGGGTGAGTGAAGGGACTTGAACCCTCAACCTCCGGGGCCACAACCCGGCACTCTAACCATTTGAGCTACACCCACCATATTTGATTTTGGTACGCCAGCAGGGATTCGAACCCGGGACCTACGGATTAGAAGTCCGTTGCTCTATCCAGCTGAGCTACTGGCGCATGTTCATGATTCATGCTTATCAAAATGGCAGCGTTTAATAGCTTCTTTGGGGGTATTTGTCAAGACATAAATCAGCAATTTGACGACCTCATGAAAATTGCAGTTCCTTTGTCCTGTTGCGGAGCCCCGACGGCGAAAATTTTTTTGTTATACCGCGCCTTTTCAGGAATTTATCCTCGATCGCAGCGAAAGATTCTGGACGGCCAATCGAACATCCGGGACTTTTTCGTCGGCGCCATTTTTCAAAGAATGAAAATCGCCGATTTTAGAATCGGTACTGAATGCTTGCCGCAAGAATATGAATATCGGTTGTATATTTGCCGTCGGCAGAGCCGCCGCCGATGGCGTTCTTCTTTTTCCTGTCCTCCTGCATTTGATAGGCGTACGCCAGATCGACCGTGCAGTTTCCGAGATTCAAACCCCCTCCAATGGTAAAAAGATGCGTGTCGGAGTCCGGAATGGAGGGATCGAAGGTTGAATCAGGCACCGGATTTTTACCATATAAATAGCCTGTCCGCAGGGTGACGATGTCGCTGTAACGATACTCGGCACCCAAATTGTAGGCAAAGGTGTCGTTCCATCGGCGGGGTTGAGGAACTGCCTGCAGGCCGTTGTCGAATTTGACCTTAAGTTGCCTGAAGCTGGACCAGTCTTCCCATCTCAGGCCCATCTCCAGGATCAAACGATCCAACCCCTTATAGGAAATCCCGGCGAAAACCTGCTGCGGCAGGGTGATGTCGGCTTCCCCCGAGGAATTCTCGAGAAAAGTCGGAATCTGTGGTTCAAATTTTCCGCGCCCCTCGACATTCACCTTGATTTCACTTCGGTATGCCACGCCCAGGGAAATATGATCCGTAACGTCGTACAGAAGACCCGCGTTGTAGCCGAGTCCTCTGCCGTCACCCTTGAATGTCTGTCCAATATCGAATCCCATTCCCGAATTGATCTTGCTCTTCAAAGTCGCATCGAGGAAAAGGATATCCAGGCCGGCGGCCAGAAATAACCGGGGTGCCAACCTGAACGAAAGGGCGGGATTGATGTTGTAGGTTTTCATCTCCGAGTTGGTCGCAATGTAACGCCCCTCCCAGGTGCCGCCCCAATCGGTTCCCAAGCCGAAGGGATTGAAGAGGCCGATCCCCGCGCTGACCGTGGCATTGAACCGGTGGGTCAGGTAGAGCGTGCTGGGGTAAAACACGTCATCTTTTGTTTCGCAGGATTTTCCTGTCGCATCGCTTTTGAATTCCCGTGTAGGAAACAGGAGGGTGGTCCCGATTTCCACCTGCGTCCCCTCAAGCTTGTTCATTAACGCCGGATTGAAAAAGATCGTTGAGGGGCTGTCCGTATGTGAGACCACGGCGGCTGCCTGTCCCAGCGATGAGGAACTCTGGGTAAAAACAGCATATCCTGAAGCGGATGCTCTTGGCACGTCCGTTGAAATACTGAAAAGGAAGAGGATGATCAATGCGATTGATCGTTTGAGACAACTTGTACACGTCAAATTCCCATTTGTTCGTCTGTTCATTCCGTCTCTCTGGAGGATGGCCGGCCGAATGAAACATCGGGCACGATTTTTGGAGGGTATTGTCCACTATTTTGAAGATTTATCAACGGTAAATATCACCGAGACCGGGTTGTCATATGCCTTTACCTTGGAAAATGCCGGCAGAATAACCCAAACGGATTTTTTAACAGACCGTCATGCAAAAGAGCAACGACATTGTAAAATCAGGAGAATTTATTCAGTTGTTGCACCACATATCGAGGTATGTTAAACTGCAACCGCCTTATGTTTTTTTATTATGCGATACTCGTTCGCAGGAGGGGCGCAATTGAAGAGATTTTTTTAATTCGTCTTTGAGATCCCGGAATCCGACTTAGCGGACAAAGACTGAAAAAGCGACACTCCTGTAAACGAGAAAGCGGAGCTTTATTTTAAAATCCATCCAACCGGCTGAAATTGACAACGTCGTAAAAAGCCTAGAACACTTCCAATCACCTTCCTTATTCGATCTGATACTACAGCAGATTCTTCTTTGCCGGTGCTTTTCCGAATGACAAAACCGGGCTTTTTACAGATCCCTTAAAATTCCAGGACAGGATATTTTCTTTCAAGTCATTTTACATCCGATCCCGGAGAACTCATTTCAACGGCGGCGTCTTGAGTTTCATTTATTTCAAAAAGGCTGCGGGATAAAAGCGCTCTCGGAAGTGATGTGAAAGGAAAGATTGAATTTCAAATAATGTTTGAAAAACGAATCCTGTGTATCGGGGCAGGCTATGTCGGCGGGCCGACGATGGCGATGATTGCATACAAATGCCCGCAGTACAGGGTGACCTGTGCCGACATCAACCCCGAACGTATTGCCGCCTGGGAATCCGGGGAACTGCCTATTTACGAACCGGGTTTGGAGGAGATCGTCGGAGCAACCCGGGGACGCAATCTTTTTTTCAGCACGGACATCCCCAGTTGCATCCGTGACAATGACATCATCTTCGTCAGTGTCAACACGCCCACCAAGAACTTCGGTATCGGGAGGGGCGAAGCGGCGGATCTGCAGTACTGGGAAAAGACAGCACGCCAGATCCTGCAATATGCCGTATCTTCAAAAATCATCATCGAGAAAAGCACCTTCCCGATCAAGACAGCCCTGGCCATGGAACGGATTCTCACCGGGCAGACGGAAGACATCCATTTCGAGGTACTATCGAATCCGGAGTTCCTCTCGGAAGGGACAGCGATCAACGATCTGGCAAATCCCGACCGTGTTCTGATCGGTTCGCGGGAAACGGAAGCGGGTTTCCGGGCAAGGGATGTGCTGGTCGATATTTACGCGAACTGGGTACCGAAGGAAAAAATACTGACCACCAATATCTGGAGCAGCGAACTTTCCAAACTCGTCTCCAACGCCTTTTTGGCACAGCGGATCTCGTCCATCAATGCCATATCGGCATTCTGCGAAAAAACGGATGCGGATGTGGCCGAGGTGGCCCGGGCGGTGGGGATGGACAACCGCATCGGTTCCAGATTCCTGAACGCCGGCATTGGTTTTGGCGGCTCCTGCTTCAAGAAGGATATTCTGAATCTCGTGTACCTCTGCCGTCACTATGGACTGGAAGAAGTTGCTTCATACTGGGAAAGCGTCGTGAAAATGAACGAATACCAGAAGGAGCGTTTCATTCGCAACATGCTGAATACCATGTTCAACACCCTCTCGGGAAAACGAATCTGCCTGTTCGGCTTCGCTTTCAAGCCCAATACGGGAGACACCCGGGAGACCCCGGCACTGGATATCGCGCGGAAACTCCTGGCCGAAAGGGCAGAGGTGGTGATCACGGATCCCAAGGCGCTGCCGAACGCCCGCCTTGACCTCGCCGGCGCGGAAGGAAACCTTTTCTACGAGGAAAATCCTTACAAAGCCGCTGAAGGCAGCCATGCCATCGCCGTCATGACGGAATGGGATCTGTACCGGAACCTCGACTATGAAAAAATTTTCCGGGGCATGGTCAAACCCGCCTTTATTTTCGACGGCAGGAACATCATCGACCGCCCCAAATGCCATGAAATCGGCTTTAATGTCTTCTCCATCGGAAAGCCGCCTCTAACGCATTATGAATGATCTCGTAAAAAGTCCGGTTTTGTCATTTTATTGCAATCGAATCATCACGATATATTAAAAGGGAGAGATTCTTCGGCTGACGCATCAGGAGAATGGCATTGCGACACCGCCTCTCGATCCGTCACCCGGTCAAATTCTTTCCGGATCCCGTCTTTCTGCACAAGAACGGAAATGGATCGATTCAATTGCCGGAATCATAACGCACGGCGAGTGACCTTGGGTTGTATTTCATTCCGTCCGAATCTTTGATTTGAAGTCAACGAATGTATAGAAATTCCGCTGCACATCATTGCCGGGTGATCGTTTTCGGAATTTTGTCCTTTTGCCTGGTTTTTTCGCTGTCGTGCCTGACCATGAATGCCGCAGCCAGGGAGTGGTACGTCAGGCCGGCTGGCGGTGAATACGGCATGGAAAACGGCTCGTCTTACCAAGACGCATGGGATGGCCTCTTGGCGGTCGTTTGGGGGGAAGGCGGCGTCCAGCCGGGGGACACGCTTTCTGTCTGCGGCACCCACATCTACCGGATGTCCAATCATGCCCATATCGCGACGCAGGCTGTGGTGAACGTTCCCGGTGGAACGGGCGAACAGAAGAGAATCACGATCAGGGGGGACTGTCCGGGTGATCCCGGCGTCGTCTGGGGCGGGTATATCAGAGATCCGGAGAAAGGACATGGCTATTCGGGGCGCTTCGAATGGACCGAAGATCCCTCGCATCATGGGGTCTGGAGTACGGTACTCGATGCAGGTCATTATGGTGACTGGTTCTTTGAGCAGGGGGACTCAGGTTGTCATCCGCTGGAAAAGGCTTCCAGCATCGATGAACTTGCACAGAAGAAAGGGAGTCATTACAGCGTAAATTATGAAAAAGGGAGCATGCTATATGTCCATCCCTCCACTGAAGGCAACCCGAAGGGACGAATCCTTTTCAACCTGTACGGATATCGCTTCAGCATCCGATCCAATGGTTACATTACCTTCCGAAACCTTGGATTCATGAATCCAAGGCCATTCTGGATGGGTAATGAATGCCCCCATCATGTTCGTTTCGAAAAATGCCGCTTGTTTTATGGTACAAGCAGAATGTTTTCGATCCGAGACGGCATGGATTACATGGAGGTTGTCGACTGCGAAATCGCCTGGGCGGGTAATGGCATCTATACGATCAGTTCTTCGAATACCGGGGCCCCAAGTTATTATCGGTTCACAGGAAACTACATTCACGATATCGGTGTCAGGCCGATTCATCGCAACGCCGATTCTCATGCGATCGGTATTCAGGGAGGAACAAATGGTCTCATCGCCGATAATGTGATCGAAAACAGCGGGTCATCCATTTTGCTCTATGCTTTCACAAATCAGGTTCTCCGTAACGTTGTTGTAACGCGCAATCAGGTTCGCAATTGCCACACATTAACCGGTACATCAGCCTATGGAATATCGACGCAGTGCAGCAATAACTCGCTGTCGGACAAGAGCGGCAATCAATTCTTCGACAATATTGTTACGAACTGTCCTGTCGGATACCGTTTCCAATTCGAGCACGATCAGGAATTTTATCATAATATCGCCGCCTATTGCGGTATTGGCTTGGAAGCGTCCCGCACTTTCAATAATAAAGGACCCCGCATAAAGGCCAGAAATAACATTTTCTTCTCTTCGAGAATCAATCATGTGAGATTTGCAACAGGAGCAAAGAATTATTTGTTCGATTCCGATTACAATCTCTACTTCCCTGATGGCGCCAATATGTTTGTGCTCGGGCAGGAAAAGTTCAAATTGAAAGGTTGGCAAAGAAAGAGCAAATCCGATGCAAATTCTTTTGTTGCAGACCCGCTGTTCAGAAACCCTCTTGATGGCGACTTTCATCTAAAACCAGGTTCCCCTGCTGCGGGGGCCGGTATTCCGATCGGTATAACACACGATATGGAAGATCTGCCTTTTCCGGCAAAGCCCGATATCGGACCCTACTCGTCAAATGCATCCAGATAGAAGCTCACGGCACTCTCAGGGCCGTAACGGCGAAGTAACCCTTGGTTCCCCGTCTTTCCTCGAACTTTGCAGGCCGGTATTGATGGCGGGAAATCAAAAATGGCGTCGTTAAGAAAGAAAACCCTTCATGCGGTCGGATGGCGGACGATTGTTGATGTCGGCGAGCAGATCCTGCTTATCGGTTTCACTGCGGTGTTGGCGCGCCTGCTTACAAAGGCCGACTTTGGTCTTATCGCAATGGCCCTGTTGGTCAACAATTTCGTCTATGCCATGACGCAGTTGGGACTCAATGCGGCAATCATTCAAAGCCCTAAAATCAAAAAAGAACAGGTATCCGCCGTTTTCTTCATCCAAGTAGGGATTGGATTTTCAACTTCGCTCACCTGTTATTTCCTATCTCCAGTTGCCGCTGATTTCTTTCACCAACCGAAACTGACTCCCGTCGTTCAAACGTTATCATGGGTGCTGTTCATCAATAGTTTCAGTTTTCCCCAGGTATTTCTTCAGAAAAGAATACAATTTCGCGGATTTTCACTGGTCGAATTAAGTGCCATGCTGATCAGCAATGTCGTAGGCATTGCGATGGCGTACGGCGGATTCGGGATCTGGTCGTTGGTTTGTCGTTTGATGCTTCATCGGAGCATATTTTCAATCGGGATCTGGCCCCTTGTCAAATGGATACCCGGTCGTCCAAGTATTGCCGGTACGGAAAAGATATTTCATTTTGGGTTGAATATGTACGGAGCACATGTCCTGTCTTATTTTTCCCAAAACTTTGCGGCGATTATCACCGGCAAATTGATCGGAGTCGAAACTTTAGGCAGTTTTAACATCGCCTATAACCTGGCCCTGGTTCCGGCGCAAAAAATCAGGGACATCCTGACGTCCGCTTTATATCCTTCATTTTGTGCTGTAAATCAAAACGCCCTGAAATTCAAAACCGCTTTTTATGAAAGCCTTTTCACGCTCAGTATTTTTTTTATTCCGGCCATGCTCGGTCTATCGGTTGTCGCTGATGACTTGGTCGTCTTAATCTATGGTTCAAAATGGAAGGAAGCGGGGCTGTTTTTAAGCTTTTTAGCGATCATCGGTTTATTGAAGGGCATCGAACACGTTCTACGCACGGTTGTTCTAGCGAAAGGATGGGCTAATAGAATATTTTTTATAACGGTCATTGAAATCTCCATGAGTTTGCCGCTGATGTATTACGCCATCATGACATGGGAGGTAACGGGGTTATTGTTTGCATATTTATGCATCTCGGTGATTTCTTTTGCCGTATTAGGATGGTTTGCGCAGAAGGCGGCCCAAGACAACACCATCTTGTTTCGATCAATGGGGCATTCATTGATCATCGCCCTTTTCATGACCGGCGTTGTTTTCCTGGTGAAGCAAATACATTTCAGTACCAACTTTGCGAATTTGACGCTGCAGGTTGCAACGGGTGCCATCGCTTATTTCATTCTGAGAATTTTCCTCTTCAGAGAAGAGGAAAAAGCCATCTTATCCGCCTATCCTTTTGGGGGAAATATCAAAAGTTTCAAGAAGGATTAAATGCTTGAGGAGACGGGGAAAACGGGAATGGACGATATCCGAATCGAAAAGATTGATCCGGCGGCATGTTACGATAAATTGTACGAATTTCTGCAGAAGGTCTGGCCGGGCGCTTGGAGTACCGACAAAAAGCTTTTTTACTGGAGAACAATCCTTTCCGCCCAATCCCCGTCGACGAAAACAGCCGTCTATGCCGCCATGGACAGAGATTCAAACATACGGGGGGTGTTATGCGGCATTCCTGGCGGTGTATCAATTGACGGACGACAGGTGGCGATCACGTGGGCCGTGGATTTTACCGTAGAGGAAAAACTTAGGCGTAAAGGAATCGGCACGAGACTCAATCTTTCTTTATGCGAAAATGAACCTAATTTCGTCGCATTGGGGGGGACAGCGATGTCGTTGTCTAACTGCAGGTCACTTGGCTGGGTAATCCGAGACAATGTCAAATCGTACATAAAAGTATTGAAGCCAATTCGCTATTTATTACATAAAAAAAACAAAAACAGAGATCATCTTAAAATCATGTTTCGGGCCACAGGCGCTCTGCTTGGAGAAACATTGAGAAGGGTTGAGGCAGAAGGCATCAGGAAGGTGGAGGGGGATTGCTTTTCTCCCGCAGAAATTCTCGAGAAAAATTCTCCCTCCGATTTTGCAGTTACGCTCAGGCCAAAAGACCTGATTATGTGGCAGTGCGAGAATGCCCCGTTTCCGAAAAGTGATTATTTTATTATGGAAAATAAAGGATGCGGAGATGGTTACATGATTTTAAGAACCCATGAAACGAAGGAAGGTTTTCTGGAAGGGAGGATCTTAGACATATTTTCTCGCGACCTCAATAAACAGGATCTGAAATTAATGATTGCTTATGCGGTGATGGCCTTCAGAAAGAAAAATGCAGTTCAAGTCAGACTCATTGCCTCACACCCCAGTTTAAAAATGGCCTGCCTGGAACTTGATTTTCATGAAAGACAAGGCCCCTTTTTAATTCACCCACCTGATTTACCCGGTGGGATGGATCAAGCCGAATGGCATCTCACCATGTTAGATAGCGATTTTGCCTATCGATAAAAATTCTCGAACTCTCAAAGGGAAACCTGCCCCTCTTAAAACGGCCCTGAATGAAAATGAAAATCCATCTGATTGTTTCCCTCGACACCGAATGTGATAAAGGTGATGGCTGGAATACCATCTATCCTTTGTCGTTCTCCAATATCATGGAAGGGATTCCTAATCAGCTGGCGCCCCTTTGGGATCATTTTGAAATCCGCCCTACATTTCTCCTGAGCCCGGAGGTGATAGGAAACGCGGATTGCGCGAGCCTTTTCCGCTCCTTCGGGAGAAATGTAGAACTCGGAACGCATCTTCATGCCGAGTTCATTGAACCCTGCTGTAATCCGAATGCATTGCGCACGGAAGCCTTTCAGAGTGACTACCCTCCTGACGTCGAATATGCAAAACTGCGAAATCTCACGAACATGTTTCGGCAGACTTTCGGCTATTCCCCCCGCTCATTTCGGGCCGGCCGTTATGGTATCAGCCGCCACACCCTTACCTTTTTAGAGGACCTCGGGTATCTCGTAGACAGCAGTGTAACACCCTACATGTGGTGGTGGCGACGGCGCGGAGAAGGGGTCAATTTCCTCGGGGCTTCCAATCAACCATATCACCCCGCACCGGGTGATTTCCGCAGGCCGGGCAGCATGAAAATCACCGAAGTGCCGATATCGATGGTTAACCATTTCTGGGACCGCTTTCCGCGCTCCATCTTGTTGAGGATCAATCCTATTCAGAGAATCCAGACGATTCTGATAAACGTGCTGTTGAAAAATCGGATCAGGTGCCGTTGGGTCAGGCCCACGTTTTCAACGGCTGAGGAGATGATATCGGTGACAGAACATCTTGTTCGGCAACAGAGAACAGAAACGGTTGTGATCTGCATGATGTTCCACAGCAACGAGGCTTCGGTCGGAACCAGTCCCTACAACCGATCGGCCGAAGAACTTGGAGCCTTCTTGGGCCGATTGGAACAATACTGCAGACGCTTGTTCAGCATCTATGATGTGAAGCCGATCGGTCTCTCAGAGGCTGCAGAATTGGCACAATGAACGGATTAAGCGACTTCCAGGTCTGTGTCGGCCTCATTACCGAAAACCATTTCCCCAGATTGGGAGGAATGGAATTCTGCAATCATTACCTTGCGACAGCGCTGAACCGGATCAGGAGAGTCAGAGCCGTGGTTGCCTGTAGTGCGCTTCCCGAGGTCCCCAGGAATTTTCACTACCCTTATACAGTCTACAGATCTCATTCCCTGTCGATCCTTTCAGGGTATCTTCGTCGAAGAAACATAAAAACAATGATCAAGTTAGATCAGCCCGCCGTTCTGCACGGTTCAATGATCCATGGCGGCGGTGCCGCTGCCCTGTCGGCGGGGCAACGTTTCGGTATCCCCGTGGTCGTTCAATCCCATGGTGCAGACGTTCAGGTCGTGCCGGGAATCGGTTATGGCGCATTAATGGATACAAAGTTGGAGAAGTTGATACGATACGTTCTGGCTCAGGCCGATAGGGTGATCGCTGTAAGTTTTCAGAACCGAAACATGCTTCTGGATCTTGGTGCGCCTGCAGAGCGTATAGAAATCGTTCACCATGGGACACCGTTCTCTGAGATCGGAGCAATTCCAGAAGTCGATCTCCGTAAAGATTATGGGATTCCCGGCCATGCCTTTGTTCTTCTGACAGTCGGTCGTAACAGCCCGATCAAAAGAATGGAAATGCTCTACGAGGCCCTGGCCATGGTAAGACACCATGTTCCTGGAATCAGATGCGTCAGTGTCGGCCCGATCAAGGGGCTGAGAGAACTGGCGGATCGTTTTGGCATAGGGGATCTGGTTATTCTGACTGGACCGATTCCGGACAACGGACATGCCAAGACAACGCCTCCGTTTCCGAAAATGGTGAACCTCTACCGCGCGGCAGACCTCTATGTGTCGGTATCACGCGTGGAAGCATTCAATGTGAGCGCTCTCGATGCCCTGGCCTGCGGTACCCCGATCCTGGTCACCCAAAACCAGGGGATCAGGGATCTTATTTCTGAAGAACAAACGGGATTTGTGCTGCAGGATGAAACAACGGAAGCGCTTGCCGGGCTTTTACAGCGGCTGTCCATGATTGCCGGGACACTGAGGGATCGGCGCCCGGAAATCAGGAATTCAGCAAGCGAACATAGCTGGGATAGGGCGGCGCATAGGATGGTATCCATTTACCACAATCTTCTGGAGGAACGTGGTGCCCTGCGGAGGGTGGTTTGATGAGGCTTGTAATGCTCGCGGACGGCTATCTTTTGGATCCCTCGACGGGAATCAACGGAGCCCAGGTGCAGATGTACAACCTAGCCCATGCTTTTGCCCGGCGTGGCGTTGAAGTCCACTATGTCTGTTTAACCGGCGGCTCAGCAATGACGCAGTATCATTCCGGCGCCTTGACGCTGCATTGGATTCAATCATTCGAAAAACGAGGGGCAGGTTTTTCGTGGCTCAGATATCGTAAATCTTTTCAAAACGCCCTCCAGCAGATTGCACCCGATGCCGTCTACCAGAGAGGCAGATCGTTTCTGACCTATGTTGCCGCCAAGTGGGCCAAACGGACTGGAAAACTCTTTGTCTGGGGAACGAACGGTGAAGATTCAACCGAATTCTGGAAGATGACCGGCAACCTGTACAGGTCCCGTCGACCGGCATGGAAGAAGGCATTCCTTACGCCGGCGATGTTCACCCATGACCTGATGATCCATCGAGGCGTTCGTATGGCAAGCAAAGTAGTGAACCAGACCGAATTCCAGCGTAAGCGCCTGCTGAACAATTACGGGAAGATCGGGGTTGTGCTCCCCTCTTACACATTGCCGCCTTCGGGAAAGTCGGGTATCGACAAGGAAAAGATCGTACTATGGCTTTCAACCCTGAGTTCATTCTACCAACCCGAACTGTTTCTCAATCTGGCGGAGCGATGCCTGGACCTCGACGGCTGGACTTTCGTTCTCGCCGGAGGCACGCCGGACAGAGGCTACGAACATGACGTTGAGACGCGCGCACAGAATATTACGAATGTCCGTGTTTTGGGGGCGGTACCCTATGCCGAGACGGAGACTCTGTATGAGCGCGCAGCCTTATACGTCCGAACGTGTAAAAACGACGGAATTCCCAACGCATTCATTCAAGCTTGGTTGAGACGAACGCCGGTCCTTTCATTAAATGTCGATCCCAATGGCTGGATTGAAGAAAAAGGCCTGGGATTCTTTGCGCGGGGAGATATGAATCGATTGGTTGAACAGGCAAGGGAATATTTGATTCACTATCAGCCAGGCAATGCCATGGGAAAAAAATGTGAGGATTTTGCGATCGCAACTTTTGCCTCGGATAAAACCATTGACTCCTATATCGGGATTTTTTCCTCAGGGCCTGCCTCTGCAAGTGCAGATCATCCGGTATCCATTATGGAAGAAACCTCAGCATGACAAAGGTTGAAACTCCCGGAAAACAATCCGTTCCGGCCTGAAAGAAAAAAGTGACTTGCCCATCAGATATGAATAAAGGCGATATATCCACCGACTTAACATGGGTGGATATGTTGAAAGGGATTGCCATTATCGGGGTCTTCTTTCTTCATTGGCTGGCTTATATGAAACCGTCGACTTCTCCGGAGCCGGTTTATTCGGTGGTAAAGATTTTTCAATTTGCGGTAGGGCCGTTTGTTCAAGTTTTTTTCATACTCAGTGGCTTCGGCTTAACGATAACATACCTCCAGCATGACAAAGTCGATTGGAGTTGGCAAAAATGGATATGGCGGCGTGTTACCAAAATCGTTGTCCCCTATGAAATGGTTGTTATTTTGTCATTTTTGCTTGGCATGCTGGGTTCTTATTTATACGAAACGGTTCAAGTGCGGTTTTCATGGAGTTCTTTACTTGCTTTCCTCACATTCACTCAAAACTTTTACCCGCCAAGTTGGATATGGAATCCACCACTCTGGTTTATGCCGGTTATCATCGGTTTGTACGCATGTTTCCCTATTTTACTCGGGATTCTACGAAAATCGGGGACTTGGGCACTATTATTTGTTTCGTTAACTGTTACTTACGGAACCCTGGCCATTGCATCCTTGGCTGGTTACACCGGGGGGCATAACAACGACTTGTTCACGTTTTGGTTGTTTCAATTTGTATTGGGAATGGTCTTGGCGTACGAAAGATGGCGTAATCCGCAAAGGCTGCGCATTCTGGTAAGCTCCAGAGCCTTCGCTTTCGGTATCGGGTTGGTGATGTGCTCCTGGGCATTACGGACATATGTGCCACTGGGGAAGGTATTTAACGACTCCCTGACATCCATTGGAGTTTTTCTGGTCCTTCTGAACGCGGGCTGGGTAATTCGTGCGAGAATTCCGGCAGTGGGCAAATCGCTGAATGCCCTCTCCGGAAAATCATATCTCATGTATCTCATACATTTTCCTGTCATGGTTTTCCTGGTCGGACCGCCTCTCAGAGTAACCATGAACCCGATCATCGTTGTGGTACTTGGGGTCGTCTACATTTCTTTCATATTCTTCCTCTGCAATTTTATCTCCAGGCCCGTGAATAAGTTTACTTCCTTGCTGTATGGCTATGCAGCTGCGGATTGAAAACGAAGAACGTGCGCCATAACTGTTTCAGGGCGGCATGATTATGATGAAAGTTCTTCATTACAGCCATCGACCGGATCAGTACGGTATCGATACGTTCCTGATAAGTCTTGCCCAGGTTCAAAAACAGGGTTTCCCGGATACTCATGTGGGGATGGCTTTTCAAACAAACGGGCCCAGCCTGAGTAAATATCAGGAAATAGGTTTGCCTGTGCATGTGCTGAACAGGAAAAGCGCGAAAGATCCCGTACTTTTTTTCCAGTTATTAAAAGTGTACAAAAATTACGATGTCATTAATCTGCACAGTTATTCGCCCTGGGCTTTTCTTGCCGCAATATTTTCCAGGAAGAAAATTGTATTCACGTTTCACGGAGCCTTGGGGTTAAAAAACGGGAAAATGTACCGGATATTAAAGTGGTACTACAGGTACATTGTCAATCGCTATTGCGACAAAATTACATTTGCTTCGAAGGCGTCCCTGGACCGATATTGTCAAACGATCATGGCCTCACCGGATGATAAATTGATCGAAATGTTTCCTTACGGGCTGCAATTAAATAACATCACCCCTTTGAAATCAAGATCGGCCGTCCGCAAGGAACTGAAAATGGAGGGTAAATTTGTTATCGGTACCGTGGCTAGAATCGCCCCGTATAAAAAGATCGAGAGGGTCATTGATTCCCTGGAGAGCTTGCCAAACCCGGAGGATGTCAGACTGCTCTTAATCGGAGCGGGAGACAAAGCTTATGAAGCACATTTAAGACAAAGAACAGGGGAGCTCAATTTAGAAAACAGGGTCTGTTTTCTTGGATTCAGAGAGGATGTGATTGACCTCGTAAACAGCCTGGATCTCTTCGTATTACCCACTGAAAAAGAGCCCTTCGGGCTCGCGTTACTGGAAGCCATGGCTCTTGGAATTCCCAGCGCCGTGTTTCATGACGGAGGCGGTCTCGTGGATATCTTGGGGGACAGCGGATATGTTGTAAAAACTCCGCAAGAACTCATGGATGTCATTTCAAACCTCAGGAAGGACGGGGCCTTGAGGGAACTGGTATCACAAAAAGTCAAAGCACGGGCAGACCAGTTTGACATCCGGAATACGGCAGTAAACCTGCAACGAATTTATGCGGAAGTGTAGAAGAGATGACGTTTGAAGTGTCCTCCGGCTTTTTGCGCAGCCCTCGGCAGTAAAAGACAAAATCAATATGATGTCAGGGAAAATACCATACATATATGGAGAATATCATCTAAAAGGAACCGCTTCTCCCGGTGGGAACAGAGGAAATTCAAATATTCTTTATCAAGACAATTATATAAGCATTTACGCCAATAATTGTGAAAAATTCATTCAAGGGTATGCTTACGATAAAACAATCTATTTTTTTCACGGCAGAATCTATTCGCCATACTTGATTCCCGATGTGCGCAGGCGGATTGATAAGATCGTTGAAATTGAGGATAATCCCGGACGGGCAGACGGCTCATTCTTTATAATTAAAATAGATCTCCGCAACCCAATCCCCACCCTCAAAATAACGAACAACAAATTTGGGAGCAGGCTCATATTGTATGTTTCGCTGCGCGACAGGGTTCTCTTTTCAACCCACCTGGAAGGCATAAAGACGCTTCTCCGACAGGATGCAGCGTTCCATATTAATCAGGATGTCCTGTTTTATTACTATTTCTTCGGGCACACTCCTCAAAATATGACACTCATAGACGGACTGAGCAAAATAACGGCAGGGACATCGCTCAGCGTTAACGGCTGCAATGTAAGGCTGAACAGGTATTTTGAAATACTGGACTGGTTCGAGTTTAATCCGGAAAAAAAGGACGAGGGTTTCTATGCCCAGGAAATAGACCATATTTTGTCGAGGACAATTGAAAAACGATTGATCCACTCCGACGCATTTGCCTGCGCAATAAGCGGCGGTGTCGACTCCGGCTATATTGCGTCAAAAATGCTTCAACAGAATAGAGAGGTGGTTGGCTATAATCTTTCCTATGAAAATTATTACAATGAATACGGCAGGCTTGATGAGTTTGCAAAAGAGAACGGGATCAAACTGAAGAAGGTGATTCTCGAGATTGAAGAATTTCTTTCACGTATTCCGGAATGCAACGCATCCTCGTCAGAACCTGTCGGCTTTAATGATGTTGCCATGCACTATCTCTTTCGGAAGATGGTGTCCGACGGTTTCAACGAAATACTGGATGGCGACGGTGCTGACAGGCTTTTCTTCGGCATGGTCAGGCAGTTACAATATGCGCGTGTTTTCTGCATTTATCGTATTCTCAAGTCTTTGAGGCTTAATTCGCCGGTTAAGTTTTTTCTGAAAAAAGCGACGAGGGCCGAACCGAGAAAACTGTTTTTACTGCTGAGCAACTGGGACCGGAAGATGTTTCCATATCCCGAAAGACGGATCGACCCCCGTGCCGTTTACGATATCGAGGTAGAAAGAAAAATTTATGAAATGTCGGCCAAGCCGTACATCGATCAATACCTGTCGAAATTTGCACAATATGACTTGGGTGGTTTTTTCGCCTACATGTCCTTAAGCCTTTGTCCTGAAATGTTTTTTTATCCGACTTTCGAGATGCAGAATTGTATCCTGGCGCAGCCGGTATCCCCATATTGGTCGGATGAAATGGTAAAGCTGGCAATCAGGATTCCAGTTCAATTCAAGATAAAACGGGGTCAGACCAAATACATCCTGAGAAAGGCTGCTTTTTTGTGCAACAGGTCCAATTACTGGTTCTTACCGAAAATCGGCCTGCAAGATTCCTTTTCATTCATCAATAGCACCCCGGTGGGTCGGACCTGGATCCGAAATTGGGAGGACGAAATGAGTCGATCCGAGATACTTGACGACCTCAGGGAGGCCTTGCATACCAGAGACATCGACACATCTCGGCTCATTAACTTCCACCTCTGGAAAAAAGCCAATAATTTTTGATTTTTGATGAAAAACTGAAGAGGCCTTTGCGATCCATGCTTGCACGAAATCCAATTCTGCAGAGGATAATAAGGGGGCCACAATGAGGGCGTGCGAGTTTTGCTTCATCATGCCATACCACATCAGCGAGAACCGTGGCGGCGGGGCTGAGGTGCAGGCGTGGCTGCTTGCCAAAGAGCTCGTGCAACGCGGGTATCGTGTTGCCTACATAGCCAAGAGCGTGACGAGCAAGGCCGGCCAAACAACAACACTCGATGGTGTCATGGTTCGCTGGGTGAAGAATACGATGCGGTTTCCCTGGCTGGCTGCTTCGGACTACTATCATGCACTCCTTGAGTTGTCCCCTTCGATCGTCGTGCAGCGAATGACCTCGTTCGAAACCGGGGTGGCTGCCTATTACTGCCGGAAAAAGAAGGTGCCGTTCATTTGGATTTGCACGGACAATTCCGCTCCTTTCAAGTGGCTTTTTCTAAAAAGTCAATGGAGGATTTCAAAGAAGGCCGGCCAGCGCTGGATCAAGCGCCTGGTGTTTCTAGCCAGCGCGGTTGTCACGGATTTTTCTCGCCACTACGGGATGGCCCATACATCTCTCGCCTTTACGCAAAATGATTTTCAAAAAGCCGCCCTGGTTCAGTCATACGGGCTCAAATCGTCGAGGATGCCCTCGGGTCATCACCTGCCTGTCAGTCTCCGGGCCGCGGAGGCAAGACTGAGAGAACGAACCATCCTGTGGGTTGCCAATCTCGGGCCACGCAAACGTCCGGAGCTGTTCGTCGACCTTGCAAGGCAAAACCGGGGGAACCGGGAGTGGAGATTCGTCATGATCGGCAGCAGAGCCGATAAGGCTTATGTGCAAGTGCTTTTCAATGACAAACCCGACAATCTTGAGTGGTTAGGCAGGCTTCACTTTGATGAGGCCCTTTCATGGTTCGATAGGGCTGCATGGTTTGTGAATACATCGGTGGAGGAAGGGGAGGGGTTTCCCAACACTTTTATTCAAGCGTGGCTTCGCGGTGTTCCGGTTTTGACTCTGGGCTGCGATCCAGACGGAGTGATCACCCGGAATGATCTCGGATTTGTATGCGACACAATTGAGGAAATGGACGAGGTGATCAACCGCGACTGGAGTCCGGAGGTATATGAAAAACTGTCGGGCAGGGTGGAAGAATACGCAAAACAACACCATTCGATTCAAGTCATGACCGATTATTTTCTGATGCAAATCGAACAACACGGCTGGATCGTTAAACGATTGTCAAAATGAATCGATCACAAGATGACTTCATAACCCAAAGACATCCCCTTTTGCCCCTCCTGGTGTGTCCATGCACGGGGGCAGACCTGGTCTACCACGAGTTTGACCGGGCTTCGGCGCTCATCAGCGTGCTTGACGGTAGGCTGTACCCGATAATCGACGGGGTTGTGGTGATGGCCCCTGTTGCACAACAAGTGCAAAAACTGTGTAAAGATTTCCTGGACGGGATCAACATCCGTCTCCCCAGCATGAAGGAATACGATGCTGATTTGACAAAGGCCACGCTTTTTCGCGGGAGTGAGAATAAAATCGATCAATGGCACGCAGGGGAAATGGAGTTCTGGGAGGAAAAATTTCGACGCTTGGACGAATCGGAAAAACCCAAGAATCCAGGCTGGAACAGGACTCTCCCGAGACAGGAAATCATCAAAAGGCTGCCGGAAGGCATTCAGAACAGCGTGTTGCTTGAAATCGGCTGTGGTGCTTCCCATACACTTTACGATACATGGCAGGATTGTATTCCAAACTATATCGGGCTTGACCTCTCCTTTTATGCGTGCCTTCTTACAAAAAGAACATTCCCTCACGGGCTTTTCATCCAGGCTTCTGCTGAAAATCCCCCCTTTAAAAGGGAAAGTATCGACAACATATTCGCTTACGGTGCCTTTCACCATCTTCCCGATCATGAAGGAAACATACTCCATATCCTGAAATTTCTCCGGCCTGGAGGGCATGTTGTCGGTGCCGATCCGTTGCTTAAAGAGAAAGTCCCGAGGCTCAGACTGCGCGATTGCAAGGCAGTGTGCAATGATGGCGTAACAAGAAACAGTCCACACAACGAATGGATCGACTGGCAGAATCTGCTGGACCTGCTTGGAATGGACGCGGACGTGGTGGCCGAGCTTCGAGAGTATAGCCCGCTTCGCAGCATAATGGTCGAATTCCTGTATGACGGACTCGGTCTCAGGAACAAAAGCTTTGTAAGACTCCTGATGCTGCTCGACAGAGTCTGGCTGGATAGTATTGGAAAGTGTCATGGGGCATTGGGCCCTGCGGCAATCCACTACGCCATCCGAAAGCGTTGATGAGAATTTTCAGCAAGCCCGATGCACCCTTCAGGATTTCCTCCATAAAATCCGGCAACAAAGGGGAATGCTCCCTTTCTCCTGAATGATCGCTGAGAAATGGCTGGAAAAATCAAAAAATAACGGTGTCGAATGCAGAACCAAAGTTGATGTCAGAATTATGAGGCATAGAACCGAGGGATTTTTGCCATGGTCGATATTCTCTGGATCGCCCCCAATCTCAATCACTACAAAGCCCGTTTCCTGAACAAGCTGGCGACTCAGGGTTCAATGCGGCTGACAGTGCTGGCAGGCAGGTCTCCCGTCGAACTCGGGCACGCTTCACATGACGGCGAGGAGTCTTTCCAGCGAATTAATGTCTTGGCGGATCGAAACAATTTTTCGTTTCGTCCCGATGTCTATATCGTGCTCACGAAGTTGATCCTCAGCAGGAGTTTTCAGGTTATTCTGATGCCGGCGGAGCGCAAATTCCTGCCATTGATCCTATATCTGAGTTGCATGCGTTTCGAAGGCCGTTACCGGATCGTTACCTATAACCATCCGATGGCTGGCGCGAATGACCGGTCCCCCGGCTCTGTCAAAAAGAATCTCGTTCGTTTCATGTTTTCCCTGTACGACCGGGTTATTTTCTATACTGAAAAAGGACGGGAGCGTGCCATAACCCGGGGGCTGGTAAGGCAAAGCAAGGCGTTTTTTGCGAACAACACCCTGGACACCCGTGATATCTGGGAAAATTATTCATTTCAAGTTAACGAATCGAAAGATCTGACGATCCTTTTTATCGGACGGTTGATGCCCTACCGGCGTCTCGATATTCTATTCGACTATTTTCAGGAGTTAAAAAGGCTTTGTCCACGCATCCGTCTTGTAATTATCGGCGACGGCCCGCAGTCAGAATGGGTGCAGCGCATGACGGAGGCTGATCCATCCATTCAATGGCGCGGCAGTATCGTTGACGAACGGCGGATTGCCGAGGAGATGAGGCGGGCGCATCTGGTGTTTATGCCGGGGGCCTCAGGTCTATCGGTCGTTCATGCCTTCTGTTATGGGAAGCCCTATGTAACTCTCGCCTCAGGTCCGAACCATGGACCGGAGATTGACTACCTGGTTGACAGAGAAAATGGTCTCCTACTCAAAGGCAACCGAGAAGTCGATTGTGCACGTATCGCGGACCTTCTTCTCGACCGTGAGCAATACCGAATCATGTGCACTGCGGCGTTTTCGACCGCTCAAAGCCTTTCCGTTGACAAATGGTGTGAGAAAATCGTGTCGGCATTGAACTTTGAAGAAGATCAAACCCGTTAAAAGGGAGAAGCAATACCCGGATGACACCGCTGCGATATTGTGGAAGAGATTCGGTTTAAAAGGATTCGAGTCATCATCATGTTCTTCGTAATGACCGCTTTACCGGCAATTTTCCAAGAAGGGGCAAGGGGATCATGATCGCCATCGCTGCCCTGCTGGCAACCATCGCATCGATTGTTCTGCTCTTATTTTCGCCATTCAACGGCGTGTTAACGACCGTTATGCTCAAGTCTTTCGTGGATGCGTCGTGGGATAAAACTTTTCTGGGCATTAATTCACTGCAGACTTTGAGCGTAGCCTTACCCGTATTGATTCTGCCCCGTATATTGTTTTCGCGAACGCGTCGATTTTTCGATATGGAATTGACAGGTATCGCCCTTGCCGTCTTCTTTACGAGCATGATCGGTGTTTCCGGTCTTTTGGCTGCGGGGAAGTTTTACAGCTCAGTCGAATATTTTTTCCGAATTGTAAGCGGATGTATGGGGTTTGTGCTTTTCCAGTACTATTTCAATGAGCGAGAAGCCTTTCGTAAACTCATCCTTTTCCTGCTGCTTGCCGGGCTTTTCCCGGTGCTCGTCGGTATTTACCAGGGGTTGACCGGCACCATGTGGCGTATTGAAACAACCTCAGCGGGCATGTTTCGTTACGTCGGCATGTACCATGACGCATTCACCGTCCGGTATTACGGCTATCAGACTCTGACGGCGATATTACTGTACTGGTCCTATTTCGCTGATAGAAAACTGATCATGAAGGCAATGCTTGCACTGTATGGCTGTGCGACCATTTTTGTCATCTTCAAGGGATACTCTAAGACGGGTTTATTGATTTTTGTCGTATGGGCCTTTATCTGGGCGTTTGTCGCACGTAAGATTCATTGGCTATTGGTGATTGCAGCCGCCGTCATGGTCATCAATTTTACCATGGACAACAGGATTCTAAATGATACGGAACGCGTCTACATGAAAGAGATCGGTGCTTACGAGGGTACCATGGACGAAAAGTACATTCTGTCGGGAAGGATGGTGGTCTGGGAGTCGGCATGGAATAAATGGAATGAAGTCGATACCTTCAAAAAATTGTTCGGATCGGGGGCAAACCCACCCGTGCACAATGAATATCTTCGAATTTTAATCTGTAACGGTATCGTCGGCCTCCTCGTGTTCATTGTTTCGCTCATCATCATCTCGGGGAAGGTGGTTGGCAGAGTTCTCGCCAGGGCGAGTCCGCTCAATGTTACCGCACTGATGGTGCTGTGTATGCTTATCATCGATACCATTGGGCTCCATCCGGGTCTCTATCCGGCATACCAGTGGTATATCTACGGTTTCATAACCCTCGCGCTTTCCGGGGTAACCGGGCTTGACAAATAATTCAGAATAAAATCGCCTGGAATGTTTTCCTGCATAGAGGGTATCGGGCAAAAACAGGGATCACCCACATGAGCGAAAATTATAAAGTGTTGTTCGTCGGGCCGTACCCACCTCCATACGCCGGACCCGAGATTTCCATGAAATACCTGCTTGAATCGCCCCTGACGAAAAGATTCGACGTTTCGTTTCTCAATACAAATTTCAGAAAATCAAACGCAAAAAAAGGCAATATTGATATTTTCCTGGTGGGGGCGTTTTTCTCTTTTGTTGCCAGGCTGATGTGGATGCTTGCAACCAGGAGGCCGTCGCTGGTTTATTCTTTCGTGACGGCAACGCGGCTTGGTTGGCTGGGAAGAGACATCTGGTGCATCGCCATATCCCGTCTTTTTGGCAGAAAAGTGGTGCTTCACATGAGGGGCGGCCATTTCAAGATCAATTACGATGCGAGCGGACGATTGGCCAAGGAGATTATCCGTGGAGCCTGCTCTTTTGTATCCTGCGGAATCGTTCAGGCGAAAGGCCTCAGGAATCAATTCGAGGGGCTGATTCCTGAAGAGCGGATCGTTGTGATTCATAATGCCGTGGACTGCGACCAATACGCCATGCACAACCCAGCCGATTATGACCGGAACATGGTTCTGTTCATGGGCCATCTTTCACCATCAAAGGGATATTGTGATCTGTTAAAGGTAATCCCTGATGTGGTGCGGGCATGTCCTGACGTGGTCTTTCACTTTGCCGGAACAAAGATTAAAAAGGAAACGAACGTTAAACAGAATCAATTGACCGGAGAACAGATCTTTTTCGAAGATCCCGAGGTTTGTTTTGAGCGGTACATCAAGGGGCGATGTGAAAAAAATTACGTTTATCATGGAATTGCAGATGAAAATGCCAAGCTTGAATTACTGAGAAAATGCAATTTTTTCGTTCTTCCCTCCTACTCGGAAGGATTTTCGATGGCGGTTCTCGAGGCCCTGTCCATGGGGAAACCGATCGTTACCACACCGGTCGGGGCTCTGGGGGAGGTAATCAGGCATGAAGTAAACGGACTTCTCTGCCAGCCCGGCGATCTCGTGGCTTTGAAGAACAATATCCTGATAATGCTGAACAATGCCGCTCTCCGGGAACAAATCAGTATCGAAAACAAGGAATATGTCCGTCAGAATTTTACAATCGAGGTGATTTCCCAAAAGCTGGGTGATTGCTTTGCTTCACTCCTGATCGGTGAAGGGAAGTAAGGTGCAATGAAGCCACTTGTTTTTTATGCCGGTGAAGAATCAGATTTCCGTTTGCCGTTAAGAAACCCTGGGGAAATTTAATGACGGCCAATACGTCCGGTTCAAATATTTGTGACATCCGGAAAATGCAAGGCACCGTACTGGTCCATTCCATGGATCGCTACGATGTCGAACGTATTTATTCCATTTTGTCCGACGAAATATTTTCCCAGATACAACAAGGTGACACAGTCGTTCTTAAACCGAACTGGGTTATGGAATCTCATAAATACCGGCCCGATGACTGGGACTATGTGATTACACATCCTGCGGTGATTACCGGGGTTTTGCTCAAGGTCCTGGAGCGGCTTGCCGGGTCCGGTCGGGTTTTCATAATGGATGGACCTACGACGGAAGCATCGTTTCGCAAACTGATTGGACGCTATCCGGTGGAAAAATGGCAACAATTGGCGGGAACATCAGGCATAACCATTGAGATTGTTGATTTACGCGAACATGAGTGGATCACGGAGAATGATATTGTCGTCGCACGCACCAAACTTCCCGGAGACCCTCTGGGAAAAGTGCAGTTCAATCTTCTCGATGATGAAAGTGAATTCTTCGGACATCGAAAATCTCTACGGGGTTACCAGGGTGCCGACTATGATCGGTCAGAAACCAATCGTGCCCATGACGGCCATACCAATCTTTACAGCGTATCTCGGACTGTTGTCGAAGGGGATGTCTTCATCAATCTCGCCAAGCTCAAGACGCATCGCAAATCGGGAATAACCTGCTGCCTGAAAAATCTCGTGGGCATCAATACTTATAAGAATTATCTGCCGCATCATTCTGAGGGAGGCCCTGCGGAGGGAGGGGATCAATTCCCTGCGGACAATGTCAAGGCCCGGATCGAGGGCCCGCTGGTGAGCTTCCTGAAACAACATGTCCTCAAGAATCCCGTCTTTGCCCGACTCCTGAGTCCGCTCAACAAGTTGGGGAAAAATATTTTCGGCGACAGCCGGCGGGTTGTGCGCAGCGGCAACTGGTACGGCAATGACACCATTTGGCGGATGATCCTTGATCTGAATAAACTGCTCCTGTACGGGAATGCCGACGGCACCCTGCGTGCGGCTGATGCATCGTCGCGTAAACGTTACATCGGTGTGGTAGATGCAATTCGTGCAGGCGAAGGGCACGGCCCGCTGACACCTGAACCGGTGGACATGGGGTATGTCATGTGCGGGACCGATCCGGTTGCCATCGATGCCGTATGCGCCGCGCTCATGGGGTTTGATCCGATGAAGATACCCTGCATTGCTCATGCATTCGCCATCAAAAACCATCCGCTGTGCGATTACCCATACGAGGCAGTCTGTGCGGTGATCGACGGAGTTGAGTTCGCTCTTCATAAACTTCCGAGAGAAAAGATCGTGCCATTTGAACCCCAATTCGGCTGGAAAGGCCATATAGAACGGGAGCCGGGTATAGAATGAGTTGGAGAACGCGGATTTTAGGCAACGTCACACGCCTTCCCAACCGTTTGAATTTGGCCCTGATGGCAATAAACCGGAATCCCGCTTTCGTCTATGGTCAAGCCTACAGCCGTTACAAGAATGCACTTGTTGCAGGAAACGATGGCAAAGGGCTTGATCCGTTACTCCTGAGAAGCGTGAACGACGCTATTGGCCATGTCGAGTATTACCGCCAGCGATATGGCGGCAGAAAAATCCGCAGCATTGCCGAGTTTGAAGAAACGATCAACTTTATCGACAAGGATGAGATCCTTCAAAATTATGACAGTTTCCTCAATCGCACCGTCGACTTGGCGGAATATGACCAGGGGACGACCGGGGGAACAAGCGGCAAGCCGTTGAAACTCCTGGTACCCCAAAACCGCTATATCGTTGAAATGGCCACCATGCATACACTATGGGGGAAAGCGGGATACCGGTTTGATGTCCGGGGGGTAATCCGAAATCATCGTCTCACAGGCAGAGACTTCATCATCAACCCCATAACCCGCGAGGTGATTTTTGATGGTTTCCGGCTCGATGATCCGTATTTCGGTGTCATCTACCGAGTGCTGAAAAATCTGCAGATCAGATTCATCCATTGTTATCCGTCAACGGCCTACGAGTTCGCTTCTTATCTGTTCAGAAAGGGACTCGATGCTTCTTTCATAAAAGCGTTTTTGTCGGGTTCTGAGAATATTTTTGATTATCAGATCGATCTGATTCAGAACCGAATGGGCATCCGTTTTTACAATTGGTACGGCCATAGCGAAAAGCTTGTTCTGGCGGGTTATTGTGAAAAGGTCGATACCTACCATGTCGAACCAACCTACGGGTACTTTGAGTTGATCGATGAAAAAGGGAACCCCATAAAGGAACCGGGTAAAACCGGAGAAATTGTCGGCACTTCGTTTCACAATCCCGGCATGCCCTTTATCCGGTACCGGACCGGGGATTTCGCCGAATATGTGGGAGACCATTGCCAGGCATGCGGCAGACGAGTGCCGATTATAAAAAACGTACGGGGACGATGGAGCGGAGATCGAATATACAATGCAGACGGTTCTTTCGTCACCACCACCGCTCTGAATCTTCACAGCGATCTGTATTCCGCGATCAGCGGCATACAGTATGTTCAGGAGAAAAAGGGCGAACTGATCGTGTTGATCATTAAATCGCCCGAATATCGAATGAATCATGAAAAGGCCCTTTACGAGCATTTCCAATCGAAATTGAAGAAGGATGCAATTGTCCGCATTGAATACACGGATAAATTACGAAAGCTTCCGAATGGTAAGTTTTCCCACATCATCAGCTCCGTGAAAGCCTGAGAAAGCATATGGAACAATTGACCCAGAAATTGAAAGATGGCGAGATGCAGGTGATCGATGTGCCCTTGCCCCTGGTATCGGCCGGCATGGTCCTCGTTCGGAATCATTATTCCCTCATCAGCGCCGGCACCGAAGGCAGCACGGTCAAAGCGGCGCGGGCAGGCTTATTGAACAAGGCCAAGGAACGTCCGCAGCAGGTGAAACAGGTCATCGACGTCATCAAAAGCCAAGGTTTAACGCAGGCTTACCGCGCTGTGATGAAAAAACTCGAGGCCTACTCCCCATTGGGATATTCCTGTGCCGGAGAAGTCATCGCCGTGGCGGCGGACGTGGCCGAATTTTCCGTGGGCGACCTGGTTGCCTGCGGCGGGCTCACAGCCTCACATGCGGAAGTCGTGTCCGTACCGGTCAATCTCTGCGTCAGACTTCCCAGGGATGCCGACCTGAAGCAGGCCGCTTACAATACCTTGGGAGCGATCGCCCTGCAGGGCGTACGCCAGGCCGACCTCCGTCTGGGGGAATGCTGTGCGGTTATCGGCCTGGGCCTGCTGGGTCAGCTCGCGGCCCTGATGCTCAGGGCATCCGGCGTCAAGGTGATCGGAATCGACATCGACTCCCGAATCGTGGAAATCGCGGCGCTTCATTGTGCGGACCTGAGCCTTCACCGGGGTTGCCCGGGCATAGAAGACCGGATCATGACCTTTACCGACGGCCTGGGTTGTGATGCCGTGGTCATCACCGCCGCCACGAATTCGCTGGACCCCATCAATTTTGCCGGGGCGGTGGCGAGGAAGCGCGGCACCGTTGTGATCGTCGGGTCGGTACCGGCCGGTTTCGATCGCGATCCCCACTTCTATCGCAAGGAACTGCAGATCAAAATGTCCTGCTCCTACGGCCCGGGGCGTTATGATCCGGCCTATGAAGAAAAGGGCTTGGATTACCCGCCGGCCTACGTGCGTTGGACGGAAAAGCGGAACATGAAGGCCTTTCAAGACCTGCTTTCCCGAAAGAAGATCGACGTAAGCTACCTGACGACCCATGTTCTTCCCCTGGAGAAGGCCCCGGAGGCATATGATCTTCTGTTGTCCCATGCGGAACCCTTCATCGGCATTCTCATCGAATATGATCATCATAAACCTTTCAATTCCGACAGGATCCCGGCCAAGTCCGTTTCCGGAGGCGCAGAAACGCCGGCGGTGGCCATCGGTTTTATCGGGGCCGGCTCCTATGCGATGAGTCATCTGCTGCCCAATATTCCCCATGATGGCCGGGTTAAGCTGAAGGGGGTGATCACGGCCGGCGGAACAACGGCGCGTAATGTGGCGGACCGATTTGGCTTCGAGTTTTGCACGGACCGCATCAGCGACATTCTGGATAACGATGAGATTAATACCGTTTTCATTGCCACGCGCCATGACGTCCATGCGAAAATGGTGATCGAAGCCCTCAGGGCGGGAAAACATGTTTTTGTCGAAAAACCCCTGTGCCTCAATGAAAGCCAGTTGCTTGAGATTAAAAATGTCTATCAGAGTTTTCAAGACGTGCCCCCCAGGCTGATAGCGGGTTTCAACAGGAGGTTTTCCCCCAGCTCCGCCGAAATCAAGGAAAGCATCGGTGGCGGCCCGGCGGCCATGCTCTACCGGATTAATTCGGGTGCCGTTCCGGCGGACTCGTGGATCCAGGATCCGGACATGGGGGGACGGATTATCGGCGAGGTGTGCCACTTCATCGATTACCTGACGTACATCAGCGGTTCCTTGCCGGTTTCCGTTTATGCCTGCGCCATGGCCAAACCGGATCATCTGCACGATGTGCTGACCCTCTCCCTGAATTATGCGAACGGATCAATTGGAACCATCTCCTATTTCGCCAACGGCGACAGAAGCGTTTCCAAGGAAAGAATCGAAATTTTTTCCAGCGGCTGCACATCCGTCATCGACGACTTCAAGACCTTTACAATCCACGCCGGCGGCAAGAAAAGCGTGAAAAAACTTCTGAGCCAGGACAAAGGGCAAAAACACCTCGTGCACCGTTTCATCCAGTCGATCCGGGATGGAAGCCCGGCTCCGATCCCGTTTGCAGAAATATACCATACGACGCTGGTCACGTTCAAAGTGATCGAATCCCTCCGCAGTGGCGCGTGCATCCGGATCAATCCATAAGGCGTCCAAAACTTCCGTTTCAAGTCAGAATGATTGCCGCAAATCTGAAATTCTACTGGTTGCGATTGAGAAATGCTTCCATCGCCGAGTTGTCCGACAGATTGAGACAACTGCTATTGATCCATTTTCTGAAGCGGGGCAATATCCAATGGGCACCGGAAGAATCCGCCATTGCACACGCAAGGAGCAGAGACATCCTCTTCCCGGAAATCACCGGTGGGGTCGATCCGCCCATCCTGGAAGCAATCCTGCAGGGCAGGACTTTCTACCTCAGCACCGACCCGCGGAAACTGGTTGAGTTTCAGAAAAATACCTCCACGGTTTTTTTGGACGACATCAATCCCCAGGCTGAACCGGTCGACATTCGTTGCGCCTGGGAGGCGGCGAGGCTGCAACACCTGGCGATTCTCATGGCCTGCAGCGACCGGTCGGGTTTTTCTTCCAGCCACTGTCTGGAATTCGTAAAATTTCATCTGTGCAAATGGATCGGAGAAAACCCCTTTCCCTACGGCGCCCATTACATGTCCGTTATGGAATCCGGACTGAGGATCCCCGTCTTCCTGTACGCATTGACAAATCTCAAGGACCTGAGCCGGGCGGAAGCCGACCGAATTCTCTCCAGCCTGTATGTTCACGCCTGGTGGATATCAAAGCGGCTTTCACTCTATTCGTCGCTTGGCAATCACACCATCGCGGAAGCGGCCGGGCTGGTCTTCGGCGGGGTCGTTTTTCAAAATACCGAACAGGGCAGACGGTGGCTGGAGAGAGGAATCGGTCTTCTCGGGCAGGAATTACCACACCAGATCCTGGATGATGGGGGGCCGGCGGAGCAGTCCCTGGGTTACCATCGTTTCGTCCTGGATCTTTACTGGCTGGTGATCGGCCTCCTCGAGCTTAACCGCATTTCCGACTGCAGCGAATGGAAGCCCAGGCTCATGCAGGGAGAAAAATTTCTACGCCGTTTTGAGGATGGTCACGGCCATTATCCTGCAATCGGCGACAGTGATGACGGCCATGCCTTCGCCCCCGGCCTTCATCCCAAATGCGCCGTGCCTGGTGTCGAGTGGGAAACGGTGACCCATTTCCCGGACACGGGCTACACGATCTTCCGGCCGGACCATGATGTATGGTTGTCCTTCGACCACGGCCCTCTGGGAATGCCGCCCTTTTACAATCACGGCCATGCCGACGCCTTATCGATCGTGCTTTCCAAAAAAGACACGCCCTTCATCGTCGACCCGGGCACCTACCGCTACAATAACGAACCGCGATGGCGCCGTTATTTCAAAAGCACCCGTTGCCATAACACCGTCTCGATCGATGATTGCGATCAGGCTTATCAGGAAACGGGTTTTGTCTGGTCCCATCCCTATCGAGCCCGCCTTCACCAGGCGGAAGAGACGGAACGGGGATACATGCTGGAGGCTTCGCATGACGGCTACGAAAGATTGAAAAAACCCGTCCGTCACCACCGCACACTTTTTATAAACGGAAACGGCACGATCAGGATTCTGGACACATTCACGGGGAAGGGAATGCATGATTTCGAACTGAACTTCCACCTGCATCCGGAGGTCATTGCTTTTCGTAAAGAAAACCGCTGGATTCTTGTACGGGATCAACTGAAAATATCCCTGGGTTCCCTCGACGGAAAGAGCTTCCGGCTCGTCAAAGGGCAGAAAGAACCGATCCTGGGGTGGTATTCGCCGGCTTACGGGGTGAAAGTGGAAACGGGAGTCCTTACCTGCCGGATCAGGGAGGATGTGGGGCGGGCCGCTTTCACGACCCTGATCCGCATGGAAGGCGACTGAAACAGGACGAGAATCGACTGGGGAGGATCCGGTGACCCAAAAACGACTGCCCATCCTCGATATCTGGGTGGACCCCATCGGCATGGCAGAGGTGCTGGAACGGGTTTCTTTATTCGTGGAACAGGGGGAAAGGGCCCATGTCATCTATGCTTCGAACCCGGAAAAAAATTTCTCGGTCCCCAAAAATCCCCATCTTTATCGTTGTTTCCAGGATGCGGATCTCCTGATTCCCGACGGAGTCGGTATGGTCGTCGCGGCCAGGATTCTTTACGGCGTGAATATCGAACGGGTTACGGGTTGCGATCTCATGCAAAACATCTGCGTCCTGGCCGCCGCCAAGGGGTATAAAATATTTCTTTACGGGGCGAAAGAAGAGGTCAGCAAGCAGGCGGCGGAAATGCTCAGGGAGCGCTATCAGGGCATTCAAATTGCGGGTCGTGCCAACGGCTACATTCCCCCGGGGCAGATGGATGAACTGGTTGCGTCGATCAATGAATCCGGCGCCCAGATCCTCTTTGTGGCCCTCGGTTCACCGGCGCAGGAGAACTGGGTGGCCTCTTACAAAAACCGGCTGGCACACGTCCGGTTATGCCAGGGCATCGGCGGGACACTCGATGTCGTGGCCGGCACGGTCAAGAGGGCTCCGGATCTCTTCCGCCGGTTGGGCCTGGAATGGCTTTACCGGTTGATCGAGGATCCCTCGCGGTGGCACCGCCAGCGGATATTGCCCATTTTCGTCTGGCGCGTGGTATGGGCAAAAATCAAATCTTTATCGGCCGGGGGAAGGAAACGGGTTTGAAAGTTCTCCTGGTCGCCGGTGCCCGGCCCAACTTCATGAAAATTTCCCCGATTTACCGGGTCTCACGGCAATTCAGGGGTTTGGATTGCAAAATCGTCCATACGGGCCAGCACTACGACCACGAGATGTCACAGGCTTTTTTCGACGAACTGGACATCCCCGAACCGGCCTACCATCTCAAGGCCGGCTCCGGCAGCCATGCCGTGCAGACGGCCCGGATCATGGTCTCCTTCGAAAAGGTTTGCGAAAACGAGAAACCCGACGTGGTCATGGTGGTCGGCGATGTCAATTCCACGCTCGCCTGCAGTATCGTGGCCAAGAAGCTTTGCCTGAAAGTTGCCCACGTTGAGGCGGGGCTCCGCAGTTTCGATCTGACCATGCCGGAAGAAATCAACCGGATGGTGACGGACGCCATCGCGGATTATTTCTTCGTAACCGAGGAAAGCGGTGTCGAGAATCTCCTCCGTGAAGGAAAAGCGCGTTACAGGATATTCTTCGTCGGCCATGTGATGATCGATAATCTTCTGTACCAGTTTTCGAAGTTAACCGGGGGCAGGGGAGATCATTTTCATACCTATCCTCTGAAACAAACTTTCCCTCGATATGCTTTTCTTACATTGCACCGGCCGTCCAATGTCGACGATTCGCAAACCTTTGGAAACATTGCCCTGGCCTTGAACGATATCGCCGCCCAAAGACCCATTTTCTTTCCGGTTCACCCCCGTACGAGAAAAAGGATCGACCAGTTCAAGATCAAGTTTTCCGAAAACATTGTCATGCTCCCCCCCCTTTCCTTCACCGAATCGCTTTTCTTATGGAAAGATGCCGAGGCCGTTATCACCGACAGCGGCGGCTTGCAGGAAGAAACGACGGCCCTTCGGAAGCCCTGCGTCACCATCCGGGAGAACACGGAACGGCCGGTTACCGTGGAGTTGGGGACCAACGTCCTCGCCGGCACGAAAAGGGAAAGTATTCTGGAAGCCTATCTGCAAAGCCTGGAAAAGGCAAAACGGGCGGTTGTGCCCGACAAATGGGATGGCCTCGCCTCGCAACGGATCTGGCAGGCGCTGATGAAGGAGGAGGGGCATGCTGAAGTGGATCGATGAAATCAGAATAACGCCCCTGTCCTGGCTTAAAGCCGGAATTTACGCCTGTGCCGTTGTCCTTGTTTATTACAGCGCCTTAACTCAGCTGGTTTTGCATGACTGGGCCAAGGGGGACTATTCCCACTGCATGCTGATTCCATTCGTTGTACTGTATCTTTTCTGGGAAAAGCGTCATGCCCTGATTTCCCTCCCGTCGACACCGTCATGGAGCGGCCTGGTCCCGCTTTTCCTGGGGTTCGCTCTTTTCTGGCTGGGCGAACTCGGCGGGGAAGTCTTCACGATGTATATTTCACTGTACCTGGTCATTGTCGGTCTGTCATGGCTGCACCTGGGCTGGAAGAAGGTGAAAACCGCCGGTTTCGCCTTTATCATGATGCTCGCCATGTTCCCTTTTCCCAATTTCATCAATGTCAGACTGTCGCTTTACCTGAAACTGCTTTCCTCCCAGTTGGGAGTCTGGCTCCTTCACTTGTACGGCATGTCGGCCTACCGGGAAGGCAACATCATCGACCTGGGATTCACTCAGCTCCAGGTGGCCGATGCCTGCAGCGGGCTTCGCTACCTGATCCCGCTGATGATCCTGGCCCTGATTCTGGCACACTGGTTCAAGGCGCGTCTCTGGAAGAGAGTTTTTTTGTTCTTGACCTCCATCCCGGTCGCCGTCTTCGTCAACAGCTTTCGCATTGCCCTGACAGGCGTTCTCTACAGCATCCTGGGACCGGCCGTGGCGGAGGAGTTCTTTCATGGGTTTTCCGGTTGGCTCATCTTCCTTTTTACACTGGGTGTTTTGCTTATCGAGATGTGGATTCTTAAAAAAATCGGCAGGGAAGGGGGGGAATCACACTTAACCGAAGAAACGCCCCCGAAGGCGGTCGTCCAGGATCAAGAAGCCCTCTCTCCGGAGAGTGTCCTCCGCGGGCTCCGACAGCCACGGTTCCTGGTGACCCTGTCGCTTCTCCTCCTGATCCTGTTTTTTTCCCAAGGGATCGAGTTCCGGGGGAAAATCCCCATTGCCAAGCCCCTGGATCGTTTTCCCCTCCAGGTGGGGCAATGGACCGGAACGCCGCAGCAGATAGAACGGCAATTCATCGAGGCCCTCGATTTCAGCGACTACACCATGATCGATTACTCGAACCATCAAGGGCAGACGATCAACCTCTATATCGCCTATTATGAAAGCCAGCGAAAAGGAGAATCCATCCATTCTCCCGAGACCTGCCTGCCCGGCAGCGGCTGGGATTTCAGAGAGGCAGACGGGAAACCGGTCGTGAATGCCGATAACCGCTCTTTTCACGTCACGTTGGCCTACATGACCAAGGGAGAGACGGAAGAACTGGTTTATTACTGGTTTCCCCAGCGGGGCCGCATCCTGACCAGTCTTTACCAACTGAAATTCTACGCATTCTGGGATGCCTTGACGAAACAAAGAACCGATGGCGCCCTGATCCGGATCATCACCCCCGTATACCCGGCCGAAAACCGGAAAACGGCGGAAGCCCGGCTGCATGGCTTCACCCGGGAGATCGCACCCTTGATTGATCAATTCATACCCGGCAACGATGTGCAAAGATGACGGACTTCATGCCGCCTCCATGCAGGTAAGGACAAGCGGAAAGGCTTATGAACTATTTCTCTGCACTGCTTCTGTCGCTTCTGCTGACAATCACCGTCACTCCGATCCTGGTCCGCGCGGGACGGCGATTCGGCATCGTGGATATCCCGAACGCGAGAAAAATCCATACGCAGCCCGTTCCCCGTGTCGGTGGGGTGGCCATCGCCCTGGGGTGCCTTGTCACGACTGTTCTGTTGCAACCGGGCAGTGACTTTATCGTGGCCTACCTGGCTGGTGCAGGAATCCTCGTTGTCCTGGGGATGGTGGATGACATCCGTGGAGTTGACTACCGGGTCAAATTCCCGGTACAGCTGATCGCGGCCCTGATCGTTGTTTTCTACGGCGGTGTACGAATCACTTCCCTGGGGGGATTGCTGCCCGAGGGGTCAACGCTGCACCCGTGGCTGGGATGCGTCCTGACGCTTCTGGCGATCGTCGGCGTAACCAACGCGATCAACCTGGCCGACGGCCTGGACGGATTGGCAGGAGGGGTGTGTTTCTTATGCCTCTGCAGCATCTCGTTTTTTGCCTATGTGACGGAGCAAACGGTCATCCTGTACCTTGCCGTCACGTTGGCCGGGGCCGTCTTCGGTTTCCTGCGTTTCAATACGTATCCGGCAACGCTTTTCATGGGCGATGCCGGCAGTCTTTTCCTGGGATTCTCCATGATTACCCTATCTTTGGCGATCACCCAGGACGCGACACCGTTGAGTCCGCTGCTGCCGCTTCTGATCCTGGGGTTACCCGTTCTGGACACGATTACGGTGATGGCGGAGCGGATCGCCCATGGCCGTTCACCATTTGCGGCCGACAAGAGCCACCTTCACCACCGGATCATGCGTCTGGGGTTTTCTCACTCGGAATCGGTTTTCCTGATTTATCTATTACAGGCAGGACTGATCACGGCGGCCATCTTTTTACGCTATCACTCAGAATGGCTGATCCTGGCCGGTTACCTGGTTTTTTCGGGTGCAATCCTGGCCGTTTTTTCCGCAGCCGCCAAGACCGGATGGAAAGTCAAGCGCCTTGATCTGATTGACCGGGTCATTAAAGGGCGACTGAAGGCGATGATCCTGGCAGGTCTTTTGTCCAGGATGACATTTCGAACCGTCGAGTACGGTCTGCCGCTCTTACTTTGGATGACGTGCTTTGTTCCCGCAACCGTACCCCTTTATTTCCAAATCCTGTCGGGGGGATTGTTGGGGCTTCTTTCTTCCGCCTTCCTGATGTCGAATAGATGGCTGCGGCGCAGCGCGCTTTCACTTAGCCTATACCTGTTCATTCCCGTTCTCGTTTTCTCGGCCGTAACCCACATGGCCCCCTGGATGGGAACGTATTACCAGGCAGTTTACGGTGCCGTTTTCCTGGCTTTGCTGTTCTTCGTCGTTTTGATCCTGAAATTTTCCCGGCGGAAGAGGGGATTCCATATAACGCCGATGGATTTTCTGATCCTGTTTCTGGTTTTCGTCGTACCCATGATTCTCGGCCCCTACCAGCAATACGAAAATTTCAGGCTGATCATGGCCATGACAATCATGCTGTTTTTCAGTTACGAGGTCCTGATGGGGGAACTGAGAGAAAATCTTGTTCGTCTGGCCGTCATGACCATGACGTCCCTGCTGACCATCGTCATCCGGGGCTTCACGTAACGAGAGACATTGTACACCGTAACACCATGCATATTAAACCCTTACCGGGAAATTAAGTTTTTGACAATCGCATGGCTCATGTCTATCCTGTGAGCGTAAGGCTCTATTCATTATGCATGCTGGCGCAGGAACACATGGGGAAAGAGACGCTTTGATCCCATAATGAATCAGGAGTGAATACAATGCAAAAAAGACTTTTGGCTTTGCTGCCTGTTTTCGTGTTCCTGTCTCTGGTGCTCGCGGCCTGCGGCGGACCGGAAGAGAAGAAAATGAAGTTTTACAACCGGGGCCAAACCCTTTTCGAAAAGGGTGACTACGTCAAGGCAGCCCTGGAGTTCAAGAACGCCGTTCAGATCGACCCGAAATTTGTCGATGGCTACTTCATGCTGGGCAAGATTTCCCTGCATCAGAAAAACCTGCAGAAGGCTTACGGGAATTTCAGCAAGGCGGTTCAACTCAAACCCGACTTTTACCCCGCTCAGATCGAAATCGGCAAACTCATGCTGCGGGTACGTCAACCGGACAAGGCCCTGGAAAAGGCCGAATTCGTCTTGCGGCATGATCCGCGTAACGTGGACGCCATGCTGCTCAAGGTAGCGGTCCTGGTCGAGAAAAGGGATTCGAAAGAGGCGGAAGCTTACCTGGACGGCATGCTGAAGCAGAAGATCCGCCATCCCGATGTTTTCCGTCTGCTGGCGGCAGTCCGCGTTACGGTGGGGGACCGGACAGGGGCGGAACAGGTGCTGCAGGCAGGAATTCAATCAAATCCAAAGTCTTCCGAACTCTACATCGGCCTGGCAGAACTTTACGTAGCGGAAAAGCGGATACCCGAGGCCGTCCCGCCCATGCGGAAGGTGGTTGAACTCGATCCCGGGAATGTTCAAAACAAGTTTATCCTGGCTAAATTGCTCTATGCAACGGGAAATCAACAGCAGGCATCCGATCTCATCCGGTCAGCGGTGGCGGCTGACCCTGAAAACGAGAATGTGAGAATCCAGGCGGCTGGATTTTACCTGTCGAAGGACCAAATCCCGGCAGCCGAAAGGGAACTCAAGGAGGGGCTGAAACAAATTCGCGGCAGTTACAAACTCCGGTTCCACCTGGCCGAGCTGTACTTGAAAACGGGAAGAATAAACCAGGCGGAAGGAACGCTCAAAGAATGTCTCGGCCTGGATCGAAATCCGGCGAAACCCGAGGTCATTCAGGCGAAAAACGGTTTGGCCAAGCTCAATCTCATAAAACGGGATCTCGTTGCGGCAAGGCAATACGTTGATGAAGTGCTCAAACAGAATCCCAAGGACGTGGATGCCCACTTCATCAAGGGGAGTATCCACCTGGCCAGGGGAGAGGGCGCAAGCGCCATCCCGGAGTTTCAAGTTGTCGTGACGGAGCGCCCGAATTACATTGCCGGTTATGTGCGTCTTGCCGAGGCCCAGCTCATTAACCGGGAAACGAAGCTGGCAATGGACACGCTTCAGAAGGCCGCAAAGATCAATCCCCAATCCCGGGAACTCTCCGGAGCCATGGCCCGGCTCTACATCCTGATGGGAGATTTCCGGCAGGCCGAGGGGCAACTCGTGAAGTTTCTGGCATCCAACCCCGATGACCTCGGCATCCGGGCCGAATTGGGCGATCTTTTCGTCGCCGGGAGAGAGTTGACCCGGGCGGAAGGCGAATACCGCCAGATTAAGAAAAAAGCCCCGGGGCAGCCCCTCGGGTATGCTAAACTCGGTGGTCTGTATATGGGCCAAGGGAAATGGAACATGGCGGCTGCTGAATTCGAACAGGCGGTTAAACTCGATCCACGCTCCGGTCTCCTTTATACGTCCTTAATACAGGCTTATGTCGCACAGAAAAAGTTCGCCGGGGCCATTGAGAGCTGTGAATCACGGATTCGCCAGAACCCCGGGGACGCCCTGTCCTACAACCTATTGGGCCAGATTTACGCGATCCAAAAGGATTATGCAAAAGCGGAAAAAGCGTTCAAGCAAGCGACAGAAATCGATCCCCTCTGGCCGGAACCCCTCAACAACACGGCCAAACTCTACTTGGCCCAGGGGCAACAGGAACTGGCCATTAACCGGTTACAGGAAGCCCTGAAGACCAACCCCAAAAACCAGTCTTCCTCTTTTCTGCTCGGTCTGATCTACGAACAGAGTGGAAAATACGAACAGGCGATCGGGATTTACGAGCAGTTGATCCAGAAGAATCCGGATTTCTGGGCGGCTTCGAACAATCTGGCTTTTCTCCTGGCGGACCATGGAAAAACAAAAACGGAACGGGAACGAGCCCTTCTCTTGGCCAAGCGGGCTTACGTAGCCAATCCCGAGAGTGCAGGGATCATGGACACCCTGGGCTGGGCCTCTTACAAAAACGGAGATTTTAAATCCGCCGCGGAATTCATCAGCCGGGCCTATGCGAGAATGCCCGAATCCCCCGTCATCACCTACCACCTGGGGATGATCCTTTACAAAGAAGGTAAGGTAGCGGAGGCGCGGGAAAAATTCAAGAAAGCCACCGCCGCGAAGGAAAATTTCTACGGGAAAGAGGAAGCCGGAAGGCTTGCGAAAGGGATTTAGGAATGTCCCGGTCGGGCAGGCAAACATCAAGAAGAGGGGAGGGAGCTCGTCGTGAAAAAGATGCTGTTATTTACATTTTGTGTGTTGTTTTGGGGAATAACCGTTGCCGAGGCGGCGACGGAGGGTGGATCGTCCCCCGGTGCCGATTACCTCATCGGTCCGGGGGATGTCCTGGACATTTCTATCTGGAAGGACGAAGCCCTGACGAAGTCGGTCCTGGTACTGCCGGACGGAAGGATTTCCTTCCCCCTGATCGGAATCCTCAAAGCCGCCGGCAAAACCCTCCCGGATCTGAAGAAGGAAATTGAGGTCAAAATCAGCAAGTACCTGACCGATCCGGTCCTGACGGTGGGTGTGAATCAGGTCAACAGCATGATCATCTATATCATCGGCCGGGTCAACGCCCCCGGAAAATTCATCCTGAACAGCAACGTCAACGTGCTCCAGGCACTGGCCATGGCAGGTGGGTTGAATCCGTTCGCCAAAAAATCCAGCATCAAAATCTTCAGGCAGGACGGGGGAAAAACGGAGAGCTTTCCTTTCAACTACGATGAGGTGGTCAGGGGAAGCCGTTTGGATCAGAATATTACCTTGCAAAGGGGGGATGTCCTTGTCGTGCCGTAAATTCCCGCAACGGATGCCCCCCGCCGGCCAAGGCCGCATCCGGAAACGGCGGTTCAGGGCCGCAATGTTCTGGCTGGCAGTTTCCCTTATCTTCATGCTGCTTCCTGCCGAAACCGGGGCCCAGCAATGGCAACTCCTCGGCACGCTGTCCGTCAAGGAGGAATACAGCGACAACCTCTTTTTCGACGACAAATCCCCGATGGATGACTTCATTACTACCGTCACCCCGGGCCTGCAAATCAGACGCAACACGGAGCGCCTGCAGTTGGGGCTTGTCGCCAGGATGGAGCGGCTCACGTACATGAGCGAAGGCGATATGGACGCCACGGAGCAGTATTATGAAGGTTCTTTCGGCCTCGCCCTGACGCCCCGGCTCTCCCTTACCGGACGGGCCGGATACGAAAAAAACTCAAGGCCGGACCGTGATCTCGAAACGACGGGACTGGTGGTGAGAACCACAAAGAGCGAACGATACAGCTACGATCTATCCGGAAATTACAGGATTTCCGATGCGATGACCGGAACCCTTTCCTACAGTTATATCAACACGCGCTACGAGGGCGAAGAAAACGGGGACACCGAATCACACGGGTTAAATTTTGCGCTCAGCAGGGACCTGGGGTTTTTTCTTCCCATGTCGCAAGGACGCGTCAGTTTGGGTTACAATCGAAATATTTACAAAGATGCCACAGACGACAATTACCAATTGAGGGTGGGATTCAACCAGAATTTCAGCGAGACATGGAGTCTTTCACTGGATGTAGGAGGAAGCTACACCCGCTCCCGCTTCGACGTACGGGAAATCCGGTACACTCCGGATCCGGTTTGGGTGCGCAGGGAGGAGAAGACCAGCGACTGGGGCGCCATCGGAAAGGCGGCTTTATCCTGGAAAGGTGAGAGCTCGGGCGTCACTTTCTTTCTGAGCCGCGACGTCTCACCCGCCGGCGACCGGGGTACCTCGACGACCCGTACCGCGGTGGGATGGAGCATGACCGGTCAGTTCACCGCAGACCTGAGCGGAAGCCTCTCCGGCCGGTATTTTCTGAACGAGGCCGACCCGAAACAGTACTCTCAATCGGAAATCGACGAAGAAAGCTACTCGGTCAATGTCGGGGTCAGGTACGTTTTGACGGATGACTTCGGCGTCGAAGCGTCTTACTCTTATACGAAAATCCAGGACAACGTCGATGAAACGGATGCCGAGCGGAATCTCTTCATGGTCCGCTTCTATGTTCAACATGCGTTTCTGGAGTAGCCGCGCGCAAAGCCGGAGGCCCATGGCCGGGTGAATTCATCAGCAAAAGGAGATTCAATGGAAGAGGACGCAACCATTCATGATTTGCTGGCCATTCTGAAAAGAAGGAAGTGGAGCCTCATTTTACCGGCCGTCGCCGTTTTTCTGATCGCCCTGGTCACTGCCGTCATCATCCCGCCAACTTACCGGTCCAGTTCAACGATCCTCATTGAAGATCAGGAGCTGTCACGGGAATATGTTGCCTCTTTCGTATCGGGATTCGCGGAACAGCGGCTTCAGATGATCAACCAGCGGATCATGAGTACGGCAAGGCTGATGGAAATCATCAACCGCTTCAACCTTTACGCCGGGTATCGGAAATACCTGAGCACCGAGGAAATCATCGACCTCATGCGAAAGGATACCAAGTTGGAAACGATCAGCGCCAATGTCATCGACAGTCGTTCCGGAGCGGCCAAGACAGCCACGATCGCCTTCAGCCTTTCATACGAGGGAAAAAATCCCGAGGTGGTGCAGCAGGTTGCTTCCGCCCTGGCTTCCGTTTACCTGGAGGAGAACCTCAAGGTCAGGGAGCAGCAGACAACAGGGGCTTACAAGTTCCTGGAGGATGAGGCAAACGATCTCAAGGGACAGTTAGCGGCCATCGACGCAAAGATTTCCGTTTTCAAGAGCCAGAACGTGACGGCCCTGCCGGAACTGTTTCCAACTAATCTACAGGTACTGGACCGGATCGACCGGGATATTGACATGACAAAGGCCCAATTGGGAAGTCTCAAGGAACGGCAGAGCTTTCTCCAGTCCCAATTGGCCACTCTGCCCAAAGAAGGAACGGACAAGGCTTTCCTGAAACAGCTGAAAGCCGACCTCGTCCAGTTGGAGAGCCGTTTTTCCGATCACCATCCCGACGTCATCAAAACAAAAACGGAAATCGCCAAGCTGGAAGCGCGCATCAAGAGCGAATCCGCAGGACAGGCAGGAAGCTCGGCAGAGGATACGCCCGACAACGATGCATACATAGCCCTTGCCGCCCAGTTGGCCGGGATTGAAACGGAGATCAATTCGGCCAACCACCAGCTATGGGACCTCAATCGAAAACGCGACCTGTATCGCCGGCGGATCGATTCCTCCCCCAAGGTAGACGAAGTTTACAAGACCCTGATGGCGGAGCGCAACAACACCCAATCAAAATATGACGATCTGATGAAAAAAACGCTTGAAGCCAAGGTCGCGCAGGGGCTGGAAAAAGGCCAAATGGGGGAACGCTTTACCCTGATCGACCCGGCACGGTTGCCGGAAAAGCCTGTCAAACCGAACGTTCCCGCCATTCTGCTTGTCGGATTGTTCCTGGGTATCGGTTCCGGCGTCGGTATGGCGACGTTACGCGAACACCTGGACCGGTCCGTTCGCAGTGTCAATGAACTCGCCAAGGCAACGGGTAAGCCCGTTTTGGCGGGTCTGCCGGAAATTGTTACCTGGGAGGACAGGCAGCAGGAGAAACAGATCCTCAAAAAGATCTTCATCGTCCTGATCGGTCTGGCTGTAATCGCGATCGTGCTGGTCCATTTCCTGGTGATGGATTTGGATATCTTGTGGACCCGGTTCATTCGGCGGATTTTTGCCTGACCTTTATTGCTTGATGAAGACGTAAAAAAACCCTTATTTTTATTCCGAAGAGTGCAGACGGAGAGGAATCTCTCTTCATAATAGATTTAGCACGGGATGTATTTCCCATGGCATCGAAGGGCTCATCATGCCGAAATTTTCTCGGCGCCCAAAAGAGATCAGCCACACGTCATTCCAAGGAGGAGGGTAGAGTGAACATCATTAAAGAGGTGATCAGGAAAATCGGCAAGCGGGCTGCGATGGAGTGCAAAACAGAGGAGAATATCCCCAACTATGCGGCGAGGGAAAAAGCGGGCTGGGTTTCGCCGGCGTACATAAAGTCCCGGTCTGCAATCATAGACCCCATGGTCGCAGAGAAAAACCGCTGTGTCGCAGTTTTCCCCAATGCTCCCGAAATGGAGGCGTTCCGGATTCTCCGCCGAAAAATTCTTAATCTGGCGGAAAACAAAGGGTGGAATACGTTCATGATAACCAGCGCACTTCCCGGTGAGGGGAAAACCCTCACCGCCATCAACCTGAGTTTGACTTTTGCACGGGAATTTCACCAGACCGTGCTGCTGGTCGACTGCGATCTGCGGAAACAGAACATATACAGCATGCTCGGTATAAAAAGCGAAAAAGGATTGATCGATTACCTTTTACGAGACACTTGTCTTGAAGACCTGATTATCTGGCCGAACATCGACAAGTTCACCCTGATATCCGGGGGCAGGAGCGCACAAGACAGTGCCGAACTGCTTGGCTCTCAGAAGATGAAAGAACTTTTTGCGGACATGAAAAGCCGCTACACGGACCGCTTCGTGATCTTCGATGTCCCGCCCCTTCTGAGTGGGGCCGATGCGCTTACCTTCATGTCCCTGGTGGATGGCGTACTGCTGGTGGTGCAAGCCGACAAGACCTCCGTTGAAGACGTCAACCGGTCACTGGAAATGATTCCGACCGGAAAACTGCTGGGCCTGGTTGTCAATCGTCAAAAGGGGCCGGTAGAGGAATACCATTCTTATCCAAAGAAACCGTAACGGCATTCCGGCAATCAAGCCGTCAACGGACAACCCGGGCAAAATTGACAAAGCCGTAAAAAGCCACAAGAGATTTTTCGCGGCTTGCGTCCCTCAAGATGCCCGAAACAGATTTTTTGCGGGACCGTAGACGCCGGTTTTTCCGGCGGAACCGGACCGGATCGGAGGTAGTAACGTGAAGGGGCAGGTCATGACCGCCCCTTTCTTTGTTCCTTGCGGAAGGAATCCATCCGCGACTCCGTCGCAACAAGCACCCGATTTCCCGGAAGCGATTGCCTGAAGGCGGTTTACAGCTGCCTGTCGCGGAGAGAAACGATTCGGCTGTTTTTTGTCTTCGAGGAGGATCCGATATTGCGCAACGGGCCATCTTGGTGTAAAAATTGAATAGTATCGAAAGGGTAGATAATGACGACTGAGTGCTGATTCGGAAAGCGACTCGTGAGATTAAATACAAAAATCATCATTACAATGACCGTCGTCGGGTTCTTTCTGGTTGCGATTCTGTCCATGGTGGCCGGGCTCGTTTTCTATCGCGGCTTTGCCCATATCGAAAAGGACGAAGCACAGGAAGAAGTGAAACGGGTCATCCAAATTCTCAGAAACGAAGAACGTTTTTTAAATGAAACCGCTGCAGATTATTCGGGATGGGACGATACGTACGCCTTTGTCCGTGACGGCAACAGAAACTACATTGAATCCAATCTGACGGAAGCCACCTTCTCGAGGCTGAAACTCAATTTGTTCGTTCTGATCGATTCATCAGGCAAAATCCGGTTCGAGAGAGGATTCGATCTGAAACGAAACAGAAAGATCCCTGTTTCACGAGCCTTCAAGGAATACCTTAACGCCGACAGCCCCCTTTTAAAACATACCGGCACTCAAAACGCACGGAAGGGAATCCTCCTGCTTCCGGAGGGGCCGATGATCGTCTGTTCACAACCGGTACTGACCAGCCATTACCGGGGACCCAGCAGGGGGACCCTGATCATGGGCCGCATGATAGATGACCGGATGATCCAAAAATTGAAAGATCTGTCCAAATCATCCGTTTCCCTGGAGAGAATTGATGAAACGAGGCGGGATGATTCAGGGCGATACGGGGCAAACCCTGCCCGTGCGGAAGAAACGGTCCAAATCAAGGTGATCGGAAGGAACCTGCTGCAAGGCGAAGCCGTTATCCGGGATATCTACGGGAGACCCGCTCTGTTGCTTCACGTCGATGTTCCGCGCGAAATGCTGGAACAAGCCAAGCTGACCATGATCTATTTTTTTATTTCCCTCATTCTGATTGCGATTCTTTTTACGATTGCCGTGACCATATCGGTAAACCGGATTGTTCTCTCGCGCCTTCGGAAGCTCAGCCTCGCCGTTCGCGACATCCATGTAGACCATGTTGCTTCGCCGATTCTCAGGCTATCCGGAAATGATGAAATAACCATGCTGAGCCGGGACATGAACACCCTCGTCGATAAAATCGGGGAATATCAGGGCCGAATGAAGGAAGCCGGCGATGTGCTTCAAAGAACCAACGAACAACTGGAACGGGAAATCGAGGATCATCGCCGAACTTTAAGGGCGCTGCAGGAATCTGAAAATAAATTCAGAGATTTGTCCGAAAAATCGATTGTCGGAATTTATCTTTATCAGGATGATCGATTCAAATACGCCAATGCGGAATTTGCCAATATATGCGGATATTCAACAGAAGAAATCACGGAAGGTTTAGATTTTGAAGACCTGACCTTTCCGGAAGACCTGCCTTTTGTGAAAGAAAACGTGTACAGAAAGATGTCCGGCGAAGAAAACTCGATCCGCTATGAATTCAGAATCATCACGAAGAATCGGAAAATAAGGCATGCGGAAGTGTACAGCTCCCGGACCTCCTATCTGGGAAAACCTGCTGTTATTGGAACCCTGCTGGACATAACGGAGCGCAAACAGATGGAGGAAAGGCGCCGGCAGCTGGAAGAGCGGCTGCAACGGGCGGAAAAGATGGAGGCCCTGGGCCTGCTGACGGGAGGGGTGGCTCATGATCTCAACAACGTGCTGGGGACTTCGCTCGGCTATTCGGAACTGCTTCTCGATGAGGTCGAGACGTCCAACTCCATCAGGGAGGATGTGACGAATATCCGGGATGCGAGCCGTAAAGCGGCGGCGATTATTCAGGATATGATGACCATCGCCCGCAGGGGCGTCCAGGCCCGGGAGGTGGTCAACCTGAACGTCGCGGTCCGGGATTTTCTGGAGGGGCCGGAGTTGGGAAAAATTCTCGCCTGTCACCCCGATGTGCGAATCGAGACCAGCCTGGAAAAGGCTTTGCTGAACATTCTGGGATCTCCCCATCAACTCGGCAAAACAATCATGAACCTCGTCTCCAACGCCGTCGAAGCCATGCCGAAGGGGGGCCTGATGACGATCGAGACCGGCAATCGCTATCTGGACCGGCCCGTTCAGGGATACGACGAAGTCCGGGAAGGGGATTACGTCGTTCTCTCCGTGTCCGACACGGGAGAAGGCATCTCCGCCTATGACATCGAGCGCATCTTCGAACCGTTTTACACGAAGAAGGTCATGGGAAGAAGCGGGACCGGTTTGGGACTGTCCGTGGTGTGGGGAACGGTCAAGGACCATAACGGTTACATCGACGTCCGGAGCGTCGAAGGGCGGGGGAGCGCCTTCACGCTGTATTTCCCGGTCACGCGGGACGAACTTGCCGAAGCCCACACGGACGTATCGATGTCCGAATACATGGGGCGGGGGGAATCGATCCTGATCGTGGACGACGTCGAAGCCCAGCGGGAACTGGCGGCCCGGATGCTGGAAAAGCTGAACTACCGTGTCCGGACAGCCCGAAGCGGCGAGGCCGCGGTGGAATACCTGCAGGATCACCGGGCGGACCTGATCGTCCTGGACATGATCATGGACCCGGGCATGGACGGCCTGGACACCTACCGTAAGATCGTCGAAGTCCATCCCCGTCAGAAGGCGGTCATCGTGAGCGGGTATTCCGAAACGGATCGGGTCAGGCGGACCCAGGCGCTGGGTGCGGGAAAGTATATCAAAAAACCTTATACACTGGAAATGATCGGAACGGCCGTCAGAAAAGAACTTGACAGGCCGGCATGACAACATCCTCTTTTTTGCGAAAATGAGTACCCCGTTTTCATCGAGAAAAAACAGGCACAAGGAAGAACCGGAACGGAAGGACTGCTTTTCCTGCCTCTTTTTCTTCATCACCCACGACCGGCGTTTCCCCTATGGATGCAGAGCGGCGGGCTTCAAGTCCCGGATTATGCCCTCAAGGGAGATGTACGTTCATTCCGGAATCCCGTGCCAACTTTTTCAAAATAAAGAGAGAGCCTCTTGATTGCTCTGCGGTGATTGAACATGACGCCGACAAAACCCAGTCCCGGAAAACATCATGAACGGATGTCCTTTTTCTCAAAACTCCGAGGCTCGACTAGGAAACACGGACGCCAAGCGCCCATACGATGGCGGCGCGTTGTTGCCGCTTTGCGCCTCTGTATGGTCGGCGCTTGTTTTCTTTTCTCTCCGCTTCATTTGAATGACGCGGTTTCGGAGGACCGCATCGCCGGCTCAAAAACCGGGACTTTCTACCAGATTACGATCAGCATCGGGGATAGAAAACTGCGGCTTTACAGGTATCAAGAACCGGAAGGATTGGCCCTGGTCAGGGAGTACGATGTGGCAACCGCCGCCAGGGGGCTGAAGCCGCAACCGATGGGACCGGGCAGAATCACCAAAATCGAATTCAACCCCCACTGGTATCCACCGCCGGTGACGAGGGCCACGTTCAAGGAACGGGGAATCCATCTTCCCGCTGTTGTGCCGCCGGGTGATCCCTTGAATTACATGGGAGCTTTTAAAATCCACATCTCACATTGTACGTCTCGCGGCTGCTTTTACCGGATTCACGGCAACAACGACAGGAGTAAAATCGGCAAACGCGTAACGGGAGGCTGCGTACGAATGTACAATGAGGAAGGCGTGGCGCTGGCTCGCCTTGTCCCCATCGGGACAAGGGTGATCATCGTTCCCTGATCGAAAACGGAAAGAATATTTTGTTTCCGTGCTTTCCACATCCCGGCTTTTTCTGATAAGAATGCTTTTAAGAAGGGACATGCAGGGCATGATTCCCAAATCATCTTGATAAAACGATGTGATAAAGGAGAAAAGAATGGGCATTCACGAGTCAGCCGGAAAACCGGCGCCAAGAGCCATCCTTGCCAATATTCCGCGGCTGGTTTCCGCCTACTATACCAATCGGCCGGATATTTCCGATCCTTCCCAGCGCGTCTCGTTCGGAACCTCCGGTCATCGCGGTTCTTCATTCCGAAACAGCTTCAACGAAGACCATATCCTCGCCGTCAGCCAGGCAATCTGCCGGTACAGAAAATCCGAAGAAATCGGGGGTCCTCTCTTCATGGGAATGGACACCCATGCCCTTTCCGAACCCGCCTTGGCCACGGCCATCGAGGTTTTTGCGGCCAACGGTGTAACCGTGATGATCCAGAAAGGTCTCCGTTACACACCCACACCGGTCATATCGCATGCCGTTTTGACGCATAACCGGCGAAGGGAAGGGGGGATCGCCGACGGTGTCGTGATCACGCCATCCCATAACCCCCCTGAAGACGGCGGATTCAAGTATAACCCACCCCACGGAGGCCCCGCCGACACAGGGGTAACAAAAATCATCGAGACAATGGCCAATGATTTCATCGCCCAGGGTACGCAGAAAATATCGAGAATACCCCTTGAAAAAGCCATGAAATCGGGTTTCGTAAAAGAATACGATTACGTCACGCCCTATGTTCAAGATCTCTCTTTAGTCATTGACATGGAATCGATTGCCAAAGCAGGCCTCAGGATCGGTGTCGATCCTCTGGGAGGCGCCGCCATCGACTTTTGGGACCCCATTTCAGAGATCCACGGCATTTCCCTGGATGTGGTAAACCGGGTTATCGACCCGACCTTCTCCTTCATGACCCTGGACAAGGACGGAAAAATCCGCATGGACTGCTCTTCCAAATATGCCATGGAACGCCTGATCCAGATGAAGAGCCGCTTCGATATTGCCTTCGGCAATGACACGGATGTCGATCGACACGGAATCGTCACCCCAACCGCGGGTCTGATGAATCCGAATCATTTCCTGTCCGTCGCCATCGATTACCTTTTCCGGAACCGTCCGAACTGGAGAAAGGACGCATCCGTGGGAAAAACCCTGGTTTCGACATCCATGATCGACCGCATCGCGGCGGATCTGGGAAGGCGTCTTAACGAGGTACCCGTGGGTTTCAAGTGGTTTGTCCCGGGTTTGCTTGACGGATCCTGCGGTTTTGGCGGTGAAGAAAGCGCCGGCGCCTCTTTCCTGAAAAAGGACGGCACCGTCTGGACCACGGACAAAGACGGCATGATCATGGATCTGCTGGCGTGCGAAATCATGGCGAAAACAGGCAGAGATCCCTCCATGCTCTATCAGGAACTCGAAAACAGGTTCGGCAGTCCTTCCTATACACGGATCGACGCTCCGGCAACACCGAAGCAGAAGGAAATTCTCGCGAAACTTTCACCGGAGAGGATCAAGGCGGAGGAACTCGCGGGAGAAAGGATTACCGCCATATTAACCCGTGCCCCCGGAAACGGGGCGGAAATAGGAGGCTTGAAAGTCGTTTCTCCAAACGGCTGGTTTGCCGCGCGACCTTCCGGTACCGAGGATGTCTATAAGATATACGCGGAAAGTTTCCTGGGCGAAGATCACCGTCAAGAAATTGAAAAAGAGGCTGTCACCATTGTGAAGGATGCTTTCGAAAAAGAAAGCCGGGAATCACCGCCACAGAAATCTTGAATCCCGCGGTTAATTTTTGTTGATTATCAAGACGGTTAGTGGTAATGAAAGCACCGTTCCGCAAGAATGGTGCGGGAACCGTTTTTTTTAAGATCTTCAGTCTTTGGGGGATCGTTCAAGGGTAGGACAACGGACTCTGACTCCGTGAATGGGGGTTCGAATCCCTCTCCCCCAGCCAATTTCCGAGGATTGAACGGTGGTTGAATTCACCACCGTTCACCACATAACCCCGCCCTATATATTGTGGCTGGACCAGCTCGTGCTGGCACTATATGTTGTGGTCATTGCAGCATCCTCATTTCTTTCTTCCCTGCGCGGACCATTCCCTTCGCCTGGCGCCGCATCGATTCGTAAGTGATCAGGGAAACTTCGCCCTGCAGGCGCAGGTCCCGGATCTTCGCGTTAAACTCCCGGATATCCAGCCGGATCGCCCGGAACTTCTTCGGGTTCTTGTCTGTGCTGGCAAGGTATGCCCGATAACGTTCATAAATATCTTTCTTTTTTTCGTTAAATTCCGCCGCCTGCCTTTTTGCCTCATACATCCGAGCCGAAAGGGTCGCCTGCCGCGATGACCTGAGGCCTACGGTCCGAAGGGCCGTTTCTCCTGCCGTAGGAAACAAGGGGCTTCCTTGCCCATCCCACACGCGACCGCCACGCTCCGTGGTTACGCCTTCGCCGCGCTCCCGGACCGCCCGGGCGACGTTCGCAAATCCAGAGGGCAGCAAATGCTCCGTGGCCCTGGCATAGCGCCCCTGCCCGAATTCTCTGGCAGCCGTAATGCCTTCCTTCGCTACGCCGCCGATTGCACCGGTCCATTCGTACATATCCTTCGGGATCCCCACGCCGATTGAAAGGGATCCGGATATGTCACCACCGATTGCGCCGGCCAGGCCGAAGCGACCCATGATTTCCACTTTCTCGCCAAAGTTTTGCCTGGTAACGTCCCAAAACCACTTTTCAATATCTTCATCCCAATCCTTAGCGCCGAACAGGGTGGCGAGCAGATTGATCACAGGCAGGAGCCACAGTTCTTTGAGCGGCGCCGCAACCACTCCCGAAAGAATGATCGGCGCAACAATTCCGTAGATTGCCCCCTTGATATTTTTCTTCTTGAAACCGGTCTCGTACAGCATCTGCAGATAGTTATGAGAAAACTTCTGATAGACGTATAGCATTTGCGCAATTTTCGCGGCGGGGTTACGTCCCCACGCTACCGCTGGAAGCGTCGCCCGTCCGTAAACGCCGTGGGCCTTATCGGACGATATCTTCGCCAGCTCGGCCGCCTCCTCGCTACCTTTCCCCATGTTTCGGGCGATTCGGTAAGCGGCAAGCACTGTCGCGCCGCGGTTGAGCTGTTCAGTCGTGCCGAACAGCCACATAGCGCCGTCCATCATCGTCGACCATATTCTATTGTGGACCTTGTTCAATCCGCCCAGGGCGTCCCGGGTATACTGAGGATCATCCCAGCCCAGGCGCTTAACTTCATCCAGAAAGGCCTGTTCTTCTGGGTTTGCCAATTTTTTGCCAGTCATGAATCGGGCATAATCTATCCCTGCCTTGGCCAAATGACGATTGATACGCGAAAAACTGACACTGCCGCCGGCGACATATTGATGAATTGCCACCGGTGCCGTAGACAACAACGCGGTCATGTTGACTATCGCCGACCGGACGGAAAAGCCGAGAAACTTTAACGTCGCCAACGATTTCGCCCAGCCGATAAACCGGTCCGTCGCATCCAGATTGCGCAGCTGTTCTTCGATGTAATCCTGTGCGGCCGAATAGACTCTTGGCTCACGATCCGGGGAAATGCCGCCGAAGCGACGGCCGTCCATTTCATAGCCCATTAATTCCTTAATCGCCTGTTGCGCCACTTTCGATTTCGCCATGCCTCGCGCAACATTGTTCAGGTACAGCAAATTCCGCTCCATGGGATCCTCGATATAGCCACGCACTACATTCGCTCCGGCCTTGCGATGAATCATGTGTGATCGATAACCCCGGGCCCGGATCATGTCGGCAACTTCCTGGAGCAATTCTTCGTTCAGCTTGATCGAGCTGGCCACAACGTTTCCCTCGATGATGCTGCGCCGGGACAAATTCCCTATAGCCGCTTCGATAGCCTTGGCGACGTTCGCAGTCTTCAGGTCCTCGTACACATCTTCGGAGAGCCGCTGCATCTCGCGAACCGGACGCACGGACCAGCCTTCTCTTTCCAATCTTGCCGCCAGTCGATTTGCGGACCATTCGGAAAAACGGTGCTCCCGATAAGCTTCCCGTTCATCGCCTTTCCCGCGGGTCGCATAAACAACCCAGTTCCCCTGGCGAAGCCGCGGCGCATAAAATCCTTTCCACGTTTCCATGGAAGCCATGGCTCCCTTTAATGTCTCGTACATTTCCCGGTAATCCGGCGACTGCGCCATGAAGGCGGCGTTTTCTTCAATCTGCCCCATCATCTGCCGCATCTGCGCCGTCATGAGCTCTAATGCCCGGTCGTATGATTCCCGGTGGTGCTTCCAAACGCGGATCGCATCCGGAGATGCCCAGCCCTGTATGTATTTCTCGAATTCAGCGATCTGCTCCTCGAGGGACTGGTCCGGATCTCGAACCCATGACGTATCGCCCTCGTCAATGATCCGCTGCAGGTCCTTGTAATCCTGAGACGTTTTTCCGCAGAGGATCTCCGCCACGGAAAGACCCTTGCCCTTGAGCTGCGTCGTGATCTCAGAAAGGGTATTTTCCGCCAAATCCGGATTGTCCAGGGACATGAGATAATTCATGTACTCGTGGTAGATTTCGTTACGATCGCGCATGAAGAGCCGGACGATTCGCCCGAGGACCGGATGGGAATAATACTCAGGAGACTTGAATATCTTCTCCAGCATGGACATGTGCGCGACGTTCTTGGGGAGCTTCGAAAGCGCCGTCTGCAGGATCGCGTCCGTTTCGTCCTTGATCAGAGACCGGAGTTTGGACGCCGGCATGTCTCTCGCCGGCTCTTCTGTGGAGGGCTTTACTTTTTTGTAGGGTTCTCCATTCCCAACGATTTTTTCGATGGTTTTCTCAACGACGGAATATCGGATGTCCGGATTACTCGAGTCATAGGTGCCTTGATTGCCGATCGCAGATTTAATCTGAGTAGGTTCAAAGGCCACGATCTCGTCCCATACCTCATTGATAATGCCGTCATAACCCATGCTTTTTAGTTTTTCCAAAGCTTCCCGACTGATAAAGAGCGATGCCATATCATTGTGGCTGCCCAATTTATCTATTCCGGAAAGTTCTTTGCTATTACGAATGATAAATGGATTTTGGATGCTCAAGTAGACCGGGTACATTGATGCGCCTTCTTTGGGCTTTCCGGTCAGCAATTCTTTTCCGTATTCAGCCGAATAATCAGGATCGGCCGTAAAGTAGATGCCATGATTGAACCGGTTCGGATCGTAATTCCCTTTTTCCTTCTGAACATCACTCGCGCTTATGATCTTGCTGTCATCAAACGCTCCCGTATGGTACACAACCAGCGGCTGTCCGTTCTCATCTACCACCTTTGAGTTGCCAAACCACTTCTGGAAGGTCTCCGTCTTGGTAATCGTTTCCTGTATAGACGTGCCCAGCTTGCGCGTCGCAGGCTTGTTGTAAATTCTGCCGGATTTGACATCCCGCACGATTGCGCTCACAGTGCGCTTCTCGATCAAAGCGCCCAGGGCATCGACGAATTTCAGAATTCGATCGATGACGCGGCCGGCCAGGCCGACGATCCGCGGCCTGGTGTGGATCGCATTCGCAATGAAGTCCGCCCGGTCCTCAGCGCCGCCGATATCGTTCCGGTTGTTCGTCCGGAATTTCTTCTCTGCAACCAGGCGCTTGATGTGTCCCCGCAGCGTCGCGATATCCGAAGAAGTCAACAGCCCCGCGTCTTCCAGATAATGAACGGACTCATGGGCAAGGGTCCACCGGTCTCCCTCTTTGGCGATCTTGATTTCGCCCTTCAGATACGATCCGGCGATTACCTCCGATTCTTTCATCTTCCGACCATAGCCGATCATGGCCTTGCCCTTGTCGCGCTCGATGTGCTCGACATTTTCAATGAGGAAGAACCCGCCACCCCGGGGCGTCACGACATACAGGCTGCCGACTTTTTCAACGCCCTGGCCAGGGAAGAGGGCGCGGATGTCATCTTCGGTAACGCCGCCAATACCATCATGTTTGATCGAGAGCTGCTCTTGATTTCTCCACTTGACAAGATCATGCTCGAAGAGTATTTTATTTCTGAAGCCAGGTATGGAGCCTCTCACCGTGGGCAAGTAGAGCCCACTTGTCACGCTCCAAGCATGGCTTTTCTTTTTGTTCATGTACCTCAACAAGCCGTCATTGATCCAACTTGTGAGTGTACCCGCCTTGTCCTTCCCGTAAACACTGGCAATATCATTGACAATGTGTCGTTTTTTCTCTTTGGATAGGTGAATCGCCGCAATAACCGTATCGCCGTCGCTATCGAGCATTTCAGTCATAACGACAAGTGAATCATTATGGCCCTTAGAGGCAAAGACCATGATCGGGTCTTTTAGAAACGTCGGCAGATCGGCAAGTTGCTCTATGGTTATCTGGCCATGTTTTCCACCAGGCTTCTCGCTGGAATAGAGGATTTTTCGGATGGCGTCTTTATCAATCTCCATCGGCAGGTCTTCCGCTCCGAGCATTTGTAAGACCGTCGGCGTATAATTCAGAGTTACAGCTTCGTTCCGTTTGAGTGATTCCCAACCTCTTATCTCGTCCGCGAAATCCTGATCGGCCTTTGCCTCGCGGTCGGACTTGACAGAGTATTGTTCCGTTATTTCCACATCATCTTCGGAGAAGATCACGTAGTTGTAGCTGCCTTCGCCCTTGCCTCGGGATGTGCCATCCAGATACTTTACCCCCCGAATGCCGAGAGAATGGAGATATTCAGAAGCGGATTTGTCGTCAGAAACATTATACCCCCTTCGGGATTCACGCCTCTCCCCGAGGCGCTGCGCTATCATTTCATATAGCGCTTTGCCGCCATTGGGTACATCGCCCACTCCGGACTCATTAGCATAATCGGAATAGCGGCCGTGCGACAATTCAGGATTTGCTTTTTCGAGTATCGCTTTTACCTTCTCGCTCTGTTCGCTCAGGGACTTATCCCACAGTAGGTATTCATCTTCCGCGGGGGCCAATTCGACCTTATAGAGCCTGCCCGCTGATTTACGATCGTATTCTTCTTTCAGCCGAACGGCCTGGCCGTGCAGCAAATGCTCGCCGACCAAAGATATCTGATCGGCGCCAGGTTTTAGCGCCCATACGGAATAATCATTCGGACCGTCTTTCAGTATTTTAGCGGTAACGCCTTTGTCTAAAGCAAGCGTTTTTCTGTAAAACTCGGCCACATCTTTCGCGCCGGCGAAATAGAGGCCATATCCATACGCCTGTGCTCCTTCTCCGGTGCCGATCTTCTCGGTTGAGAATTTATCAAATGTGTGAGGAGATCCGTGCCAGGCGGTCATGAAGAATGGGTAAAGCGGTTCAGGAATTCTGGAAGTGGATTGAGAAAATCCCTTCTTGATGTAGAGATTGGCCTTATGCAACATTGTCAAAGCTTCGGCGTTCGTCTTGGCCTCGAGCTTATTGGCAATGCGATTCAGCCCGATTTCCCGCAACAATGATTGCAAAGTGGCGGCCAGGCGCTTGGCGCAGTCATACGGCTTTCCTTCCTGTGCCATTTTCGCCATTGCTTCTTCGATCGACCTGTAATAATATTCAGTATCATTCATTCCAGATTGTTTCTGGAAATCCTTGTTGGCATCTTTCCACTCTGCCGCATGCTTTTGGACAAGAGGATTGTTCTCATGGATATCAAGAAGGGCATCATTGAGGGCCGAGCCGAAGAACCCGCGCAATCCGAAGTGGCCGACAAACTCATGAAGGATGACTTCATTTGCATCTTCCGGGAGCGTGATTTGCTCCGAAACCAGATACATCGCCCCGTCGTGGTAAGCTCCCTTGGAATCATCGGGTGCATCAAACGGAAGCTCGTCAACTTTTTTCACAACTACTAGATGGGGCTGGTTCTTCCCCTTACCCATAAGTTGCTTGGCGTACCATTCAAGTTCTTCCTGCGTTAAAGGTCTTCTCAATCTTGAAAGGTCAATGCCACGGCTGAACATTGCCACGCCAGTGTCGGTCTCTCGGGTCTTGATCTCATCCACTAACTTCTGGAATGCCTCATTTATTGTCTTCCGTTCATTACCTTCAGGTACCGTTTCTCCGGTCCTCCCTGCATGGGAGAGGTAGGTATTCGCCGTCGCTTTTTGTTCAAGTGTATCGGAAATGAACGCATCAAAGGCCCTGGCAAATTTCTCCACGTCGGTGTTCCAGTACGGCTTCCCACCTTTGGCTGCATCAAGTGCCGCAGCATTTCTTGCGTAGTCCGTTCTCGCCGGTCTGGCCTGCGGGGTGTGGTCATTCTGCACCGACCTTTCTGAATGAAGATATGCGTAATGGTCCAGGTTGGCCTGCAACCCCTTCATCTGTTCGATACTGTAAACTCTCCCGGATGCTTTTTTGTAGAGGTCTCGCAGTTCCGCAACGACAGGATGGAAATATGTTCTTCCGCCGGCACTGACTTTCCCTTCACCTAAATCCAGATTAAGAATGCGGTCAGCCAGTTTGTCGAATGCTTCTAAATCCGTTCCTTTTTGACGCTCAAAATCTGCACGGATCGACTTTAACCATCCCTTGATTCTGCCCTTGGAAACGTCGATCATCGATTGGCGTTCTGCCTGCAATTGTTCGGGCGTTATGATCAGGCTTTTGTGGTTCATCCGTTCGACGATGCCAGCAAATAATCCCGCTATCTCTGGGCGGATGCCCTCGCCAAACGCTTTGACCTTTTTGCCAGCCCTTTTAGTGTACCCCTCGTTATCGACCATCCCGACATGCTCAGTCAAAAAAGGCTCTTTATTCGCCTCAAGTCCGGCCTGTTTTCCGAAGTAGTGATCTAAAGCATGACCAAATTCATGCCCGAGAGATCCGGCACCGGAAGTCCGGGTCAGGTTGATTTCATTGACGCCGGGGACAAAGTGTGCGGCATGTGCGCCCGTTCCCTGCGCTCCGATTGCCAGCCCAAGCATGCCGTTAAGCGACATGGCTTTCGGCGGCACTCCCAGGATGTCCGCTAAGTCTAAGAATGAATCGTAGGCATGATTAAGGTGTAATTGGCGCTCTGCCGTGTTTGAGTCGCCCTTCATCCAGTTTCCAAAATTTACGCCCTTGAAGCCGAAGGCATCTTTTAGCTGATCACTGGTGATATTCTCTCCATCAAGGCGATGTTCAGGCAGTCCGGTACGTTGTGCCATCTCAACAGAAATACCCTTGTCTTTGACCGTACTGGTCTTGCCTTCCCTTCTGGTCTTTTCTCGGATGAAGTCTTTCGCCGCTTCCTCAGTATCGAACTGTTCCTTGATTCGTCCATATTTATCCAACAGGAGATACGGCTTTAGCGTTGCAAGGGTAGCCTCTGCCTCTTCTTTCGTTTTAGATAACTTCCCATAGACATGATTTTCGACGGTCACGCCATATTGGTCTTTATGCCATTCTCCATTTTCGTCCTTCCCAGACCAATCGCCTTTAATGGTAGCCCGATCCTTTGTGGCCACCACTTTCCAACCCCGTTTCTGCCATGCCTCTTGCTTTGCGGGCCATCCTTTGTCTATTTCGCTGATCGCTTTTTTTGTTTCTGTGTATCCAGGCTGCAATGCATGAAGAAGTTTGTTCCCGCCGAGCACCTTGATCTCCGCCATGTATTCCTTCCATCCGTTTGGATAAACGGTATCCAGAAGGGATTTTACATCAGCAAAGGTGTCATGGATGGATACGGGTCCGCGCCCCAATGCCGCACCCGCTATGTTCGCTTGTTTCTTCGCCCAGGCCGCAAGCGCCTCGGTGTTGCCAGACCAGCTAATAACGCCTTCCATGACGCGATTGACGGCGGTAATATACAGTTTCAGATCGTCATCAGTGGCGTCTTTTCTCAGGACGGGACCAACGGGAACGGAATCATAAACCTGCTTTACGAGATGGGCGACAAGGGAAGGCATGCCATCGTCAACCAACTTCTGATAATCCGGCCTGGGATAAATATTCTGCTTGGTAGTCTCTTTGATTTGAAGAGCCGCATTCTTGTCAACAATGTCTTCCCACTTGATGCCGGTTTTGATCCGATTGCGTTTATTGTAGGTCAGTTCAGCGCCGGAATCTTCGGTGTTGACTTCCGGGTACGGATGGGCTATTTTATTTACACGGTTGGGGCTGCTCTGATCCGAGTGCCAGTCACCGCTGTCCTGGCCGGATTTGTCAGCGGTGGCAAACGGGACCGGTCGGCCAGAACCGGTAGCACGTGCAACGTGCAGGAGCAGCTTTCGGCCAGACCTTGTTTCGTATGGTTTTTTTTCTCCTTCCTTCGGTTCCAGGAACCATGTAGTTACTCCATAATAACCATTTTCCACCTTCTGCAATTCCACGGCGGCGTATTTTTTCCGCCCATTTCTTTTAATAAGCAGAAGTCTCCCATTCGGCTGTTCGTAAACATCTGTATAGTTTTGAGTGACATCATACAGGATATCTATCTCGTCTTCGTAACCAGCATCTTTGAATTCCGCTATCCGCTCTGTTGAAATATGCTTCCTCCCGTAAGATCGTTCTTCGCCTTCCTCAAGCCTGATCGGTCCTTTTGGATATTTTCCTTCGCTCTCCTTCGCAACCTCATTGGTTATTTCACCGAAATCTATTGACCCATCCGGAGCCATCACGAAAGACGGGAGTGGCTTCGATTCTCTTTTCTTGCCCTCCGTCTCCTCGGCACTGCGTTCGGTCTTGACTTCCTTTATCCGCTCCGCAAACTCGGAAAGATCATATTCCCGTAGCGGCATGGCAAGGCCAACGGCTTCCTCCTGGCTCTTAAATACGATTGCGCCGTGATAATTCTTCGTCGAATACGGTTTTGCATCAGGATACTTTGTCAGAATGGCGTCAACCTGTTCGGCCGGAACAACCATGTCACCACGGGATTCCGACGTAATATGGGCGTATACCTCCGGAAAGTTCTCCTTGGAAAATTCGCCGAGAATCGTCGCCGGTTCGAGGTCTATGTCATTCGGTATCAGCCTCTTAAGGTCTGGCGCCGTGTTCCGCCATGTTTTGAAACTCGGCTTCGCTGTCTTGACGGCGTAATGCCCGTCCGTGAACCACCCGTCAGCATAGATGTTATTTCTTATCCCGTTATTGCCGGTTTCGCCTTCAATGATGTCCTGGTCTCGCGGTTTGAACTTGTTGTAATACTCAACACCTTCCTGCCTGATCCGTTTCCCTGTGGGTTTGTTGGAAGGCGTTTGCGGGAGAGATTTATCCTTGCTCGCCGGGACAACAGCCGACGGGAATGCCGCAGCTCTCTTCTTGAATTCCGTCAGCGATTGTTTCGTGTTTAGGATGGTGAACGTTCCATCGTTCGGGATCTCAATCGTTACAGTGCCATATTTCTCTTTGTCTTCTGTGTAGGCGGCGGCACGTTCTTTCTTCCATGCCGCAACCTGCTCCTGGCTCCAATATTTGCTCTGTTTTTCGCCAAACCGGGATGCCCTTACATCGGGTGCTCCTTCGATTGCTTCGTCAACCTTCTCCAGAAGATATTTTTTTTGCTGCTTCAGCGTGATGGCGGCCTTTTCCTCTGCATCGCCCGGCGAGAGAGCAGTATTCCTGGCGGCAACTTCGGAAACGGGCTGCGACGGCTCCGAATCCGGACGCTCCGCTGTAACGGGGGAAGGCGCTCCGGGGCCTGATTCATTAGAAACTGGAACAATTCCGTAGCTGTCAGAATTTACGTGAGAAATAACATCTTCCTTGTTTGCGTCAGACTCAACGATCTCGGGTTGCGCAAGGGTAGGGCCAGGCGTAATTTGATCTTCAGGTGGCACAAACGCCGGAATCCCATCGATCTCGTTAATGATCTGCTCGTAAGCGTTCATTTCGTCTTGAGCCTTCAGGTCCGCCTGTCGTTTGTCCTCCAGGATTTCCGGAAAAGGTTTGTTGATCTTGTTCCCGGTGTAACGGATGAAAGCCCGGTTGGCATCGTCGGTCAGGTGAGGGAATGTCTTGATGATCGTGTCCCGATCATGGAGAGCTGCCTTGTCGTTCGGGTAGAATCCCGTATCGATTCTCTCGTTGAATTGCTTGAGCAACTTGGTCCCTGAATGATTATCGATGATCCCCTGCAGCGTCCCGATCGATGCGGGGTCAGCCCCCGGTTGCTTCTTATACGCATCCAAAATACCCTGGGCGTTTTCGACGGAGAAGGGCATGCCTTCCTTGTCCGCGCCTGTTTCCAGGGCTGACTTGAAATCGTTGAAATATTCGGGGGACAGGACATTATAGCCGCGATCCTTGAAGGGACCTTTCTGCTCTGTAGCCGCAGAAGTAGAATTGTTCTGTGTACCGGATAAGGACGTTCCAGTGGCCTGTGCCTTGATTGTCGAAGCGCCGGTCTCATCGTCTGTATTGCGAGACAAAGCGCCGACCGGGACGCCAACACCAAAGCCGCCAATAAACCCGGCGGCGGCACCGTTGACCGCCTCCATAAACTTTTCTTTCGATCCAATGTCCGTTGGATCGATACCGAAATTCTCGGCATAGGTTTGGAAGAATTCTTCCGTGCCTTCCCCCACGCCGGTACCGGCCGCACTTTTCACAACTCTTTTGATAAACTTGCCCGATTGGCCGCCAGCGCCGCGCATTAACCGATTGACCACATTCTCTGCACCCAATTCTTCCAGTTTCGTCGCTGTAAACGCCGCCGCCAAACCACGAATAGGGTGTAATTCATCGATTTCACCTTTATGCAAGGCTTTGAGCTGGCCTTCTGCGATTTGTCCGGATTCCAATATTCCGATCGGGATATCCATAGGCTTTAGTTTGGCCCAGCTACCGAGGAATTTTCCGAAGGTGCCTGATGCACCCGGCGCCCTGGTTACCAATGCCTTTACCGCCTGATAACCGGTCACCCCTCCTTTTGCAGCGCCGCCCATTGCCATGAAGGGAGCCGTAACGCCGATCTGTGACCCCATCTGTCCCACATTCCAAGCCGCCCACTTGGCAAAATCGCCGCCGCTGTCAATGTCCTCAATGCGGCTGACGGCCGCAGCGTTAGCGTCAGCCTTATCGCCCCAGTAGTCGCTTGTCTCTTTCCCGATCTGCTTAACCGGTTCCAGTCCTGTCAGCTCCCCGGCATATTCTAAGACCGAACCAACGGCCTTATTCGCACCAAACCAGCCGGATTTTATGCCTTTCCAAAGTTCGCCGGGAATGGTTGCACTGCTTTCCGCCGTATCGATACGCGGATCATAGTCTCCGTGAATGGGGGTTCGAATCCCTCTCCCCCAGCCAATTTCCGAGGATTGAACGGTGGTTGAATTCACCACCGTTCACCACATAACCCCGCCCTATATATTGTGGCTGGACCAGCTCGTGCTGGCACTATATGTTGTGGTCATTGCAGCATCCTCATTTCTTTCTTCCCTGCGCGGACCATTCCCTTCGCCTGGCGCCGCATCGATTCGTAAGTGATCAGGGAAACTTCGCCCTGCAGGCGCAGGTCCCGGATCTTCGCGTTAAACTCCCGGATATCCAACCGGATCGCCCGGAACTTCTTCGGGTTTCTGTTTAGAGAGCTGCCATCCAGAAAGGAGTGCGAATGAACGCGGGGCATCCTTTGCCCGATGATTTCGGAGGGTTCTTGACGCCCTGTGTCGGCGCCAAGAGGAAGGGGCCGCACAGGGCGAGTCGCTGATGATCTGTCGTTACGTCTTTCATTTTCAGCCGTTGCTGAAATCGTGAAGGATGGTGTCTGCCGCAGCGGTTCACTCGTAATGCAATGCCGTGATTTTCATAGGCTCTGCCAGGATCTTATCGTATTCTTCCTGTTTTTTCTTTCGTTCCGCACTGTTGATCCAGGCATTCCAGGACGACATGTCCTTCCATTGACTGATGGTCACATGTACGGCAGGATCGTCAAGGGATTGCAGCGTCTCTCCGGAAATAAAACCATCGGCATGAGCTGCACCGGAGAACACTTCTCGCATGAGTCTTTTAAATTCCGCTTCCGTACCGGGTTTGATTTTCCTCTGAATAAGAATCTTCGTAATCGCCATGGGAATCCTCCTTTCTTGTCGTGAATCGTCCAATTATACCGTTACCTTCCTGACGTTGATAATCAAAATACCCTTTGGCGGCCCAAAAATCAAGAAACTCCCTACGGGCGGACCCAGGAAGTCCGGAAGCTGTGACGAAACTTTTGCAGGTCCGTGCAGAGGACTGTCCCCCATGCGTAAGGGGGGGAAGATGAATGGATCATCTTCGGCATGATGACAGGATTATGCTGATATATAACTGTAATATATCTCGTATTGCCCATCCACTTTGAATCAATTATTTTAGTGTTGTTTTTTTATAAACTTTTTGATTTTATTGATGGAACACAACCGGAATTGATCCGGAACAAAGGGGGGAATCTCTTTCATATCCAGAGGACTATTCACCGGTTCGGGGAAGTCGTTGTAACGTACCATCGGAAGGCAACTTCAAGAGCATTGCAATAAAATGTGAGGAGATGGCGATGGATACAGAAGCTTTCGATACTTACCTTGACGAAATCATCAACCAGAGTCAACTCGCATTAAATGCCGTAGGCGAGCTGAACTTTTCCATGGCCAATCTGAATCGGGTATCCCGGAAAAATCACCAGTATCGGGTATTCCACAAGGAAGTATTCAGCTCCATTGACATATTCTTGAAACATGCCTGCACGATTTCTCATCTGTTTTGGCCTGAAATTCCGCAAACATGTCCAAACATCGGAGAATTAGACGGTGAGAGGATCCGCAGCTATTCGGAAAGCACGATAACCTGGAATATAAAAAACAGACTGGGGCATGATGAGAAGGAATTTCTCAAAGACAAAACTCTGAGAAACCATTTTGAGGAACATCTGGAACGTTTTGAATTAACCAGCCCGGATAGTGTCAGTGAATATCATTTTAACGGTTTTCCCGTCCTGGTAGCCTATTCCCTGCTCGACAGAAAGAGTTGTCATTACGATCCGATATCGAGAAATTTTCACTTCAACTCGAAAACCTACAACATGCACGAGGCCGCTGCGGTCATCTTTAAATTATGGTCATATGCTTGTGACGAACGGCAAAAAGGAAAGACTGCGGTGAGAGCGGATTTGATTTCCTCTGAATACCCCTTAGAGATAAAAATGCAGGCTCAGATGGAGTGAAGGATACGGCCTCCGGGACATGCTGCAATGGTCAGGTGTGAATTTAAAAAGTGGAATGGCAAGAATGGAGGTGTGAAATGAAGACGTACATCATTTTGAGCCGTTTTTCTCCAGAAGCATTCAGAGAGCCGAAGGACTTCAAGAAATTGGCCGACACAGTGTCCATCCGGATCAAAAGAGAATGTCCCAATGTAACATGGAAGCATAGTTTTGCAACCTTGGGGCGATTCGATGTGGTGGATATCGTTGAGTCAGACGATATCAAGGAAATCGAGCGAGCGGCGATGATCATCCGTGCCTATGGACACTCGACGACCGAAACGCTTCCGGCCACCCCCTGGAAGGAATTTCTGGGCGTGCTGTAAGAGAACGCCGCCCCGTTGCGCCGACAGGATTCCGAAGGGATTCTCATGCAGAGGAATATTTCAGGATCAGGTTGATCTATGTGAGGTTCCTGGGAACAATAAAAGTCTGTAAATTGAGTTTCAGAGAAATCATTACCGCAGCCGCGGGTTCGGAATTCGCGAAAGGTGGCGAATGCTCCTGGCGGGTGAGTATGCGGGTCTGCACATTGCGCGGATTCGGAGCGCCAAAGCCTGCCTGATACGCCGGTACCATGCGGAGAATGTGGTCGATGGTGCACGGCGGATAAAGATCCTCCCGTATGTGAATCCGGAGCTATCGTGATATTGTAATCCAGTGGATTGCCGAAATGACTCTGTTCTGGCGGAAGAGGTCATGTGTGTGGTATTCATCAAGCTGTGGAAAAAACGGCGGATGGATGTCGTCGAAGCCGTGCACACAAAATTTGGCGGGAGAATCGCTGCGGTATGAGGCACGGCAACCTTCAGGAAATCCTAAAAAGCATCCACCCCGAACACAGCCGTAGTCACGCATTCGCGATTTGAGGAATGAGTAAGGAATTAGGCATAATCAAACGGGACAATTACCTCAGGCCTTACGCCGATATCATAGAAAGGCGCTACAGAAACGTCGTAAAGAAGGAACAGGAGCTGACCCGGGGTAAAACCTCTTTAAGGGATTTTGCAAACGGCCATATGTATTTCGGGATGAATCGTATTCCCGACGGGTGGGTATTCCGTGAGTGGGCACCGGCCGCATCGCGGATCTACCTGGTGGGTGATTTCTGCAACTGGCGGGAAGAGGAGCCGTACCGCCTTTACCCTCTCGGAAACGGCGTTTGGGAGATCAACCTGAACCCTGATCAGTTAAAGCACGGCCAACACTACAAGCTCAGTATCCATCATGACAGGGAGAAGTTCGAACGTATTCCCGCCTGGGCTACCCGTGTCGTTCAGAATGATTATACCAAGATATTTTCAGCCCAGGTATGGGATCCTCCAGAGAAATACGAATTCAAAGCGAAGCACTTCACGCCGGACATCTCCCCCCTTCTGATTTACGAATGCCACATTGGAATGGCCACGGAAAAGGAGGGGGTAGGGGGGTACAATGAATTCAGAGAAAATGTTCTCCCGCGGGTTGCCGCTCTCGGCTACAATGCAATCCAGATAATGGCCATACCGGAACACCCCTACTACGGTTCTTTCGGCTATCATGTTTCGAATTTTTTCGCGCCGTCCTCGCGCTTCGGCACTCCGGAAGAGCTCATGGAGCTTATCGACTCCGCACATAGGATGGGGATTGCCGTCATTATGGATATTGTTCATTCACACGCCGTAAAAAATGAGATCGAAGGGCTTGGCCGCTTCGATGGAACCCCCTTCCAGTATTTTCACGAGGGTCCACGGCGCGAGCATCGCGCCTGGGATTCGCTCTGCTTTGATTACGGGAAGAACGAGGTGCTTCATTACCTTCTTTCGAACTGCAAGTACTGGCTCGACCGGTTTCAGTTCGACGGTTTCCGCGTCGACGGCGTTACGTCCATGATATACTATTCACACGGCCTTGAGGAAAAATTTACCGGCTACGACCGATACTACGACAACACCCAGGATGAAGACGCCTTAGTCTACCTTGCCCTGGCCAACAAGCTCGTGCATCAGGTCAATCCGCATGCCGTTACCATCGCCGAAGAGATGAGCGGAATGCCCGGATTAACCGCAAAGATCGAAGACGGCGGCTTCGGCTTCGACTTCCGCATGGCGATGGGAATACCCGATTATTGGATCAAGCTTATCAAGGAGTGCAAGGACGAGGATTGGAAACCCGGCGACATTTTCTGGGAGCTCACCAACCGCCGGAAGGAGGAAAAAACGATCAGCTATACCGAAAGTCACGACCAGGCCCTTGTGGGCGATCAGACCATCATTTTCAGGCTGATCGGTGAAAAGATGTACTGGCACATGACGGTCGACGATTCCGATTTAAGCGTAGACAGAGGGATCGCCCTGCATAAAATGATACGGCTTATCACCGCGTCGACCATAAACGGAGGTTATCTCAACTTTATGGGTAACGAGTTCGGGCATCCCGAGTGGATCGATTTTCCCCGTGAGGGAAACGATTGGTCGTATCAATACGCACGCCGACAGTGGAGTCTGGCCGGGGATCCGAACTTGAAGTATCCGTTTCTCGACAAGTTCGATTCGGCGATGATTCACCTTATCAAGGCTGAAAGAAATTTCCACAGGAAACCCCTGATCAAGCTGTGGGACAGCAGCGGCGACCAGGTGCTGGCTTTCGGGCGAGAAGATCTTCTGTTCGTCTTTAACTTCAACCCATCCAGATCATTTTTCGACTACGGTATCCTTGCTCCGAAAGGCAGATACGTCGTCGTGCTCAATACCGACGCCAGGGATTTCGGCGGCTACGCCATAAAAGACGACAGCCTTGACCATTTTACCCAGTTCGATCCATTCTATGAAGACGAAGGCAAGGAATGGCTCAAACTTTACATACCGGCCCGCACGGCATTCGTTCTCCGCAGAGTCGAGTAATAACCGCCGCCAGGCGCATCGCCGCGGACTTTTTTTTCGAGCCGTCAACATGACGCGGATTGCATGGATGCCTCGTTTTCGGCGGGTACTCCATGCCTTCCGGGGGCTGGTCAGGGTTGCACGACTTTTCCGGGCGGTTTGTCCAAGAGTGACGTCTAAGAATCACTCAGAAGACGTTTGCCTGATTCATGAGGTTTAAGGCCAGTCGTGCCGCACGGCGGGATGCCCCCGTTTCACCAAGCTTTTTCCTGATTTCGGCGAGTCCCTTCCTGATTTCATCGTAACGTTTTCTATCGGAAAGAATCTTTATGGCCTCGTCGGCAAGACGTGAAGCGTTGGTATCCTCCTGGATCAGCTCCGGTACGAGTGTTCTGCCGGCGATGATGTTCGGTAAACCGATGTGTTCCAGGCGGATCAACCGTCTTCCGACGGCGGCGGTAAACGATGAGATCCGGTAGACGATGACCATCGGCGTTTCCAGAAGCGCCGTTTCCATGGTGGCCGTCCCGGAGGCCACCATGGCCATATCGGCCAGTCCGACGGCATCATAGATCATCCCCGTCACCACGGTCACGGAAACGGGGTATGCACGGATGATTCGATCGACCATTTGCGGATCCACGGTGTCCGCCAGAGGAAGGATGAACTGGGCTTCGGCATACTCTTCTTTCACATGGATGGCGGCACCGAGCATCACCGGCAAGAGGCCCTTGACCTCCTTTTCGCGGCTGCCGGGCAACAGGGCCACAATCGGCCGTTTATCATGAAGACCGAAATCGGTCAGTGCCGTTTCCCGTGAGCGGGTGCGCTTTACAACGTCGAGGAGGGGATGTCCCACAAAATGGACGGTATAACCCCTTTCCTCGTAGAATGCTTTTTCGAAAGGAAGAATGACGGCCATCCGATCCACGACGCGGCGGATTTGACGGATCCGCCCCTTTCTCCAGGCCCAGACCTGGGGGCTGACATAGTAGAAAACGCGAACGCCCGCCGCCTTTGCAGCCGCGGCAAGTCGGAGATTAAAATCGGGATAGTCGATCAGGATAAGCAGTTCCGGTTTTTCCTTGCGGAGCATCTTTCGAAGCCGGAGAAAAACACCGAGGATAAAACGGATTTTCGTAAACACTTCCGTAATGCCCACGACAGCCATTTCAGAAGACCGGGCCAAAAGCCTCACCCCCTCGGCCTCCAATTTAGACCCCCCGACACCGCTGAAGGAAAGGGAAGAATCCAGGGCCTTCATTTCGCGGACAAGGTTTGCGCCGTGCAGGTCACCCGAGGCCTCACCTGCGACGATCAAAACCGAGCGGAAACGTTTCATCTCAGACGCAATCATTGATCACTTCACTGATCCTGCAAATTTCCTCCTCGGTAATTTCAGGAAAAACCGGCAGGGAAAGAACCCGCGTCGCCATATCCTCCGTTACGGGAAGGGGCCCGTATCCGCCGTCGAGGAACACCTCCTGCCGGTGGAGGGGAATCGGGTAATAAACGGCACTGGCAACACCCGCCTGCGTAAGCGCTTTTTGCAGGCGGTCACGGTGATCCGTCAGGATTGTGTACTGATGATAGACATGATCGCAATCCAGCGCTTCGCAGGGCAGGATCACGTTGCCGGTTCGGATATGCTTCCGGTAAAGGCGCGCCGCATTTCTTCGCCCTTCGTTGAATGCGTCGATATGCCTGAGTTTGATGCGTACGATCGCCGCCTGAAGTTCATCAAGCCGGCTGTTGTAGCCCAGGATGCTGTGGTGGTAGCGAACGGTGCTGCCGTGGTTTCGCAAAACACGCAGCCCGGCGTCGACTTCGGGATTTCCGGTAATCACGATGCCGCCGTCACCGTAGCAGGCCAGGTTCTTGCTCGGGAAGAAGCTGAAACAGCCCGCGTCGCCGAATGTCCCCACGATCCGGCCCTTATAGCGGGCGCCAAAGGCCTGTGCGCAGTCCTCGATCACTTTCAAGCCGTTTTGTTCGGCAACGGCGAGAATCGGATCCATGTCACAGGCTTGACCAAACAGATGCACCGGAATAATGGCCTTTGTTCTCTCGGTAATCGCCGGCTCGATAAGAGCGGCGTTCATGTTGAAGGTCCGGGGATCGATGTCGACGAAAACGGGAACCGCCCCTAAAAGCCCGAGCACTTCCGCCGTGGCGATGAAGGTGAACGGCGTAGTGATGACCTCGTCCCCGGCCCCGATCCCCAGAGCCCGCAGGGCGAGAAGCAACGCGTCCGTTCCGCTGGCCACACCGACCGCGTGCGGCAGGCCGTGATAACGGGCGACCTCGGCTTCGAGTTCGAAAACATTGGGCCCCAGGATGAATTGGGTTTTGCCCAGGACATCGAGAACCGCCGCATCGATTTCCGGCTTGAGCTCAAGATACTGCCTTCTCAGATCGACCATCGGTATCATAGTGCAACATCCCTCCCGGTTTTCATTTGTTCGTTTATCAGCAATGCCAACTCCAGTGATTTCCTCGCTTCGGCTCCGGAAACGCGGGGTTCGGTCCGCTCCATGACACATTCGATAAATCCACGGATTTCCTCTTCCAGAGGATCGTACTGGGTAACCTGCACTTCGTTAAGAGCGATTTCGATCTTTCCTCCTTCCTTGTGCTCCCGTTTCAGGGAAATAAGCTCCCGTTTACTGAAGTCGACGGAATGATACCCCTCCACACCGAAAAAACGGAGCTTCTGCATGTGTTTGAGGGTGACGCGGCTGGCGGTGATATTGGCCACGCATCCGTTTTCAAAGGTGAGCCGTACATTGGCGATATCAACCTTGTCCGAAAGGACCGATACTCCCACAGCTTCAACATTCCGAAGCGTCGAGTTTACATAGTGGAGAATAAGATCAAGATCGTGGATCATCAGGTCGAGGACGACGTCCACATCCGTACCTCTTTCAATGAAGGGGTGCAGTCGGTGCGATTCGATAAAAAGGGGATGGTGAATGACTTTGTCCAGCGCTGCGACGGCCGGATTGAAACGTTCGATGAAACCGACCTGCAGAATAAGATTTTTTTCCGCAGCCCGGCGGATGAGATCGTCCGCTTCCTCGAGCGTTGCCGTGAAGGGCTTTTCCATGAGCACGTCCTTGCCTGCGGCGAGAAAGTCCTTTGCCACGGCATGGTGAAACTGGGCGGGCACGGTAATGCTTACGGCATCCACTTTTTCGATGAGTTCCCGATGATCGGAATAGGCTGTGCATCCGAAAATGCCGGCGGCCTTTTCAGCGCGCAAGGGGAGGATATCCGCAACCCCGACAATCTCCACCGGGTTAATTTTCTGGTATTTCTGCAAATGAAAGTTCCCAAGGTGTCCGATCCCGACCACCCCCACGCGTATTTTGCTCACGATTGTTCCTCCTGATAACTTTCTTTTTATTGCTTGATCAAGAATGCTTCGCGAGCAGCCGTTTTCGGAACCAACGACATGGAGTTGCTGGATTCCTGAAATCGGCCGCCCCGGCTTGTTGCTTTGAAAGGGGTTTTTTTGAGCGTGGGCAATATAGGAAACACCGGCTCTTTAGTCAATCGAATAGTGAGAATCGAAATCAAGGGAATCCCCTCATGAGTGGATCGTCAACACCCGGGGGGGGAGCGCTTGACATCAAGATACCTTGTCACCGGGTTCCGGATTGCCGTCAAAGGTACAGATGTTCCAGATATCTCCGCTCCCAGCCGCCAGGATCATCCCCTCCGACAGGCCGGACTTCATCCGGCGCGGCTTCAGGTTTGCGACCACGATCACCTTTTTGCCGATGAGGCGTGTATGATCGGGATATGCGGGGCGGATACCGGCAAAGATCTGGCGCGGTTTCTCCTCGTTTACATCCACCATGAGTTTCACGAGCTTGTCCGAACCGGCCACCGGTTCCGCATCCATGATCCTGCCGACTCTGAAATCGAGCTTCGCAAAGTCATCGATGGATACTTCCGGGAGTTCGGAACGGCTTCCCTTGGGCTCGTCCCGGTGTTTTTGGGGCACCTCGACCGCCTTGGGCTCCTGTGCGGGCCGCGCACTTTTAAAAACGGCCTTTTCGATCTTAGCCCAGGAATCACGCAATGTTACCGTGCGGTTGAAAACCAGGCGTCCTTCCTGGTTGTCTTTGGAATCCACGCAGAAATAACCCTGACGCTCGAACTGATAATTTTTCAACTGCGGAGAATTCAAAACGGAAGGTTCCAGCTTGCATTCTTTAAGCGCGATCAGCGATTCCGTATTCAGAAAATCGGTATAGTCCTTCCCTGTCTTTTCCGCTTCCGCGCTGATATTTTCCACTGTAAAGAGCCGGTCATAGAGTCTCACCTCTGCAGGGGCGGCATGTTCGGCCGACACCCAGTGCAGCGTACCCTTCACCTTTCTTCCATCGGGGGCGTCTCCTCCTTTTGTTTCCGGATCGTAGGTGCACCGCAGACCGGTTATTTCCCCGGAACTTTCATCCTTTTCAACCCCGGTGCAGGTAATGAAATAGGCGCCGCGGAGCCTGACCTCTCTTCCCGGAGCCAGGCGGAAGAACTTGCCGGGCGGGTTTTCCACGAAATCGTCCCGCTCAATGAAAAGAGTGCGGGAAAACGGCACTTTCCGAGAACCCATGGCGGCATTCTCCGGGTGATAGGGGATTTCAAATTCCTCGGTTTTCCCTTCCGGATAATTTTCGATGGTTACCTTCAACGGCTGCAGCACCGCCATTACGCGCGGCGCCCTTTTGTTCAGGTCGTCTCTGACGCAGTTTTCCAGAAGGGCCACATCGATCATGCTGTTGTTTTTTGCCACGCCGATCCGTTCGCAGAAATTCCGGATCGCCTCCGGTGTAAATCCTCGCCTTCTCATGCCCGAAAGGGTCGGCATCCGGGGATCGTCCCAGCCGGAAACGAAGCCGTGATCCACCAGTTCAATCAATCTTCTTTTACTCAATACGGTATAGGTGAGATTCAAGCGGGCAAACTCGATCTGCCGCGGGCGATCTCCCTCGACAAGCTGATCCAGGAACCAGTCGTAAAGCGGCCGATTGTTTTCGAACTCCAGGGTGCAGATAGAGTGGGTGATGCTTTCGATGTAGTCCGACAGACAGTGGGCAAAATCGTACATGGGATAGATGCACCAGCGGTTGCCCGTGCGGTAATGATTTTCCTTCTTGATGCGGTACATCACGGGGTCTCTCATGGTCATGTTGGGCGAGGCCATGTCGATTTTGGCACGCAGCACATGACTGCCCTCCTCGAATTCCCCTGATCGCATCCTTTCGAACAACGCCAGGTTTTCATCCACGGTCCGGTTTCGGTAGGGACTTTCCTTCCCTGGCTCCGTCAGGCTCCCCCGGTACTGCCTCGTCTCTTCCGCTGTCAATTCGCATACATAAGCCTTTGCCGATTTGATCATTTGCAAGGCATACTGATACAGTTTCTCGTAATAATCGGATGCATAGTAAAGGCGATCATCCCAATCAAAGCCCAACCACTTGATATCCTCGATGATCGAGTTCACGTATTCCATATCTTCGCCGGATGGATCGGTATCATCCATTCTCAGATTGCACGTTCCTCCGTACTGTTTTGCAATACCGAAATTCAGGCAAACGGATTTTGCATGACCGATATGGGGATAGCCGTTCGGTTCCGGGGGGAATCGCGTGGCAACACGACCGTGGTTTTTCCCGTTTTCCAGATCCTTCTCGATGATTTCCCTGATAAAATCAGAAGGGGAGGGCGATTGAACTTGATCCATTGATGTTTTTCCTTTCTTCTTCCTTTGATGCGGGTTTCTTTCTCTAAAAATTCATCCGGGCAAATATGTACATCAATCCCTTCATTTTGACAATTTCTTAATAACCCGCGGCGTTCCATCTTGCAATTCGTCCTTATTGTAATCCATTGGTTTATATAATATGTGTAATTGACTGTATTTACAAATTTATTTATATGTTTTGATCCCGTTTTTACGCTGAACCAGTTCGTTTCTTGTTTTTTTTCGGACGAGAATGTTGACATTTTCTCATTTGTGGTTATTTATGAACAATGTTTACCGACGGGGTTCTCCCTGTTATTATTTAAACAAATGCTTTATGAAGGTTGCCTAATGGCTGAAGACTACTACAAAATTATTGGTGTCGGGAAAAATTCCTCTACCGATGAGGTCAAAAAAGCGTACAGGAAACTGGCGTTAAAATTTCATCCGGATAAGAATCCCGGCAATAAGGAGGCGGAAGAAAAATTCAAGAAGATCAATGAAGCTTACGCCGTGCTCAGCGATCCCGCAAAACGAAAAGAATACGACCAGTTTGGTTCCGCCGATTCATTCAAGCAGAAATTCAGCCAGGAAGACATTTTCCGGGGTTTCGACCTCAATGAAATCCTTCGGGATCTCGGCTTCAGTTTCGGAAGCCAGAGAAGACAGGGTTTCTCTCAACCAAGGACCGATCCTTTCGGCGGTTTTTTCGGCGGCCAGAGTTACGGTCCCGTCCCCCAGCGGGGAGATGATCTTTATTACAACATTTCCATCACACTGGAGGAATCGGTTTACGGGACAGAAAAAAAGATTGCCCTGAAGAAGCAGGATCGCGTCGAAGAAGTCAACGTTAAAATACCCAGGGGAATCAATTCAGGAAAGAAACTAAGGCTGATCGGAAAAGGAACCGCCGGCTTGCAGGGAGGTCCGGCAGGCGACTTGTACCTGGAAGTCGGCATTTTACCGCATCCCATCTTTGCCAGGGACGGCAACGATATTTATATTCAGAAGTCGATCAATTTTTCCCAGGCCGCACTGGGAACCACGATCGAGGTTCCTACGCTGGATGGCGCCATCAAGAGAATAAAGGTGCCGCCGGGCACTCAAAGCAATACCAAGATTCGTATGAAAGGATTCGGCGTACCGGCAACGCGGAATTCCGTCGCAGGCGACCAGTATGTCAAAATCAGCATCGATGTTCCAAAGAAATTGAACGACCGGCAATTGAAGCTCGTCAAGGAACTTGCCGAAACCGGGCTGTAATCTTCGGGCCCCGTAAAATCCATAATATATCCGGGAGGACTTATGCAAAGGAGAATCATTTCAGGGCGATTTCCCGCAGATTACGAATGTCCCATAAGATATATTATGTAAACTAATCCGTCAGGCGAGGACGACATCGCCCCAGGCGCCCATCGTTTCGCCCAGAATGATGACAATGCCCCTAATCCCGGCCATGGCCTTTCCGCGTTCCAGAACTTTTTCGATACTCCTTTTGTCATTGACCTGATTGCCCAGGGCGGTGGCGGCGGCATCGGCCAAAACGGCCGAATCGGCCAAGACGCAAACTGCATCGGACCGGCCGAAACTCAGGGAGTGGCCGATCGTTCCGGAAGACGTGCAGACTCCCAGGGGCATCTTTTCCGGCTCGATCCTTAAAATGACTTTATCACTCAAGGGAGATTTCCCCGCATGGATGCAAACGAGAACTTCTCTTTGGACGTTGAGATAGTTGTCGCCGCCGTTTTCGATGATGACATTTCTGCTGAAGCGGCCCAGATCCGTCCCGACATACTGAGCCATGGCACCCGCCACGGCCGCCATCGGCCCTACCCCGGCCGTTTTTGAATAGAAAAGCATGTCCCGGATCATTTTCGGGGCAAAGGGATCGTCCTCAAGAGGAAGGAGCGAGGTCAGGAACGACGGAACTTCTTTAATGTAATTCTCGATATAATTCCTATATTTAACGACTAAATTTAAAGTGATGTCATATAAATTATCGTCGGTACTGACGAAAAGATCCGTTTGCGCCAATTTCACTTCATAGGCGTGCAAAAGGCCTGAGGAAACGTTTCTTCTGTAAATCCGTTCTTCAACCATCACTCTAGATATTTCGTGTAACAATCCTTGATAGTTGAGCTAATCTTATTCTCCAATTCATGACATATCCGATGACGGGTCCCCAGGCAGACAACCGTATCGGTACAATGGTTCAGCAGATGGATGAACGTTTCGTTGGAACCGGGATGATCGTTCAAAATTCCCTTCAAAGCGGAAATCTCCTGCTCCGTGTGCCTGTCCTGACGAAGATAAATGTGCATCGAGCTTTCGCTTGTTATCCCGCTCAAGAAATCTTCGAGATCGACAACTTCGTTGACAATCACCTTGACCTCTTCGTCCTGGTTATCCGCATATCCCTTCAGTACCAGCGGTTTATCGCCTTTAAACAGGCTGTATGACTTCATGTATGCATCGGAAAAGCAAATCGCCGTGAAAGTCCCCTTCAAATCCTCCAGTTGAACATAAGCCATGGTATCTTTTTTCTTGGTCTTCATTTCCTTCAGATTGATCACGACACCGCAGAGAACGAGATCTCTTTTCTCCCGGACATCGCCGAGATCCGAGGAGAAAGTGATATGGCGACGTTCCAGATCCTGCTGAAATCTATCCAGGGGGTGCCCTGAAACATAAAAACCAAGCGTCTCCTTTTCATAAGCCAGCAGGGCCTCTCGATCGACGCCGGCATCTCCATTTACGTTTCCCGGATCGGCGTTTTCCGAATCCCGGGCAGGCACGTTCCGATCGATCGAAGACGGTGAAGGTTCCAGAGAATCAAAGAAACTGATCTGTCCTTTCGATAAATCCCGGTTCCGCTTCTGCGCATGCCCGAGAACCTCTTCATAGACCGACAAAAGACGGGTCCTGTCGCCCTCCACGGCATCAAAACAACCGCATTTGATGAGGCTTTCGATAACGCGCTTGTTAACTTTACGGGAGTCGATACGCATGCAGAAGTCTTCGAAGGACTTGAACGGACCTTTTTCCGTGCGGCATTCAATGATCGATTCGATGGCCCCCTCCCCTACATTCTTCACGGCGGCCAATCCAAAGCGGATGCAATTTTCATAGGCCCGGAATATTTTTCGTGACTGGTTGATTTCCGGAGGAAGGACACGGATCCCCATTTCCTTGCAGTCATTGATATATTTAATGATTTTATCCCGGTTGTCTTTTTCACTTGTCAGCAGTGCAGCCATGAAATGGGCGGGGTAGTGGGCTTTCAGATAGGCGGTCTGATAGGAAATCATCGCGTAGGCCGTACTGTGGGATTTATTGAATCCGTATTCCGCGAAGGTTTCCATCTTTTCCCAGATCTTCTGGGCTTTACCTTCGGGAATACTTTTTCGCGCCGCTCCGGCAAGAAACTTCGGCCGTTCCTTTTCCATATCGGACGCTTTTTTCTTGCTCATGACCTTGCGCAGCGTATCCGCCTCGGACATCGTATACCCACCGACGGTAACGGCGATCTGCATCACCTGTTCCTGGTAGAGGATGACCCCGTAGGTCTCTTCCAGAATCGATTTCAAATGCGGTATTTCATAACTGATTTTTGTCTTTCCCTGCTTTCTGGCAATGAATTCAGGAACCATACTCATGGGACCCGGACGGTAGAGGGCGATCAGGGCAATGACATCCTGAATGCAATCGGGCTTCATGTTCACGAGGATGTCTTTCATCCCGGAGCTTTCAAGCTGAAAGATTCCGTTCGTATCACCGCTGCTCAACAACCGGTACGTCAGCTCGTCATCCAATGACAACGAATTCAGGTCGATTTCGATTCCCTGTTCCTCCGTGATCGACTCCAACGCGTCATCGATCACGGTCAGCGTCTTCAATCCCAGGAAGTCGAACTTCGTCAACCCCACGCTTTGCAGATCATTCATGGAAAACTGGGTGACGACATCTTCGTTGTCTTTTTGGTTTTTATAAAGGGGGACTCTATCCACCAGGGGTACATCGGATACGACAACGCCGGCCGCATGGGTCGAGGCATGCCGGTTCAATCCTTCCAGGGATTTGGCCAGATCCAGCAGCCTTTTCACTTCGGGTGACCGCGTTATTTCGTCCGTCAGACGCGGCTCCGTTTTCAGGGCTCCGTCCAGGGTCACATTGACCCCTTCGGGAATCAATTTGGCAATACGGTCCACTTCTCCGTAAGGCATGCCGATCACTCTTCCAACGTCCCGAATGACGGCTCTTGCCTGCATTTTCCCGAAGGTGATGATCTGGGCGACTTTGTCCGGACCGTACTTTCCCTTTACGTAACGGATGATTTCGTTCCGTCCTTCCGGGCAGAAGTCCATATCGATATCGGGCATGCTGATCCGATCGGGATTGAGAAATCTCTCGAAAAACAGGTCGTATTCGATCGGATCGATGTTGGTGATGCCCAGGCTGTAGGCCACCAGGCTCCCGGCGGCGGACCCCCTGCCGGGACCGACGGGAATATGATTTCTTTTGGCGTATTGGACAAAATCGGACACAATCAGGAAATAACCGGCGAATCCCATGTTCTTGATGATGTCCAGTTCATGATACAGGCGATCGAGATACTTCGCACGGATCTCTTCTTCCGATCCTTCCTTCGACTTCCTCAAAATCAGCGGAAACAATGCCTCGAATCCCTTTTCCGCTTCCCTGATCAGGTGATCATCCAGTGTTTCCCGGGAATTCTCGATCTCGAATTTCGGTAAAATAAATTTTCCCAGATCCAGTTCGACGTTGCACTGTTCCGCAATACGGAACGTATTGTCGATCGCCTCCGGAAGATGCTGAAAAAGGCGCTTCATCTCCTCCTGGGATCGCAGGTACAACTGGTTCGTGCTGAACCTCATCCGGTCGTTGTCGTGGATCGTTTTTCCCGTCTGGATACAAAGAAGGATTTCATGGGCCTCCGCGTCTTCTTTTGCGAGATAATGACAGTCATTGGTCGCGACCATTCTGATGTTCATCTTTTGCGCGAGGGAAACAAGCTGGTCGTTGACCAGATCCTGCTCCTTCAGGCCGTTCTCCATCATCTCGATATAGAAATTGTCGGGACCGAAAATGTCCAGGTATTCAGCGGCTGCAGCCTCCGCCTCCTCTGCCCGGCCCTTGAGGAGTCTTCCGGCTATTTCACCGTGCAGACAGGCGCTGAGGCCGATCAAACCCTCCCGGTATTTCCTCAACACCTCCTTGTCGATACGCGGACGATAGTAGAACCCTTCCAGATAACCGATGCTGCTCAACCGGACGAGGTTCTGATAACCGGTGATGTCCTTGGCTAAAACGACCAGATGATTCGCATTGTCACTGCTGTATCCGGATGTCTTATCGTGCCGGCTTTTCGGGGCAATGTACAGCTCGCACCCGAGGATGGGTTTGATTCCGGACTTTTGAGCCTGCTGATAGAAATCCACCGCGCCGAACATGTTGCCGTGATCCGTGATGGCAACGGCGGGCATTCCGTACTCCTGGGCTTTCTTCAACAGATCGCTCACGCGGATGGCACCGTCCAACAGGCTGTATTGCGTGTGAACATGCAAATGGACAAAAGGGTTTTTCGTCATGGTGTAACTGATATCCTGATCGCAAGGTTTTTCGATCGCGACGATCGTAAAACGGGTCTAATCCAGCCAGTAGTTGGGCGCCTCTTTGGTAATGATGACATCATGGACATGGCTTTCCCGCAGGCCGGCGGAGGTGATTCTCACAAACTTCGCTTCCGTTCTCAACTCCCGGATCGTTTTGGAGCCCACGTAACCCATTCCCGCCTTCAATCCGCCGATGAGCTGGAATATACTCGCAGACAGGGATCCGCGGAAAGGCACCCTTCCCTCGATGCCTTCAGGAACCAGTTTGATCGTGCTTTCGACGTCATCCTGGTAATACCGGTCCTTACTTCCCAATTTCATGGCCTCCAGGGATCCCATCCCCCGGTAAACCTTGTAACTTCGCCCCTGGTATAGAATTGTCTCGCCCGGGCTTTCCTCCGTTCCGGCAAAAAGGCTCCCGATCATGACCGTGTGGGCGCCTGCGGCCAATGCCTTCACGATGTCCCCGGAATACTTGATACCTCCATCCGCGATAACGGGGATATCGTTTTTGAGCGCGACCCTGCAGGCATCCCTTATCGCCGTAATCTGCGGAACGCCGACGCCGGCAATGATACGGGTCGTACAGATGGAGCCGGGGCCCACCCCGACCTTGATGGCATCCACGCCGGCATCGATCAGGGCCTGGGCGCCTTCCGGCGTCGCCACGTTGCCCGCGATCAGATCACAATCGGGAAAATTCTTTTTGGTGTCCCGGATTGCATCGAGTACGGCCGAGGAATGACCGTGTGACGTATCGATCACGATTGCGTCCGCGCCCGCCGCCAGCAGCGCCGCGACCCGCTCTTCCCGGTCGATGATGCCGACGGCCGCCCCCACCCGTAACCGCCCCAGGGAGTCTTTACAGGCCAGGGGGAATTTCTTGATTTTTTCGATATCCTTGATGGTGATCAATCCTTTCAGATTGAATTCTTCATCCACGACCAGGAGTTTTTCTATCCGGTGCTGGTGCAGAAGCCTTTTAGATTCCTCCAGGGAAATGCTCGCCGACACGGTCACCAGGTTTTCTTTCGTCATCACATTGGATACGGGCTGTTCCAGATTCGTTTCAAAGCGGAGATCCCGATTCGTCAGAATGCCTACCAGCCTTTTCCCTTTGACAACGGGAACGCCGGAAATGCGATATTTCATCATCAGGTCCAGGGCATCGCTCACCTTCTGATCGGGCTCGATCGTGATCGGCGAAACGATCATCCCGCTCTCCGACTTTTTTACCTTATCCACTTCCAGCACTTGCCGTTCGATGCTCATGTTCCGGTGAATGATTCCGATCCCCCCCTCCTGCGCCAGACAGATGGCTGTTCTCGACTCCGTCACCGTGTCCATGGCCGCGCTGACGATGGGAATATTCAAGGTGATGTTCCGGGTCAGATACGTGGACGTATCGACATCTTTCGGCAACACTGAAGATTCTCTGGGAATAAGCAGTACATCATCAAAAGTTAAAGCTTCTCTAATATGATCGTCCAACGTCCCTAACCTCCGTATCATAATTTAATCTTTTTCGTTCTCCTTTATGAAATACCGATGACCGTTCACTTTCAGGTAATACTTTCCCGATTTTTCATCGTATTCCACATCATGAACAACCTGATAATAACTTTTCCTGGAGAAACGCGCTTTAAATCCGTTTCCCTTGACCCTGCAATACAGGACATTGTCTTCCGATATGGACAGGCTGTCCAAGCACAACGTCTCTTCAGATCCGTCGGACAGATGGATGAGAATAACCTCTCCCTCCCCTGCCCCCTCACCCGAGCTCATTTTTTCTGCCGCCGTCACGACAAAAGCCGTATCTTCCACGTCGATCCTGCAACGGTCGAGATCGGACACCTCGATGTAATAACCCTGTTTTTCATCCTTTTTCAAATACTGGTAAAGATACCGGACGATATCGGTGCGATACATCTCCGTTCCCCGGTAATACCAGGTCCCTTCCTTGTCGATCCGGATATCACACAAATCCTTTATTTCTTCTTTTCCGCTGTTCATGAGTTTTCACCTGTTTTATCCCGGCTGTTGATGGATATGGTCACCGGTCCGTCATTGACGAGATGAATCTTCATCATTGCTTGGAATTCACCGCTTCCAACCCTGCGGAGACTCCGCTTTGCATTTTCAAGAAAATATTCGTAGAGCTTCTTCGCCCGCTCCGGCTGTTCCGCCCGCCCGAAGGAAGGGCGCCGTCCTTTCCTGCAATCCGCCAGGAGAGTAAACTGGGACACCACGAGCAGTTCCCCGGATATATCTGCGACAGAGCGGTTCATCTTGCCCTGCTCGTCTTCAAAAATCCTCAGGTTGGTGATTTTTTCCAGCAGATAATCGGCATCCCGGAATTCGTCGCCCGATGCGATGCCCAAAAATACCAGCAATCCCTTTCCGATTCCGTCTCTCAAATTTTCATCGATGTATACCCGGGCTTCATCCACTCTCTGAATAAGGGCGATCACACTCCGTTCCCTTTCTTGTATCTTATAATTTAGCCGCCAAATGTACCTTAAAATCCACGTCCAAGGCTACAATTTTTTTCACTTCATATCACAATATCGACGCAGAGGCATCTCTTCATTTCTCGTCTTGATCGATATTTTATGCAACCCATCAATAAACCGGGAAAAGAAGCGCTTGAATCGCATTTCTGAAAGTGTTATGGGTTCAAAAATCATGAAATTTCAGAGGAGACCATGGATGAAAAAAAACATTAAAATCTTTTTCCTTCTGATTCTGTTTTTATTTTTAATCACCCCCGGAGACCTTCCGGCCAAGGATAAATATCTGGTCGCCGTTTTACCCTTTTCCGCGCACAGTGCAGAAAACATCGATTATATACGGTACGGCGTATGGGATATGCTGTCTTCCCGAATTTCCTATCAGGATAAGATTCAGGTGGTGGATAAGGATGCTGTTTTTCCTCTTGTCAGGGACGATAAAACCCTGTCCTCTGCCGATATTTATGAAATCGGAACGAAACTGAAGGCCGACTACGTAGTCTGGGGAAGTCTCACCAAAATCGGAAGCGCCCTCAGTTTAGATGGGAAACTCTTCGACATGGCTTCCGTCAGCAAGCCCGCTCTCTCCATTTTTTACCAATGCCAGAATTTTGACGAAGTGATTCCCAAAATCAATGATTTCGCTCAAAAAATCAACTACCGGATTCTGGGGACCGTACCGGAATCCTTTTCCGAACAACCGGCGCCGTCCCGCTCCTCCGCCGCATCGAACGTTACCCAGGACGGCAACCGTGAATCCCAGCTCATCCGGACCATGAGAACATCCCGCCAGGGGACCTTGACGGCGGCCATCAACACGGACTTTATCAACGCCCCGCAACCTCTTGACCGCCAGGGTTTCTGGATGAGTCCGAAAATCCCCGTCAAGTTAAAGGGAATGGATATCGGCGATGTGAATAATGACGGCATCAACGAAGTTGTCCTCATCGATGAGCACAATGTGATGATCTACCAGAAAAAAGGACGCGATTTCAAACTGTTGAAGAAGATCGAGGGCAAGGCGTATGAAAATTACCTTTCGGTTGATGTCGCCGATATCAATGAGAACGGCATCCCGGAAATCATCGTCACGAATTTAAACAAAAATTACCTGAATTCTTTCGTTCTGGAATACAAGAACGGCAAATACGAAACCATTGCATCCAAGCTCGGATATTTCCTGCGCGTAATCGAACTGCCGGATGGAACACCCGTGCTGATGGGGCAATCCCTCGGCATGACCGAGCCCTTTTATACACCTGTTCATGAAATGAAATGGAAAAACGGGACCTACAAAACAGGCAAAAAAATGATGATTCCCGAAGGACTTTCCGTATACAGCGTCTCGATCATCAATTTCACGGACAGCGGATCGGATAAAATCCTGGCCCTTGACGACAGTGATTATCTGTGCATCTACGAAAAAACGGACAAGCCCCTGACCACGGTCAATGCCTTCGGCGGCAGCAAGGAATTCATTTTCCGAAGCGACGAGGTATTCGGCGGCACCAACAATGCTTTCGACCTGACCGACAGGCAACTCTCGGACAATGTGGTGAAGAAGAATTACTACGTAAACCTGAGAACCTTCTCCTATGACACCAACAAAGACGGCAAGAAGGAACTGATCATCGTAAAGAACCTTTCGTCGTCCGGCCGTTATTTCCAGAACGTGAAGCTCTTTACATCAGCTGAAATCTACAACCTGGAATGGGACGGCCTGGGATTCGTCGAAAACTGGCGGACCCGCAAAATCAACGGTTACGTTTGTGACTACCAGTTCAAGGACATCGACAACGACGGACAGAAAGAGGTGGTTCTGGCGCTTGTCCTCTCCGTCAGCGGCAGCCTTCAGAAGACGAGTGTCATCGCCGCATACGATCTGGCACCACAATAAGGGTTGACAACGGTGAAAAAACTGTATATGAAGAGCGCTTCCAAGGCAATATCGGCGGTGTAGCTCAGCTGGTTAGAGCATACGGCTCATATCCGTAGTGTCCGGGGTTCAATTCCCTGCACCGCCACCAAGATAGAGTTTTTCCCGTTTATTCAGATGGGAAAGGTAAAAAAACCCGTTAGAAATAGCGGGTTTTTTATTATTCGCAGTTCGGCACGTGGAGAACAGTCAAAATGCCGAAAAAATCGTCGGCATCTTGGCCGGCGGTGAGCTATGATAACCAATTGTTTTGATAACCTGGATGTACCCTCCTTCATTGAATCCGTGACACGATCTTTGGGAACGTGCACCCTTGATTTCCACGAGAAAAAGGTCTTTATCGACAACCAGAAAAAAAATCGTGTCGATTATCTGGCAGCCGGCGTCTGTATGCCTTTTTACCATTACGCCGGGGAATTCCATGTCCAGCTGATCAAGAGATCCTCGAAGGTCTCCCAGCCGGGCGACCTCAGTTTTCCGGGCGGGATGTTGAGCCCTTTTCAGGACAATCTGTTGATGTCCCTGATATCGTCCGGGATCATTCCTGTTTTAAAGAATAATTCCGGCTTGAAACTGGACGACCAGGATAAGAAAACGCGTCGATTGATGTCCCTTTTCCTGGCCAGCGCCATCCGGGAAGCCTGGGAAGAAGTGCGTCTGAATCCGTTCAATGTAATTTACCTGGGGGCTTTACCCGCCTACACCCTGAAAATATTCCGGAGGATCATTTTCCCCTCCGCCTGTTTCATAACGAAAAAATCCCGTTATCAGATGAACGACGAAGTGGATCGCCTGATTCATATCCCCCTTTCCGTCTTTTTCAACGACGCGTATTATCGCCGCCTGTTCGTCGAAATACCGCATCTTTCCCATCGCCATGAAGAATTTCCGAGTCTTCTGTTTCATGATAAAGACGGGAATGAACACCTCCTGTGGGGTGCCACCTTCTTTCTGTTGATGCGCTTTCTCAAAATCACCTGCAACTTTCAGCCACCGGTCATTCCCCCGGAAAGATCGATCACGAAAATCCTCTTGCCGGAATATCACCACAACCACTGATTGCGCACCACCGTCTCTTTTAAACAAAAAAAAGGGTAAACAGAACTGTTTACCCTCTCTTTTTTATGGCGGGGCCGATGGGACTTGAACCCACGCCCTCCGGCGTGACAGGCCGGCGTTATAACCAACTTAACTACGACCCCGCATTTTTTAACTTCATATCAAAAGATCTTATATCCACTGGTAGGCGGAACAGGACTTGAACCTGTGACATCCACGGTGTAAGCGTGGCGCTCTCCCAGCTGAGCTACCCGCCCTGGCAATATGCTCATTTGCAGGGGGTTATTAGCAACATATTGTCTTCTTGTCAAGCAGTAAGTGCCGGAGCACTCACATTATTATTAAAGCATTTTTCAAGGTTTTCGGGAAGCGTTTTTTCTTCCTCGTCTGCGGGCAACAAAGCCGCATCCAACACCTCATCGACATTCTCCACCAGAACGATTTCAAGGGCGTTCAAAATGTTGGTCGGCACTTCGGAAAGATCCTTCTCGTTATCCTTCGGGATAATGACCGTCTTGATATTTCCCCGGTGCGCCGCCAGCAACTTCTCCTTCAAACCACCGATAGGAAGAACGCGGCCTCTCAGGGTAATTTCACCTGTCATGGCCAGATCGGCCCTCACGGGCCTTCCTCTGAATACGGAGGCGATGGAGGTGGCCATGGCGATTCCCGCCGAGGGGCCGTCCTTGGGGATCGCGCCTTCCGGTACATGGACATGGATATCCGTTTCCTTGTAAAAATCAGGAAGCAGGCCGTACTGCTTGGCCCTGGCCCTGACATAGGTCAAAGCCGCCTGCACGGATTCCTGCATGACATCCCCCAGTTTTCCGGTCATGATCATCTTTCCCGTACCCGGCATAATGGAAGCTTCCACAACCAGCAATTCGCCGCCGAACTCCGTCCAGGCCATGCCGATCGTCAGTCCGACACCGGCCTTCCCTTCCGTCTCTCCAAATCGATATTTCGGAACACCCAGGTACTTGTGAACCGTTTTGGACATAATGTTCACCGGCCCTTTTGCGCCATTGCTCACGACCTCCCGCGCCACTTTTCTGCAGATCGAGGCGATCTCCCGTTCCAGGTTCCGGACGCCGGCCTCTCGTGTATACTGCCTGATAATGGTTTGCAACGCGCCGTCCGAAAAACGGACACTCTCTTTCGCCAGGCCGTTCAGTTCCATTTCCTTGGATACGAGGAACTTCTTCGCGATACTCATTTTTTCCGGTTCCGTATAGCCTGCCAGGCGGATGACCTCCATCCTGTCCTGGAGTGGAACCGGAATCGTCTGCAGTACATTGGCCGTCGTGATAAACATGATATCCGAAAGATCGTAATCGACTTCCAGATAATTGTCGTTGAAGGCATTATTCTGCTCGGGATCCAGAACTTCCAGAAGCGCCGCAGACGGATCACCGCGGAAATCAGAACTGAGTTTATCCACTTCATCCAGGCAGAATACAGGATTGTTCGACCCGGCCTTTTTCAGGAGCTGGATGATTTTCCCCGGCAAGGCGCCGATATAGGTCCTCCGGTGTCCCCGGATCTCCGCCTCGTCACGCACACCGCCCAGAGAAAGGCGGACGAATTTCCTGTTGGTCGCCCGTGCAACCGATTTGGCGATGGAGGTTTTTCCGACTCCCGGGGGACCGACCAGACATAAAATCGGTCCCTTGTTCTTTTTCACGAGGCTCTGGACGGCCAGGTATTCCAGGATTCTCTCCTTGACCTTTTTCAGACCGTAATGATCCTCTTCCAGGATATTCTCGGACTCTTTCAGGGTATATTGGTTTTCCGTCTTTTCAAACCAGGGCATATCCAGAAGCCAGTCGATGTAATTTCTCACGACCGTCGCTTCGGCGGACATGGGCGCCATCATCTGGAGCTTCTTGATCTCCTGCTTGACCTTCTTGGTCGCTTCCTCCGACATTTTTTTCTGTTTGAGGCGTTTTTCCAGATCCGCGATCTCGTTTCTGAAATCGTCCTTCTCTCCCATCTCCTTCTGGATCGCGCGCATCTGCTCATTCAGATAGTAATCTTTCTGCGTTTTCTCCATCTGCTTCTTGACGCGGCGCTTGATCTTTTCTTCAACCTCCAGAATTTCAATTTCGGAAATCATTAAACCATAGATCGCTTCAAGCCTTTCCGTCACATTGAATATCTCAAGGATCTTCTGCTTGTCCTCCAGCTTGATATTCAAATGGGAGATCACCACATCGGCCATCTTCGATGGATCGTCGATCGTCGAGATGGTGCTCAACATTTCGACATGGACTTTCTTGCTGAGCTTGATGTACTGCTCGAAGGCCTCCTTGATGTTTCTCATCAGCGCTTCGGCTTTGACATCGTTTTCGTTAACGATATCGTCGATTTCCTCAACCCTGACGTAAAAGAAATCCTCATTGGGCAGATAATCCCGGATGGCGCCCCTTTTTTTCCCTTCCACAAGGACTTTAACGGTTCCGTCCGGCAGCCTCAGCAACTGAATGATGATCCCGATCGTACCGACCTGACAGATATCCTCCTGTGTCGGATCATCTTTCTGGGCGCTCTTCTGAGCGACCATGAAAATGCCCTTTTCGTCTTTCATCGCATACTCGAGCGCCGCTATCGATTTTTCCCTCCCCACGAAAAGAGGAACAATCATGTGGGGAAACACGACCACGTCTCTCAAGGGCAGCAAGGGCAAGGTGACCAGTTTTTCTTCACTGTCTTTTTGAATATAATTTTCGAATATTCCCAATTTTTAACCCTCAATAGGCGAATCAAGCGGTTTCTGTCTTTGGTTCAAAAAGGAGGATCGGCTGCTCCTGGCTCAAAATGACATCTTCGTTGACGACACATTCTGTAATATCCTTACGGGAAGGAATCTCATACATGATGTGCAGCATCGTCTCTTCGATGATAGCCCGCAATCCTCTTGCCCCCGTTTTTCGTTCTTCGGACAATTTTGCGATAGCCCTTAAAGCGCCATCGGTAAACCGAAGCTCTACATTTTCCAATTCGAACAATTTCTTATACTGTTTGATAATCGCATCTTTCGGTTCGGTCAATATCCGGAAAAGGTCGTCCTGGTTCAGATCGTTCAAGGTCGAAACAACGGGCAGTCTCCCGATGAATTCAGGAATCATTCCGTATCGCAGCAGATCCTCCGGTTGTACCTTAGATATGATATGCTCGTTCCGGATCTCCTTGCGGCTCTTGACTTCCGCACCGAAGCCCAGGGCATTCACGCCAAGCCGCTTGGCAATGATATCCTCAAGACCGTTGAATGCACCGCCGCAGATAAACAGGATATTCGTCGTATCCACCTGGATGAATTCCTGCTGGGGATGCTTCCTCCCGCCTTTGGGCGGAATGTTGGCAAGGGTTCCCTCCATAATCTTCAGAAGGGCCTGCTGGACGCCTTCCCCCGATACATCACGGGTAATCGAAGGATTTCCGGATTTTTTCGCAATCTTGTCGATTTCATCGATATAGACAATCCCCTTTGTGGCCTTGTCGACATCATAATCGGCATTCTGCAGCAGGCTCAGTATGATGTTTTCGACGTCTTCTCCAACATACCCCGCCTCCGTCAACGACGTCGCATCGGCGATCGTGAAAGGCACTTTCAGCACCTTGGCCAGTGTCTTGGCCAGAAGCGTTTTACCCGATCCGGTCGGTCCGATCAGCAGGATGTTGCTTTTCTGAATCTCGACGTCTCCGAGGTTCATCCCCGCAAACAACCGCTTGTAATGATTGTAAACCGCCACGGATAAAACCTTCTTCGGTTTTTCCTGTCCAATGACATACTGGTCCAGATGCGCTTTTATTTCCTTCGGTTCGGGAATCTTTCTTGCCGAATCCTCAAAAATGTCTTTCCTGTCCTCTTCCACGATGCACCGGCACAGATTGATGCATTCGTCGCAGATATAAGCCGCAGGCCCTGCAACCAGTTTGCGAACTTCATTCTGATCTTTTCCACAGAACGAACAAAACATCAGTTCTTGTTCCTCATGGTTGTTTCTTCCTTTTTTTGCCATTAAAACCTCTTTTACACCCTTTTGTTAATGATTTCGTCGATAATGTGATACTCTTTTGCCTGTTCACTCGACATATAGTAGTCGCGTTCCGTATCCGCCTGGATTTTCTCGAAAGACTGACCGGTCAGCTTCGCTAAAATATGATTCAATTCGTCTTTTAATCTTAATATTTCTTTTGCCTGAATGTCAATGTCTGTCGCCTGTCCCTGAAAACCTCCCATTGGCTGATGAATCAGGATCCTGGAATGGGGAAGCGCGTATCTTTTTCCCGGCTCGCCCGCAGCAAGAAGAAACGCTCCCATACTGGCCGCCTGCCCCATGCAGACCGTCGAAACAGGCGGTTTGATATACTGCATGGTATCGTATATGGCCATCCCCGAGCTCACATGGCCGCCCGGCGTATTCAGGTAAAAGGATATCTCCTTTTCCGGATCCTCCGATTCCAGGTATAGAAACTGAGCAATGATCAGGTTTGCCACGTCATCATTGATCGCAGTGCCCAGAAAAACAATACGATCTTTCAAAAGGCGCGAGTAAATATCGTAGGCTCGCTCGCCTCTTCCGTCCTGTTCTACGACTATGGGAATCAGAGACATTTCTCCTCCTAAACGTTAATCTCTTTTTTTACCGTGGTAATAACGGCTTTACCCTCGATGAATTCCATCACTTTTTTCGTTAAAAGCTCGTTCTCCATTCCTTCCATCATGTGGCTGTCTTCGATCTGTTTCCTGATCTTTTCGTAATCCTGCGCATAGTACCCGGCCAACCCGCGAATCCGTTCCTCTATTTCCGATTCCTCAACGGCAATATTCTCCTTTTCGGCGATGGCCTTGAGAATCATACCGGCCTTGACGATCCGTTCCGCATCCCCCTTCATATGGTCGCGCATATTTTCCGCCATTTCCTTGGCCTTATCGTTGGGGATACCGTTGGCGGTCCATCTCCTGGCCGCCTCAAAGACCATCTGGTCCAACTGATGTTGCAGCATGATCGAGGGCACTTCCAGTTCGTTATTCGCGATCAGGCGATCCATCATGACTTCCCGGAGATCGGATTTGGATTTGTTTTCCAATTCCACGGCCAATTCCTTCGTGAGATCCGCCCTGAGCTCTTCCAAGCTGTTGAACCGGTCGAAATTCTTTACAAAGTTCTCATCCAGTTCCGGCAGCTTACGGATTTTGTGATCCTTTAACGTAACCGTAAATTCAACCTCTTTTCCCGCGATGTTTTCAACATGATAATCCTGCGGGAAAACCATCGTGAAGGTCCTTGTCTCCTCCCGCCTCATGCCCATCAAATTTTCTTCGAATGCCTCGATAAACTGGCCGGAACCGACTTCCAGGAAATAATTATCCGATGTCATTTCCTTAATCGATTCGCCGTCGAGCTTTCCTTCGAACCGGATGGAGGTGAAATCGCCTTTTTCAACACCCCGGTCCTCGGAAACGTCTTCCATATAACTGTAGAAATGACGCAGTTTATCGATTTTTTTGTTGATCGCATCCTCCGTCACTTCCGGATCCGCTTTTTCGAGCTCCAGACCGATATAATCCTTGGGCTCAAAAACGGGTTCGATTTCAACCGTCACGTTGAAAGAAAAGGTCTCGTCTTTTTTCAATCCCTGGTGATCGACATTGGGGTAACCCGCCGGACGCAGCTTTCTGTCGTCCATTTCTTCCTGGTAGTGTTTTGCAATGATATTGGAAGCCGCATCACTTTCCGCATTGTCTTTGAAGTAGGTTTCCAGAATATTCCTCGGCACCTTTCCCTGTCTGAAACCCTTGATTTTAGCGGTTTTCCTCAGATGATCATAGGCCCTTTCCAACTCCTTTTCGACCTCGAGCCAGGGAACATCAAAATACAGTTTCTTTTTTATCTGGCTCACATCTTCAAATTTGCTGCACGATTCAGTCACGGCTTTATGGCTCCTTTATATTGTTTTTTGGTGCGAGAGAGGGGACTTGAACCCCTATCCGGTTGCACGGGCTGGATCCTAAGTCCAGTGCGTCTGCCAATTCCGCCACTCTCGCTTATCTTATCATAAGCTTGAGCGACACTTTATAGTCACTGCTTGGAGCGTTGTCAATGGTAATTGTTCTGAAATCCGAACGCCTGATATCCAGTCCGAAAATGTGAAAAACGTCACAAAAAAACCGCCTTAAAGGCGGTTTATTTTTTTGGTCGGGGCGAGTGGATTTGAACCACCGACCCTCTGAACCCCATTCAGATACGCTACCAAGCTGCGCCACGCCCCGACAGATCGTTATAATGAATTCACGTGCTGGTCCCATTACCACCTAACATGGCCGGTGTCAAGAATAATAAGAAGATCCCTTCATCCGAGTAAATCCAAATAAATCCTTGATTATAATATGATCTTTCATTAGTATACGCAAACAATTTAATTTTCTCAGGAGATTGCTTCTGAATGGCACGGAAACGACGGTTGATTTTTCTGTTCATACTGATCCTGGTTGCCCTGGGAATTCCCGCCGGAAGTCTCGCCGATATTTATAAATTCGTTGATGAAGACGGCGTCACCAATCTTACCAACATGCCGACGGAGTCAAATCGGAATTATGTTCTCCTGGTCAGGGAAAAACGCGTGATCATCCAGGTCGTCGGGGACATGGCCAAGTACGACGACCTGATCAAGAAAGCCGCCGACAAGTACCGCGTGGATTACGCCCTTATCAAGGCGGTCATCAAGGCGGAATCGAATTTCAATCATCGGGCGGTCTCCCCCGTCGGCGCCCAGGGTCTCATGCAGTTGATGCCGAAAACGGCGGCATCGCTTCAGGTGGAGGATTCCTTTCATCCGGAAAACAATATCGACGGCGGTGTCCGGTATCTCCGGTACTTGCTGACTCTTTTCAACGGCAACCTGTCGCTGGCTTTGGCCGCTTACAACGCCGGTGAAGGTGCCGTCGCCCGTTATAACAATCGCATTCCACCCTACAAGGAAACACAGAACTACGTTCAGCGCGTCCTCCGGTATTTCGAACAGTACAGCAGTCTGCAGAGGAATTGACGGGATCTGCCTCGCGGGTGCAAGGGGAAGAGCTTCCTTTACAGGACAGGGACAGGCCGTGCACAGGAAGCCGGGTTCGTGATGAAATATTTCCTCATCTTCTCGATCTTGCGATCTTTTATCCCGGAAATCTCCGAGAGTTCAGACAAATCCCGAATGCAGCCCCTGTCCTGAATGAACAAATGGATGGCATGGGCGGTTTTTTCCCCGATGCCGGGGACAAGCATCATTTCGGAAGGAGAAAGAGAATTGATATCGACGGGAATATCCAGGGCTATTTTCTTGCAGGGCGCCATTTCCGAAACCAGGGCGTTCCGGTCCTTGTCGAGCCGAATGGACATTCCTTCGGCGATCGCGGTTCGATTTCCCGGATCGTTTCCCAGATTCAGGCGGGATAGAAACCTTTCCACGGTTTCATGCGGTGAAACATAGTATATGCCCTGCTCTTCATTTCTGACGACCAACTCAACAGCGACGGTTCCTTCCCCTTTTTTTTCGTACGGAACGTGCTTTTCATCGCTTTTGACGACGATGGAAGCGGCCTGCGTCAAACCGATCAAGAAGATCAGAGCCGCGCTGCCAAGCAGGACGTTTTTTCTCATGTCATGATTCTTTGGGAACGCAGAAGATATCATGCAGGATGGATACGGCGAGTTCCGTGTACTTCGCCTGAATCACGCAGGATATCTTGATTTCGGATGTACTGATCATCAGAATATTGATCCCTTCCTTAGCCAGGGTTTCAAACATCTTTGCGGCGACACCGGAGTGACTGATCATACCGACGCCGATGATGGAAACTTTCGAAACGTTCTCATCCACTTCAACCGTGTCCGCGCCGACCTTCTTCGCCGCCTCTTCAATCAGCTTGTGGGCCTGTTTGATCTCCTTTCGGGAAACCGTGAAGGTCAGATCCGTATAGCCATCGATGCTCGCATTCTGAATGATCATGTCAATCACGATGTTGTTGTCTGCAAGGGGTGAAAACAACTGGGCGGCGACACCGGGGCAGTCGGGTACGTGCACGATGGTTATTTTCGCCTGATCCTTGTCATATGACACACCTGAAACAACCTCTTTTTCCATCTCTTTATCCTCCTTCATTACCAAAGTTCCGCCTTCGTCCTTAAAGGTTGATTTAACATACAGGGGTACATTGAATTTCTTGGCAAGTTCGACAGATCGCGGCTGCAGAACCTTGGCCCCGGCCCGCGCCATTTCCAGCATTTCGTCGTAGGTGATCCTGTCCAGCCTTCTGGCGTTGCTGCAAATATTGGGATCCGTCGTATAGACGCCGTCCACGTCCGTATAGATGTCGCACTCATCTGCCTCGAGCGCCGCCGCCAGGGCTACCGCACTCGTATCGGAGCCGCCTCTTCCGAGAGTCGTGATGTTATTGTTCTCGTCGATACCCTGAAACCCGGCAACCACGACGATGGTCCCCTTTTCGAGTTCTTCCCTGATGAGGCGTTCATCCACATCGAGGATTCTCGCCTTGTTGAAAGCATTGTCCGTCAGAACCCGGACCTGGAACCCCAGAAACGACTTTGCCCGGTAACCCAGACGGTTGAGAACGATCGACAACAGGGTGATGGTGACCTGTTCACCCGTCGAGATCAATGAATCGTATTCCCTGGGATCCGGCGGGTCTCCCGCCTGCGTCGCCAGTTGAATCAGGCGATCCGTTTCACCGGCCATGGCGGAAACAACGATGACCACCTGGTTGCCCGCTTCTTTTGTTTTGATGGCTTTCTTCGCGACGTTTTCGATCTTTTCCAGATTCGCGACAGAAGTTCCGCCATATTTCTGAACAATCAAAGCCATACGCAAAACCTCCTTCTATTGATGCTGATACTCAGTCAAAATTCTATGGACCACGGCCTCCCGGCCGGACAACCTGATGATGCGCGTCGTTTCATCCATGTATTCGAACAGGACGAATAACGTCTCTTTCGGCAGAATGTCCCTGATCTTTTCCGCCCATTCGATCACGACCACGCCGCCTCCGTTGAAAAAATCCTCAAAGCCCGCATCCATCATCTCCCGTGAATTTTCCAACCGGTACGCATCCACGTGCCACAATGGAAAACGTCCCGGGTACTCATTGATGATGGTAAAGGTCGGACTGGTGATCTCATATTCATCCGATACTCCCAGGCTTTTCGCCAACCCCTTCGTCAGGCAGGTCTTTCCCGAGCCCAGATCGCCGATCAGGGCGACGAGGTCGCCGCGAACAAGATTTTTCCCGATGATTTCTCCCAATCTCCGGGTTTCTTCCTCGCTATGGGAACACAGTTCCTTTTCTCTTTGATTCATCGCTTTCTTTTTGCCGCCTCGATTGACGGCCCCGTAGTGAACCTGAAAATATTTCCCGGACATTGTGAAGCCGTCGCCGTTGCTCCCTGGAATGACAAGACGGGACTTTACCGCTGTTCTTCGCGGACAATCGCGTCGGCCATGGAAACGAGCCTCTTCGTCGCCCCTGCGTCATGCACCCGGACGATATGACTCCCATGAAGGATGCAGGCGGTCACGGCCGCCGCCGTTCCCTCCGTCCGCTCAGCCGGATCCTCAACATGGGTCATGGCCCCTGTGAAGGACTTGCGCGACACGCCCGTCAGGATGGGACGGCCGAAGATTTTCAACTCCGATAGATTTCTGAGGATGGCCAGATTGTCCCGGACCGTCTTGCCGAAACCAACCCCGGGATCGACAACGATGCTTTCAGGCCGAATTCCCATGGAGCGGGCGTGTTCAATCCGAGCCGCCAGGTACGCGATAATCTCCCCCATCAAATCCGGATAGACGATCGGACCTTCCTGCATGGTCTTGGGAATACCCCTCATGTGCATCAAGACGACCGCGGCCCGCTTTTCCGCTATCACGGAGGGCATTTTCGGATCGAACGTCATCGCACTGATATCGTTGATGATTTCTGCTCCCGCTTCAATGGCTGCGGCTGCCACGTCCGCCTTCAGCGTATCCACGGAAATGGGGACGCGCACTTTTCCGCGGAGCCCCTCTATGACCGGAACAATCCGTTTTAATTCCTCTTCCACCGAAACAAAGTCGGAACCGGGCCTGGAGGATTCCCCGCCGATATCGAGGATATCGGCCCCTTCCGACTCCAGTTCCAGGGCTCTTTCAATCGCCGCCTGCGTGGACAGGTACCTGCCGCCATCGGAAAACGAATCGGGGGTGACATTGACGATTCCCATGATCCGGGTGCGTTTCCCGAATGGGACTTCCCTTCGGTTCGTAGAAAGAACAAGGTCCGTCGCCCGGTAACCGGTCAGAATCCGCTCCAATTTCTCCGACAGGGACTTCAGTCCGAACGGCTGTACCCGGACGTGATCCGCAAAACTCCGTATCTGTCTCTCCGTCCCCATCAGGATGACATCTGTGGCGGGAACGCTGCAGGAAACGGTCCCTCTCGCAACAGCCGCATCCGCCCCCAGGGAAAGCATTTCCTGTTTGATGATGTTCGCCGCCCTGCATTCCACGTCCTTAAGCAGGATATTCAGGTGCTTCATCTTGGGCAGCAGGATTCCCCGGGCCGGGGGATCGACCTTCACCGCCGTCAAAACCTTCAGGGATTCCTCGTCCGAAACCTGAGGCAGAATCCTGATTTGAAAGTCCCTGTCTCCCGAATCGCTCACCTCCGCCGGACTGACCGTTGCATCACTCATTCTCGGGGGTTGCCTCTTTTTTCGCTGACCGGCCACCGTCGATAAGCTGATCGAGTTCCTCCGTGTTCAGCACTTCCTTTTCCAGAAGCGCTCCGGCGATGCGATGCAGCGTCTCGATATTGTCCGACAGCAGCTTTTGAGCGTCGTTGTAACAGTCGGTCACGATGCGCGTTATTTCCGCATCGATCGATTTGGCCGTTTCCTCGCTGTAATCCTTATGCGTCACGAATTCACGGCCCAGGAAGATCTGTTCATCCTTCTTGCCGTAGCTCAAGGGGCCCATCCGGTCGCTCATGCCCCATTCGCACACCATCTTCCTGGCGAGGTTGGTCGCCCTTTCGATATCGTTGCCCGCACCCGTCGTAAAGTCATGCAGGACCAGTTCCTCCGCCGCCCGTCCCCCCAGGAGAATCGTGATGTTATTCAAAAGATACTGCCTGGGATAGGTATGCTTCTCGTCGATCGGAAGCTGCTGGGTTACCCCCAGGGCCATGCCCCGCGGAATGATGGTGACTTTATGGATGGGATCGCTTCCCGGCAGAAGCTTGGCCACGAGAGCGTGACCCGATTCGTGATAGGCCGTGTTCTTTTTCTCCTCATCGCTGATCACCATGCTCTTTCTTTCGGCGCCCATCAGCACCTTGTCCTTGGCGAACTCAAAGTCGCTCATGTTGACTTTATCCTTGTTCTGCCTGGCCGCATACAAAGCCGCCTCGTTCACGAGGTTTTCAATGTCCGCACCGGAAAAGCCGGGTGTTCCCCGGGCGATTACGGAAAAATCGACATCGCAGTCCAGAATCGTCTTGCGGGTATGGACCTCGAATATTTTTTCCCGCCCCTTCACATCCGGAAGCGGCACCACGACCTGACGGTCGAACCGCCCCGGCCGCATCAGCGCCGGGTCCAGAACATCGGGCCTGTTCGTCGCAGAAACCAGAATGACCCCTTCGTTGGATTCAAAACCATCCATCTCGACCAAAAGCTGGTTCAGGGTCTGCTCTCTTTCGTCATGGCCGCCCCCCAGTCCGGCACCCCGGTGCCGGCCGACGGCATCGATTTCATCGATAAAGATGATACAGGGGGCGTGCTTTTTCCCCTGGGTGAAGAGATCTCTCACCCGTGAGGCGCCGACACCGACGAACATTTCCACAAAATCGGATCCGCTGATGCTGAGAAAGGGCACATCCGCCTCCCCTGCGATCGCCCTGGCGAGGAGCGTCTTACCCGTCCCCGGCTGGCCGACCAGCAGAAGCCCCTTCGGGATGCGTCCGCCCAGGCGGGTGAATTTCTTGGGGTCCTTGAGGAACTGGATCACCTCTTCCAGTTCCGCCTTGGCCTCGTCAATGCCCGCCACATCGGCAAACGTCACCTTCTTCGTTTTATCCGTCATCAGGCGGGCCCTGCTTTTCCCGAAGGCCATCGCTTTGCCGCCGCCGGACTGCATCTGCCGCATGAAGAATATCCAGACGCCGATCAGCAGCAGCATGGGGAACCACGAAATCAGAATGGTCATGTACCAGGGTGAATCTTCCACCGGCTTGGCCGATATCTTGACCCCCCTCTCCTTCAGCAATGGAATCAAGGTCGGATCATCCGGACTGAATGTCTTGAAATGCTTGCCCGTGTTGAAAGTGCCCGTAACATGGCCGCCCTGGATCGTCACTTCCTTGATCTGCCCCTTGTTCGCGTAGGCGATGAAATCGCTGAACACGATGTTTTCCTGCACGTTCTGCGGTTGACTGAACATATGGTACAGCAGAACAAAAACCAAGCCGATGACAAGCCACAGGGCGATATTTTTTTGTAAAGAATTCAAATCCTTCGCTCCTTATTTCCTGACTTTCAAGTCAGGTACTGATTAATCGCATTAAAAACTCGAAACGTTTCCTTTTTAGAATACCGCACGAATATAAATTTCTCCTTAACCAGGGGTACGCGTCAATCGTTTTGTATTTAAGGGGTATTTAAGCCCTTTAGCACAAAGGCCTAGGCTAAAGACATCGGTCCATAAATGACGGCAACGGTAAAAAAGATCTTCATTTTATAATGGCAACAGGTTTTCCTTTATAATAAGGGAGAGTTAATTTCAAATGATTTCTATTTTCAAAAATCTTCTTGTTGATTCCGTCACTTTGACCGTTTCGCTGACGTCCATCCCCGCGATCCATAATACGGCATGCATGTCCGTAAGCAACGGGATTTTTCTCCGCAATTCCCTGGGCACTTTCCGATCGATGAAGTAATCCTTGAGCTTTTTTGTCCCGTCCATGCCCAGGGGCCGGAAACGGTCGCCGGGCCTCATATTCCGGACGGTCATGGGGAAAGCGATTTGATCGTAGTCGATACGGGCGACGGTTGGCGCCTTAAAATCCCGGAGCCGCTTACCGGTCAAGGTAAACCGGAGCCGGTCCCCCGTTTCTTCGATCACGATTTCTGCGTCTCCGCCGGCAACCGGATACGAAAACGGAGCCGGTTGCCGGTCTTCAAAAGAAAGGCCCGCCTGCACGGACTGCTGAACGGTTTTCCCGTCTTCCGGCAGCCGACGAGGCTGCTTTTTAAAAATGATTTTATCGTATTGCCGCCGCACTCCGGTCAGAAAGGGCAAGGACAGCCTCTGACCCGCATGCCCGTCACGGATCAGCCGCATGACTGCATCGACATGGGTCCGAGCGATCCCGTTCCGGCTGCCTGACCGGCTTTCCAGAACGGCCTTGACGACACGCCTTTGAAGGGCCTCATGGAGATGACAGAAGGCATTCGGATCAAGATGGACCTCCCCGGCATTCAAATCGATCTCCCATTTCCTGAGAACGTCTGCAGTTTGTTCTTCCAGAAAATCATTCTCCACCCGCAACGTTTCCGCCATGCCATACAATCCGTCCTCGATCCGCGGATTGTACCGTTTCATGCAGGGGATCAGATCGTGCCGAACCCGGTTCCTCAAATACAGAGAGGATCGATTCGACGCATCCTCACGGTAGCCTGCCCTTTCACTCTCCAGATAGGCCGTGATTTCATTTCTTTTGACCGGGAGCAGCGGCCGGACCAGAACCCGATCCCGGACCGGCAGAATTCCCCTTAACCCCCTCAAGCCGGCCCCTCTCAGGAAATGAAGCAGAACGGTTTCCGCCTGATCGTGAAATTGATGCCCCAAAGCGATTTTGTCTGCCGGCAGATCGCTGAGCAACTGGAAAAAGAAGGCATACCTCTCCCGCCGGGCCGTATCTTCCACGGACAACCCGATCCGGCGGGAAAGTGCGCCGACATCGACTTTCTTCAGAAAAAAGGGAAGACCGAGTCCGGCTGCCTGATCTTTCACCCATTGCGCTTCCTCGTCGGCCTGTTCGCCCCGCAAGCCATGGTTCAGATGCGCCACCGTTAAAACGATGCCGAGCTCATCCTTCAGGCGATGCAGAACCCGCAACAGGGCCATGGAGTCCGGTCCGCCGGAAACGCCGGCGATAACCCGGTCTCCTTCCTGAAACAATCCATGACGATCGATGTATTCCCTGACTTTCCTGATCATGGCCCCGCTTCAGACGAACTTATCCTTCAATTCCTGAAAATGCTCGAAAACGATGTCGGGGGAAAGGCCGATCAGATCGTCCCTTTTTCCCAGGCCGTTCAAGTAGCAGCAACTGATAATTCCCGCATTGCGGGCCAGCAGAACGTCGTTTACCCCGTCACCGATCATCACGGTTTTTTCCTTCGTGACCGGGTAACGTTCCAAAATCATTTCGACCAGCATCGGGTCCGGCTTGATGAAGGGCGTTGAATCCGCGGCGACGATTTCTTCAAAAAAGTCCTGAATTCCCAGGACGGTCACCATTTTTTCCGTAAACAGAAACCGTTTGTTCGTCAGGATGATCTTTCGTTTTCCCCGGAAATGTTCAAGGAGATCATGAACGCCAGGGTACAATGCGGCATGATCCAGCATGTGCATTTCGTAGTGATGGGAAAAGATTTCCAGCGCCTTTTCCCGATGCCCCCTCCCCTCTTCGCCGGTTGCGCGCTCGATGAGTTTTACGATACCGTCCCCGATAAAGGTCAGGATCCGCTTTTTCTCCAGGATGGGCAGGTTCAGGCACTGAAGCGTGTAATTCACCGAATTAGCGATGTCTTCCCCGGATGTGACCAGGGTTCCATCGAAATCAAACATCATCAATTCAACAGAAACGGGCATTTTGAATCCTTTTCGCTTTCCTTAATAATCAACTTATATTACAATCATTCGCAACAAGAAACCAAAAGTTGTTAATTTTACTAAATATATGACGAGCATGGGCAGAATGGAAACATTCGCGATCATCGGTCTCGGGAAAGTCGGATCTTCCATCGGCTGTCTCCTGAAGCAGGCCGGGTATAACATTGTCGCCGTTGTAGATCAATCGGAAGAAACCCTCCGTAAAAACATCGTCTACACCGGAGGAAAACCTTTTTCAAATCCATCCGAGATCGATGTCGATGCCGCTTGTTTTATCATCACCACCGGTGACGACCAGATCCAGAAGGCCTGCGAAGAACTCTCCCCGCGTCTCAAAGCAGACTCCGTCGTCATTCATATGAGCGGCGCCGGCGGTCTCGACCTGCTCCAGCCAGCCAGGCGCGCCGGCGCAAAAACAGGAAGTATCCATCCGCTTCAAACCTTTTCGGACATCGAAACGGCAATCGGGAGTTTAGCCGGAACGGTCTATGGAATCACCGTCGACCCCGATTTGGAAAATTGGGCGAATCGCCTGGTCCGCGCTATCGGGGGCGTCCCCTTTTTCGTCGACAACCGGGACAGGGCACTGTATCACGCGGCGGCCTGCATTGTCTCCAATTACTTTGTCAGCCTGATGTACATGGCCGAGGAAATCTACCGGATCCTGGGACTGGATGCGAAGGAAGCACGCCGGGCTTTCTGGCCCCTTTTGATGGGGACCCTGCATAATATCGAGCAAAAGGGGAGTGTCCCCTCCTTGACCGGTCCCATTGCCAGGGGGGACCTGGGAACCCTGGAAAAACACCTGGAAGCCATCCGGGCCCAGATGCCTTCCCTTCTTTCCGTTTACGGGGAATTGGGCAAAATTACGGCGGATGTTGCCTTGAAAAAGAACAGCCTCTCGGCAGAACAAGTCGCTGCAATCAAGTCCTTGTTATCGAAAGGAGCCCGGCCATGAGCACACAGGGAAAACTGAATAAAATCAGCGTCTCGACGATCAGAACCATGAAGCGGAACCACGAAAAGATTGCCATGCTGACGGCTTACGACTATCCCACGGCGTTACTGCTCGATCAGTGCGACGTGGAAATGATCCTGGTCGGGGATTCCCTGGGGATGGTGGTCCTCGGATATGACAGCACCCTTCCGGTCACCATGGAGGACATGATCCATCATACAAAAGCCGTATCCCGGGCTGTCTCCTGTTCCATGGTCATCGGCGACATGCCGTTTCTCTCCTACCAGTGTTCCGTCGACCAGGCGGTTTCGAACGCGGGGCGATTTTTGCAGGAAGCGGGGGCGCACGGTGTCAAACTGGAAGGGGGAAGAGAGTATGCGGAAGTGGTGCGCCGGATCAGCATGGCGGGGATTCCCGTCGTGGCCCACCTGGGCCTGACGCCGCAATTTGTCCACCAGCTGGGCGGCTATAAGGTGCAGGGAAAGGAACAGGCCGCCGCCGCAAGAATGATCGAAGACGCCAGGATTCTGGAGGAGGCCGGGGCATTCGCCGTGGTACTGGAGTGTATTCCCGCGCCCTTGGCGAAAAACATCACCGAAACCCTTTCCATACCGACCATTGGTATCGGAGCCGGTCCCCACTGCGACGGCCAGGTCCTGGTCATTCACGATCTGCTGGGCCTGTACGAGCGGTTCACACCCAAGTTCGTCAAAAAATACAGCACGTTGAACAACAATATCAGGGAATCCGTCAGGCAGTACATGAAGGAAGTGAAGGAGGGGTCCTTCCCCGACAAGGACCACTCCTTCAGTTGATTGCCTAAGAGCTGTAAACGACGATGTTGGCCTTTTCCTTCAGTTTTTTCATGAGGGTTTGGTAGGCCTGTTCCTGTTTCTGCATCCTGAGGTAGGCGGAGATCTTTCCCTTGATCTCCTCGTTGAACGCCATCGTCTTGGGCCCTTCATGCTTTAGGACCTGGATGATGTGATAGCCGTACTGCGTTTTTATAACGGGCCCGATTTCCTTTTCCTTCTGGGAAAAAGCCGCATCGTCAAAGGCTTTGACCATCTGCCCCTTGACGAAGACACCCAGATCGCCCCCCGCCTGGGAACTGGGGCAGTCGGAATTCTTCTCGGCCATCTGGGCAAAATCGGCGCCTGCCAGCAGTTCCTTCCGGATCGATTCGGCTTTTGCCTTCTTTTCCGCCAGCGTCTTTTCGTCATCCTCCGGATTCGTCTTGATCAGGATGTGCCGGGCATGGGCCGACTCCGGCATGACGAACTTTTCCTTGTTCTTCCTGTAGAAATCGTTAATTTCCTTATCCGTCACTTTCGGATTGGCGGGAACGGCGGACTTGACATACTTTTCAATTCTCACGCCCAGGCGGATTTCTTCCTTCGCCTGTTCCCTGGTCAGCTTGTTCTTCTTCAGGAATTCGTCGTACGTCACCTTGGGCGGCAAGGATTCCTTCAATTTGTTGATCGCGTCGGTCACTTCCTTTTCCGATGCCGATATGTTCAGTTTATTGACTTCGTTGGCAAACAGGGTGCGCATGATGAAGTTGTCGATGATCTTGGTTTTCACTTCGTTCCGGACTTCATTCAATTTATCGGCCGGGACCTGTGACTTGAGCATGTCCATCTTGGCGTTAAGGTCCCGCTCCAGCATGGTTTTCGTCAATTTCACCCCGTCGACGACGACCACGGCATCCGCCATTTCGGGAGGAATCGGAATTTCGGCGGTTGCCGGCGCCTGGGGCGTCACAGCCGAAGTCCCTTTATCCGTGCCCGTTTTGGCCTGATTTGAATCACATGCGGTGAAAAAAATCAGCCCCAGGATCAAGAAAATACAAAAAATAAAATCGTGTCGCTTTCTCGTGCTGTGCATCCCGATACTCCTTGCCGTTTTGAAGTTGCGCATCAACCCCCCGGACTCCCCCCGGCCATGACATCCAAGTGTTAATACTTTATGCACTTTATCCGTTTTCCGTCTCCGGCGTCAAGTGGTTATATCGATCCGCCCCGGCTCGTACAGCATCTTTTCGAGCTCCCTGAGGCAGGTCAATATTTCCACCGCCGATTCGCCGCTTTCGAAACGCCCCTCCGGTATCTCCGTTCCAAGCATGGCACTCACGCGCCGGACCGCCTCAACCATGGATATTTTCGGATACTTTTTTTCTGTCAGAAAATGAATGAGTCTCAGGGTTTTCAACCCGTCGAACCAGGTATGCAATTGCGCCGACAGGTTCTTCCTCAGGGGAAAATTCCGTTTCAAACGATTCCACGCATGAGGGAAATGGATCTCGTTTAAAAAGGATTTCAGGAACGGATCAATATTTCCGGCCGCCGAAAGAAGTTCATCCCCCCCGAGATGCAGCTGCCCTTCCATCAAAGCCAGCCAATCCCTCAGGACGACGAAGGTATCCGGGTCGTAGAAGTGATTTTCACTTTTCTCATCCTGTAATAGACGTTCCACCTGGTTGCCCGTGCCGAAAGGCGTCCGCAGGGAAATCCGCGGCGAAGGAAATACGGTTGTCCCGCAAATAACGCCGACCGGACTGATTTTCGTCAGCTTGTTCAAAAAGTAGAAATCTTCACCGGCCAGTCTTTTCGGCATGCCCCTCACCATGGCGTATCCCCTGGCGGAACTGACGATCGTCGAACCGATCGTATGGAAAGCATAGGGGGAACGTGCGTACCGCAAGCCGATCAGGTAGTATCGCAGGAACGATTCGTAGCAGGCGATCGCGTCTGCAACCGGCGCATCCGGGCTGGATCGGTGCGCATAGGACACCACGGCGGCCAGCGCCTTTTTCCTCCGGAAATAATTTCTTATCTCATGGAGATAGGAAGGCTCGACGAGGGTGTCCGCATCCAGGCTCAACAGAAGGCCCGTCCTTGCGCCCTTGTCGTCCAGTACGGCCAAGCTCAGATCCATCCCGATTTTCCGTGCCAGGCCCACGCCGCCTTCGACGGGCAATTCCAGTCCCCGGGAAGAGGCATCCACGCAGCCCAGGCGTATTTCGCTCCGGAGAATCCTCTCGATCCGTGCCGCATCCTCCGGTTCCACGTCATGGCAGCCCTCCTTCCGCATGAGAAACCGGAGGACCGACAGCGTTTTCCCGTTGTTGACGACCTCCTCTTCCCCGGCATGCGGGAGAACGCGGTTATTGACCACACAGACCACCAGGGTTCTGGCCAATTCAAGCGGCGAATTCAGGGAAAGGCTGTATAAGGTTTCTAAAATGGTGGGATATTCGGCCAGGGCTGGAATCACCACGGCATTCCGGATGCCTCGGAGAGAAGCCGCCTCCAGTTTCCAGGGCCCCTTCTCGGCATACCGGTCCAGGTATTTTTCCACGTGGTTTTTCATTATCTAAAGTAACGTATGAATATATTCTCTCATCTCTTCGTAATCATGCCCGTTTATCCAATGGATATCCACGCCTTTACGCTCCATCCTCCGAAACCAGGTGTCCTGGCGCTTGGCGAACTGGTGTATCCGTGTCTCCAGGGTTTTGAACATCTCTTCCTCGGTCAATATCCCCCGGAGGAACAGGGAGATATAGCGGTACTCCAAACCGAAGGCGTCGAGACGCTCCCAGGAAAGCCCTTCTTCTTTCAGCCGCCGGACCTCGCCGATCAAGCCGGCATCGATCCGGTCCCGAAGGCGCCTGGTAATCCGCCGCCTCAGTTCGGACCGTTCCCATCGTACACCGATCACGATGGGCGAAATCTCGGGATACGCCACCAGGTCGCTGGCGTCGGATGCATCGCGGGCATGGCTCAGAATCTCAATCGCCCGGACCAGCCGAGACCGGTCGGTCATGTCCGTTTTATTATGGGGAGCGTTTCCGGCAAACGACAAATAAAGCCCGCGCAAGGCATCCATGTCCAGAACGGCAAGGCGCTCCCGAAGCTGCCTGTCCTCGCCGACTTTCCTCAGGCGGTAATTCAAAACGACCGATTCCAGGTATAATCCGGTGCCTCCAACCAGAATAGGCCATTTCTTCCTTCCCGTAATATCGAGGAAACTCTGAACGAAGAGGCGCTGAAATTCAAACAGGTTAAATTCCTCCACGGGATCGATGACATTGATCAGATGGTAGGGAATAGCCCTGTTTTCCATCTCATATTCGGATAAATCCTTTCCCGTTCCGAGGTCCATGCCCCTGTAAACCTGGCGCGAATCGGCGGAAATGATTTCACCGTCGAACTCACGGGCCAGTCGAACGGCCAGGGATGTTTTCCCCGATGCGGTCGGCCCAAGAATGACAATCAGATTCTTTTCCATGATCGATAAACCGCGGATAGCGGGATTCTTCATTTAAAATAAAAATATGCTTCAATACCCTGCCGTATTGAAGCATATTCCGATTCGTTATGAATAATTTTACAATTTTTGCACGTTTACAGCACTGGGTCCCTTGTTTCCCTGTTCGATATCGAAGCTGATGCGCTGCCCTTCATGCAGCGTTCGGAAACCCGAACCCTGGATGGCGCTGTAATGAACGAATACATCGCCCCCTTCGTCATTTTCGATAAAACCGAACCCCTTCTTCTCATTGAACCATTTTACCTTTCCTTCTGCCAAAACCCTTTCCCCCTTTCCTTTAAAGATGGTCGACTTTAAAACAAAAAAACCACACCACCTCATACCGGTTTTGAGATGGTTGTGGCCCCCAACTGCCTGACGATTCTCTTGCACTTAAAACGGATACTCAAGAATATTCCCAATACCACCATTTCTATGTCCAATTTTGTAGCATCGGGAAAAACAGATTGCAATACTTTTTTACAGGGAAAAGCCTTCTTCCTGCAGGATTTTCATCAATCTACCCTCTTTTCCCGCAAAAAAATGATCCGCCCCCGAGATCAACATGATTTTCGAGCGCACCGTATCAGCAAAAGACATGATATCTTCCACCCGGCAAAAGGGGTCGCGGTCGCCGCAGACGACCAGATCGACATGCCCTGCGATGTTTTCTCCCGGAAAGCGGTCCACACTGACCGGCGGCGCCACCAGGATCACCCGGTCCACGGGCGGCCCCGCCCGGAGATAATTTGCCGTCACCCAGGCTCCAAAGGAATAACCGGCCAGGGAAACGGTTTTAACCCCAGCGGCCATGAGGAAGGATACGGCATTGTCCAGGTCATCCTGCTCCCCGGCTCCTTCATCGAAATCCCCCTCGCTCCGCCCGGCGCCTCGAAAATTGAATCGCAGGGTTGAAAAACCGTTTTCATAAAATGCCCGGACAAGGTACTCGACCACGTTGTTATGCATGGTTCCGCCCATTACCGGATTGGGATGAGAGACGACGGCGCCTTTTTCCGATCCCGCATCGGCGAACAGGCCCTCCAATGTCAGGTCTCCGCTTTGGAAAAAAATCCGCTTCTCATTCAACATCGATCGATCCCTTTCGTTTCAATGGATTCCGAAGTGACAGGCGACGGCATGATCGTCCGCTACCCGGAGCAATTCGGGTGATTCCGCCAGGCAGCGATCCCCCGCGATGGGGCATCGCGGATAAAACCGGCATGCCTCCGGCCGCACCATGTTCTTCGATTCACCCGGTCCGCCGGTCGCCTTCCTCCCTTTTTCCGCATGGGTCTCGAGGATCGCGGAAAGCAGGAGCCGGGTGTACGGATGACGGGGGTCGCCGAAAATCGCTTCGTTTGTTCCCGATTCGACGATCCGGCCCAGGTACATCACGACAACGCGATCGCTCATGTGCCGGATCACTCCCAGGTTATGGCTGATGAACAGATAAGTCAGGTGGAGTTGATCCTGCAAATCCTTCAGGAGGTTCAATATCTGTGCCTGGATGGAGACATCCAGGGCGGAAACCGGTTCGTCCGCGATGACGAGGGAGGGTTCCACGGATATGGCACGGGCGATGCCGATCCGTTGCCTCTGGCCGCCGCTGAATTCATGGGGATATCGATCGGCCTGGTCGCGGCTTAACCCGACCCGTGCCAGCAGGCGGGCTACATGTTCGTCTATTTCCTTTTTCCCGAGACCTTTCCGGCGGATCAAGAACGGCTCTCCGATGGTCTTGCCCGCCGTTCTCCGGGGGTTCAGGGAAGCATAAGGATCCTGGAAAATGATCTGCACCTTGTTCCTGAACGCCCTCCAGGCTCCCCGCGAATAACCGGCGATGTTTTCGCCTTCAAACAGGATTTCTCCCGCCGTCGGCTTTTCCAGTCCCATGATGAGTTTCGCCAGGGTCGACTTTCCGCATCCGCTCTCTCCAACCAGCCCCAGGGTTTCACCCGACCTGATTTTCATGGAAACATCATCGACCGCCCTGACCAACCCCTCCTGTTTCCAATACTGGAGACTCCGGGTGCGAAAATATTTTTTCAATCCCCTGATTTCCAGGAGGATGTTCCCATTTTCCATTACGCCCATTTCCAGCAGCGGACATGATGGCCCGCCCTCTTTTCGATCAATTCCGGTTCGCGCTCACGGCAGACGGGCATCACGTAACCGCAGCGGTCCTGGAAAGCGCATCCCTCAATCGACGCCGTCATGTCCGGCACCATGCCGGGAATCATCCGCAGGCGCTTTTTCCGGTCCCATTCTTTTGTGATGACCGGGACCGCCTCGATCAGGCCGAGGGAATACGGGTGCAGGGGCGAGTTGAAAAAAGAGCCGACCGGCGCCTGTTCCACAACCTTTCCCGCATACATGATGGCGACGTTCTGGGCGAAATGGGCAATCACGCCCAAATCGTGGGTGATGAACAAAATGGAGGTGTTGATCCGTTTTTTCAGATCCTCCATCAATTCGAGGATCTGCGCCTGTACCGTCACGTCGAGGGCCGTCGTCGGCTCGTCGGCGATCATCAGGCGGGGCTTGCATGCAAGGGCCATGGCGATCATGATTCTCTGCCGCATTCCGCCGCTCATCTGGTGGGGATAATCCCGGGCCCGTTTTTCCGGATGATCGATTCCAACCATGTCGAGCATCTCGACCGCATATTCCAGGGCTTCTTTGCTGTTTTTTCCCTCGTGGAGCCGGACGATCTCTGCAATCTGCGCCCCCACCGTAACGACGGGGTTCAGGGAGGTCATCGGCTCCTGAAAAATCATGGAGATCCTCTTTCCCCGGACTTTGCGCATCTCTTCCCGGTTCAGCATAAGCAGGTCGACTCCGTCGAGAAAGATTTCACCCGAAACGATCTCGCCGGGAGGAATCGGGATGAGGCGCATCACGGACAGGGCCAGAACCGTCTTCCCGCAACCCGATTCGCCCACAACACCCAGCGTCGTCCCTTCCGGAATTCCCAGGCTCACGCCGTCCACGGCACGCACATCGCCTTTCTCCGTGTGGAAACAGGTTTTCAGGTCTTGGATATCCAGGACGATTCTGCCGCCGCTCATTACTCCATTCTCTCCCAGCTTTTCAGCATCTGGATCAACAGGCGGACACCGACACCCGAAGCGCCTTTCGGGATGTAAGGCCGATCCTTTTTAACCCAGGCGGGACCGGCAATATCGAGATGAGCCCAGGGGTAATCCCCGGCGAACTTGCTGAGAAAGGCCCCTGCCGTAATGGTTCCCGCCGGCCTTCCCCCGACGTTTTTCAGGTCCGCGATATCGCTCTTGATGGCTTCGTAATACTCGGTCCAAAGCGGCAGTTCCCAGAGTTTTTCCCCGGTGGCCTCAGAGGCGGTCTTCAACCTCTGCTTCAGCTTTTCGTCCGTACCCATCATCCCGATTACGGATTCTCCCAATGCCACAATGCAGGCCCCCGTCAGCGTGGCCACATCGATCATCGCCGCCGGCTTGTAACTCTGCGCGTAATAGAGCGCATCCGCCAGGATCAGGCGCCCCTCGGCATCCGTCGAAATCACTTCCACCGTCAAGCCCGAAAGGGTCTTCAAAATATCTCCGGGTTTATAGGCCTGACCGCCGGGCATATTCTCCGTCGCCGGAATCAATCCGACAATGCGCAGGGGCAGCTTGAGGTCCGCCGCCGCCATGACGGTCCCCATCACCGCCGCGCCCCCTGCCATATCCGTCTTCATTTCCTCCATGTTTTCCGCGGGCTTGAGGGAAATACCGCCGCTGTCAAAAGTCAGCCCCTTGCCGATCAAGACGATGGGCGGCTCTTTTCCCCTGATTCCCCGGTATTCCATGATAATGAACCGGGCCTCCTCCCGGCTTCCCCGAGTCACTCCCAAAAGAGCGTTCATACCCAGCTCTTTCATCTTGTTCTCGTCCAGAATATCGACGCGGATGCTCTTCCGTTTCGTTGCGATATCGAGGGCTTCGCTTGCCATGTCGCGCGGCGTCAGTTCATTGGACGGCATGGAAACGAGGTTCCGGGCAAACAAAACGGCCTCGGCGACGATCGCCGCCTCTTTCGCCGCCTTCCCTACCTCTTCCAGAAACCTCTTCTTGCCACACCAGATCTGCAGCTCTTCAATCTCGTGGATGTCTTCTCTTTTCTCCGTCTTAAACGGCGTAAACTGGTAAAGCCCCAGTTCAATCCCTTCCACGGCCGCTGCAGCGACGACCTCCGCCTCCGAACCCGAATCGCACCATTCCGGCGAAACGGCTATAGAACGCAGTTTCAGCGATCTCGCCCTGCCTGCGGCCAGGGCGAATGCCCCCCTGACTCTTTCAAGATCGGCTTCTTTTTTCTTCCCCAGGCCGACAAGAATGATCCTTCCGATGGCGGAAGATTCCGGCAGGTAGATCACGTGAATTTCTTTGTCTTTCCCTTTCACGTCCCCCCCGTCGATCATCCGCCGGATCAGCATCCTGGACGATTCACCGAGTGACGCCCATACTGCATCGGACAACAAATCGTCTTCAAAACAGAAAAGAACGGCCGCATCGGCGCGGCTTTCCACGATTTTCCCTTGCTCAATCAATATTTTCATACGAATTCTCTCTTAACAGGATATTTATTCCCCGGTTTTAAACTTTGACTGAATCTGTAAAAAGTCGAAAAGACATCTGTTTTGTCATTCCCGGCAAGCGCAGCGCGACCCGGAATCCAGCATTTCCATTCAGTTATGAATGCCCGATCGAAAGACCGTGTCGCAATGACATTCCGAGGCGTCAGCCGAAGAATCTCTTCCTCTCATTACCACTTATTACCACGGCAATTGAATCACTCAATTCCCGTCATTCCGTCAAAAGACGGGATCCGGAATGAATTTGACTGGATGCCGGATCGAGAGGTTGTGTCGTAATGTCATTCTGAGCCGTCAGGCGAAGAATCTCGTTTCTCAACATCCTGTTATGATTCGATTCTTCGCGGAGTTGATCCTGGAGCGAAGCGAAGGACTCAGAATGACCATAATGATCGACTTTTCACGACGGTCCACACTGTTCGATCCAAAGCATTCATACCACAACACGGAATGATTTGAAAATCCGATATTTTGATGCAAATTTTACGGTGCATATCCGAAGGCTTTCTGGTATAAATATGCCTAATATTAACGGATACATATTGAAATTTAAAAGCGTTCGTCAAGGCTCCCGCTCACAAGACGAAATGCACCCGAAAAGTTCTTTTTTTGTCATTCCGAGAAGCGACGTCGATGAAGAATCCATCGCAATATCAAGTTCTTCGCGATTTCATCTCGTAACCAGTCCAAGGTGTAAGACCATCGGTTTTCAAATTCGATAAGAAAGAGGTTTAACATGCACGAATCGCACTGCACCGTCTCGAATGAAAATTTGCCCCCCATCCCACCCAAAACTCCGGAAGAAACACAGTTGGATTTCGGTTTTCTGGCCGACCTGGCTTTGAAGACCGTCTACGCCGATGCCAACTGCACGACGACCCGGGCAGCCGAAAAAATGTGTCTGCCGGAACCGATAACGGAATCTTTGCTCCAGCACCTCTACCATGAAAAACTGATCGAAATCCGTGGTCAGAACGGCTTTCACAACCATCGTTACGCCATACTCGACCGGGGCTGGCAGCGAGCCAACCGGCTCTTGGAAATCAACGGCTACATCGGCCCCACCCCGGTTTCCCTGCAAGCCTACAGCAACATGGTTTCGCAGCAGAACAAAACCCGTAAGCCGGTATCGCCGGAGCTGATAGAGAACGCCCTGTCGGGACTTGTTCTGCCTGAGTTGACCAGGCAGACCGTCGGCCTGGCGGTCCATTCACGGCGCAGCCTTTTCATGTTCGGCGAGTCCGGAAACGGCAAGACCTCGATCGCCGTATCGCTCCACTCCGCACAGCCCGGAGAGATCTGGATCCCCTATGCCATCGAGGTGGACAACCAGATCATCAAGGTTTACGACCAGCACAACCATTCACAGACCGAAACCGGCAACGGCAACAACGGATATGACAAGCGCTGGGTGAAAATCAAGCGCCCCCTGGTCATTGTCGGCGGAGAAATGACGATCGAGACCATGGACCTGGTCTACAGCCGCATGGTCGGGTATTACGAGGCACCCTTCCAGGTGAAGGCCAACGGGGGTACCCTGGTCATCGACGACTTCGGCCGCCAGCGGGTCGATCCCGCCGATCTTTTGAATCGCTGGATCATTCCCCTGGAACGGGGTGTAGATTACCTGACCCTGCATACGGGAAAAAAGATCGAGGTCCCGTTCGAGCCGCTTCTCATCTTCGCCACGAATCTGAATCTGAACGGCCTTGTGGACGATGCGTTTCTGCGCCGGATGGGGTATCGCCTTTATATAGCCCCCCCCACTCCTGACCAGTATAAATCCATTTTTCAGGAGGTTGCCACGGCGCATGGGCTCGATGGTCACGACCCGAACCTGGTTGAGTTCCTTCTGAAGCGCTACGCAGAAGAGAAGCGCCCCCTGAGATGTTCCGAGCCCCGCGATCTCGTCCACCGTCTGCTGGATATCTGCCGTTACCTGGATCAGCCCCCCGTTCTGTCCAGGGATATGCTTGAATTGGCCTGGATCAACTACTTCGGAAAAGATCGGGCATAAAAGTTCTAACCCTGTAAGGGAAACAGGCTCATAAAAGCATCGGACATCCGATAGGCCGCCATTGACAACCCCAATCTGCGTCTCTAACAAGGAGGAAAGGAATATGGTCGAATACGGGGTGCTGGTATCGTCGATATCAGAGATGTTTACCAATTTTGCGTGGCAACTGGAAGATATCTGGCGTTCAATGCACTGGGGTACTATATTTGCCATTGGGCTGGGAATTTTTATTTTTCTTTATTTCCTCCTCGGGAAGAAATAGCAGAGGCATTTTATCCTTGTCGTAAAAGCGTATTTTCATTCCTATCACAGAAAGGACTATCGTCGGCATAATGCCAAATAAAACCAGATATTTTATTCCATCGATTGCAGATGTCTTCTTTTTTCTCTCATTCGCTACCCTGTCCTTGCTGGCACCCGGCAAATTGCTTCTCGATTGTGATACCGGCTATCATGTTAAAATTGGCGAGTTTATTCTAAATACTTTTTCAATACCCAGATATGACATTTTCTCCTTTATAACCCCTTCTCCCCGTTGGATCGCGTTTGAATGGCTTTCCGAAGTCATCATGGCTTTGGTTCACCAATGGGGTGAATTAACAAGTATCGTCATTTTCTTCGCGTTTTGCATCTCACTTACCTATTACTTTTTATTCAAAATTCTCAAGAAAGATCAAATTAACATCGTCATCGTCGCTTGTATCACACTGCTTGTGATTGCCGCTTCTTCCATCCACTGGCTCGCAAGGCCCCACATTTTTTCGATGCCTCTGATGCTCGCCTGGTACCGCATTCTGGACCTCTACCAGTACAAAGACAAAAATCACCTTTATTTCTTACCTGTTCTGATGTTCTTATGGGTTAATCTTCATGGCGCTTTCATGATCGGCCTTATGTTGTTGCTTATCTACATCGTGGGCAATCTCGCAAAGCTCTTTTCCTCGACATCTCTGGAGCGCGACGCTCATAAAACGAAAATCAAGGCGTTGTTGCTCATCCTGGCCCTTTCGTTGCTCGTGTCTCTCGTCAATCCGAATGGTTATCGCACCATACTTCTTCCCTATGAACTGCTTTCCAGCAAATTCATCATCAATCATATCGGTGAATTTCAGTCTCCCAATTTTCATGAACTTGACCTGCTTCCTTTTGAAATCCTTGTTTTCCTAACCATTTTCATTCTTAGCGTCTCAAGAAAGAAACTTAATGTAATCGAAATCTTGTTGACGCTATTTTTTTTGAACATCGCCCTTTACTCGGTCAGAAATATTCCCCTTTTCGCCATCGTCATGGCCCCTATTCTCGCCAGACAGAGCCAGCAGCTCTTAAACGAACACCACAATAAATTTACCAAATTTTTGACAATCAGGGACATGAATATCTCAGGGATCGACAGTTCGGCCAAAGGCTGCCTGTGGATCGTGCTTCCCGTTATCGCAGTTTGGGCTGTTGCATGGCTCGGTATCGTCGACTATCATTTTGATGAAAAAATCAAGCCTGTTGCCGCAGTAGAATTTCTAAGGAAGGAACCGATACAAGGCAATATGTACAATGAATATGAATTCGGAGATTATGTTATTTATGGCGCCTACCCGCAATACAAGGTATTCATTGACGGCAGGGCGGATATGTACGGCATCGAACGATTAAAAGAATACTACCGAATAAATAGTGTTAAACCGGATTGGCAAAAAATATTAAATAAATACAATATCAATTTTATTCTCTATAATACGGATACACTGTTTGCAAAATATCTGTCAGAACAGAAAAACTGGCGCCTTATCTATTCTGACAAAGTCGCCAGTATCTTTGTCAGGAATAAACCGGAAAATGCTCCTATCATTCGAAAATACAAGCATACGACGCTTTTCGTTCCGACGAATGGCGAGGATGATGAATTTTAAATTTCAGAAGAAATCAGCATCATTACATTGGATTTAAGAGAACTTGAACAGATTGATGACGATGGACTGCAGCACTGGTACTACCGGTCGAAGTTCCTTGCCGTGAAGCGTCTGATTAAAAATATCCATTCCGAGGAAATTCTCGATGTCGGGGCAGGCTCCGGGATTTTCAGCAAAATGCTGTTAATGGACAACTTTTGTCGCTCGGCCTGTTGTTTGGATACGGGTTACGAATACGCCAAGGCGGAATTCGTCCATGGAAAGAAAATCGAATATATCAAGAAAATCGATTCGATTCCACAGAACCTGGTCTTATTCATGGACGTAATGGAACATGTCCAGGATGACGGCGCTTTTTTACGGGAATACGTGGATAAAATGCCTGACGGTTGCCAGGTTTTAATATCGGTACCGGCTTTCATGTTCATCTGGTCTCAGCATGATACGTTTCTGAATCATCAACGCCGTTATTCACGGGAACAGTTGGAAAAAGCCGTTTGTGAATCCGGACTCGATATCATGGACACCCGCTTCTTTTTCGGACTGATTTTTCCTCTTGCCGCATGTATGAGAATCCTTTCCAGATTCAGAAAAAAAAAGGAAATAAAAAGTGACCTTGCCCCCTGTCCTCGATGGCTCAACAGATTCCTGATTCGCATTCACGATCTGGAAAGCAAAACCTTGTTTCGAATCAACCAGTGGTTCGGTTTGACTATATTCTGCCTCGCCAGAAAACCGAAACAAAAACCGCCTTTGTTTGACCAAGACACGTAAGCAGTTAAAGGATGAAAGAGATGCACCCTATGAAGGACAGCATACCCGAAATCAGCCTGGTTGTTCCCATGTACAATGAAGCCGATGTGCTTGATCATTTCTTTGCGCGCGTCTTACCGTTGATGGAATCCCTGCAGTTGAGCTATGAAATAATCTGTGTCAACGACGGCAGTACAGACGATACCTTTTCGAAGCTGCTTTTGCACAATCATTTCAACTCTCGCATCAAGATTCTCGATCTTTCCCGGAATTTCGGAAAAGAATCCGCCTTGACGGCGGGAATTGAAAATGCATCGGGTAATGCCGTTATCCCTTTGGATGCCGACCTGCAAGACCCGCCGGAACTGATTCAACAGATGATCGAAAAATGGCGTGAAGGAAACGAAGTCGTCATCGGCGTTAGGGCGGATAGAGAATCGGATTCCTTTTTCAAAAAAACGACGGCGAATCTTTTCTATAAATTGATCGGAAAAATGGGCGAAATCCCGATTCCGATGAATGCGGGGGATTTTCGGCTTCTGGACAGAAAAGTGGTGAACGCGCTGCTGAACATCCCGGAGCGGACGCGTTTCATGAAAGGCATCTTCGCCTGGCTGGGTTTTAAGCAGTCGTTCGTGTATTACTCCAGGCCGCCCCGCCAGGCCGGTAAAACCAAGTTCAAACCTTGGAAACTGTGGAACTTTGCCCTGGACGGCTTGATATCCTTTTCCAGCATTCCTCTTAAAATATGGACTTATCTAGGATTATTCGTTTCCATGTCTTCTCTGTTGTATATGTCTTTTATCATTTTAAGGACTTTGATTTATGGCATCGATGTGCCGGGTTATGCTTCACTCATGGTCGCCATCCTCTTTTTCAGCGGCCTCAATATGATCGGCTTAGGAATTCTGGGCGAATACATCAGCCGGGTGTTTATGGAAGTAAAACAGCGGCCTTTGTATTTAATACGCGAAAAGATCGGCTTCTCTAGTGAGTGAAGATCACTATGTGAATCCAAATCGTGTGAAATGTCAAAAATGTTCATACTCTGAGAGGAATTTCTGACCCCCAAAACACGTCGTCAAAATTGCAGCATCTCTGACAAAACCGGTTTCCGGATGAATTGCCGCAAATTTATCGAACAAGGCTGCTATTTTCATCGAAAAACAAACTCGTTTCTTGTTAAAGAACAACGGGGCAAGGAATATCTAAGAACTGTGAAAGTTGAGATGATAAATTGAAAAGCAGGCATTCTTTCGATCTGTGCAGAACTTTTCTTAGCTCTCAATTATTTAAGAATAATTCTATTAAACTTTATTCGTACCAGCATCCATTTTTTCATTTAGTTATATTTGGATTATTTTTCCATATCCTAGTTAGTTTTATTCTATTATCCAATGGTTTACCGATCTGCTTTGTCCCAATAGGGATGGATGACTTGGTTAGATTTTCCTTGCTTGCTTCTATTATTTATCCTTTGGGTGCTTTATGTTTATTACTTTCTAAAGATGGCTTATCAAAATTGTCTGGCTACGAACCTCAGCCGTTAAATTCACTGTTTTTTAAGATTTTTACGATATCCATTGGAATGATGGCATTATTAACAATGTACTCTTTTACTCTTATTGCATATCTCAACCTCAAACCGGCTATCCCTATTTTAAATCCTCAGAATTATGACGCAATCCTTGAACAGTTGGAACGACTAATTTTTGGAGGCATCTTACCCACTGAATATTTTGTAAATAAAATCAGTTATCTCGGTTTGAAACTGTGGAATGTAATTTATCATTTATTTGGGCCATTTATTTTTATATCGGTTGTAATTTGTTTGTATTATGAAGGATTTTATGGTGGTGCATTGCTTATGTTAGCTTTGAATATCGGCCTTTTCATTTGTATCATGTTCACACTATTTTTCCCCACGTTAGGCCCTTTATTTATACACCCCGATTGGTTCGAAAGTTTCCATGACTTAAGTAATAATCAACTCGCCGCATTCTTAACGAAAACTGTATCCGACTATGCGCAAAATCCGGGAACTGTGTATGCCTGTGCAGGCATCGCAGCGATGCCGTCCTATCATCTATATGCTTTCGCTGCCAGCTTCATGTTCTGGAAACGATTACATATTTTTTTCAAACTTATAGGTGTTTTTATTATCGTAATAATTTGGGCAAGCACTTTCATTCTGGGCTGGCATTATGTGCTTGACGGATTAGTGGGAATCCTTTTAGCGATTACCGTGGTTAAAATACTAGAGAAAATTTTTAACCGTTTGAAATTAGTGGCCTGATAATTTGGAAAGGCTTTTATGGAGAGAGAAAAGTGATGAAATCGTTTTTACATAACAGCGTGTTCCTGCTGACAGAAGTAACAGATTTTTTCAGATTCTTCAGATGAAGCCAAAGAATGGCCCGAGTTTTAATTTTATGGCGTATCCTGTCGTTCTGTATTTCTTAATGTCTCGGCTCTCAACATGTTTTCCCTGGCTTTTACATAGTATTTGGGATTCACTTCCATCGCTTTCTGAAAGGCTGCAATCGCTTCGGCATACTTCTCTTCCGCCAGGTAAATACAACCCAGATTGTTA
>Ga0302253_1000063_pt1 | contig 124821 bp, 107 predicted proteins | sample AAG_RA_Trp_MG_FD_193537 | JGI IMG/M metagenome (GOLD analysis project Ga0302253, IMG submission 193537) | Enriched activated sludge microbial communities from anaerobic digester in WTTP, New Holstein, Wisconsin, United States - AAG_RA_Trp | ecosystem: Engineered > Bioreactor > Anaerobic >... | reverse complement strand
AAAGCAAGGCAAAATGCAGAAAAAGAGGCTACATAATGGATGAATTGACCTAAAAACAACCATAAAGATTGAAAATATTAACGCAGGAATTTAAAGCTCTTCTAATTGGTGCTAAATCGAAACCCTCGTATATATGATCGGGAAAATTGGATAAGTAGCTTGCTTTAATTCTTTTCATATCTATGATCTCACCTTACATACTCCTCGATCAGATCAAGACAGGTCGTATCCATGCCGCATTGCTGCAGATAGTGAGCCAAAAGGCTTGCCCTCTCGCTGGCCGGATGGTAGACCAGGAGCTTTCGGGGCGATATATGCTCTATCATCCTCATCAGTCCCCGAAAGTCCAGATGGTCGCTGAGCTGGATGGTGGGGTAATGACTATCCCTTCGCCCGGTTAAAAAGTACTTATTTCTTCCCGGCACCTGATAAAGGCTCCAGGGAGTGACCACATTAAAGCCGCTACCGTTAATCGGGGTCAGGGGTCCTGCCACCTCTTTCATCAATTCCCGTGTCAGGGCCAGGCACTTCTCGTCCATGCCGATCTCATCCTTGTAGCCCATGGCCCTCATCAGAGCCACTGCTCTCTGGGCTTTGCCGAAGGCATAGGCCCCGAAGCTCGCCCCCTCCTCCAAAGCCTCATAAAACCCGGCCAGATCATCCTCGAAGATACAGGAGGGATCATAGGGATCGCCATAGTTGGCCTCGGTGACCAGATAGTCGCAGCGAGGAAGGTGATGGTAGTCCTTAACATCCCCTGTGACCAGCACCCTCTCCCCGGTCTCCGTCTGCCAGGAGAAGGCAGAGGAGCCTATGGTGTGGCCGGTGGGATGGGTGTTAATCCTGACCTCATCCACCATGATGCTCTCGCCCACCTCAAAGGTTCGGCCCATGTACTCCCGGCCATAACGAATCTCCAGAGCGCGGGCCGTTTGGACGGAAGCCACCGCTCTTGGCGAGTTCATGGCCGACTTGCCATAGTGATCGCTATGGGCATGGGTGATGAGATAGGCATCCGGCTGGGTGCAGGCCTTGGGAGCGCGGCTGGTATCTATGGAGAATAGATGGGAATCGAAGCGAATGGCGAGGTGGGGCGCACAGCTGCCGCGGCTGTTGATCCTTCTGACTGGCTCAATTCCGCCCTTCGATTTGCCGCCTTCCTGCATCCTCTTTGTCCCTCCTCTTCCCTAAGCTTAGAAGATGTCGCTTTTTTCAAATAATATCGATGCTAATTAAGCTGGGACCCTGGGAAGGTCTCCTAAATCTAGCAGGCTCCTCGCTATTTGGCATGGGTAAATTTGAATTGGAGATTCTCTGTGCCTCTGTGGCGAACCGTGGTGCACTGACCCAACCACAGAGACGCAGAGGAACAGAAGCTATATTCTCTGCCAGACCTCACCCACATAATTCAGCGAAGAGCCGTCCAGCATCTTATATTACTCTAAGGACTTGTTGATGGCATCGGCCAGCTCCTTCTCAGAGGCGAGCCCCATCCATCTATTGATCTCTACGCCATCTCTCTCCAGTATCAATGTGGGCACCACAAATATGCCCTTCTCCATGGCCAGGTCTCCCTCCCGGTCAACATTGATCTTCTTGAAATCAGCCACATCCTTCATCTTCTCGGCCAATGCCTCGAAGATGGGACCCTGCTGCTTGCACGGCCCGCACCAGTCTGCATAAAAGTCCATCAGTATTGGCTTTGTCATTATTCCTCCTCTTCACACATTATATCGAATTTGACTCCGATCTTAAATATCCTGCCCGTGGGGAGAACAAGCATCCTTCGCCCGGTGCTTTTTCTGATCTCCTCCAGCACCTCTTGAATGCGCTCCTCAGTTGCTGAGACGGTAAACCACATATTGTAGCCGCTCTCATTTGGCCGGAGGTAGTTATGAGAGACTTCTTGGTACTGATTAACGAACTCAGCCAAACCATCCGCTTCTTCTGGGGAGACCTGAAGAGCGGCCAGAATTCCGCTCCGTCCCAGCCTGCGCAGGTCGAGGATGGGGCCGATCCTCCTCACTAGCCCCTCTTTTTGCAGACCGTCCAGCCTTTCAATGACCTCCTTCTCCTCAAGGCTTAAGAGTCCTCCCAGATCCTCGAAGGGTTTGGGAGTCAGAGGGAATCCCACCTGAACCAGGGAAAGCAGCCGAAGATCGATCTCATCCATCCTTATGCCTCCAGGCGGCATGAAGGATCGGACTGCAGATAATCCCCAGTCAGGGCATAGGCCCGGGCCCGGCAGCCGCCGCAGCTTCGGGAAAATTCGCACCGGCCGCATTTTCCCTTCAGCCTTCCCTCACGCAGGGCTTGAAGCTCGGGAGAGTTCTCCCATATCTCTATAAAATTCTTTTCCCTGACGCTTCCGACCCGGAGAGGAAGATAGCCGCAGGGATAGACCTCACCCTTGCGGGATACGAATACAAACCTCCTTCCGGCAAGACATCCTCCGCTTCCTCTTCCATGACCCGGCTTCTTCAAGCGGGCGTACTGGGGAGCGCAGGTGACCTGCACCTCCAATGTCCTTCGATCCATCTCTCCCTCGATCTGGCGGAGCATCTCCTCCTGCCGCACGGGAGTGATGACGTCCTCCTCCCTTCCCCTGCCCGTAGGTACCAGAAAGAAGATGTGAAGCGCTGCTGCACCCAGCTTCTCCGCCAAGTCGAAGATCCGGATGAGCTCGGATTGGTTCTTCTGGGTGACTGTGAAGTTGATCTGGAAGTCGACCCGGCCGCGGAGATTTTCTATTCCCTTAATCGACCGCTCGAAGCTCCCCTGGCCCCGGCCATGGTCGTGCATTGCTGCGTCCGCTCCATCCAGGCTAATGCTCACCCGTGATACCCCGGAGTCGGCAATCTCCTCTGCCAGCCCCGAGGTTATCAGGGTTCCGTTGCTGGCCAATGAGACCCGGATGCCAAGAGATACGGCAAGCCTGATGATTTGAAATAGGTCGGGCCGCAGCAGAGGCTCTCCCCCGCTGAGGATGAGCATCGGCTTCAGGGGAGCAATGCTCTCTACGAACCTTTTGGCCTCATCTGTGTCCAGCTCGCCCTGGTCCGGCTCATGAGAGGCAGAAGCGCGGCAATACCGACAGGATAAATTGCAGGCGGCCGTCAACTCCCAGGCTATTATCAACATGTTTCGATCAGAGCATACTGCTTTTCAAATGCCGCCAATTTAGAGCAGTCCTTTCTTTACCAGAAGCTCGGCATTGAGTATGCTCGCCCCTGCTGCTCCGCGCACGGTATTGTGGCCCATGCAGATGAACCTGATTCCTGAGCGGATCCGGCCCACGGAGACGGACATCCCGTTGCCCCGCATGCGGTCCAGCCTGGGCTGGGGCCGGTCGGGCTCATCCTTGACGATGAGCGCCTTCTTGGGCGATGTGGGCAGATCATCGAGGCCCGGATCGAAGTCCAGCATGGCCTGTCTCACCTCTTCTGGGGTGGGGTTATCTCTCATCTTCACCCAGAGGGCCTCGGTATGGCCGTCCATCACCGGAACCCGATGGCAGCTTGCGCTTATGGAGAAGTTGGCGTTGATGATCCTCTCCCCGTCAAAATGGCCCAGGATCTTCTGGGGCTCGGTCTCACACTTCTCCTCCTCCCCGCCGATATAGGGAATGACATTTCCCAGTATCGCCATGGATGGCACTCCCTCATAGCCTGCTCCGCTCACCGCCTGCATGGAGGCCATATGCACGCTCTCTATCCCGAACTTCATCAGGGGCTTGAGAGGAAGGGTGAACATGATGGTTGTGCAGTTGGGATTGGTGGTGAGGAATCCCTCCCAGCCCCTCTTCTCCCTTTGCACCTTTATTATGTCCAGATGTTCGTGGTTGCACTCCGGTATGAGAAGGGGGACATCCTCCACCATGCGATATGAGCTGGTATTGCTGGCCACAGCACAGCCAGCAGCAGCAAAGGCAGGCTCGACGGACATGGCATCGGCAGCGGGAAGAGCGGAGAAGACTATATCGGCATCCACCTCTCTCGGGTCGACATTGACCACCGTCATCTCTGCTATGTCATCGGGAAGCTCGCTCTCCAGACGCCATTTTGCCGCCTCGCGGTACTTCTTGCCCGCGCTCCTCTCCGATGCGGCAAGGCTGGTGAGCTCAAACCAGGGATGGCTCTTCAGTCCTTCTATGAAACGCTGTCCAACGGCACCGGTGGCACCTAAGACGCCTGCTTTGATCTTGGCCATTATAAATCACCTAAATTCTGATGGGGACTTAAGCTAGGGATGTATATATTTATTGTCTGGATGATGAAGCAAAAAAAGTTCTGGGTTTTCAGGGGGAACTCACTGCCCCACGCAGGACTTCCTCCGAATGCCATAGCTTTTGGCGAACTCGCAGTTTACCTCCACCACCTCCTCATTGAAGTCCTTGAGGCTCTCCGGCACGCGGCCAAGAGCATCCGCCTTCTCCTGAGTATCGACGACTTTACCGTGGGGCACAAAACTGCCATCCTTCAGATTGACGCCTATGACTGCTGCCAGGTGGCCGACAAAGCATTTCTTTCCCAGGGTTGAGGCGTGAACCACGGAGTTGAAGCCCACAAAACACTCGTCTCCCATCTTGATGGGCCCATGAATGACCGCTCCATGGGCGACGGAGACATTCTCTCCCAGCTCGATGGAGCTTCCCTTGAGGCCGTGAAAGACGGCGCTATCCTGGATGTTGCATTCATCACCAATGATTATGGGGCTGGCTTCATCCGCTCGCAGGGATACGGATGGAGCGATATAGACATCTTTGCCGACGCGCACATCGCCTATGATCGTCGCCGATTCATCCACATAGGATGAGGAATGTACCTGGGGCATGATCTCAGTGCTATTCCATGAGGTTTTGCAATTGGCCTTGAGCATATTTACCACCTTTTCGCATATTCACCATTCACCTTAAAAGAGATTGCCATTAACGACGATTGCAAAAGGAGCTATATGTCATCGTAGATATTGATTAATATAGTGTCTCCTGAAGGTGCGTCATATTCTGATCATTAGAATACATATCGAATCCGATTGTCAATAGTGCTGTCCATTTTTGCGATATGTGCAATATTATAATCTATAATCCAGACAATTGCCGCTAATTTTAAATATAGGGGGGGGCAAAATAGATTCAAAGCCATTGAATAATCCTTCGAGGGTGATGAGGGGGATAAGGAGGTAAGCAAGAGGACGAGTGCAAAGTGATATACAAATTTGCAATGATTACATTCATTCAAAGTATTGTTTGATGATTATTGATATTTAGATGTATTCAGTGAGGTGAATTAAATTATGGTTCAGAAGGACCCGCCCGGCGGGCGGTGGTTGTTTGTAATTCTAGGCACCATAATCATGTTATGCCTTGGTAGCGTTTATTCATGGTCTGTCTTCGTCAATCCTCTGACTGCTCACTTCGCGGCAATGGGTCAGACTGTATCAGCGAGCGAAGTACTATTGCCGTTTTCAATCTTCCTGTTTGTATTCTCTGTTGCCATGGTCTTTTCCGGAAAGTATATCGAAAAATACGGGCCTCGCAAGATGGCTATGCTGGGTGGAATCATATGCGGATTGGGCTGGTTGCTGGCATCCATGTCCAGCTCAACCTCTATGCTCATCCCCACTTACGGCATCGTCGGAGGCCTTGGGGTGGGAATTGCCTACGGCTGTCCGGTTGCAGTATCAGCCAGATGGTTCCCCGATAAAAGAGGTCTCGCGGTAGGCCTAACTGTGCTTGGATTCGGCTTTTCGGCTTTCTTCACCGCCAATATCGCCACATACCTAATAGAGGCATTCGATGTCATGAGCACATTCCGGTTCTTTGGAATTGCGTTCATCATAATCATCACCCTCTGCTCAATGCCATTGGTCTTCCCGCCAGCAGGATACAAACCAGCGGGCTGGAACCCTCCGGCGCCCAAACCAGGCGCAGCAGTGACATGCGAGTTCAAGCGCGAACAGATGCTCAAGTCCACCACATTTTACGGTCTCTGGCTCTGCTACTTCATAGGATGTGTGGCAGGATTGATGGCCATAGGCATATCTAAACCGGTGGGCCAGGAGGTAATCCTGATTGAATCTGGACTGGCTTCCATGCTGGTGGGATTCTTCGCCATATTCAACGGTGGTGGCAGACCTATATTTGGAACGCTGACGGACAAGATCACCCCCAGAAATGCTGCCATAGTGTCATTCGTACTGATCGGCCTGGCATCATTGATGATGTGGCAGATGGCTGTGCCTGGTGCAACCACGATCTACATTGTGGCATTTGCCATTCTGTGGATGTGTCTGGGAGGCTGGCTGGCCATAGCACCCACGGCAACGGCAAGCTTCTTTGGCACCTGTGACTATCCCAGGAACTACGGCGTCGTCTTCCTAGCATATGGTATCGGTGCCATCGTAGGACCACAGCTGGCTGCAGCGATAAAGGAGATGTCTGGAAGCTATGTGGGCGTATTCCCCTATGTCGCCCTTCTGGCCGCTTTGGGAATAGTGATAGCCTTCACAATGCTGAAGCATCCAAAACCGCCAGAGTAGCTGATTTAACCCATTTAGAATCAAGTAATCCGATGCAAGAGGATGCTGCTGCAGCCATCCATCCTCTTGCCATGATCTTTTTTCCCAATAATCGAAAGAGGAAATTCAGCTAGAAGATGATCACCAATCCAGATACCTTGTATCTAGTCCAGATATTCCGAGAGCCTTGTCTGCTCCGCCAGACACTTCTCTCCAGGTATCGGGACCGGGTACAGGCCGGTCAGGCATCCCATGCACAGGTTCTCCTTGGGTATGCCCACTGCATCCACCAGCCCCTCGTGGCTTACATAGCCCAGTGAGTCGGCTTCTATTACCGCCTCCACCCCTGCAACCGTCTTATGGGCGGCGATCAGCTCATCCCGGCTGGCCATGTCTATTCCTAGATAGCAGGGGGCGAGGATGGGGGGGCTGCCTATGCGGACGTGCACCTCCTGGGCTCCGGCCTTGCGGACCATGTTCACTATCCTCCGGCTGGTGGTGCCGCGTACAATGGAGTCGTCTACCAGGATAAGCTTATGCCCCTCGATGTTCGGCCGGATGGTGTTCATCTTCAGGCGCACCGCCGTCTCCCTCATGTTCTGATCGGGCATGATGAATGTTCGGCCAATGTAGCGATTTTTCATCAGGCACTCCCGGTAGCTTATGCCGGAATGCTGGTGGTAGCCCACGGCCAAAGTTATTCCTGAGTCGGGGATGGGAGTGACGGTGTCCGCACAGGCGGGATGCTCCCGAGCCAGGTTGGAGCCGATGTTCACCCGCACATCATAGATCAAGCGGCCATCCATAATGCTATCAGGCCGGGCAAAGTAGATGTACTCGAAGATGCAATGAGCCGGCCGGGTGGAACGGGCCAGTTGATAGGACTTCATCTCGCCGTTCCTTATCACTATCAACTCGCCTGGCTTGACATCCCTTACCAACTTCCCGTTTAGTGTATCTATGGCCACGCTCTCCGAAGCCACCATGAACCCTGAATCGATCTCTCCGATGCAGAGGGGTTTGATTCCCAGCGGATCGCGTAGCGCAAGGACAGTGTCCCCCCAGAGAAATACCAGGGAATAAGAGCCCACGATCTTTCTCATCAGGGCGCGGGCTGCTTCCGGCAGGTCATAGTGAAGGAGCTCTTTGACAAAAAGGTGAGCGATCACTTCGGTGTCTGAGGTGGAGTAGAATATGTCCCCTGCCTCCTCCAGCTGCTCTCTGAGCTGTGTGGAGTTGACCAGGTTACCATTATGGGCGGTGGCTATGGCACCGTCCTTATATTTCACTAAAAGAGGTTGGCTGTTCTCTATGCAGGATCGGCCGCTGGTCGCATATCGGACATGGCCGATGCCAACATGTCCGCGCAGAAGGGCGATCTGGGCATCGTCGAAGACCTCCGAGACCAAGCCCATGGCCCGGTGGGTGCGAATGGATTTGCCATCATGCACTGAGATGCCAGCAGCCTCTTGCCCCCTATGCTGCAGAGCATAGAGGGAGTAATAGATGGATTTGGCTGCGCCATTGGCAGTCTCATTTAATGAGATCCCTACAACGCCGCAGGCATCGTGCAAATTTCGCCTCTCTCTAGTAGTCCGCTTTTCTCATCCACTTATGGCTTCTGAGCTTTGCTGAGTTGCCAAAGCCGCATTGAACGCAAACCTTTCTCTTGAAATTAAACGAGATGCTACCACATCGCCGGCATCTTATATGCGAGCTCTTGTGGCGCTTACCCATTGAAGGAGTACCCTTGGTCATCTAAAACACCTCAAGGTGAAATATAAACTACATTGTCTCCGCGCACGATTACCGTACCGATGTTACGGGCAACCGCCCCTTCTGCTACTTCTTCCGTTTTATCCATCACCAGGTTCATGTGGATATCATAACCCTGAAGCTCTCCCCGGAAGACTCTTCCGTCCTTGAGCTTAACTATGACGGGCCCATTCAGTGATTCATTCAGAATATCAAGCGGTCTCTGACCCATTAATCCTCTCTCCAGCATTGATAACCGCAAAAGGCTACGGTTTCCAAACTTGCTCGTTGCATATTTAAACCTATCGGGATATCCACAGCATATGAAGATTAAATCCAGGCACCACCTCAAAGGAAGCGATGCCAGGAAGGTTGTAGCATGCATTGAGCCATTCCTGGATGACTCATCTGTCCTGCGCAAAGCATCCCTGGAGAGGGCGGTCAGCGACGAGGGTCTTGATCTTATCTTCGTGAACGGCCGACCTCTAATGATGATTGTGGATGATGAGCCCTTCTTCACCGTTCTGGGGGCCATCGATCTGGGGCCCAGCAAGAGACTGGTGGTGGTGGATTCAGGCGCCGTTAGGTTCGTGGTGAACGGGGCGGATATCATGAAGCCGGGAATAGTCACAGCTGACCCGGAGATCGCCCCCGGAGACCTGGTGGTGATAGTAGAGGAGAGGCATAAGAAGCCTCTGGCCATTGGACGGGCACTGGTCGCTGGGACGGAGATGAAGGGGGAGGGAAAAGCGGTAAAGTCACTCCACCACGTGGGGGACCTTATCTGGAAGGGTCTGGAGGGCTGAGGCAAAGGTCGCCCGAACAGATGCATGTAACATTGGAGCTGGGCAGATGATTAAAGTCAAGGGTATTAATAATGATTTATAAAGCTAGATCAGGACAAGCCAGCTACGGCGAAGCTATCGGCATCCTCCTTTTGGACTGCTTCACTCCCTTTATTCCAGGGGATGTGGCCAATGCCACCACCTACTGCTTTCCCGTGCGATTCCAGAAGGTTGAGGGTCTAACGACGAGAAGAGCACTTGGAAAAGATCGGACGGCCTTTGAGCTGCTCCACACAGCGGCAGAAGAACTGGTCAGCCAGGGTGTCAGAGCCATTACCGGAGATTGCGGATTTCTTGCCATTCATCAGAGGAGTCTTGCTGCGGTCCTCGATGTCCCCGTCTTCCTCTCAAGCCTCCTTCAGATTCCCTTTATATTCAGCATCCTTGGTCGCGACCAAAAGGTGGGGATCATAACCGCCGATTCGAAGAGCCTGGACGAAACCCTCCTTGAGGCTGTTGGGATCAGTTCAGGCGAGCGTCTGGTGATAAGGGGTATGGAGGACCGAGAAAACTTCTCAAAAGCCGTTATCGAGGAGACTGGATTCCTCGACTCGGAGAAAGTTAAAAGGGAGGCATTATCTGTCGCCAGTGAAATGGTCGAGGAGGAGCAGAATGTCCGTGCCATCCTGCTGGAATGTAGCTGTCTTCCTCCTTATGCAAGGGCGATTCAAAAGGCGATCGAACTCCCTGTCTTTGATTACATTACAATGATTAACTATGTCCACTCGGCGCTCGTCAAGGAGAGTTTTGAGGGTAAGATCAGATCGGAGGCATAATCGGCACAAGTAACTGCGCTACCTCTTTGGGCACCGGTCTTATTACCATTCTTATCTTCATATCATCTTAATTAGAATCATCCAAAGGATTCAATTTTTTGATCTTTGCCAGGAAATATGCTAAATTTAATTTGCATTAACTACAAGTAAATTGAAAAAATCCAAACATTTAAGGCAGATCAATTTAAACAAAGATAATTGCAGAAGCATCAGGCCCTGTCAGCATCACTGAGGGCAACGGATGCATTATGCACAATAGCAGGTACAGCTCACCCTGAAAAATATGGGAGTAGACAGCATCCATAGTTCCGGATTTACCATCCTGGAGGTGAATAGATGAAGCAGTTATCAAAACGACTGCAAGAAGCCAGATCCATGAAGAGCGATCAAGGATCTTCGGATAGCGAAGATGTGGGTCGGCTGAAGTTTCGAAAGCCCAGGCTCAATGATGGAGCCAGGATATCTGAGCTTATCAGGTCTTGCAAGCCGCTGGATATCAATTCAACCTACTGCTATCTCCTGCTCTGCCGTGACTTTGCTGACACATGCGTTGTCGCTGAAGAGGGAGGGGAGATCGTAGCATTCCTTTCAGGCTACCGACCACCGGACCGATGGGACGTCTTCTTCATCTGGCAGATTGCTGTAGATGTCGATTCCAGGAATAGAGGCATCGCAAAACGGATGCTATTTGATGTATTGAATAGGCCTTCGACGAGAGACTGCCGATATATCGAGACGACGATATCGCCGTCGAATGAGGCATCAAAGAGGCTCTTCAGGGGGCTTGCACAAGAGCTAGACGCTCATTGTGATGTTTCTGATTGCTTCTCTGAATCTGATTTCGGGGATTTTGATCACGAAGCAGAATGTCTGTTCAATATAGGGCCGTTCAAGATGAACGGATGAGGTGACACTATCATGAAGGATACTAGGATGGAAGCGGAAAAAGAAGGAAATGAGAATGATATTAGCATGGTGAATAATCATGAGTCAGAAGTTCGAAGCTACTGCCGTCGCTTCCCGGTGGTATTCACCAAAGCCAAAGGAGCCACCATCGAGGACGAAAAAGGACGTGAGTATATTGATTTCCTGGCAGGTGCTGGTGCCCTCAACTATGGCCATAACAATCCAGCTATCAAGGAGAAGCTGCTCGAATACATAGAGTCGGACAAGATAGTCCACAGCCTCGACCTCGTGACGGAGGCAAAGCAGGCCTTTATTGAGACCTTCGACTCCCTGATCCTCAAGCCAAGAGGCATGAGGTACAAGATGCAGTTCACCGGACCGACCGGAACGAACGCTGTCGAGGCTGCGATGAAGATTGCTCGAAACGTCACGGGAAGGTCGACCATCATCTCCTTTACGAATGGCTTTCACGGCGTGACCCTCGGATCGGTCGCCGCAACCGGAAACAGCTATTTCAGAGACGCATGCGGCATACAGCTGCATGGCACGACATTTATGCCCTTCGATGGCTATATGGGTGAAGAGGTCGATACAACCGAGTACCTGGATAAGGTGCTAACAGACAGAAGCAGCGGCCTTGACCAGCCGGCGGCAGTGATTGTCGAGACGATCCAAGGCGAGGGCGGAATAAATGTAGCAACTTCAGAGTGGCTGAGATCTCTGGAGAGGATCTGCCGAAAGCACGGTATCCTCCTGATCATCGACGACATCCAGGTAGGATGTGGAAGGACAGGGACTTTCTTTAGCTTCGAGGAAGCTAAGATCTCACCAGATATCATTATCCTCTCAAAGTCGCTAAGCAGTTACGGCATACCCTTCTCTATGGTCCTGATGAAACCAGGTATTGATCAATGGAAACCCGGCGAGCACAACGGAACGTTTCGGGGAAATAACCTGGCTTTCGTCACCGCGAGAGCGGCGATTGAAGAGTACTGGAGTGATGCCTCGTTCTCAAGGAAAGTGAGAATGAAAGGTGAATTCGTCAGGGAGCACTTTGATAAGCTGGTTGACCTCGACGATACGGGAACGCTCTCTGCCCGTGGCCGGGGGATGGTCCAGGCTCTCGATTGCAGGACGGGTGAGATTGCATCTATGATCTCCCATGTCGCATTTGAGAAGGGTTTGATAATAGAGACATCTGGGGCAGAGGACCAGGTCCTCAAGTTTCTGGCACCGCTCACGATAAGCGACCACGAGCTCGATAAGGGCCTGTCCATACTAGAAGAGAGCATAAGAGATGTGATGGAAAAAATGCGTCTTAAAGCGACGAGAAAGATGGATAGCGATATCGAGGTTCTGGCATGATATTAAGAAATCTCGAGGACGCCGAGAGGTCCGATCGGAGGGTAGTCGCCGAGAACTGGGAGAGCGTCCGTCTCCTGCTGAAGGGGGACTGTATGGGATTCTCTTTCCACATAACAACCATCTATCCGGGGACGGAGACCCACATCTGGTATAAAAACCATCTCGAATCTGTCTACTGCATCGAAGGAGAAGGAGAGGTGGAAGTCCTGGATGGAACAGATGACGGTGGTGTGGCAGATGCCGTGCGAATTGGTGAGCCGGGGGGTGTCGAACAAGCATGCGTGATCTATCGAATCGCACCCGGGACTATCTATGTGCTTGATAAAAACGACCGCCACATCCTTAGAGCGAAGACCACAATGAAGCTTGCATGCGTATTTAATCCACCCCTAAATGGAAGGGAGATCCATGACGAGGACGGCGCCTATCCGCTCGATGGAGAGGAGATTGCAGGATAATTCTATTGTGGGTGGGGTTATGAGAGAGCTTGCTGAGATCGAGATGAATGGCCATCTCATTGATTCGCAAATGCTTGCTAAAGTATTGGATAAGATCATGGATATGGGGGGTGAGTTCGAAATCAAGAACTTCCGCATAGGCCTAAAGAAGAATGACACCAGCTATATCCAGATAACTGTCGCCGGCGAGGATGGGTATCATCTGGACCGCATACTCCTGGAGTTGCATGCCTTGGGAGCCCGGATGGTGGAGATGGTGGATGTCAAGACCGAGATTGCGCCAAGGGATATGGTTGTGCCTCGCGGATTTTACTCGACCACCAATCATCCCACCTATGTGCGCTACCAGGGTACATGGGTAGAGGTGGAGCACAACCACATGGACTGTCTGGTGGTGCTGGAGGATGGTAGGGCCATTTGCACGCCCATCGGCCATATCAAGAAGGGCGATCGGGTGGTCATAGGTACCGCCGGGGTCAAGGTAGTTCCGCCGGAGAGGCCACGCCAAAAAACGTACTTCGAATTCATGTCCAATGATGTCAGTTCAGAGCGGCCCAGCTGCGAGCTGGTGCGGCAACTGGCTGAAGAGATCGTGCGCACTAAAAAGGCAGGCGGAAAGATCGCCGTGGTCTGCGGTCCGGCGTTAGTGCATACTGGGGCTGCGCCCTCGCTTGCCTGGCTGATTCGAGAGGGCTACATCGACGTTCTTCTGGCTGGAAATGCCGTAGCGGTCCATGATATCGAGCGGCAGCTATTTGGCACCAGTCTCGGGATGAACTGCGAGGGAAATGCCATCTCCGGAGGGCATCGAAATCACCTCTATGCCATAAGCGAGATTATGGCCAGCGGATCCATCAAAAACGCCATAGCCGAGGGCAAGCTCAAGGGCGGCATAATTTACGAGGCTATCAAGAAAGGCATTCCTTGCATCCTGGCGGGCTCCATTCGTGACGACGGCCCACTTCCAGAGGTTATAACGAATACGGTGGAGGCCAAGTATGCTATGGATAAGGCACTGCAGGGTGTGGAAATGACCATTATGCTTGGGACAATGCTGCACTCCATTGCGGTGGGCAATCTTTTACCATCCTTCGTAAAGACTATATGCATCGATATCAACCCTGCCACGGTGACTAAGCTCATGGACAGAGGTTCTGCCCAGGCAATTGGACTCGTTACGGATATTGGTATCTTTCTCCCCCAGCTAGTTAAGGAGATAGATGGACAAGAAGCCCCCCATGAAAATTTATTAAAATAGAATCGATGTTCTCTTCCTCAAGATCATATCTGATGCCTTATACTGGGAGTTGTGCAAATAATAGGAGGAGGATTGAGAACGATACCGGCGCAGCAACCAGTCTTGTCTCCTCTCATAAACCAGTTATGGACAAAGCATTATATGGTCAGAAAGGGGATGATAAACGATGAAGACGCAAAGGACCATCGAATGATCTTTGTGCAGCATTGGCAAAGAGACTCAAACCGTCTCTGGCAAATCCGCGCTCTGCATCAGGGACTGAGATAATCGGAGGGAAAAGCTATAAAGCCATTGCAGCATTTTGGCCACATGAAACAGAAGACAGGAGGAGGAATGAGATGGAAGAGATTGGAAAGTTGATAGGAAAAGGCTTTGGCATCTGGAAGAAGAACCTCAACCTTTGCGTTCCCTTTATATTCAGCGGTTTCGCCTCGATCCTGATCGTCGCCGCATTTTTTATCGCCATGTTCCTGGCTGCAATGCCATTTCTGGGTGAAGACTGGACTCATTTGGAGGATTTAGAGGATGCTGAGGTGATGGAGGGGTTATTTGCCGGGATGGACTGGCAGGATTTTCTCCCCATATTAATCCTCTTCCTGGGCATGATTGTGGTCCTCTCATTAGTGGGATCGTACTTCAATGCCGGAGCTATAGGCATGGCCAGGCAGGCTCTTGTGGAGGGCAAATCGAGAACGTCAGCCATGTGGTCCGCTGGAAGGAAGCACTTTTGGAATATGTTTCTCTTGAGCCTCATCATGGGATTGGCGACGATGGCCGGGCTCATCTTCCTCCTCCCCGGTATGGGGCAGCTTACTCTAGCCTTATCCGGAAATCTTGACAATCTCGAGGGGCTGGGAATGATCCTGGCTGGATTTATGCTGTTCATCCTCTATGCCCTAATCCTGTCAGTCATATTAGCCCTTGCACCTTATGCTCTGGTGCTGGAGGGCGCAGGGCCGGTGCAGGCCATAAGGGCAGGAATAGATTTCTTCCGCTACAACAAGTTCGACGTCCTGATTCTGTGGCTGGTGGTGATGGCTCTATCCGTGGTCTTGCAGATGATTGGCAGCTTAATCTCCTCGGGAAACGAGGTGGCATATCAGCTGCTGTCATTGGCCACCAGTCTGGTGAGTCTGCTCGTCTTAGCCCCCCTGGCCAATCTCTGGTGGACAAGGCTTTATATGGTCCGTAAGGGTATGCTCAAAGAGGAAGAGGTGAAAGATCCTTGGTGAATTTTCCCAGTTTGAGCTATTCGGCGATCATCCTGCGCTTTCGGCAGTATGCACTGATTCAGCAGGCAGCCATTGCCGCGGCTTTTGTGCTGCTGATTTATATTCCATACTCTTATTTTCTGTTGAGAATGAGCTTCACAGAATCCATTGCCATGGCGGTCTATTCTGCTGTGCTCTTTATGGCTATATACTATCTAACATCCAGGTTCATCCTGAGGAAGACCAGAAAGCTGGCCGTTCAATCTCATGGGCCTAAGAAGGGCCTGAGAAAATAGGCGGGCTTCTCAGACCAAAGTATAAGTCCTGACAGCGGCAATAGTGATCCTCGAAGGGTTGAATATGGAACTTAAGGTCGTAAAGATGGAAATCCCTGAGGGATCGAATCTGGTTTTAGGACAGAGCCATTTCATAAAGACGGCAGAGGACCTCTACGAGGCTATGGCAGGAACCGCCCCCGGGGCAAAGTTCGGCATAGCATTCTCTGAGGCCAGCGGCGACTGCCTGGTACGCTCAGAGGGAAATGACTTGGAGCTGGTCGAGGCGGCAAAGAAAAACTCTCTGTGTTTGGCTTGCGGCCATACCTTCGTGCTGCTGATGAATGGGGCTTTTCCGATAAACGTTCTCAATGCCATCAAATCCATCCAGGAGGTCTGCGGCATATTCTGCGCTACTGCCAACCCCCTGGAGGTGGTGGTGGCCGAGACCGATCTCGGACGAGGGATCATGGGCGTGATCGACGGCTTCGTGCCCAGGGGCGCTGAGAACGACCAACAGGTGGAAGAGAGACGCCTCTTGCTCAGGAGGTTTGGATATAAACTTTGATCTGGCGGTATCAAACGGCTTGGTCTATACAAATAACGGGCTGAAAAGCATCGATATCTGGATCAAAGAGGGGAGGATCGCTGCCCTGGGCGGCCCGCACCGGGCGGCAGAGAAGATCGATGCTCAGGGAATGCTGGTCCTGCCGGGATGCATCGATGCTCATGTCCACTTTCGTGATCCCGGGCCAAGCTACAAAGAGGACTGGCTCTCCGGATCAACAGCCTCAGCCGCGGGAGGGATCAGCACGGTCATCGACCAGCCGAACACCGATCCGAGGACCCTAGACCGCATCTCATTCGAGATGAAGCTGGAGCGGGCGCGAGCCAGCTCCGTGGTGGACTACTGCATCAATGGCGGTCCGGGCAAGATCGAGGAGCTGAAGAAGGCAGGAGCCCAGGCTATCGGGGAGATATTCTGCTATGAGCACAGCGATCCTGAGATTGTTCGGATTCTCGCCGAGACGAGGAGATTGGGGTTGCTGGCTACGATTCATGCTGAGGATGGCTCTATTATTAAAGAGATGGCAATGGCCCTATCCAGCCGGCAGGATCCTGAGGTTCACTCCCTCGCCCGGCCGGTGGAGGCGGAGGTTCAGGCCATTGAGAAGGTCTCAGGCTGGTCGGACCGTCTGCATATCTGCCACATAAGCAGCGGCCAGGGACTGAATCTGATTGAGAGGACCAGGCAGGAATGGACAAGAGAGGAGACTGTTGCAGCCGAGCCAAAAAGTGCAGCTCATAATAATGCCAACTCGAGACTGACCTGCGAGGTCACCCCTCATCATCTCCTTCTCAATGTCAAGGATTATAAAAAGCAGGGGTCATTGCTGAAGATGAATCCACCCCTGCGGGGTAAGGCAGACAGCGAACGGCTCTGGGAGGGGCTGAGGACTGGCAGCATCGATATTTTAGCCTCGGATCATGCACCCCATCTCCCGGAGGAGAAGGGAGAGGACATCTGGGAGGCACCAGCAGGGGTCCCTGGGGTGGAGACCATGCTGCCGCTTATGCTTTTCGCTGTGAGGAGAAATCTTCTCCGCCTGGACCGATTGGTGGATGCCCTGGCCACCAGGCCGGCGAGGATCTTTGGCCTGGCTGGAAAAGGAGCTATTAAAGTGGGAAAGGATGCCGATCTGGTGATAGTCGACCCCAAGAGGGTGGCGGAGATAAGGGCCGATCGACTGCACAGCCGGGCGGACTGGACCCCCTATGAGGGGATGAAGGCCATATTTCCCAGGATGACGATCATAAGGGGCAGTGTGGTCTGGGATGATGATCTGGCGGTCGGACCAGGCTACGGACGCTTCCAGGGAGCGCAATTGCAGTGAATGCAAAAGGTTTTATGAGAACAGAGCGCTATTTTAAGTTATGAGATCCGATTCTTCAGGCACCAGTGATCTGGAACGCATGATCGGCAAAGCCGCAGTCGAGGCGGCGAGAATGTCCAGCCAGGCGAGCCAGGCGGCGAAGAAGATCCTGGGCGATGTGACGGGCGAGATATCTGAGACGAAGAGCCTTGACCGCGCACCTCTTGACCTCATAGATGCTGATGTAGAGCTGATCGCTCTGGTGGCCCTGCCCGGCGCCAGCAAGGATATGATCGACCTGAGGGTGACCGAGGACAGCCTGTATGTCGACGCCAAGGCCAGTCCCAGGGAGGGCCGATATCTGCGCCAGGAGCTCAATTCCATAAGCCTAAAAAGGGAGATCAAGCTGCCGGCGGAGGTCAAGCCAGAGCAGGTGCGGGCAATGTTCAAGGACGGCATCCTGGAGGTGCATCTTCCGAAATTGGTAGTGGTAAATGCTCAGAAGGTCCAGGTGGATTAACGCTGCTGTCCACTGGCCGATCAATTTTTTTTGCAGAAAAAAGAGAGAGGTCTGGTTTAGTATTCTCTGTCCAGACTCTCTGTCGTCTTCACCTGATAGGTGTAGTTGATTGACATCTCCTGGCGGGGCATGACCTCCAGCTTCCACTTCAGGGTGGTGGCAGTTCTCTCATCGGGCTCGGGGGAGACTGAGATCATCACCGCCTCCTGAGGAACAGTGTCCGTTACCTCCAAATCTGCAGTCCGGTCCAGGTTGCTCTTGATCGAAAGGTGATAGGTCCAGGCCTGTCTGATCTCCTTGACGGTGCGGTTACCCTCAGGCGTGCTTATCGCTTTGATCTCTTCGGTCTTGTTATAGTCGGAGAGCTTTTTCTCCAGCTTCAGATCGGCAGAGGTGCCCACCACAATGGAGGCGTTGGTGCCGGCAGGAGTATAAGGCATCTGGATGGTGGAGACATATTCGCCATTGCGGTAGAGCATGGCCTTCCCCTCGGGCCAGGGATTTTCCAGGGTGTTATTGATACGGACCTCCTCATCTGCCGGACCCTCAGACTGCCGGCTGGCATCCCAGGTATAGATCCTCACCAGGGGTGACTCCTTCTCAAAGAGGGGGAATCCGATCTCCTTGTCCATTGCCAGGTCCTTTCGTCCTTCCAGCTCGAAAATATAAAGGGTCTCCAATTCGCCCGTGGCCGGAAGATCCGGGGCGGCTTCATATGCCACCTCTTCCATCGCATACGCCATTTTGGCATCTGCCGCACCTGCGCTTCTGGGTGCAGCAGGATAGGCATGCACCTCTGGAGAGAGACCGGCCACCAGCTTGAGGCGCACGTTCTTCAGGTCCTCTCCTCCCCGGTTGCTCACCACAGCATTGGACTTCACCAGCACCTGATCCTCGCTGAGGTGCAGGTCGTATATGGGCTTCCAGGTGGCAGAGCTGTACATGAGGTAGCTCAGATCGAATCTCTGCGATCCAGCGGACGATATGTTCAGGGTATAGATGGGATCTGACTCGTAGACCACCCTATCGGTGGTGGCATTGCTCACCGAGAGAAGGACAGAGCCGAAATCGGCCTTATCCGGAACATTGACCACGAACTTGTGAGCTCCCTCGGTCACATCCAAAAGTCCCGTCCTTTTAACTGCCATCAGGCCGTCAGGATAGATGGTGACGGAATCCACGGGCAGGGTAATGGCGGTTGTGGCCTCGACTTCGCTCGCCTCCTGCGAGGCCGAGGCAGGAACGCATAACAACAGCACTAGAATAATTGCATAGGGCTTCATAAGAACACCTCATTCTTAATGAGTGGTAAAGAGTATTAGCTTTTTCTCAAATGACTTCCATCCTAAGCTCCGCCCTTTTTAATAACCATATTCGCCTCCACAGGCACGCTAATTTCCATCTTCTCCAGAATCATCCTCTGTTTTTTTGAGACCTCGGTAAGCCTCCACTTTCCGCCGACTTTAACAGCTCGCAGCTTTGACAATTCCATCAGAATCTCCTCGATAGAACTCTTATCGAGCAGCTTCGCCTCCCTGGCCCTCCGGAGCAAAATCGCTCTCAGTATCAGCGATATGAAGAAGATAAACAGCAGGCCCTGTAGCGTTTCGACCTTCTGTACTCTCAGAGGCATAACCTCAAGTTCATTCTTCAGATCATCGAACTTCTTCTCGACTTCGTCTCTCTCCCGATAGAGAGAAAGGACCTCATCCCAGCTTCGTTTTGATGATGAAAGTAGAATTGTCTTTCCAAATCGATTTACAGCCTGCGATATGGCGTTCACTCGTCTGCTAAGATGAATCGTCTTGCCTTCCAGAGTGTACTCAAAATATCTTTCAAAATTTCCTGCAGTCCTCTTGAATTGGTCTACTGGATTTCGGAACTCTTTTCCGTCAATGACGCATTCGATATCGATTAATCGATTGTAGAACGAATTTGTTTCTAATCCTTCCCGCTTCTTGTTAAACAGGACATATCCATATGCATTGACATCCCCAATTTGAATCTCATTTTCCAGGACATAGAAGATATCGCCACCAAATCTTTTAGCATTAGCCGGGCTCTCAATTTCTCTATTTGTCTCACTGATCAAGCCCTTGCCGACATTGACGCTAAAAGGAAGAGGAATGATGAAATCGATATTCGCGTCGTTCATTTCTTTTATATTATTCTCACTGTAGAATCCACGATCCAAGATGAATAGACTCTTCGATATTCCAAGCGCTTTGACCTCAGCTACAAGGTTTTTCAGAGTCACAACATCGCTGATGCTGCCTGGAAACAGTTTGAAATAGAGAGGTAGATGCCTATGCAATGAAAGAACCAGACCGAGGTTAACTTGAGGCAGGTCAAGACCATCGCGATTATATCCCCACTCCAGCCAATCGATATTTCGGGAGGCTGATGAGAGCGATGTGATATCGAATATCAGCGTCTCATCTTCGCCGGCGATCAAAGAATTATAGAACGAATTCATGGACTTTTCTTTTGTGGCCAATCGTTCCAGAAAATTTGAAAGCCATTGGGAACTGAAGGATTCTTTAAGTGAATACATCTCTGGCAGGAACGAGTCATCAAGAACGGTGTTTAAATTCTTAAGAGAGGTTTGATGAAGCAGCTTGCTCATTGCCATAGCTAAAATTATATCGCCATCATCGTCAAACGATTCTGAAAGCTTCTTTCTGAGCTGGATCTCACTGCTTACGGAATCCAGAAGATATGCCGGGCCCAATGATTTCGTTGTCTTGACATCTCTTTCTGCTGTTTTCGGGATGATCTGGCCTGTTGCTTCATCCCAAACGCCAAGGTATCGCCGTTTCTGCCGGGATTGCTTCTTCTCCGGATCCCAATAATTTTCGGCTTCGTAAGCATATGTCCGCCCACGGATCTTCTGCTTGACCAGATAAGTCATAGCTAAGAGTAATAACCATGATAATATAAATAACCTTCGGTCAATCCGCGGGCAGAAGAATTCAGCGAGAAAAATGGTTATTGCACGAGGCGGAGTTTAGGTTCCATCTCTTAGACCAATCTTCCGGTAGGCGCAGAAAATATCAACCCTGGAATCGCTGATCATCAAGCCCCACTCTGCGCTGGGCGGCTAGGCCCCAGGCCCGTGAATCCCAGGCTGGCCAGAGACGCTGCCAAGAAAAGAGCAGATCCTGCGGCAGAGATACTAAAAAGAAATCGACTGCAGAGCCTGAGGCGAAGTCACATGGTCAATATACCTCTTGGTGAGTTCCCATCGAGACAAGAAGTACGTCATCCGCCCCTGAATCAGGATTCTTCAAGAACATGAAGAGAATACGATTATCGTAATCTATACTGCAGGCCCACATCCTCTCCAATTGCCCTTTCAATTTATGAGAATGCAGCTCAGGATGAAAAGGGTCCTCAGCCAGGAGGCGCAATGCCTTCTCAACCTTCGGCAAAATATCCGGCCTCTGTTTGACAATTCTTTTGAGGGCTCGGCGGAAGGCTTTGGCCCAGATGAGCCGCCTCACTCTCTCAAATCCTCTTCGAGATCCTTCAGGAGGTCATCCACAGTACCCGTATGAACCTCGCCTCGCCCGCAGGCTTCCAAAGATTCTTTCATATCTGCAACCAGGCGTTCTCGACGCTGCTCAATGATGCGTTTATTGATAATCTCCACAAGCATTTCCCGATCTTCGATGGGCAGAGCCTCTAAAGTCTCGATAAGCTCCTGAAAGCCGGGCTTTGCCATTACTTCGCTCATTGAAACCACCCATCACAACTGATTGTTATCATTTAGATGCAGCAAGTAGTTTACTGCGTTCCCCTTATTTATTATATTCGATTTGCTTTGGATAAAATATCCAGCCCGTTGCCTCCGCGCAGCTGCGCATCACGAGCGCTCGCCCGGCCCACCCGTCCTGCCCGATCCTGTCAAGCCAGCTCTGCCGCAGGGCGTGATGTTGCTGCTTTTCACCGTATACCCAAGCGTTCCTTAATTGCTCGGACATCGGCCTGTACCTGCCTGAGATTGTCAGCATATCCGGGCTGGATATCATCCCTCAAGCCCTTGATCTTTCCCAAGACATTAGATATAGCGCCAGTGATTGCCTTTATTTGAGGTATCATGCGGGTGCTCTTTCGCACAGGTGGGATGCTCAGTTTCAACCTGAGCGCAGAAGGCTTTAATCGCCACCTCATCGCCATCATTAAAGGCCAGGACTGCCTGGCCTTCGCTGCATCTCATATTGTGGGCCTCCGTCTCCTGGAAGGATGGGGTCATCCGCCGGATAATCCGGTCGTATCCTGTCCAGCCGGATATGCTCATGGCGATCACTGCGTAAAAAAGCCTAGGCCCCAGCATGCCTATTATGCCTGGGTGAGCAGGAGTCCGGGTAAAGAGCTTTTCATGTCCGCCACCCTCATGAGCAGGCCATCCACCAGTCCGCCTTTGAATCCGGGCAGCAGGCTCACAGTGGTTCCGATAAAGAGAGATATGACCACGATTATGGCGGGCATGAGCAGAGAGAGCCGGGCACCCAAAGATAATCCTTGAAAGGACATCCCGCCCGAGCTTATCAGTTCTCAGGAGACGATCCTGGTTCGGCCACTGGAGACTGTGACTGATTTAAAGACCATGGGCTCAAGACAGGGGATGAGCTCATCGTGGATGAGATTTGAATCCCATGGTCTCTTGATTATTTTATGGTTGAATCGCCGTTAGCTATTGTTTACACCAAATTCCTAGGACGAACCATCCAGGCTCTCCGTCGTTACCACTCGATAGCTGTAGTCGATGGCCGTCTTCTGCCGCGCCAATAGCTGTAGCCGCCATTTCAGGCTGGTGGCCGTGGTCTCGGCGGGTTTGGGGGTGACGTCGATCATCTCCGCCTCCTGGGGCAGGTTGTCTGTGGCCTCTAAAGTGGCCGCACGGTCCAGATTGCTCTCGACTTTGAGGTGATAGGTCCAGGTCTCAGTGGTCTCTTTTACGGTATGATTCCGTCCGTTGGACGTGATGGCCCGGATCTTCTCCGTGACGTTGTAGTCCTTCAGCTTTCTCGTAACCTTGAGATCCGCAGACGGGCCGATGACAAGGGTGGCATTGGTCCCGGATGCAGTGTAGGGCATGTCTATGGTGGAGACATAGTCGTCATTTCTGTAGAGCAGCGCCGTCCCGGAAGGCCAGGGGTTCTTCATGGTGTTATTGGCCCGGATCTCCTCCACTGCAGGCCCCTCCTCCTGAAGGTAGGCATTCCAGGTGTAGACCCTGACCAGAGGTACGTTCTCTTGGAAGAGCGGGAATCCGATCTCCTTGTCCATGGCCAGATCCTTTCTGCCCTCCAGCTCGAAGATGTAGAGCGTCTCCAGTTCGCCTGAGGATGAGCCCTCTGGGGCAGCTGCCAGATCAAAAGCCTCGTTTAACGCTGCTTCGGCCGCATATGCCTGCTGGATTTGTGCGGACCTGTATATCGGCTCGACGGCAAGAGGCAGTCCGGCCACCAGCTTGAGTCGCACGTTCTTCAGGTCCTCTCCGCCACGATTGCGGACGACGGCGTTTGCATTCAGAAGAACGGAATCATTGGCGAGATGCAGATCGTATCTGGGCTCCCAGAAGCCTGCACTGTGCATCAGATAGCTGAGCGCAAAGTCCTGCGGTCCCGAGGAAGAGATGTTCAGAGCGTAAACGGGATTGGAGTCATAAACCACTCTCTGTACGCTGGCATTGCTCACGCTCAAGAGGACGGAGCTCTTGTCGGCTGCATCAGGAATGTTGATTACGAACTTATGCTCGCCGACAGTTGTGTCCAGGGTTCCCATGCGCTTCACTGCCATCAGGCCGTCCGGATAAACGGTGACAGAGTCGACAGGCAGAGTCACGGCTGTGGTGGCCTCAACCCCGCTCGATTCCATCGAGGCAAGGGCTGGGGCGCACAACAGCAGCACCAGAAAAACTGCGAAGAATTTCATTACAAATCCCATTCTAAAGTAAATAGCCAAAGATATTATACTTTCCTGAATGCTTATATGGAATCGGAGTTCATGCGAATTTGCCGTCTTCCTCTCATTCGGATGATCTCATCCAAGACCACTGCACAAGCTGACAGGCGCTCTGAAGCTGGTGCTGCCTCCATAGCTTGCATCCAGCACCGCAATGCTCCTGCGGGTCTAGTGCTGGATCATCAGGTTGAAGGAGGTGCAGGCCTCTCCTTGCGCCGGGGGACAGAGCCCGGATCCAGGCGGCAGAGCCTCTGATCGGTGAAGTTTGAGACAAAAAAATCGCAACGTAATCCTTATATCGATTCATCCTTTCAGAGGACTCAGATTTAATTATGGTGTTTCCATGTTTCTTGATTTTATGAGCGAGGTCGAGGGCCTGCTGAAAAGCGCCCTCGATCGCTGTGGCTTTGCGCCAGAGGCGGGTATAAACAGCCTGGGGCTTGACCTTACCCCTCATGCCGATCTGGCCTCTTCAGTGGCCTTCCGCCTGGCACCGGTCCTCAAGAAGAGCCCGGCCGCCATAGCTGGAGAGATCCACCAGGCGATCCCCCATGAATTCCGCTATGTAGAAAAGGTGGAGCTTGCCGGCCCCTACCTCAACTTCTTCATGAACCGAGCGTTCCTGAATGCTGTCTTGAACCAGGCCCTGGCAGACAATGCCTGGACTGGGAGGATGAACGAGAAGGTCATAGTGGAGCACACCTCCGCCAATCCGGACGGGCCGCTCCATGTGGGCCATATCAGAAACTCAGTGATCGGCGATACCCTGGTCAGAATACTGCGCCGGGCGGGCTGCACTGTGGACGCCCAGTACTACGTCAACGACATGGGCCGCCAGGAGGCGATGGTGGTGGTGGGATTGGATCACTTCCAGCTGGACGGCAGCAAGCCGGACCATGCCATCGCTCGGGTCTACATTGCCGCAAACAAGGAGATGGAGAGCAATCCCGCCATCCGGGAGGAGGCAGACCGGGTGATCCAGCTCTATGAGGCAGGCGATCCGGAGGTCACCGCCAAGGTCCAGTCTGCCGTTCGTTATGCTATCGGCGGAATAGAACAGACCTTGCAGAGGATGAACATCCGCCACGACAGCTACCACTGGGAGTCGGAGTTCGTGCGGGATGGCAGCGTGGCCGAGATCGTAGAAAGCCTGGAGAAGACCGGCCTTGTCGCCTGGGATGAGGGATCTCTTCAGCTGGACCTGAATGATTATGGCTTTGAGAAGAAGATGGTCCTGAAAAGAGCCAATGGGACATCGCTATACATCACTCGCGACCTGGCCTACCACCGCTGGAAGTCGGCCAACTCCGATCGCTCTGTGGATATCCTTGGAGCGGACCATAAATTGGTCTCCGGACAGCTGCGAGTGGCTTTGGGCCTTTTAGGCGTCCGCGAGCCGGAGGTGGTGATATTCGAGTTCGTCTCTCTGCCTACAGGCTCCATGAGCACCCGCAAGGGCAAGTTCATCTCCGCGGACGAGCTATTGGATGAGGTGGAAAAACAGGCTATGGAAGAGGTTAGGGCCCGCCGGCCTGATGAGAGCCCGGAGTTTTTAAAGGAGGTGGCCCGCCAGGTAGCCAGCGGTGCAGTGCGCTACGATGTGGTAAAGGTATCCGCGGACAAGGCCACCACCTTCGACTGGAAGCAGGCCTTAGACTTCGAGAAGCTGTCAGCCCCCTTCATCCAGTACTCCCATGCCCGGGCCTGCAGCATCCTTCGCAAAGGCGAACAGAGTGAAAAGTTCCAGGCTGATCTGCTGGTAAGCGATTATGAGGTCGCCCTGATCAAGAAGATCGCCCAGTTCGATCTGGTCATCGACAGGGCAGCATGCGAGCTAAAGCCCCATCATCTGGCCACATATGCCCGCGAGCTGGCGGAGAGCTTCAACCTCTTCTACCGCTACAGCCCAGTGCTGGATGCATCTTTTGAGCTTCGGGAGGCCAGGCTGGCTCTGGCTAAAGCGGCCAGAAACGCTCTGCGAACCACCCTGGAGACCCTGGGCATATCCGCCCTGGAGACGATGTAAGCCATGGGACGCTTGCGCCTGCATCCAATCTCCATCCCCCTTAGAGAATTGATCGGTCTGATGATTGTGATCCTGCTCCTGGCTGCATCGGCTCAAGCCTTGCCCCAGTCCAATTATAGCTGGACAGAAGCCCCCTGGGTCAGCGATGAGGCAGGGGAGGATGATAAAATGGCCACAGAGCTATCTGCTCCTCTGGCCTTCAATCCGGGCGATGCCGAGACTCCTTCGCTTAATATCGGATCGCATCTTTTGAACTTCTCAGAGCTTGTCTCCCTACCATTCTCATGCCAGCTCTGGATTCGAAATGACTTGCAGTGGAGCCACTACCTCAAAGCCATCCAGGGAGAGGATGTGGATATAATCATTTATATGCCCGAGTATGGCGAAGTGGACGTCTATTTGATCTCTTATGCCAGCGGCACACGAGATCGCTGGAGCTTCAATCTCCTTGAAGGATATCATCTCCTCAGGCTGAGGGCAGAGGAAGAGGGGCGATACTTCATGATAGCAGCTCGGAAGAGCGAGCCTGGTAATGCCCTGATCTTGGACCTGGTCGCAAAGTCCGATAACGCTTCGGTCTCGCCATTGGATGTAGGGACCATTTCCACTGGAAGGGCAATGGTGACGATAAAGAGCGAGAGGATAAAAGGATATGACGTCTATCTGGACGGGGCCTTCTACAGCAGCGATGTGGGAGATGGGTCTATTGATGGCGTTGCCAGCTTCACTCTAAGTGCAGACAAGACTCACACCATCAGCATCTCCCAAAGGGATGTCCAGGGAAATATAATCAACAAGAGCGAACATACAAAGAGATTCAAGAGGGATATGGCCTATACCCTGTTGATAGAATGAGAGCCGAAACCGTAAAACCATCGTGCTGGCTCTTCGCTGTTTCATATGGGTAACCTCAGGATAACGATTTTCATTCTTGATTGGATTAGGCTTCAGATTTCCATCTCATCCATACAAAACAGTGAGGAACCAGAAATTGAGCCTTCTCCGAAGGCTCCGGCGCTTCAGTGCAAAACATTAATAAATGATCATCAAGATAACATTTTAAGGAATGCTCCTGGGCAATTCAGAGCAATAATCTAACTGAAACTGAAACCGCACTTCAATCATCTCTCGATCAGGAACCTGTTAGTATGTCGTCGTGGTCGGAGCGATGTTGTCAGATTAAGATAAGCGAACAGCATGACATGGACATTCGACTGAGCAATCTTTGGTGATAAATATGAAAGGACTAAATAGATATTTTCTGGTTATAGGCCTGGTGGCTTGGCTCTCAATGTTTATGGCCGAGGCCGCTCCTGACCTATTTGTCAGCGAGTTCTCACTGAATCCCGAAACGCCAGTTCAGGGATCGCCGGTAACGGTGAGGCTGGGAGTTTACAATAAGGGCACCGCCTCATCCGGTCCGTTCAGTGTCCAGTGGTGGCCTGGGGAGAACTACCGGAATCTGGGATGCAGCTGGGAAGTGGATGGATTGGTGGCACGAGGCGGAAAGATATTGACTTGCACCTACGACGGCTACCCCAGCTGGTATGCTAACATCAATACCAAGGTTTTGGTCGACTCCGGCGGAGTTGTGGCGGAAAGCGATGAGGCAAACAACATCTTCCTCAAGCCCATCAGCGTGAGCAAGCCTGGCGCAGGATCGCCGGGACCGGTTGGACCTGGGTCGGCGTCTGGCTCTCCTGACCTATTTGTCAGCGAGTTCTCACTGAATCCCGAAACGCCAGTTCAGGGATCTCCGGTAACTGTGAGGCTTGGAGTTTACAACCAGGGCACCGGCTCATCCGGTCCGTTCAGTGTCCAGTGGTGGCCCGGGGAGAACTACCGGAATCTGGGATGCAGCTGGGAAGTGGATGGATTGGTGGCACGAGGCGGAAAGATATTGACTTGCACCTACGACGGCTACCCCAGCTGGTATGCTAACATCAATACCAAGGTTTTGGTCGACTCCGGCGGAGTTGTGGCGGAAAGCGATGAGGCAAACAACATCTTCCTCAAGCCCATCAGCGTGAGCAAGCCTGGCGCAGGATCGCCGGGACCGGTTGGACCTGGGTCGGCGTCTGGCTCTCCTGACCTATTTGTCAGCGAGTTCTCACTGAATCCCGAAACGCCAGTTCAGGGATCTCCGGTAACTGTGAGGCTTGGAGTTTACAACCAGGGCACCGGCTCATCCGGTCCGTTCAGTGTCCAGTGGTGGCCCGGGGAGAACTACCGGAATCTGGGATGCAGCTGGGAAGTGGATGGATTGGTGGCACGAGGCGGAAAGATATTGACTTGCACCTATGACGGCTACCCCAGCTGGTACGCTAACATCAATACCAAGGTTTTGGTCGATTCCGGCGGAGTTGTGGCGGAAAGCGATGAGGCAAACAACATCTTCCTCAAGCCCATCAGCGTGAACCATCCCTGAGAATGTGGCCGAATCGAGATTGGATCCTGGCCCTATCATCTCTTTTTTTAGCTCTTCGCTGTTTCATATGGGTAACCTCAGGATAGCGATTTTCATTCTCCGGGTATGACTCCCCCTTGGAATTCCGACCTGATGGAAGATTGGTATTGAGATTATTCATAAATGGCGATATCTCGGCATTTTGGCGATTACTTGGATTAGGCTTCAGATTTCCATCTCACCCATATGAAACAGCGAGGCCCCTCCTTTCTCAAATCCCCTGCTATTTTCGTCTCCCGCCCTGATCTCGATTATATTTATTTTTGCACCTCTCTGCCATTGGACATGCCGATGCTTGCCCTCAGGAAGGCGAAGTCTGCACTGGTGCCCCTCCTCCTGCCGTCCGGGATCCGGCCATAAGCGAAGTGAGAGTGGCTCTGGTCGCTCTGGGGATATACTCGATCCATATTCTCTCCAAGGGCATCATACAGATAGACTGTACCGTTGCCAGTTGTCGTCCAGGCGTCTTTGCCCTTCGCCACCTTGAATCCCAGGGGATCTATGATTCCCTGCAGAGGAATGATCCCCTTCCAGGCCCCGTCTTCGATCTGCACCGTCCAGCCGGCAAGGTCCACAGGGTCATCCCCCCCATTGTAGAGCTCCACCCACACCGTTTCGTTATGGGGCGCGCTCAGTTCAATCTCGTTTATGACCACGTCGCAGATCCCAGAGGCTGAGAATGCCAGCAGGCATAAAAAGGTCAGAAGCGCTCTGATGCCGCCTCTTGATGCCGGACGTGTCGTCATCCTCCATTTTGATTTATCCTTAGATTCCAAGATCCCTCAATCCCAAAACTGCAGCATATGACCGCTCAGCGCACATTGGTCGCGCCACGGGTGGCAGAAGCCAGACCCCAGTCGCCATCGGTGTTCGTATCGTATCCGTCCGGATTCCTGCCATAGGTAAAGTCGTTTCCTAAGCTATCCAGGCGAAGGGCGGTCCTGTCTACCTCCTCACCAGATGCACTGTAGAGGGTGCAGTATCCTCCGTCAGTATGGTTCCAGGATTCCTGGCCATCCAGGACATAGAATCCTCCTGCGGGAAGAATCGTACCCAGGGGTACAGGGGAGAATTCTCCCTTCCAGCTGCCATCGGTGATGATGGCCGTCCAGCTGCTTATGTCGACGCTTTCGTTTCCGGAGTTAAAAAGCTCGATCCATTCCGCTCCCCCCTCCGGAGGGTTCAGCTCTATCTCATTTACGACCACCGATGCCATCGCGCTGCAGGCGAGGATCATCAATGCAGCGGCTAGACAGGTTGCCTTCAAGATTGATTTCAACTCTTATCTCCTCCATGCTCTTTTTTCGACTTAGGATAGGTTTCAGTATATTATCGTATCGCAGTCACGGCATTATCGATATAATCAGGGGAAAAATTCGCTATAAATCGGGAAAATGCTATATAGTTAGAGAGTTATAAACTGGCGCATATAAACCCACAGTAATCGAAAGGAAGATAATGGAAATAGCAATGAGGTGGATTAAATGAAGTTTGCGATTCTACAATGCAGGCCCGCAGCTAGAGGATTGCTTATCTCTATATGCATTTTGCTTGGCCTTCTGACAATGAATCCTGCCGTTGCTCAGGGGGAGAATTATACCCGCTTGGCAGTACCCCTTGGCGACGAGACGAATACCTATGCAGAATTCGCTACTATTCTGCCTTCGGTAGTGAATGCTGAACCGAACGACCAGCAAATCCTGAATTATACTGGCGGAAAAGACATATGGACATCCATTCTACTAAATGGGAGCAAGGTCGATATCTTTCTGCTCTATCCCTGCCAACCTCCTATAGGCTTGCTTGATGCTGAGGGAATGAAATCCTTGCTCGCTTCTGCAGATGAGACAATACTGCAGGCGAACTTCAGCGAAGCTGAACTTTACATCGAAGGCAGGCCTGCCATCTGGGGAATGCTAGGCGCTTCGTTATTTGCTGCATACCAGCCCACCAACCAGACGGCGGCATTGATAGTGATGGAAGGCAGTCTGGATGAGGAGACGATGTATCATTTGCTGTATAATATGAGCATAACTGTGACTGAAGGCATGACGCCCATCCCTCCCGGCTATTGCTCCGATACCACAGCAGTTGATGGGGCAGATGCTGTCGCGGCTGATGCTACAGTCACCGGTGAGGCAACAATTGATGGGGCTGCAGCAGTTGACGCATCCGCAAGCACCGAGGCGACCGCAGCTGTGACACAGACAGCATCAGATCTAAATCAATCTCAATCTCGCAAAGAAAAGGCAGATGCTGATAGGGCCGCAGCCATGGCAAGGCTGGAAGAGGCCAAAGCGGCCATGAGAAAGTAGGGACGGATTTCAGGGCGGCAAAAGACGGGTTCATAAGAAATCGTGGTTTGCGCCCCGATCGGGCTGAATTGCTGCGGTCCGCGGCACCATGCAGGCCATAACCATATTCGGCTCAAACCTTTTTTTATTGACAATAAATATTCTTTTAGTCTAAATCCGCCTGGAAAGCAGATCCGCCCAAAACCTTTTAACCAGGCTATTAGAAATATAGAGCCATCATGAGCTAAACACATACAGGAGGTGTATTAGATGCCATATGCAAATATAAGCGAGCTGCCCAAGAGCGTCCGAAATCTGCCCAGCCGGGCTAAAACCATATACATGAAAGCCTTCAATAGCTGCTGGGAGGATCTGGAGATAGAAGATGAGACAGCCCGCGAGAAGGCATCTCACGAATCAGCCTGGTCGGCCGTAAAAGAACAGTATGAGAAGGACGACGAGACCGGTGAGTGGGTTAAAAGCGATGGGTACGCAGGAAGACGCTCGCGCCATCGCAAGAGCAGGTCCAGCGGGACCTCATTGCAGGCAAAGGCACATGCATGATATCAAAAGAGAGATGCTGATAGAGGAACTGAGACTGATTTGGTCAATCGAGCTCCTCTTCAGCCATTTCATGGGTCATATTCAATAGGAAAGCTTTTTGCCCTAAAAACCCCAATCTCTTCTTAGCGAATATTTCAGATCAAGGAGTTGTTTAGCATGTCCAAAGATATTCTGGAAAAGGGTGCCATTATTCAAAGGGACAAAGAGACCTTTGCCATAGCACCGCATATAGCAGGCGGCATAATCGATCCAGCCGGCCTTCGAAGGATCGCCGATGTGGCGGAGAAGTATCATGCCAAGGCCTTAAAGATAACATCTGCCCAGAGGATCGCCATAGTAGGAATCGATCCTGAGGATATCGATAATGCCTGGGCGGACCTGGGGATGAAGACCGGGGCTGCCATAGGTCTATGCGTTCGCAGCATCAAGATCTGTCCGGGAACTACGTTCTGCAAGCGCGGCCAGCAGGATGCTGTGGGCGTGGGCCTGAAGCTGGACGAGAAGTATCACGGAATGCAGCTTCCCTGGAAGTTCAAGATGGGGGTATCAGGATGCGCCAACTCCTGTGCTGAGCCCGCGGTAAAGGACATCGGCCTGATCGGCACCGCCAAGGGATGGAGGCTTCTGGTAGGCGGAAGCAGCGGGGTAAAGCCAAGGCTGGGCACGTTGCTGGCAGAGAACCTATCCGACGATGAGGTATTCTCTTGCATAGATAAGATCGTCAACTTTTACCGGGATCACGCCAAGAAGCAGCGCCTGGGCGATTTCATAGAAGAGATCGGCTTTGAGACCTTCAAAAAAGAGATCCTGAAATAGAATATCCCAACAGTCAAGGATAATACTGAACCTGAGGCGGGCACCATTGTGTCGCCTCACGATTTCTTCATCATTCTGCTTGCAGCATCTCCCGCCAGAGCAGCGTGGTTGATCACCCTTAAATAACCCTACATTGTCAGTTGATGCTGGTGAAGAGATGGGACTGATAGATGATGCACGAGCAGGCAGACTGACAGAAGAGATGAAGATAGTGGCCGAGGCAGAGGGAAAGACCCCTGAGTTCATACTTCGAGGTATAGCCAGCGGCAGGATAGTCATCCCTCGCAGCCCTTACAGATACACTAGATCGGTGGGCATTGGCAAGGGGCTCCGCACCAAGGTGAACGCCTCCATCGGCACCAGCAGCGATATCGTTGATGTGGAGATGGAGGTGGCAAAAGCGCGCACCGCTGAAGCGAACGGTGCAGACACTCTGATGGAGCTCTCGACAGGGGGGGACTTCCTGGAGATCAGAAGACGGGTGATTGAGGCCACAACATTGAGCGTGGGGAGCGTTCCCCTCTACCAGGCATTCATCGAGGCCATAAGAAAGTATGGAGCAGGTGTGGACATGCCCGAGGACGACCTCTTCAGGGCGACGGAGGAGCAGGCGAAGCTGGGAACCAACTTCATGGCCATCCACACCGGCATCAATAGCATCTGCATAGAGCGGCTCCGCCGCCAAGGCGGTCGATTTGGTGGCGTATGCAGCCGGGGAGGGGCCTTCATGATCGGCTGGATGCTGCATAATCAGAAGGAGAATCCCCTCTACCGGGAGTTCGATTATCTCTTGGAGATCCTTAAAGAGCATGAGGTCACCCTAAGCCTGGGCAATGGCCTTCGAGCGGGAGCGGTGCACGACTCCACCGATCGGGGTCAGATCCAGGAACTGATAATCAACTCCGAGCTGGCGGACAGAGCCCATGCGGCAGGGGTTCAGACCATAGTGGAGGGGCCGGGCCACATCCCCATCGATGAGATTGAAGCAAACGTCCTGGTTATGAAGAGGATGACTGATGAGAAGCCCTTCTATATGCTTGGCCCCCTGGTCACAGATATAGCTCCCGGATACGACCATATCGTGGCGGCAATCGGTGCCAGCCTCTCTAGTGCCTACGGAGCGGACTTCATCTGCTATGTCACCCCGGCTGAGCATCTGGCTCTTCCTGATGTGGAGGATGTGAGGATGGGCACGATCACTGCCAGGATAGCAGCCCATATAGGCGATATGATCAAGAACAACGATCGCCAGAAGGATCTGGATATGGGAAAGGCGCGGAGGGATATGCTCTGGGAGAAGCAGTTCCAACTGGCCATAGATCCTGAGACTGCAAAGCTGGTCCGGGCTGATAGAACCCCCTCGGATGCAGAGGTCTGTACCATGTGCGGGGATTTCTGTGCCTTAAAAATAATAAAAGAGAATATTGACCTTGCCCGCTAGCCGAAGAATGTGTCGTAACCGAACTGCAGGACAGAGGTGCTGGAGAAAGCGGCCTTCAATTTGGCCCTGGAGATCAGATTATTTGCCTCGAAGGTGATACTGCCAGCATCCCTCTCTTTTTCAAAGGCTCCGATCGGATCCTTTGACAGTCTGACATTGTCTATTGCCTCCTCTGAGGCAGTTATGGTGATTGATGGATCGTCCCAGCCTCCTTCAATTAATCTGTCTATTCTCGCTGATTTCACATCCAAGCCTACCTGGAAGGTGCTGGCATTTTTTCGGAGTACTTCCAGGTTGATCTTCTCATCGCCCAAAATGGTTTTCAGAACCTCTGGCGCTCGATCGATATTCCGGTTGTACGTATCGATTTGCTTTTGCGTCTCCGCCATGTCAATGGTAAAGGCACTGGCAAAGGAGACCAGGAGCACTAGAGAAATTGCAATGCATAAGATTAGTCTTCTCATAGCCATCCATTGGCTTTATTAAAATAAATATTTTTTGGATATGGCCGGATCTTTTCTCTTTGCTGTTTGATCACAGAATCCTTTAAGTACAATCTTTTCAAATAGTAGACCATGGATGTCCTTGTGCTCTGCATAGATCGGGACAATGACCTGGGCCGCAAGGGCGGGGTGATAACCCCCGTCGTGGGCAGAGAGGCCAATATAGAGGCCGCCCTGAAGTTGGGCATGTCTGACCCAGAGGACTCGGACGTCAACACCATATTCGGTGGCATCAAAACCTTTGATGAGATTGCTGCATCAGGCAGGAATGTGGAGATCGCCTCTATTGCAGGAGACCTGAAGGTCGGCCTGATCTCAGACAGCAAAATTGCCTCTCAGCTGGAGGATCTGTTGGCGCGCTTGCATCCTCAAGGGGTGGTTGTGGTCTCTGACGGGGCGGAGGACGAGGCCATCTTGCCCATCATCACCTCCCGGATCAAGGTAGAAGGAGTGCGTCGGGTTTTGGTCAAGCAGAGCCCCAACCTGGAGAGCACCTACTACCTTTTAAAGCAGCTCTTCACCGACCCCAAGCTCAGCCATACGTTATTCATTCCTCCTGCATTGGCTCTGCTCATGTTTGCATTCTTCAGCCTGATCGGCTACCCCAGCTGGGCGATAGTGGCCATCACAGGCTCGGTGGGTCTGTATCTCTTATTCCGGGGGCTGGGCCTGGACGACTCCATGGAGGAGGCAAAGCAGACGCTCAAGAAATCCCTTTATGCCCGGAAGATAGCCTTTATAACCTATATCCTGGCGGCAATGCTGGTGGTCATAGCCACCGTAAATGGAGTGGCATACTTCTGGCAGTACTTCCATGAGCCCACCTTTCCTGGATACTTCACCTTGATCATGATCTATCTATACGAGAGCATCTGGTGGTACATGGCTGCTGCCTTATGCGTGAATCTGGGCAAGGTCATGGACATGTATATGGAGGGCATAAGAGACGCTCGCACCATATCTTACCTCTTCTTCATCCTGGCCACCGGCCTGGTCATCTGGTCGACCAGCAGCTTTATCCTGGCCAGCAATGCCGATCTGGAGTTTGGCATTGGCATGGTAGAATCGGTACAGAAGCTGGCCATCTCAGCTATTGGGGCTATTCTGATTACCGTTATCGGGATCAATGTATCCAAACGCATTGCGACCGATAATGCCTTCCTTCCATCGAAGTGATATTTCAATGCTCCAGATCCTGGCCTCCGGGGAGAAGTGCCTTGGCGACTTCACATTTGACTTTTATTGGCAGCATCAAGGCTCAAGGCTGGATATGGATCAGAAGATAGGGGAGGCTAGCCTCAGGCAGATCGTGCAATCGCTCCGTGAAGGGGAGAGGGTGAATATCTCCGGGGATGTTGGCAGCCGCCTGGGCTCCAGCCTGGGCGTCGATCTCATCCGGCTGGGGGGAAAGGGCGGGCCGATAGAGGGGACGGGCAGCATAGTGGTGGAGGGAGACGTGGGCCGGCGCATGGGGATAAGCATGCTCAGAGGCGCGATCTATGTCTCCGGCAGGGTCAGTGAGCCCATGGGGAATGTAATCGAGGTTGATAGCGATCTGACTGGATATCGAATGTTCGTCTCCATCACCGAGGCTCTGGAAAAGGGGTGGGATGTGATGGAGCCGAATCATCTGGACCAGCAGGGTCTGTTCATCGAGGACGGGATTTTCAGGGATACCCTGGGGGCAAGAAATCCCGCCGACAAGACCATCAAACTGGAGGGAGACGCAGGCATGAGCACGGGCATACTCATGCGCTCCGGCCAGATCATCGTCGAAGGATGCGCTCAGGAGAACACAGCAGTTCTATTGCGAGGAGGAAGGATCTTGGTTAGAGGCAGTACGAAGGACTTCACAGGTGCAGAGATGAGAGGAGGCGAGGTCTTCATAGAAGGAGATGCCGGCAGCTTCACCTGTGCCCGGATGAAGGGTGGAGTGGTCTATGCCCGGCAGGCTCTGCCCCTGCCACCAGCAAAGAGGCATCCACTGAGCCCTTCCGAGAGGACCGTGGTAGCCAGGGCCCTGGAGCTGAGCCCAATGCAGGCCCTGATGTACAGTCGGTTTGGCCTTCAGTAGATCTCTTCCAGATCCTCTATATGGGCGAATGCGTCGTCTAGCTGCTTTCTTGCCCTTGACCTCTTCTCCTTCTCGTCCTGCATCCCTCTTGCCGCCTGAGCATAGATGGATTCAAGCTCCGGTGCAGCAGCCAATGTGAATACAGAGAGCACTCTTGGATGGCCCTTCTTGACCACAATTCCCTTGAATACATGACCCGCGCTGGCGGTGATCTTCTCCACCTCTTTGGTGATCTGATCCACATCCAGATGCTCCTTGGAGCCCTGGATGATGACCATTGCCCTGGCGGCGTCATCCGCCACGTTCGCCGGATAGAGGAGGTTGTTAGGCTTTAGACTGTTCTCGATGGCGTCCTTGACCGAGTTGTTCTTCCCATCTGCCTGATAGTATCCCATGGTGCCTATGCGCAGGCCGCCGTTCATGACCGTCTTGAAGTCACCCAGATCGGTAACGGAGAGCATCTCACTGTCCAGAGATTCGATCAGGAAGAGCAATCTTTTGGCGATGGTGCTGTTGATCTTGTCATAGGCGCTGGCAATGTCGCCGCTAAACCTTTTCATATACTGATTGTCTGCCAGGATGATGCCATCAGCGTCCAGCTCCATCAGCTCCCTCATGCTGAAAGCAGCATTCTGGAGGTAAATCGAGCCCTCCTCCCGGAAGGGAAGAATAGCCACAGTGACCACGGTGATGTTCGGGTACTGCCTCTTCAGCTCATTTATAAGGAGCGGCGAGAATGAGGAGCCAGTGCCTCCTGAGGTTGAGGTCAGGACAAAGGCGAGGTCGAAGTCGCCCCTCTTCTCGATCTCTCCCATGATGCTGTCCCGGTTGTCCATAAAGGCCTGCTTGCCCACGTTCCTGTTGGCTCCCATGCCGTGCAGGTTCGGAACATGCAATCTGTCTTTGGCGGTGGTGTATCTCAGCTCCTTGAGATCGTTTATCGCCGTGTTGATCGCCACCGTCTCTACCCGGCTGGGGAATTTGGGCTTGAGACAGTACTTGGCGATCTTCGAGGCACCCCCACCACCCATCGCTTCCTTGTTCACTGCGTCCAGTATTCTATTTCCGCATTGGCCTACACCAAGGATAAGTACGTTAAGCATGATATCAGCCTCACTTTACTGTGGAATTTTATTAATATTTATATTCTTTGTGCCGCCTATACAGCCAGGCAGCGATAATTATGATTGGGATAAGGAGTAGTAAATATTCATATTTATACTCTCGTTTTAGGACCACTACCTCTGCAGATCCTTCTCTGATCGCAGAGCCGTCTCCTCCATCGAATGTGGTCTTGAGGTGAATGGTATAGTTACCAGAGTCCTTGCCCGAAAGCATTACTGAGTAATTGACCTCGCCGCCTGGCGGTATCTCAAAGAAGCTCCTCTCGAAGCCCGATGCCTCCAGCCCCACTGGCGGTTTTATGTCCCCTTTGGCCTCGATTCTGGTGGCAGGCGCCTTTCCAACATTTTCTATGCTTATGTTCGCCATTCCAGTGCCGCCAAGAGGGAGCGGCCCAGGTACTTCCATCCTTATCGCCAGGTCTGCCACGCTCTTTGGATTGATGACGATATCAAAAGGCTCAGAACTGTTCAATAGGACGTTATCCTTGGAGTCGGTGTAGCTGACCTGTATGGCCGAGACGCGTATGGTGCCCTCTTTTATGGCATTCATCATATATACAGCCGAGTCGGACTGGCCAGGGTCCAGGGTATCCTTGATCTTGGGCGGATAGCCGGCCACATAGGAGAACTCCGGCAGGGGTGGTGCATCATCCAATTTTATGTTCTGTGCTTTGCCTGTGCCCTTGTTCATGATGGTGACTGTGACCTTGACCTCATCCCCCACACTCATCTCGCTCTTGTCAAAGCTCTTCTGGACTGTGAGGGCTGGCTTGTCACCGGAGGATACAGGCCGGTCCGAGGCCCGTCTGCTGGGCGTTCCCAGGCTCTCCTGGTACTCGATTCGCACCCTGGCAGACTCATCATCCAGGATATCTACTACCGTAAGGGTTATACCCCCTTTCTCCGCTCCTCCGGCGAAGTTATTGGCCCGGTTCTCCAAGAATGCTCTCTGCTCGTCCAGTCCGCCTCCGGTTCTGGAAACCTGCAGGACAGCTATGCCATCTTTGACCGACTGGATCTCAATGAGTTCTGCTCGATAGTTGCTGATGTCTATTCTGTCTCCGATCCCCAGGGTGAAATCGTTATAAGTGACCTCATCATCATCATCGTCATCCGCCCCCTGGACCGCTCCAATGAAGGCCGTTGACAGCAAAAGAATAAGGACGGCCAGGCAGACCAGGCGCAGAATATCGAGGTGCTGCTTCTTGCCCATATCTCTATCCTGCAGGTCAATGGTTCTTTTAAGCGATTTCACTCTTCGCTCTCCACTCTTCATCGTTCTCTATCTCCAGGCTCAAATCAATCCATCTAGCATTTTTGGTGAGAGCACCAAGCGATATAACATCTACCCCACTTCTTCCGTAATCCTTGATGTTATCCAGGGTGATGCCCCCTGACGCCTCCAGAATCACTCTCTCTCGTAGACCCTCCTTCTTCAAGACATCAACTCCCTCGGCTATCTTCGCGGGGTCCATGTTATCGAACATGATGATATCCGCACCCTCTTTTGCCGCTATGAGCATGTCCTCAAGGCTCTCGATCTCCACCTCGATCTTCTTGGTGAAGCTGGATTTATCTTTAGCTCGGCGCAGGCATTCTTTCAGGCCGAGGATCATTATATGATTATCTTTTATGAGGATGGCATCGGATAGATTAAATCTATGGGTGTCGCCGCCTCCAAGATAGACCGCTCTCTTCTCGAATAATCGAAATCCTGGGGTGGTCTTGCGCGTGGCTGCCACTCGCACCCCCCCGGCCAGGAGAACGCACTCCCGGGTGAGGGTGGATATGCCGCTCATGCGAGCCATGAAGTTTAGGACCAGCCTTTCGGACTGCAGGATTTTTCTCGCGCTGCCCACTACCTCTAAAACAGTGCTCATCGCTGGCACAAACTCGCCATCATCGAATAGCAGCTCGGATTTCAGGCCAAAATACTGGAAGATCTCCACCGCCTCCGCCAGCCCGGAGATGATGCAGTCCTCCTTAGCGATGATGATCCCGCAAGCCGTCAATTCTGGAATGAGAGTGCTGGAATCATCCCATTCGCCTAGGTCCTCACCTATAAATCGCTCCAGCTCTGACCTTAGCATACCGCAAGGATTTTGATCCTTAATTGATTTATAACCTGCGATGCCTCTCAAGGTCGGGCTTGTGGGATGCGGTGCCATTGGGGCCGAGATCGCCAAAGCGATAGATTCTGGCGTGGTTGATGCAGAGCTGATTGCTGTATGCGATCATAATCCTCAAACTGCCCTCGCTCTCATCGAGAGCTTGCAGCATAAGACGAAAAAAGCCGATCTTGCGGAATTGGTTCGCCTTTCGGATGTGGTGGTGGAGGCAGCCTCCCAGAAGGCGGTCCCAGCAGTCGCCAGGGCAGCATTGGCCGCGGGCAAAAGGCTGATGATAATGAGCGTTGGGGCTCTTGCCGATATGGATCTATTCAGAGAGATCAAGAGCCTGGCCAAATCTCACTGCTCTCAGGTCTACATACCATCTGGAGCCATATCCGGCCTGGATGCCCTCAAGTCCGCTCGCGCCGGGAGAATTGAAAGGGTTACCCTGACCACCACCAAGAATCCCAGCGGCCTGAGAGGGGCGCCCTACATACTGGAGAATAGGATCGATCTGGATAGCCTCTCCGGTCCTACTCAGATCTTTTCCGGCAGCGCAATCGAGGCGGTAAGGGCCTTCCCCGCGAATGTGAATGTTGCTGCCACCCTTTATCTTGCTGCGGGGGAGAAGGAGGTGCTGGTGAAGGTATTCGCCGATCCTAATATAACCGTAAACCGCCACGAGATAGAGGTGGAAGGCGATTTTGGCAGGTTTTTTACCCGGGTGGAGAACGTCCCCTCGCCGCGAAATCCAAAAACCAGCTATCTGGCCGCACTCTCCGCCATATCCACATTGCGGTCCATTGTAGAGCCGATCAAGATCGGGACCTGACCGAAGACGATCTAAAAGAGGCCGTGAACCTCATTCATCTTTTCCTTCAGGCCCTGAAGAGTCCCAGAGAGCTCTTTATTGATCCTGTTCTCGGTATTCGTGCCGACCCTCATCTCTATATCCGGATTAGAGAGGGGCTCATGCCCGGTGAGGTTCATGAAAAGCTCTACCCAGTAAGGGGGCAGATACTCAGGCAGCGGCTCGCCTCTCATGATATGAAGGACACTGGTCCAGGCGGTGGGCACCACCTCCATGTTATAGCCCCCTCCGCCCAGGGCCAGCAGCCGGGACCCTGAGTGCAGGCGGGCCAGATCCACTATCCGGCGGACGAGGCCGGTATAGCCGTTAAGTGTCACGTTAAGGCTGGTGAGGGGATCGGAATAGTGGGTGTCTATCCCCAGCTGGGCTACCACTGCCTGGGGCCGGAACCATTCAAAGAGGGCTGGAACGATCTGATCGAAGGCCCTGAGGTATTGCTCGTCTCCTGAGTACATGGGCATGGGGATGTTCACGCTGTATCCTTTTCCCTCACCATCTCCCGTCTCCTCTATGAATCCCGTGCCTGGAAAGAGGTACAATCCGGATTCATGCATGGAGATGGTCAAAACAGTGGGATCAGTATAGAATATCTGCTGTACCCCATCGCCGTGATGGCCATCGATGTCGATATACAGCACCCGATCAAATCCATCTCTTAAAACCCGGATGGCCAGGGCTGGATCGTCAAAGACACAAAACCCGGAGGCGACTGTGGGCAGGGCATGATGCAGTCCTCCGCCGATGTTAAAAGCGCTGCAGTCCTCAGCTATTATGCGGCGGGCGGCATCGATAGAGGCCCCTGCCAGCATTCTGGATGACTCACATATGCCCGCGAAGACCGGGGTGTCGTCGCTCCCCAGGCCAAAGGCCAGATCCGGCTCCTCCAGCTTCACCGCTGCCAGGTACTCGGGGGTGTGCACTCGGAGAATATCCTCTTCGCTAGCCGGGCGGGGCTCAAGCCTGCATACCTTCTCGTCTATTAGACCAGACTCCTCCATGAGGCTAAAGGTGAGCATCAGGCGAGCGGGATTGAAGGGATGCTCCGGACCGAAGTTATACCCTTGAAATTTCTCGCTGTAATATAGGTAGATCATTTATAGCCTTTCTCTATCAGGCCGTCGCTCCAGTAGTTATCACAGTTCTTGCAGTAATAGATCGTCTCGATCACAATCTTCTTCCATTCATCTGCGTCCAGTGCCCGCCGGAGGTCTTTATGCTCGCACTCGTTGCCGCATTTGGGGCAGAATGGTATGAAGTGTTCCAGGACTGCGTGGTCTTCATCAGCCATCTGATATTCCTCTTTGAGGCAGAGTGTCGCGGGATAAGGCAAAAAGCTGTCGGTGCCAGAACGATACCGTGCCGGGCTAGAAGGGCCGGATGCCTGCGGCAAGGCAGCCGGCAAGAAATCCGAGGATGGAACCCGAGTTCAGGAAGGGAAGGCCGGCCTGAGGTCGGTCCCTCGATGTAGTCATCAGAAGGATAAAGCCGGCATAGGTTCCGAGCATGGCTCCAAGAGCAGGAAGGTTCAGGCCGAGGATATCGCCTGGTGGATATGACCAGCTCGCAGATATCACCAGGATGGATGGTATGATGGCATCGCCCATGCCCAGGAAATAGGCTCCACGATCCCCCTTCTTCTTGTCGTTTCCCATTGAGATCGAGACTGCATCTTTTCGCCTAAAGCTGTAGTCCCTGCTCTTGGGAACTACAAAGAGCAGTGGTGCCTTCATCTTTATTGCGCCCTCTGCCAAAGCGACCATGTGGCGGGTTTTATAGACGGAGATGGCATCGTAGACCGCCAGGATCACCATAAGGATGATAACCGGCATCACGGTCATGCTCACTCCCAGGAGGGAGGTAACTCCTGCGCACACCAGGATTCCAAATGCATCCAGAATATACCATTCCGGGTAGTAGTGCAAGAGCAGCATCACTGCCAAAGTTAGCAGGAGGGCAAGCCACATGGGCATGATGGCGGAGATCACATAGAAGATGGTGAGGGCAATGGAGATCTGTATGAATCCTCTCACCAGCCAATCTCCCTTCAGCTTTATGGCCAAAAGGAGAATGGCGGTGAATATGAGGATGAGCAGCATATAGATTATGGGATTGGAGATCGATGCCGGATCCTCGAATACCCGATTGTCTGTGGCGGATATGGCCGGAGTTATGGCCAGGGCTATCAACTGCACCGCTACCAGGAACGAGAGCATGACCAGCACATGGAATTTCGAGCTTATGGACAAGATATCATTTCCATTGTATAATCATCCGATCTTTAGATCTGCCCTCTTCTCCTCTAGCAGCTCTATGTATGAGCGGCGGATGGTGTGCTCCAATTCCAGCCGCTTCAACACGGAGAGGACTCGATCCTTTTCCTTCTCCCAGTTCGCTTCTGCCTGAGCCTCAACCTCCAAAAAGGTGCCAAGCCCCTCCACCTCGTCCAGAGCGATGACCATTCCCTGATAGGAATACTTCGTCCTCCTTTTGCGAACCTCTGCCGATAAAACAAAACCCAAAAGGGATAGGACATCCCTCATCTGGGTGGGATCGTCGATCCTTATCGTCAGCTCCCGGCGAGACTTGGTCTGCTGGTCGAGCTTGGGCCCCTTGTAGGTGAGCCGGGCCCCATCCTCCTTAATGCGAATGCGCAGGGCCTCGTCGCTCTTCTTGAAGTCCCTTAATGGCGAATTGAAATAAAGGTCCAGATGATTCTCCACCCCGATGGGGGTGGCGCCCAGGGCGGCTATTCTCTTTTTTGTGTCCTCCCTGGCCCGGGCTTTGACCTCCACCTCGATCATCTTCGGACCAGCACCGTGGCCTCTTTCGTCTTCAGTATATCCACCGCCTCGCCAGCAGAGAGGGTCTGGATCTCCACCTCCGCCGCCTCGGGCGGAAGCTCGAGGATCTCGCCATCCAGATCGACTTCAATCGAGCCTGCCTCCTTCTGGCGGGCGATATCAGCCGGGTCCATGCCCATCAGGGCCATAATGATCCGCTGGCTCTTATCCCTGAATCGAGGGCCGATGACCTTCATTTGCGGTTTGACTGCAATGGGCTTCATCTCCAGCGAGGGCTTTCCCGTTCTGCTCTCCACCGGGGAGTTGGCCACACCGGCCAGGTCTGCTGTCTCCAGGTCGAGGTCGGAGTATACCACGATTCCCGGAAGAGGGGAGTTGAGGGCCACTCCCTTCTCCGCCTTATAGCGGCGCAGAGTTGAAGCTACCTCTTTTATCGCCAGGCCAGCCCTATCCATCGGCTGCCCCTGGGCCACGGGCCAGCTTTGCACATGAACGCTCTGGCCAGTCAGGGTGTGGTAGATCTCCTCGGAGAGGAAGGGGGTGAATGGAGCCATGAGTCGGGCAAGAGTCTCCAGGGCGGTGAAAAGGGTGTCCTGCGCTGCCCTTTTCTCCGGCCCGTCCTGGCCGTACAGCCGGGCCTTGACCAGCTCGATGTAGTTGTCGGCCAGAACATCCCAGGCGAAAGCCCGGATGGCCTTCAAGGCCTCATCGAACTGGAATCTGTCCATAGCCTCCGTGGTCTTAGTGATCAGCTGATCCAGCTCTGCAGAGAGCCAGCGGTCGACCTGGCCAGCAACGGCATCAGACGGGGCGATCAGGGGCAGAGAGAACCGGAATATGGACCAGAGCTTCTGCTGGAATCTGCTGGCGGCAGTTATCTCCTTCCACTGGAATGGTATGTCATTTCCCGGGCTGCCGCCGATAGCCGCCCACTGGCGGAGGGCATCAGCTCCGTTGCTCTCGAATACCTCCTCCGGGCGGATGAAGTTGTTCAGGGATTTAGACATCTTATGGCCGTCCTCGCCCAACGCCATGCCATTGATCAGAATGGCATCCCAGGGCCTGATCCCTTCCAGGGCTCCGGTTCTGAGAATGGTGTAAAAGGCCCAGGTGCGAATGATGTCGTGCCCCTGCGGCCGGAGCTGGGTGGGCATACGCAGATCGGTCCTGTCCGGCCAGCCGGCGACGGCTAGGGCGGATATGGAGCTGTCCATCCAGGTGTCCAGAACATCCTGCTCCGGAATGAATTCCGAGCTGCCGCATTTGCATTTCTTTGGGGGCTGGGTCAGGTTGGGGTCCAGGGGAAGCCAGCTCTCCTCTGCCACCAGTGCCTCATGACAATGACGGCAGTACCAGGCGGGTATGGGGGTGGCAAAGATCCTCTGCCTGGATATGCACCAGTCCCATTCCATGGAGTCGGCCCAGTTCTCCAGGCGGACGTGCATGTGGGGGGGGATCCATTCTATCTCCTCTGCCACCTTTTTTATCTCCGGGGCATCGATTCGGACAAACCACTGCTGCTCGGACAGGATCTCAATGGGGGTCTTGCAGCGCCAGCACAGTCCTACGTTCTGCTCCAGAGGCTCTTGCTTGAAGATTATCCCCTGCTCGGTCAGATCCTGGGTGATCTTCTCTTTCGTCTCCTCCACGGTCAGGCCGGAGTAAGGGCCAGCAATAGGCATCATCCTGCCGCCGCGGTCTATGGCCTGGCGGAGGGGAAGATGATGCTCCATCCACCATCTGACATCCTGCTTATCCCCGAAGGTGCAGATCATGACGAACCCCGAGCCGAAGCTCGAGTCCACCGCCCTATCAGCAAGAACGGGGACGGAATAGTTGAATAGCGGCACATTGACCGTCTTGCCGATGTATTTCTGGTAGCGCTGGTCCTCAGGATGAACCGCCACCGCCACGCAGGCGGGCAGGAGTTCTGGCCGGGAGGTGGCGATCTCTATCTCGCCGTCCTCGGCACAAAAGTGCATATAATTCAATGTCGAGGTGCGGGAATCGTACTCCACCTCGGCCAGGGCTATGGCAGTTCCGCAGCGGGGACACCAGTTTACCGGATGGTCCTCACGGTAGATCAGCCCCTTCTCGTGCATGCGCACAAATGAGGTCTGGGTCTTGACATAATACTCCGGCTTCATGGTGGCATATTCATTGGACCAATCTATGGACAGGCCCAGCCGGCCCATGGACTTATGGAAACGATCTATTGCCTCCTCAGTGAGTTTTTCGCAGAGCCGTCTGAACTCCTCCCTGGGAACCTGGTTCTTGGTGATATGGTTTAGCTGCTCCACCTTCACCTCGGTGGGCAGGCCGTGGCAGTCCCAGCCCTGGGGGAACATCACATTGTAGCCCTGCATGCGCTTGTATCGGGCGGCGAAATCAATGTAGCACCAGTTTAGAGCGTTGCCGATATGGAAGTTTCCCGTGGGATAGGGCGGGGGTGTGTCGATTATATATTGGGGCTTCTTCGACTCCCAGTCAAAATAGTAAATGGAACTATCCCAGCTCCGCTCCCATTTCTCTTCTACCTGCTTGAAATTGTACTCTTTGGACAGCTCGCTCATTAAATGGCTCCCTGCTATTGGCTGCTAGGGGAAGGAACACAATGTTAATAGGATTATCGGTAGTATCCTCCATGAATGGAACTTGTGATCTATCATGCCAATCAGTGCGACCCCCGGAAGTGTTCAGGAAAGAAGCTTGAACGCTTCGATCTTGTCCGGCTGACCCACCATATTAGCCAGCTCCGGCCGTACATTGTCCTCAGCCCGTTCTCGGAAAAGGCCCTATCCCCGGAGGATAAAGGGGCCCGCGGGCTGGCAGCCCTTGACTGCAGCTGGGCGCATGCTGAGGAGGTCTTCGCCCGGTTCAAGCTGCATGAGAGGGCTCTGCCTTTTCTAGTGGCTGCCAACCCGGTGAACTGGGGAAAGCCCTTCAAGCTCTCCACCGTCGAAGCCCTGGCTGCAGGACTGGTAATACTGGGAGAGAAAAGCCAGGCAGAGCTGATCCTCTCCAAGTTCAACTGGGGGCACGTATTTTTGGAGCTGAACCGCGAGCCCCTCAGTGAGTACGCCGCTGCCAGGGATTCAGCGGAGGTGGTCAGGATTCAGAATGAATATATGTCGGAATAGATTTAAGCGCCAAAGGCCCATAATATTATGGTGTTGAGGATGACCGCAGGATTGATTCCGGCAGAAGAATTGCGAAAGCTGCAGTTCAGGATGAATAAATTGATGGATGAGCTGGGCCTGGATGCGCTCGGATCCAAGTATATCGATGAGCTCGGGCGGATGCAAAAGCGTATGGGAGACCTTATGGAAGAGGTAGAGGGCCCGAACCTGAAGAAAGGGGTGATAAGGCCCCTGGCTGATGTTCATGAGACTGAAGAGGCGTTGGTTGTGACCATGGATATGCCCGGAGTGGAAAAGCAGGATATAGATATCTCGGTGGTGGAGGATGAGCTGCGGGTCTCTGCCCAGAGAAAGAGTGAGGCTGAGGTAAACGAGCAGGACTACCACCGCCGGGAGAGGACCTACACCCGGTTCGAGCGAAGAGTCCTCCTGCCGGACAGCATCAGGACAGAGGAGGGAAGGGCAACACTCAACAACGGCGTCTTGCAGATTACCCTGCCCAAGGTCTCTGTACTCAATCGCAAGCGAATAGCCATCGATTGAGGGCAGATAACCCCGTATCAGCTATTTTTCTTTTGTCTCCTCGCTATGTGGTATGGGTGAACTTGAATCGCAAATTGTCTGTATCCTTTTGCATCTGGGGTGAACCGCGATCTTGACCCAACCACAGAGGAACAGAGACCATGACCGCTGCCGTGCCTGACCCACATAATTCAGCGAAGAGCCATAAACCACAAAGCACACAAAGCACACAAAGACCGCACCAAATGATTATTGGGCTATCAAGAACTGGATTAACCTTTGCGAGGCCTTTGTGATCTTTGTGCTCTTTGTGGTTAAAATCCGTTATCTTTAATCCAATCAAACCTATCTACGACGAGTATAACCAGGCTCCTCGCTATTTAGCACGGATGGACTTGAATCACAAATTCTCTGTGTCTTTTGCGCCTTCTGTGGTGAACCGCGATCCTGACCCAACCACAGAGGCGCAGAGGAACAGAGACTAAAACCACTGCAGTGCCTGACCCACATAATTCAGCGAAGAGCCTTTCTTTTTTACTGCCCCTCATTCTGGAGAAGAAGGTGCTGCATTTTATCTCTCTTGGTCTCCAGGTACCGGCGGTTGACATTATTGGGCTCTACCTCTAAAGGTACTCGCTCTGCGATCTCCAGGCCGTAGCCCTCAAGCCCTATCACCTTACGCGGGTTGTTGGTCAGAAGGCGAATCTGCTTTATTCCCAGATCAACCAGGATCTGAGCGCCGATTCCATAATCCCTGAGGTCTGCCGGGTAGCCCAGCCGGTGATTCGCCTCTACCGTATCCGATCCGCCATCTTGGAGGGCATATGCTCTCAGTTTATTGGCGAGACCTATGCCCCTTCCCTCTTGGCGCATATAGAGAAGGACGCCATTGCCGTTCTTGCTTATGAGCTGCAGAGCCCGGCGGAGCTGCTCGCCGCAGTCGCATCTTTTTGAGGAGAAGACATCGCCAGTGAGGCATTCCGAGTGGACCCGGACCAAGGCATCAGGGCAGGTGGGGTCTCCTGCTACCAGAGCGATATGGCATTGTCCGTCCAGGACGGACTCATAGCCAATGGCGGTGAAGTGGCCGTACTCCGTGGGCATATTCACCTCGGAGATCCTGCAGACGAGCTTCTCATATTGCATCCTGTAGCGGATCAGGCTCTCGATGGTCAGCATCTTCAGGCCGTGCTCCTGGGCGAAGCGCTCGAGCTGTGGGAGCCGGGCCATGGTGCCGTCATCGTTCATGATCTCCACAATCACCCCAGCGGGCTGGAGCCCTGCCAGCCGGGCCAGGTCGACGCAGGCCTCCGTATGCCCCGTCCGCCGCAGCACTCCTCCCTCTTTGGCCTGCAGGGGAAACAGATGGCCGGGGGTGACAATATCGCTTCGTCTGGTCACAGGATCGATCAGGGCATGAACGGTCGTCGCCCGGTCGAATGCGGAAATGCCGGTGGTGGTATTGATCCTGGCATCCACCGAAACGGTAAAAGCGGTGCCCATGGACTCGGTGTTCTGGCTGGTCATCAGGGGAATGTCCAGCTCGCGAAGGCGTTCGGCGGTCATCGGCATGCATATCAGACCCCGGCCAAAGCGGGCCATGAAATTGATGGCCTCCGGAGTCACCATCTCCGCTGCCATCATCAGGTCCCCCTCGTTCTCCCGGTTCTCGTCGTCCAATATTATTATGAAGCGACCGGCGCGGATATCGGCGATCGCCTCCTCTACAGTGCAAAATGGCATATGGAGCAGAGTCGGAGCGGTTAGATATTAAGATTTTTGTCAGGACCAGACTCCTGCCACCGCAGCTTTGCAGTTGGGGCAGCGCCCTTCGGTCACCGAGTTTTTCATGACCCTGTATCCGCGGCGTTCGATTAGGACGAAGCCGCAATCCGGACATATGGTGCTCTCGCTCTCTCCGATGATGTTTCCGGCATAAACGTACTTCAATCCCGCCTCCCGTCCGATGTTAAGGGCTCTTTTTATCGATTCTACTCCCGTGGGCGGTGCATCCAACAGCCTGTAGGTGGGGTAGAAGGCGGATACATGCCAGGGCATATCCCGGCTGATTCCGGCCAGGAACCCTGCCATATCGGTCAGCACCTCAACTGAATCATTATAGCCTGGGATGACCAGGGTAGTGACCTCCACCCAGACCCCTGCCCGCCAGAACTTCTCGATGTTGCTCTTTACCGGGTCGAGCTTTGCCTTGCACACCTTGCGGTAGAACTCATCATCTCCCTTCAGGTCGATGTTGATGCCGTCCAGGAAGGGAATGATCTTATCCGCCGCATCCTGGCCAATGTAGCCGTTGCTGACAAAGACATTGCGCAGTTTGGAGGCTCGAGCCAGTCTGGCCACATCATAGGCGTACTCAAAGAAGATCGTGGGCTCGGTATAGGTATAAGCAACGGACTGGCAACCCCTGGAGATTGCCCCCGCCACCACCTCCTCTGGGGGAACATAATTGCCCGGCAGTCTGCCGGTCTCATGAGGAAGCTGGGAGATATCTGCGTTCTGGCAGTGCAGACAGCGGAAGTTGCAGCCTACAGTAGCTATGGAGTAGGCCAGGCTGCCGGGAAGGAAATGAAAGAACGGCTTCTTTTCAATGGGATCCTCATTGGCAGCAATGAGGTTTCCGTAGACCAGCGTCATTAGCATTCCACCTTGATTCTCACGCACAGCGCATATTCCTCTCTTGCCGGGACGGATGTGGCAGCTCTGATAGCAGAGGCTGCAGTTCACGTCCTCCGACTCCTGATCCGGCCTTCTCCAGAATTGGGCTTCTTGAGTGCTCTGCATGGATAATCACAACTTGTACGCTATAGCACCTTTAGCTTCGTGAGTTGGCTCATGAACATCCTCTAGCTCATCGGCTTTATCGAACGCGGATTGCGCTTCATCGGAGCCAAGCGCCTCAAGGATATCCCCCTTTAATTCCCAGGCCACTGGGATTTCAGGTTCTAAAGTGATTGCCTCGTTCACACAATTGAGAGCTTCAGCATAATCCCCCATCTCATAAAGCGCACGTCCTTTTCCAACCCATGATTCTGCGTATTGAGAGTCAATTCTTATAACCATGTCATAGCATTGAATAGCTTCATCATCTTTCCCTAAATCGACAAGTGCAGTGCCTTTGTTATTCCAACTCTTCTTATTTTGCGGATTTAGTTTAATGACTTCATCATAACATCGAATTGCCTCTGAGGGATCATTTTCATCCCAAAAACCAAAGCTTCCCGCAAGATACGCATTGCCTTTTCCTAACCATGCTTCTTCGTATAGGCTGCAATTTTTTATAGCCTCGTCATAATATTTAATTGCTTCCTTGTACTGCTTCTGATCGAAAGATGCTTTTCCCTTGTTAAACCAAGCTTCTGCTTCCGGAGTTATGCAGGCCTCTAGAGATATTACCTCTACCTCAACAGGTTCAAAACTGATCGCGGGATTATAAGTGTTTGAATTACTTTGATCGTTCCAATTATCGGCTTTATCTATCACATGCAGACCGTACAAATATTTGCCCGGTACAGAAGGTGCGTCTGTGAATGAACCGGAAATTGGATCATCTTCGCCAGATATTTCCTCTCTCTTTATCTCCTGCCAATCGCTCATTTCATCCTTGCGCCATAGCTCAACATGTTTCAGTCCTGAACCATAATTATCTGATGCTGTATAGTCAATCGTGAAAGATCTACCAGAGGCCACGCTAAGAGGCATGACTTGGAATGCCTGCACTACGGGTGTATTTAGCCAATCTGGCCATGTGTCGTTAATAGTTTTTATTATTGCATTCCTATATTTTACGGCTCCTTTTTCGTTGGGATGACCTACAGCAACAAATTTATTCTGACGATACATATCACAGTTTACGTTTCTAGCAATTTTGGCGCTGGGCGAAGAGCATTTTTCGCATGCGCAAACCCATCCCATGTCATTTAATAATTTCATCCTGGACTCAAACTTGTTATCATCAGTTTTTATAACACCATCAAAATTTTTTATCTTCCATAATAAAGACTGTTCGGCGCCATAGCAATTTTCTGATGCGAATTTTAATTGAGCGAAAGCGACACGGTTGTTTAGTGAATTGGAATTGATGTCATTGACTGCTTCTCTTAGACTTCTTGTTGACTCTTTAAAAAATTCATTGGATTTATCTCTCAATTGATTCCTTTGTTCAGGTTCATCCAGGTTTTTATATTCGTCGATTTTTTGGGAGTCAGGTTCGAGTGCCTTAATGGTTTCTGTGAGGCCTGTAGAATCTTCAGAGATAATCGGATAATAGCCGGTTACAACAATTTTTGCATTAGGGCATTTTTCCAATAATTTCTGAAGCAAGAGACTCATAGGCTCCCTGAGATTAGCAGACCTTTTGCTGATTTCGGCAATGGAGCAAGTGCCACCACCCAAAATACTATACAAGTTATTCCAAAATCCCTCAACATCACCTAATTTGATAATATCTGCTACACCAACATCGTTTATACCAGCAGATAATAGAATCAAATCTACATTATTTGGGTTTGAGATTAAATCTGCTTGTTGCGATGCAGTGGGATTCCCGCTGCTTAAATCAGGAGAACGAATAGGATCATTTGTCTCTTTAGATAATGTTGCGCCAGTGTGTGCATAAACCTGCATTTCTACAGATTCTAGTGGAATATTTTTTCTTTCTGCGATCCAACTACGCACCTGAGAATAGTATTTCTTCTCTTCGTTCAGCCCTGCACCCCATGCAATTGAGTCGCCAATTACAGCCACTTGAAATTTCTTCTTGTCATCTGGCACTATTATTTCTGGATCGGATGGCGCATATGCAATTGATGGAGATATCATTGATTTCGCGAATTCTGCCAATTTTTGAAATATATTTGGCTCAGGCGCAGATGGTTCCAGATTAATTGGCACTGCTTCGGGGTATTGTCCATTTGCAGCTACTAAAAATAATATTATCATAAGCTGCGTGATTATTAAAAACCGCATTTTCAGGGTCATAATATCTCCATTTCTTGTTTCAAGATTGAAGTATCCAGCAAAAAACCTTTGTGTCGCTTCTGTCAAATGCTTGCTTGCCCATCTTTCTGGCTTTCATATTAGATCATTAAATAATAAGAGCGAGGCGAGATAACCTTGCCTCATCTTCACTCGTCCATTTGATCACTTCTACTGTCGATCCCTCCTTAGCCTCATGAAAAGGACCGCAGCAATAAAAGATATTGCACATATTGACATAGGGAATGGGCTTTCCTTTGCATTAGAGTGAGGCTTCTCTGCGTTGGTCGAAGCCATCTTGGAGTTAGTTGCAGCATCTGCATTGATAGAAGTATCTTCGGCGTTGATAACAGCCTTACCAAGTTCTACTGACTCTACTGCCTCAATCTTATCAATCGCTTCGGTAGCTGACGTTCGGACGTCCTGATCTGAATCATTTAAGGCCCCGGTCAAAGGATCGATCGCCCTTGGATCACCAGTCTCTCCAAGAGCTACTGCAGCATTCATTCGGACAAGCCAGTACTCATCATTTAGAGCCCGGATCAAAGAATCAACGGCTCTTAAATCGCCAGTCTTTCCGAGGGTCGCTGCAGCGCTTGCTCGTACATTGGGATCATCATCATTGAGTACCTGGATCAAAGGATCAACCGCAGGCTCGCCAATCCTACCAAGAGCCACAATAGCATTTTCCAGCAAATATTGGTCCGATTCATTTAAAGCTTCTATCAGTGGATCAACTGCCTTTGGATCACCTATTTTGCCGAGAGCTTCGGCAGCATTTGCTCGGACATCATAGTCCTCATCTTTTAGAGCCTCTATCAGTGGATCAATTGCCTTTGGATCACCTATTTTGCCGAGAGCTATTGCAGCGTATTCTCTGGCAATAGCATCCTCATCATTGAGTGCCTGTATCAAAGGATCGATCGCAGGCTCGCCGATTTCACCAAGAGCCCAAGCAGATTGATTTCTAACATAATTTCCATCATCATTTTTCATCCTGTAAAAAAGAGGATCAATTGCCTTTGGATCACCTATTTTGCCGAGAGCTTCGGCAGCATTTGCTCGTACATTGTAGTTGTCATCCTTTAGAGCCTCCACTAGTGGATCAACTGCCCTTGGATCATCTATTTTGCCGAGAGCTTCGGCAGCATTTGCTCGGATATCGTAGTCCTCGTCCTTTAAAACCTCAATCAAGGGGTCGACAGCCTTTCGATCGCCGATCTCGCCAAGAGCTTGGACAACCTCTCTTGATCTGGAATGGCCGTACTCAGCGTCTTCGTCCGCGAGAGCATCAATGAGAGGATTAACTGCACTTGGATCGCCAATCTCACCGAGAGCTAGAGCTGCTGTACTCTTGTATCTCTCATCCTCTAAAAATGGTATTATTTGGTTTATATACCTTGCTTGTCCTAGTTTCACTAATGACATTGCAGCCTGCAACTGAACATTCTTATCTTCATCCTGTATAGCGTCTTTTAATGGATCGATCGCTCTCTGATCATCTATTTTGCCGAGAGCTTCGGCAGCAATTGCTCGGATATTATTGTCGTCATCCTTTAGAGCCTCGATCAAAGGATCTACCGCTCTAGGATCACCCGTCTCTCCTAGATCTGCTGCTGCGCGTGCTCGCACAAAATCTTCTCCATATTTCCAATCCGTTATGAGATCATCTACCTCGTCCGCTGTGGCAGATATCACCATAACAGCAGGCATCATTATAGATGCCAACACTAGTGAACAAAAGATAAATTTCATCTCCTTACCCTCTTCATACGAGATAGCCACAGTCTTAGAAAAAGGTATCGCTATTGAAGAAATTACATTTTAGTCCTTAGGTGATGGAGGTTAAATAATAGACGCATAAAGGCAGTGTGCCCGTTTTGATGAAAATTTTGCATGAATATCCAGTAGCAGTGACTAACTTGATGTTATTTCGTTCACAGCGTGTCGGCTCTGACGTGGGATTTAGCCGAGATTTTACACTAAAGCGGACACACTACCAAATTTCTCAAGATCTTTGGATGTCGTGCCAAACTGGAACTAGGTCCCATCAGAGCTTTGGATCGTGGCAACTATGAGATCTTTATGAACGTCTGCCCCACAAACTCTCTTTTTTTTTAATTTGCCCATATGTCTCATTGTCCTGATATGGGCAGATGATATACCCCTCGGGGCAATCTCCCATACGCGTTCGAAGACGCAGCCCTGTATTCGCGGTATTATTGGCTAGTTTTGGGCACTGGATCGTTGTCCTAAAAGGACGACTGCCTTCACTGTCCATATCAGGCTAGAATCAATGCACATCGAATATGAGGTTTTTCATCGGCCATGTATGGGCCAAGTCCCAAGGCTCATGAGTGTTTGGATGGGGTAAACCGCATTCAGTTATTTTAATATAATATCAACAATCCTTAAAAGCCACTGGAGTTATGGTTATTCCTGGATTCTTTGGAGCGGCCATTACCTTTGGATGTAGATAAGATTATTAGCTACCCCGTTAATTGATTAGTTAGTCGTATATAAGTGCTACCAGGATTGATGGAAAATGACTGAATCAATAGACAATGGGAAATTCTGTGGAAATTGCGGTGCTAAGATCAATTCAAAGGCTATAATATGTCCCAATTGCGGCGTGCAGCAACTTGGATTAAAAGAAAACGTCTCTAGCTTATGGTATTTGGTGCCCCTTTTCTTCGGTTTTATCGGAGGAATTGTTGCATGGGCTGTCAATAAAGATCGTGATCCAAAAAAAGCAAGGAATATGCTGATATTTGGCATAATCTGGACTGTTCTGCTAGGATTACTAATGGTGTTATTGGGTTTATTGCTTGGAGCTTTGGCTAGTTTCAGCAATGGATACTAATATTCCAAATTAGGATGATTCGACTATTAAAAGGTATCCAGATATGATGAAGCAAGGAGGATTGAAAAATCATGGAAGACTATGCTACACAATTTGAAACACAATATGCACCTAAGGAAGAAAAGCTTCAGGGGTCATCGAACGAACCTGCAAAAAAAGAAGCTGTTGAGCCAAATTCGAGTACTCAGAATCTAAGTTCCGCCACATATGCCCAACCGACTCTTATAACAAAGTTTTGCATAAATTGTGGTTCTAAGATAGATAAAAATGCATCAATGTGCCCTAATTGCGGTGTGGTGCAATCAAAGATGTCTGAAGAAAGAAAAACCAAATTCTGTACTAATTGTGGTTCAGAGATCGATGTCAAAGCGGAGATTTGTCCGAAATGCGGCGTTAGACAGTCAATGGGTTTTAGCATACCTGGCGAGAAGAATCCGGCTATTGCAGCATTGCTCTCGGTCTTCATTGTCGGTTTGGGCGAAGTTTATGCTGGTAAACCAAAGCGAGGCATAGTTTTATTTATTGCATGCATAGTGTTTGCAATAACCAGCTTTCTTGTCATTCCCTTTTTCGGAATTTTAGCATGTTGGCTTGGAAGCATATATGACTCATACAAGTTGGCTCAAGGAGAACCGGGGATATTTAGTTTTATAGATCATTATACCAATGAAATTTAATATTTTATGCTTCTAATTTTTTATACTTTTCGATTCACATCAGTACAAACGGATTTAGCAATACCGCATAGACATCCAACCTAAACTCCGCCCATCGCAATAACCATTTTTCTCGCTGAATCCTTCTGCCCGCGGCTTGACCGAAGGTTATTTATACTATTATGGTTATTACTCTTAGCTATGACATATCTGGTCAAGCAGAAGATCCGCGGGCGGACATATGCTTACGAAGCCGAAAATTATTGGGATCCAGAGAAGAAACAATCCCGGCAGAAACGGCGATATCTTGGCGTTTGGGATGAGGCAACAGGCCAGATCATCCCGAAAACAGTAGAAAGAGACGTCAAGACAACGAAATCATTAGGCCCTGCATATCTTCTGGATTCCGTAAGCAATGAGATCCAGCTCAGAAAGAAGCTTTCGGAATCGTTTGGCGAAGATGGCGATATAATTTTGGCCATGGCAATGAGCAAGCTGCTTCATCAAACCTCCCTTAAGAATCTAAACGCCGTTCTTGATGATTCTTTTCTGCCAGAGATGTACTCACTAAAAGAATCCTTTAGCTCCCAATGGCTTTCAAATTTCCTGGAACGATTGGCCACAAAAGAAAAGTCCATGAATTCGTTCTATAATTCTTTGATCGCCGGCGAGGATGAGACGCTGATATTCGATATCACATCGCTCTCATCAGCTTCCCGAAATATCGATTGGCTGGAGTGGGGATATAATCGCGATGGTCTTGACCTGCCTCAAGTTAACCTCGGCCTGGTTCTCTCATTGCATAGGCATCTACCTTTATATTTCAAACTGTTTCCAGGCAGCATCAGCGATGTTGAGACTCTGAAAAACCTTGTAGCTGAGGTCAAAGCGCTTGGAATATCGAAGAGTCTATTCATCTTGGATCGCGGATTCTACAGTGAGAATAATATAAGAGAAATGAACTACGCGAATATCGATTTTATCATTCCTCTTCCTTTCAGCGTCAATGTCGGCAAGGGCCTGATCAGTGAGACGAATAGGGAAATTGAGAGCCCGGCTAATGCTAAAAGATTTGGTGGCGATATCTTCTATGTCCTGGAAAGTGAGATTCAAATTGGGGATGTCAATGCCTATGGATATGTCCTGTTTAACAAGAAGCGGGAAGGATTAGAGACAAATTCGTTCTACAATCGGTTGATCGATATCGAATGCTCCATTGACGGAAAAGAGTTCCGAAACCCTATCGACCAATTCAAGCGGACTGCAGGAAATTTTGAAAGATATTTTGAGTACACTCTGGAAGGCAAGACGATCCATCTTAGCAGACGAGTGAACGCCATATCGCAGGCTGTAAATCGATTTGGAAAGACTATTTTACTTTCTTCATCCAAACGAAGCTGGGATGAAGTCCTTTCGCTCTATCGGGAGAGAGACGAAGTCGAGAAAAAATTCGATGATCTGAAGAATGAACTTGAGGTTATGCCTCTGAGAGTTCAGAAGGTCGAAACACTGCAGGGCTTGCTGTTTATCTTCTTCATATCGCTGATACTGAGAGCAATTTTGCTCCGGAGGGCCAGGGAGGCTAAGCTGCTCGATAAGAGTTCCATCGAAGAGATTCTGATGGAATTATCAGAGCTGCGAGCTGTTAAAGTCGGCGGAAAGTGGAGGCTCACAGAGGTTTCAAAAAAACAGAGGATGATTCTGGAGAAGATGGAAATTAGCGTGCCTGTTGAGGCGAATATGATTATTAAAAAGGGCGGAGCTTAGGGTCAATGGCAATCTTAAATTCCTGTATGTGTTCAGCTGGCAAGCCTCAACGTTAGCATACTATAGCTGTCCCGCCCTCTTTGTCCCCATATTGCCAGTATCGTCGTGATTCGTTCCTGAATCGATGCTCCGTTACTATTTCGCAAAGTGCCCACTATCTTTCTCAATACGACCTGGGACCGCAATGCTCTCACTGCTCCATTATTGGTTGGCTCAACTCCTGGATTGATGATGAAAGCGAACCAGCACTCAAATCCGTTGCAGATCTTGCCTGTATCCGCCAATTCGAATTTGACCCTTACGCCATGTTCAATATCAATCGTTATGGGTAATCCTATCGAGAATTGCCGCCGTTAGAGCCCGAACATGAATAGAAACGACATAGATATTCTATCTGAAGAAGGCACATCTACATTGCGCAAGCGCTAATTGATTCGCATGGCCAATAAAAGCCTGGTTCAGGGCGGTCTTCTAACGCAAGAGGATCTGGCAGTCCTCTTCTGTAGCTCCAGAATATCCATCTGACGCGATGTTAAAGAGTTGAAGTAACAGGGAATCGAAGTCTCTTCAAGGGAAACGCTTCAGGATATTGGCCACGTCATAATCCATAAAACGAAAATCGTAAATCCCAGTGCCAAAATGATTCGCTTTACTCAATTTAGATGGAGTAGCATCTTTGTTCAAAATTCCTCGCATCTCTTGTCATCGATATTGGATTACCTTGGAATAGAGCACGATTTCTCTACAGTCTTAAATGTGCGTTCAAGTGAGGCACTTGATCCGCATGTCAATAGAGAACGATTCAGGGAGGGATTGTGGTCTTAACCGAAGACGCATGGCGGACATTTTTCGCCGGACGTTTTCTTGACAAGAATTTGGATGATGAGTGCAAGTGCTAATGCGACTGATGATTATGTTCGGCAGATATAAATAATGGGGGCGGCCTTATTGGACTGGCTGACGGATGGGCCAGGAATCTGCAAATGAACCGATGGATTATTGTTTGCATATTGGTCGTCTTGATGGCGCAGGGGGCCTATGCAGAATTATCGTTGAGCGCCGGTGATAGGGTCTGGACAACGGATATCTTGCATGTGAGGGAAGCCCCTGGGACATCGTCGTCAGAAATTGGATCCATGATGAAGGGCAGTGCTGGCGTGGTCATTGATGGACCGGTTTTCAAGGAAGAGTATAATTGGTGGAATATTGGCTATGACTCTGGAACAAAAGGATGGTCTGCAGAGAACTGGCTACAGAAGTCCCCGGAAGGGCCGCAGCAGCCGACAGATTTTGCCGTCTGGTCGGAGAATGCCATAAAATGGGGTGAAAACCACATCGGTTCAAAGGATTGGTGGGACGAAGCCAATGAGCAGGGATATTGCCTTCGATTTGTGGCCAATGCATTCTTAGAGGAATATGTTGAAGGGCAATCAGTCTGGAACAGTCCAGTTGAGGTTGCAGCAGCATTATATCGGTTTAATCAGGAGCCAGGAGGGTGGTCGAATGCACCAAGAGGTGCGATCATCCTCTTTGACAAAGAAAATAAAAATAGTTACGGCCATGTGGGGATATACCTGGGAGCGGGAAGGATAATTCACGCTTATGGGACGGTTCAAGAGACGACTATTGAAGACGCAATGGTCCATTCTGATGTGGGCAACTATCTTGGCTGGTCCTATCCGCCAGAAGCCTGGAGGCCGAAGGCCGCCGCCACGAGCCAATCAGCAAAGACGTCTAACGAAGCCCAAGAGGCTGGCAATTCCATCGATCAGGATACGTCATGTTTAGCAACTGCCCTCATGTCTGAGGCATCAGTTGGCACTTCTGAGGAACGAGTTTCTGTTGCCTGGACGATCTTCAATAGAGTCAACTCGCCTAATTTTCCCGATACCATTTGCGGCGTGGCAAATCAGAGAGGGCAATATGCGATGAACCAGAAGCCAACTCAAGAGCTTTTGGATTTGGCCGCATCTTTGATTGCAGAGCCAGGTGATGATCCAACTGGAGGCGCGACCCATTTCTTCTCCCCAATGGGCATGCCAAAGGAAGGAGAGCCAACGGGAGGTTATGATATCGGCGGAGGGCTTCATGAAGTCGAAGGCATTAGTGGCAAGGTATACTTCCCATCATGGGCTCTGACCATGGAATCAGCTGGAGATATAACGGGCGTCCGCCCAGGCTATTATATGTTCTATCGAGAGAGAATGGCAAATGAAAAAGTAACGCTCACTCTTTACTTCCATAATGGAAGTGCAGAAGGACCCATCCTATCGGGAGTAGAGGTTGGCGGCCAAGATTCATCAGGAAACGCATTCTCTCAGACCACAAATGCGAATGGATTCGTCGTCATCACAGGCTCACCTGGAAGCTGGCAGTTCGCAGCGACTAAGCTTGGATATGATGACAATTTATGGTCTCAAGAGATTAAAGAGACTGGAATAAAACATGCATATCTTTTTGCTGAAAAGTTGCCGGCCAAATTCGTGTCTGAAAGCGTTGGACAATCAACAGATCAAGATATCAGCTCTAGCTCAGAGACTAGCGGAGATGGCGGACTAGGCGATCTAATCAATGCGCTAAAGGATAGAGATGCTAATGTTCGGCTGAAGGCTGCTGAAGCACTTGGCAAATTGGCTGATTCCAGGGCAATTGACCCCCTTATTGAAGCCCTTAAAAATGACGCAGATTGGGAAATCCGTGATATGGCCGCCTGGGCTCTTGGCCAAATCGATGATCCTCGAAGTACAGATCCACTCAGCTATGCATCCGTGAAGGATGCAGATTGGCATGTTCGAGAAGAGGCTTATAATGCTCTTCAAAAGAATACAGTCGGCGGCAATAAGGTAGATGCCAGATCAGTCGATCCAATCATAGAAGCTTTGAATGACGAAGACAATGATGTGAGGCTCAGAGCTGCTGAAGCTCTTGGCCAGCTGAAGAATGCAACAGCCGTAGATTCTCTCATTGAATCCCTCAAAAATGACGCGGATTGGGAAATCCGTGATATGGCCGCCTGGGCTCTTGGCCAAATCGATGATCCTCGAAGTACAGATCCACTCAGCTATGCATCCGTGAAGGATGCAGATTGGCATGTTCGAGAAGAGGCTTATAATGCTCTTCAAAAGAATACAGTCGGCGGCAATAAGGTAGATGCCAGATCAGTCGATCCTATCATAGGAGCTTTGAACGGCGAAGATGCTGAAGTGAGGCTCAGAGCTGCCGAAGCTCTTGGGCTGTTGAAGAATGCAGCCGCCGTAGATTCTCTCATTGAATCCCTTAAAAATGACGCGGATTGGGAAATCCGTGATATGGCCGCCTGGGCTCTTGGTCAAATCGATGATCCTCGAATTATAGATCCACTCAGCTATGCATCCGTGAAGGATGCAGATTACCATGTTCGAGAAGAGGCTAAGAATTCTCTTGAGAAGCTTGGAGTACAATCTGATTAAAGTGCATTTATCATTCGGACTCCTGTGTGCCTCTTTGGTGATGCCTGCTCTGCATACGGCCTGGCTAAAACAGAGTTGCGATAATTCTGATCAAGCGGATAGCGTCAACGAAAGCCCAACGATTTCGGGATTCCATAAAACCGGGCGTGAAAGCGTGCGGACCGAAGCATACTTCATCCTTCGAGTTGTGTGGCTGCACGCAGTTTGATTTCGGAGACGAATTATATAGATTAAAAGGGCATGACCTGTCTACTATCAGGATTTACTCATTTAGTAGCCTGCCATAATTGCTGCAAAATCTCAGTACCTCCGTATCCTGTTTCTGCTCACTCCTCCAAAGATAAATATAGTTTCACCTTTATTCCTATCAGGTTTTTGCCGCCCCCTTTCTCTCAGTTCGGGTGTGCTAATGTTGTTGCTTCATTGTTCCCGACTGTCGGCGACTGCCTTTGCTATTCTGAATGCTATCTCGGCACCAGGGATCAGCATATTAGCGCTCATTGCTCCAACATCAAAGATGAGATCACGAGTTATCACCTTCTCAACCTGCTTTCTCAGAGTTATCCCACCTGTTGTCATTATTCCGGTCAAGCCATCAAACTCTGCCACTGCAGTCTTACCCTTTGTCTCCCATTTATATTCGAAGGCGTATACAGGACGGAAGTATAACCCAATTTTTTGTACGTGTTTAGCTGGCTAGTCTTATGGTTAACATTTGGAGACAATCCAATCCTCTTTGTCCCCGTGTTGCCAGCACCGTCATGATTAGCTCATGAATAGCAGTTCCCTTTCTATTTCTCAAAGTTCCCAAGATTTTTCTCAGCACAACATGTGGCCGCAAAGCTCTCTCTGCTCTATTATTGGTTGTCTCCACACCTGGATTAAGAATGAACGTGAACCAGTAGTTTCCCGTTCAAGCTGCTCATCGGATAGGCTGTATAGCTGTTGAATGAAAAGCGACTTGAGCATCACGATCACATCGAGATTCGGTCGGCCGCCGCATTCGGTATTGTTCCTGTACATAGCTTCAAGCGGCGGTCTGAAGCCTTCCCAATTTAGTCTACCCCCAATATCGACCAGCTTATCTCCAAGATCTTTGACCCGTTCGTATTCCAGACGAAGGGCAAAATCCGTGAGGTTCCTCATGTAATATTATATACTAATAATAGTATTTATAGTTATCGATTAAATGGGGGTTTTTCGGAATTCTCGTGAATATACTGTCATAGCTAATAGGATACATCCCACAGTTTGATCGTGCTATCACCTGATGCCAATGTATGACCGTCTGGGCTCCAGGCAATGCAACTCTTCCAGTCACCAGGGTTGATGGTACTGAGCTCAAGACCAGTGGTTACATCCCATAGCTTGATCGCGTAATCACCCGCCGATGCTAGCGTTTGTCCGTCGGGCGAGAACTCGATATCAAATACATATTCAGAGTGCGCCTCTAAGGTTCGAATCTCTCGGCCTGTCTGGACGTCCCATAGTATTATTTTCTTATAATTGCTCGCTGATGCCAGTGTTCGTCCGTCAGGCGAAAATGCGACGCTTGGTTCATAAGTGGTGCCTACTTCGAAGCTATGAATCTCTCGGCCCGTGGCTATGTCCCATAGCTTAACCGTGTCATCAGCGCTCCCTGATGCTAGTTTTAGTCCATCGGGCGAAAATGCGATTCTTGACACATAGGTGATGTGCCCCTCTAGGGGTCCAATATCATTACCCGTCTGGACGTCCCATAGTTTTATTTTCTCCTCGTTCACAGCTAATGCTAGCGTTCGTCCATCAGGCGAAAATGCGATATCATTTACATAGGAGCTTACGTCATGGCTGCCCAACTCACGGCCCGTGACTACGTCCCATAATTTAACAGTGTTATCATAACTTCCCGATGCCAGTGTTAGACCATCCGGGCTCCATGCGACACATCTAATCCCGCCGGAATGTCCTTCGAGAGTTCGAAGCTCCTGGTTCGCGGCTATGTCCCATAGCTTGACCGTATTATCTTCGCTTCCCGACGCAAGAGTACGACCATCTGGACTCCAGTCGATACTGGTTACGCTTCTGGAATGCCCTTCGAGCGTTAGTAGTGATTTCCGAAGGTACGCATCTTTTGTATCAGTCTCGGTTATCTCCTGGTCCCAGCTATTGGTCTCATACCCATCTGCCGAAACCGAGAACGACCAAATCCCTGGAAATCCCGCAATTGCAACATAACCACTGCTACTGCTGGTCTTTTCAAAACTATTGCCTGATCCGTCCCAGCCTGTAACCTGAGCATCAGGAATGATAGGCCCGCTTGCACTTCCATCGTGGATGTAGAGGGTTAAAGTGATATCCTGGTCTTGCTCTTGCTGCAAAAATGCATCCTTAATATCGTCCTCGTTTATGTCTTGGTCCCAATTGCTCGTCTCATAGCCCGCTGACGATACAGAAAATGACCAAGTTCCTGGGTCTCCCTCAATAATGACATAACCGCTGTTATCGGTGGTCTGCTGGAAGCTGTTACTAGATCCATCATTACCTGTAATTAAAGCGCCAGGTATGACCGGGCCACTCGCGGATCCTTCGTGGACATACAGTGTGAGAGTAATCAGATCAGTCTGAAGATTGGCTGAATCTGAATCCAAAATATTATTTAGGTCATTATCTAGCTGTACTTGATATTGGCTGTAGTAATCGAGCGATTGTCCTGTTTCGATACCCCTATTGTACAGATAATCGTCGAGAATACTCTGCCCTTGGTTCAATGACTCTACAAGATTTTGGTTTTGCAAGCCATAAGTATTGGGCACAAAACTGCTCAAATGTGCTGCAACATTAGATAGATAATTCCGGTCGCCCCAATTTCTTCCTAAGTAAATGTAAAGAGTATTAGGACCTGTATTGTAGTGGAGAGCGGTCTGGACATAAGTCTCATATGTCCCATATACCTCTAAGAGATAATCGCATCCGTCATTAATTGCATTGTCGTAACCACTCTGATCATGAGTATATGGCCCACACTTCTCATGATGACCACTGGCCGTGGTTACTTGCATTATTCCATCACCATTAGTAGGCTGCGCCCAAGGTCCATCATTTTGACTATAAAAGGTATTATAGTCCCAGCCATCAATTTGAAAGGCTCCTTCACCACCTTCTTGACATATAATTGCCAAAACAAGTTCTGTTGGTAGTGCGCTTCTATGGTTATCCACCAATTTTTGTATTTCTAGCTGTTTCTGTTGATCCGTAAGATCATCTGAAGATAAGGCAAGAGAGGTCATCCCGCCTAGGATTACAACGATCATCGAAGATATCAATGCTATGGCTAAGTTTTTTCCCATGTTTTTCTACCCTCTCGCTATATCCATCGTAGTGACCTTAAAGATAATTTATAACCTACATATTTCTTTTGCCCCGAGTCCCGGACCTTCCAGGACCTTCTCATTCGCCAGATGGCGGTCGAGGCCGAAGAGCTGATCTCGCGTGGGCTTCGACGAAATTACGTCCGGCTCAACGAGACGCTTCAAAGCCCCCAGGGGAGGATCGACATAGAGAGGATAGCGCAAAATGGCGGGATCGCCCAAACTGCTCTGCCCTGCACCCACTACTAGAGGCTCGAAGACTGCCTCATAAACCTGGTCCTTATCGGAGGTGTTGAGCGAACTGCTGCGTTTGCGCGCGTTACGCGTTCTCCTGATGAGGTCCGGCAGCTATTGGCAAATGCAAAAAAAACCGCCGGTTAGTTGGGGAACTAAACACATAGTTAAATTTTTTGGTATGTGTTTAGCTCCTCCCAACCAGCATCATTAAACCCACTTCGTGATGTCTCACATGACCTGTTTCAGCAAGCTAACATCAAGTGACTTCGGCTAAAGATATCGTTTATCATTCTAGTATACGTTTTTGGCTTGCATCACTTCATCGACTAAAATCATAATCTGGCGACCGATTCTGGGGAGCTAAACACATACGATCTAAAAAGAAAGTAGATGTCGGAAGGGGTGTACAAAATCCAAACATTTAGGACTGCACACCAAAAGGCTTTTTTACTAAATATGCAAATCCAGATACCTTGAGGGAATTATCGTGAGAATTCGACTAGGCATATATTGCCTCCTGCAAATATCTCTTCTTATTATGCCTGCATTATCTGACGATATAGATGAATATATACTGGACTTGCAGGATCCAAATAACCTTGTAAGAGAAAATGCAGCAAAGGCCTTAGCAGAGGTATATGATCCACGGATTGTAATTCCGATGATAAATGCCCTTAATGATAGTGATAATAATATCCAACTAATTGCCATAGAGACTCTAAGAAAGCTCAAAGATCCGAAAGCAGTTAACCCATTAATCTTGGCTCTTAGGATAAATAACAGCGATGTTCGTAAGAGTGTTATAATCGCTCTGGGAGATTTTAGAGATCCTCTGGCAATTGATCCTATAATCCAGGCCCTCAATGATGAGGACGCTAGTGTTAGACGGATTGCTGTAGAAACTCTAGGGATGTTGAGAGATCCAAGAGCTGTTGATCCATTAATAATATCCATGAATGATAATGATACCATAGTTAAAGCAAATGCTGCGTTGGTTCTTGGCAGATATAAAGAAAATAGAACGGTAGATTCTTTAATTCAGATTCTCAAAGATAATGATAGCAATGTACAAGCAAATGCCGCTTGGGCTCTCGGTGAACTTAATGTTTCCCAAGCTGTTATTCCTTTAATAGAAATACTTAATGATTCAAAGAAATATTATATTGTCCGAGCTAATGCAACTGAGGCTCTTGGCAAAATTAAAGATCCTCGTGCAGTTGATACCTTGATCCAGATAGCTAGTACAGATGAAAATGACCTCATCAGAAAGAATGCTGCATGGGCACTCGGTGAACTCAACAATTCACGAGCAGTAAGCACCTTGTTATCTGTTCTTCGAGCCTCTGATCCAGAAGTAGCAGCCGAAGCCGCATTAGCTCTTGGGAAATTGAAAGATACAAGAGCAATAGATCCATTGTTTCAAGTTCTTAACGGCAGGTTTTCAAGGGAGTACATCCCGGCACAGATTAACGCTGCATGGGCTTTAGGTGAAATAGGAGATCCTAGAGCTGTCGATGCATTAATCCAAACGCTTAATGATCTGGGGTCCCATGATTCAAAAACAGATATTAGAGCTGAGGTTGTATTAGCTCTTGGAAAACTTCATGATAATAGAGCATTTGATCCATTATTAAAAGCAGTTGGCGGCTATGACTCATGTGGTGGCATTGAAGGTGCTTTTCCCAAGGTCCGAATGAACGCTTCATTGTCTCTTGGCAAGCTAGGAACAATCGATCAATTAATTCTGGCTCTTAATCCGACAAATCGCGAGGTTCGGAGTAATGCAGCGATAGCTCTAGGTTATATTAAGGATCCTCAGTCAGTTGATCCTTTAATCCTAGCGCTTGAAGATGATTATATTGATATGCGAATAACCGCTGCATGGGCATTAGGAGAAATTGGTGATAGACGAGCGGTTAGGCCTCTGATCAAAATTCTTCAAGATCCAGATAGCAATGCTCGCAGTTATGCTGCGCGGGCTCTGGGAAAAATTGGGGACAATCGGGCGATAGATCCTTTGATTCAGGCTCTTAGCAATGATCAGGCTGTTTCTGTCAGAGTAAATTCCATAGAGGCACTAGCTAAGTTTGAAGATGATCGGATAATTGATCCATTAATCAAAGCACTTGAGGATGATTCTTCGAATGTCCGCCTGGCTGCAATAAGCTCTCTTGAGAAGATTGGAAATAGCATCGCTATAGAGCCTCTAAACCGAATAGCGCATGATGATGATAACCAGGATGTTAGAGATGCAGCTAAAATTGCAATTGATAAGATAATTAATAATCCCTCAGCAAGTTTTGAGCCAATTCAGGTAGAAGTAAAGAGTTCTCAGGAAACATCAGATAGCGATTTACACGATATTGAATACACAAATGAAGTAAATCCAATGTATCTTTCGGATATAGGAGCATATCATATTCAAGGAGAGGCGAAAAATCATTTTGGTTCACCCTGTAATTTATGTATAGAATTTGAGGGGCTTTGTGAACCCTGTATTAAATATAATATGATGGCTTCTCTAGAAGTAGGCAAGACAAAATATGATAAAGGTATAAAAATAAAATGCAAATCTGGCGACGATTTTTTGGCTGATTTCCATCTAAGTAAAAAATATTCGCGTTTGATCGGGCTCGTTGGATTAGATGATGAAACTTCTGACAAAATAGATAAAGAAATTAAAATAATATTTGAAGGAGATGGTAAAGAGCTTCATACGATTGATGTTGGGGACGGCAATCCTCTAGATGTAGATATCGATGTAAAAGACATCTATCGCTTGAGAGTAAGAGTAATCAATGATAATAATTCTGATATAAAGGTTGATTTGCTAAATATGTTACTATCGAATTAGGAGAATTCTTATAAGCCAACCCACTCTTTATTTTTATATTAATACTACAATGCGTGCATCGGGATAAAGGGCATCCGTGTCCAACTTAGGGATTGAATCAGATCCGAGTAGACTATCTTTATGCTGCGACGTCTCGGATGCCCCGTCTGCTTGCAGCGGGGTGCGTCGCCGCCGTTCGCTAGATAATATATGAAACAACGACGAGCCTGTGTAGAAGGGATAGAACGATGGAACGGAAACCTTTATCATATTGAGGCATTATCAAGAAAAAAGATAAGCTAAAAGAGAGGAGAGAATAAGGATTGGCAAATAAAGAACGAGAGATGAAGCTGGCACTTATTAATAAAGAAGAGATCGAAGGTAAATTAGCCAAATTAGAGGAGATGTTGCCGAAAGAATATCTCAGTGATGAAGTCCATGACTTATTGAGAAGTGAATATGCTTCAATTAAGGAGCAATCAGACCGCTTGCTCACTAACTTAGAAGAATTAAATTCTAGTGAACGCATTATAGATAAAGAATATGTTGCACTGAAAAATGAATATAATTTAATCAATAGCAGTTCTGCCCGTTTGTTGGCAAATAAGTCCGAGGGCAGCATAAGCGAAGAATTATATAATTTGACAAAAAGAGAATATTCTAAGGAATTAGATGATGCTTTCTTAGCGTTGGCTGGCATAAAAAGGGAAATTAGGAAAATAATTAGTGCAGAGGAAAGCGAAATTAAAAGATATAATGATGAACTCGAAAAAATTGCCGTTAGATATAAAACTGGGGAAATAAAACAGTTTGATCATGATAGGCAACGAGATAACTATCAAAAAAAGATAAAAGGATCTCAAAAATCGATATCGGGACTCAATAAGCTGTTGGCGGCGGAATCATCAAAGGACATAGCAGTAGAGGTTAAACGGCAAGGACATCCTGTTGGTATCTCGATGCCATCAAATTTATCCGTCTCAATACCACCGAGTTTATCAGGACTGAATGAGAAACTCCCTCAAGGAGTCCATGCCACAGGCATTATCGGAAGCCTTAGAGCTTTTATTTCAGGATTGAAAGACAGATATTGGAGTTTAAGTCCAACCTATAGAATAGCAGCAGGATTTTTGACTTGGACCATTGGACCGAGTGTCTATGCTCTCTTCCTTTCTCCGATAATGATGTGGGGCTTTTATAGAATAGCAACTGGTAATTATGTGAGTGGGATCCTGTTACTTGTTATCTTTGGTATTGGGATTTTTGGAATATTAATTCCGGGCATGTTGATGTTTATCTATGGCGTGAGAGATGCATGGCGCGAGAGATCTTCATGAATTAATACAAGTTTTAACGGCAGTGAAACTAATTGTCTGTAATTTAGCGATAAGGATATGGCCCTGTTATCCTACCTGTCTTTTGCAGACGGAGGAGACAGGACCATGATGCCCAATGAATTGCTGAAATATTATCTTTGCGGATGCAAGCCAAAAAAGAAGATAGTTCTCAGGTTCCATCGATGAGATTGGGATCTTCGACAGGGCATTGAGTGAAGAAGATATAAAATTGCTGAAAGGATAATTAAAAAACGGTAGCTAAGCATTGGCTACCAAGAAGATCTCTTCCTTCTCGGCAAAGGAATCAGTGGGGCGGCCCAGATCCTCCGTAAGAGATGGATCCCCGCCCCTTTTTTAAATCGCTTGATCTACGAAGAATCCTGCTCAACAGTCACCATCCGGCATATGTAGTATCTGAGGGTTTCATTGTCAGCAGTTCTGATGTGGAAGCCAGGCATCAACTCGATATCGCTTTTCCGCTCAAGAGTGATATCGTTATCCTCATTGTCCATCACAATTGAGTCGCTAGTAACGGTCTGGATGGTCATCTTGCCGTACACAGTGCCCTCGGACACATCAAGTGGCGTTTCAGATATCTGCCAGATCCCGTCAACAATGGCCATCGCATAATCTTCATCTTTGTAGGTTGTCCTGAAGTGGGCAGCGATAATAGCTACGTTCTCTTGGCTGCCTACATCTTTGCAGTAGTAGTATGTTTTATCGCGCATTGTGGCACTATCTACTGAAGGGCTTATGAATGATTCATCAACTAATTCTCCGTCCTTCAGGAGGTTGAGGTAAATCCTTCCCTCATCACTTATTCCTTTTAGAACCAGCTCGTAGCCCTCTTTTAGCTTAATTGACTCACCCTTTTTGACAATTTTATTGAGGTATTCATCCATCAATATCTTCACAAGTTGCTCATCCGCAAGGGAGAACTCGTCCTCAGATACATCATATAATATTGGCGCACTCCAAGCATCATCATCCGCGCTTTCATGATAACCCGCGAAATATTCATTACCCAGGAATCCGATCGCAGAGTAGCTCCCCCAATTATAGTACTCGAACTCCTTCGGTTGGGCAGTTGTGGTATAAGTAACACCACGAGGTTCCCCGATTGAACCATTGCCATCGTTCAGCTCAACGGTCAATGCCTCCGTTCCCAGGTTAACGTCGATATCATAGTAGAATCCAGCGAAGTTTTCCGCAGTCCAGGTATAGGAGCCATTTGCCACGCTGCCTCTAATCTCGTAGATTCCTGGCTCGATGACCTCCTTGTAGATGTAGTATCTGAGCTCATCGGAATCGGCGGTCTTGATGGAGATCCCTGGCATGATTTCGATACTTCTATTCTTCCTCAGAGTTATAGTGTTGTCCTCATTTGTCAGCAGGATTCTGCCTGTAACATTGTCTATCTCGGCTACTCTCAGCATTCCGTAGGTATCACCTACTTTAGCATTGCTTAGCGCCTTATTCTGATTGCTCGTCTCATAGATTATGCCGTCATCTTCATATAGTCTGTTACCATCCCATAAATTTGTGGTCAAGGTATCGCTACCCAGGTCGCTATCAATATCATAATCGAATCCTGCAAAATTTTGCGGATCCCAGGTGAAACTGCCATCTGCAATAGATCCGCGTATCTCCAATGCATATGCAGGAACAGATGAAAATAATATAAGCAGCAGAGCTGCCAATCCTTTGGCGCAAAAAGATCGCAATAGAATCCCTCTTATTTTTGGATTATTACTACGATCAATAATAAAGGTTGTGGCTCAATGAACAGAGTGAGATGATTTGCATATTTTTAAAGGCAATTTTCAAATTATATAAAAAAGTGCTGTGGTTCACTTTATCCTCAACCTGATGGGAGTGATATTCGTGTCCTCAGCGCTCCGTTTTTAAAAGGGATTTGTCATTTCTTCAAAATCTTGCCCAGTGCGTCTGCAGCGCTTGATTTTACATATTCGCTTTCATCATCCTTAATGGACTCAATGAGCGCATCTGCAGCTTTCGGATCACCGATCCTTCCTAATGCTTCGGCCGAACTTGCTCGGACATATTCCACATAATCGTCTTCTAGAACCTCAATCAATGGATCTATGGCATCAGAGTTGCCGATCATTCCCAAGGCTACAGCCGAATTAAATCTAACGAACTCATCTTCGTCACTTAATGCCGAGATTATGGCATCATTGGCGCGGCTATCACCAATATCGCCTAGGGCTTTTGCAGATTTAGCGCGAACATAGCTGTCATCATCTGTAAGAGATTCGACAAGAGCATCTATCGCTCTAGAATCGCCCAGTGATCCCAAAGCAGAAGCTGCAGCTGCTCTTTTTTCAGGATATTCGTCGATGTTGCTCAATATATCTATCAATGGATACAATGCTGGCTCACCCATGAATGCCAGAGCACCTGCGATTTGTTCATCGCATGATGAATTGCCCAATGATTCAATCATTGGTGCTATTGCTCTTGTATCATTGATGAATGCTAAAGAGACGGATGCAATGCATAGAGGGGATGATTCATTCGTTAATTCTTGAATAAGAGGATCCACAGCCCTGGAATCTTTAATCCAGCCAAGAGCAGCGGCGCAAGCAGATCTTACATCATCATCACCATCCCGCAAACCATTTATGAGTGGATCGACGGCACTTGGATCTCTTATCCATCCCAGGGCGAAGGCCGAACAAAGGCGGACATTCTCATTTTCATCTTGCAGGCTTCCTATGAGCGGATCCACAGCCCTGGAATCTTTAATCCAGCCAAGAGCAATGGCGCAAGCAGATCTTGCATCATCATCACCATCCTGCAAATCATTTATAAGTGGATCCACGGCTATTGGATCTCTTATCCATCCCAAGGCTAAGGCCGAATAGAGACGAATAGTATTGTTATTATCATTCTCCATGCTCCTTATGAGCGCATCCACAGCCTCTGGATCTTTTTTCCAGCCAAGCGAAAGCGCTGCTATTGCTCTTGTATTATCATCGCCGCTTGATAGAGATTCGATCAGAGGTTCTACAGACTTTGGATTATCCATCTCAATTATATCCATCCAAATGAATGCAGAAATCTTGAAATCCTGATCATCGGATTTCAATGCCTGGGCCATTAGATCGAGACCATCATCACCCATATCCACAATCGATGCAAATGCCAAGATTTTAGTTACAGGGTTCGAATCGTTTATTTCCTCCAAAATCTTATCTTCAGATTGGTTTGTCGCAGAGCATATACTCACAGATAGTACAATCAGCATTGAAACCAAGATAGATCCTATTTTCAAGAAAATCCCTCGAAATATGAGATGACTTTCATATTGATATATCTTGCAGTTGCCTTACAATTGCTGATTCTTTATGCGCGAAGATAACCGAGAGTCGATCCGGAGACCAACGGAAAATCAGTGACTTATAAAAAAGAGATAGTTCTGGAGAAGCCTAGCTCCTCCAGCTATTTGATCTTTCAGTCTCTCCTGCTCAGGACGAGGTAAGCGACTGCCAGAAGGCCAGTCAGGGCGAAGATGCTGCCGAATCCAGGTGTCTGGTTAGCGGGTACCTCTGCAGCTTCCTCTGCTTTGGCTTCAGCTTCGGCTACCTCTTCTTTGGCCTCTTCAACGACTTCCTTAGCTTCCTCTACCGTCTTGTTGGCTTCCTCGACGGCTTCCTTAGCCTCTTCTACGGTCTTCTCAGTAGCGTTGACAGGAGCCACTACAGCGGGCTCCTCCTCTGCTACTTCTTCCTCTCCCTCGATGGTTGCTTCCTTGTAGATGTAGTATCTGAGCTCATCATCATCGGCGGTCTTGATGGAGACGCCAGGCATGAGGCTGATATCCTTGTTCTTGCTGAGGGTGATATCGTTGTCCTCATTGTTCATGGTGATGGTGTTGGCGGTGACCGTCTGGATGGTCATCTTATCGTACTCGGTGTTCTCAGAGACATCCTGTGGTGTGTCGGAGAGCTGCCACAGTCCATCAACGGTTGCCAGGTTTTGGTCGGCACCACGGAAGGCGTTCTTGAAGTGAGCAGCGACGATGACTACATCCTTGGAGTCGCCGATATCCTTCTTGTAGTAGTAGGTCTTGTCCTTCATTCCGGCGTTGTCGGCGGATGGGGAGATGACCTTGCTGTCCACAACTGCTCCATCCTTGGAGAGCTCGAGGTAGACCTTGTTACCATCGATATCAATGGACTGGATGGACAGCTCATAGCCCTCCTCCATAGCCAGAGGCGTGCCAGAGGTGACGGTCCTCTCATCATCGTTATCCATCAGGATCTTGAGGAGCTGCTCATCGGCGAGGACATTCTCGTCCTCGGACTCATCGAAGAGAACGTTCTCCTCGACATTCGGGTCATCAATGTATCCGGCAAAGTACTTGTCAGCGAAGAAGCCGATAACATTGTATGTTCCCCATTCCTCGAATTCGAATTCATTTGCCTGAGCAGTGCTGGTATATGTCACGCCATCGGGCTCCAGGAGCTTGTCGCCCTCAGAGATGGTGGCGGTCAGCTCTTCTGTCTTGATGTCGTCATCAATATCATAGTAGAATCCAGCGAAGTTGTCCGCAGTCCAGGTGAATGTATCAGTTGCCACGTTGCCTCTGATCTCATAGGTTCCTGGCTCGGTGATTTCCTTGTAGAGATAGTATCTGAGTGCATCATCGTCGGAGTCAGCGGTCTTGATGGAGATGCCGGGCATCAGAGTGATATCCTTGTTCTTGCTGAGGGTGATATCGTTGTCCTCATTGTTCATGGTGATGGTGTTGGCGGTGACCGTCTGGATGGTCATCTTATCGTACTCGGTGTTCTCAGAGACATCCTGTGGTGTGTCGGAGAGCTGCCACAGTCCATCAACGGTTGCCAGGTTTTGGTCGGCACCACGGAAGGCGTTCTTGAAGTGAGCAGCGACGATGACTACATCCTTGGAGTCGCCGATATCCTTCTTGTAGTAGTAGGTCTTGTCCTTCATTCCGGCGTTGTCGGCGGATGGGGAGATGACCTTGCTGTCCACAACTGCTCCATCCTTGGAGAGCTCGAGGTAGACCTTGTTACCATCGATATCAATGGACTGGATGGACAGCTCATAGCCCTCCTCCATAGCCAGAGGCGTGCCAGAGGTGACGGTCCTCTCATCATCGTTATCCATCAGGATCTTGAGGAGCTGCTCATCGGCGAGGACATTCTCGTCCTCGGACTCATCGAAGAGAACGTTCTCCTCGACATTCGGGTCATCAATGTATCCGGCAAAGTACTTGTCAGCGAAGAAGCCGATAACATTGTATGTTCCCCACTCCTCGTATTCGAATTCAGTCGGCATGGCTGTGCTGGTATATGTCACGCCATCGGGCTCCAGGAGCTTGTTGCCCTCGGAGATGGTTGTGGTCAACTCTTCTGTCTTGATGTCATCATCAATGTCGTAGTAGAAGCCGGCAAAGTCATCCGCGGTCCAGGTAGCGCCTTCTGTGGCGACCTTACTACGGACCTCGACACTGTCGGCCGCTCCTACTGCCATCGCTGCTGCCAGTAATAGCACCATCGATGTAAATGTAATTGCAGCCAATTTCTTCATCTTTTAACCTCCTATTTACCCTTCATGATCACTTTTAGCAGCATACAGTCTGATTATTCTTAAAACTATTGCCTGAATAACGTCTCGAACCGCCCGCTAAAGGCATGGCGCACGGTATCTCCTGCATTGCCATTGCTTTCGGGCGCATCTCTGACATGTGTATAGCTACGTCACCCTCCTAATCCCATAAGGGACTATAGGGTAGTGATAGAGTATTTCCCTATTATATCTTTTTTGGTCAATGATAGCAGCTTGGTGCTGGTCTTTCCCACACAGAGCTAAGAGGTTGACCAAAGAGCTTTGCTAGGCTCAAAGCCTGCATTATCTGCCTTGTTTAAAAGCTTATTCTTTCAGCTCAGAAGGAAACACTGATCATTTTCTTCGTATTATTTCTAAATACATTCTCTTCCAAAATATTGAAAAATTTTGATTTTTAATGGGAAAATCGTTTTACGAGATGCGGTATTATATGCAAATATGAGTGAAGGGAAGTTCGCCCTGGTCTATCATCCCATCTATCTACTGCACGATACCGATGGACATCCTGAGAGAAAGGAACGCCTGACGGCAATCTTGGATAGAATCGAATCCGAAGGGCTGGATATAGAGTTCATTACGCCGAAATCCGCGACGATCGAGCAAGTCGAGGCAATACACGGGCGGAATTATATAGATCAGGTGAAGGCCATATGCGAGCGGGGAGGCGGCCACCTCGATATCGATACCATCCTCTCCAAAGACTCTTTTGATGCCGCCCTCATGGCAGCGGGTGGTGCTATTGCTGCCGTGGATGCGGTGATTGAAGGCCATAGGGGAGCTTTTGCCCTGGTCAGGCCGCCCGGCCACCATGCCATGCCCAATCGCGGCATGGGCTTTTGCGTCTTCAATAATGTGGCCATAGCGGCAAGACATGCCCAGTCCAAGGATCTCGAGAAGGTTTTGATAGTGGATTGGGATGTTCATCATGGTAATGGGACCAATGCCATATTCTACTCCGATCGTTCGGTGCTGTATTTCTCCACCCACCAATTCCCCCACTATCCGGGCACGGGCAGAATGAACGACGTCGGGGAGGATGGCGCAGAGGGGACTAATGTGAATGTGCCCCTGCCCTCGGGCACTGGGGACGAGGGCTATCTGATGGCCTACCGGGAGATATTAAAGCCAATAGCCATCGAGTTCTCTCCTGATATCGTCCTGGTCTCGGCAGGCCAGGATCCGCATAAGGATGATCCTCTGGGAGGGATGGGCCTGACAGCCAGCGGATTTGCCGCCATCGCTGGAGTGGTTAAGGAGGTTGCGGATATATGCTCAAACGGAAGGGTGGCTGCAGTCCTGGAGGGAGGCTACAACCTCTCCGCCCAGGCGGAGGCCATTGTGGCCCAGATAAGGGCTTTTCAGGGTGATGTGCCGGATATTTCCGGATTCGACCCCAAGGTCGCCCGGCGGATCGATGAGATAAAGAGCATTCATAAGGCCTACTGGAAGTGCTTTTAGCCTGGGCGAAAAAGCCTTAAGCCCTCAATATATGGGGGCCAGAGCATCGAGGTATTGGGCCAGGAATATCCTGAACTCTCGATCCCTGATCTCCAGGATCTCCTGACCGGCGTATATCTTGTGTCCTCTGCGAATGGCCTCGGAGAGGTGCTTTCCCAGTGACAGCCCCTCCAGCTCTGCTGCCAGGAGATCCCGAGCGCAATTGTGTTTGCGGGATTCTTCCACCACCACTCTGCCCTCCTTGATGTAAGGTCCTGATAGGGGATGGGGATGGACGGCCAGGAAGCGGGCCACATGCTCCGCCTCCCAGACGGGCGGACCGGCGCGGCGGCATGCTCTTGAGAGCTCCCAGCCCTCCATCTCAAAGAGAATCACCGCCCTGTCGCGATAGGCGAGGACATCGCTGCGCAGTATTAAAAAGCCTTTTCGAGTCAAGAGCGCCCTGATGGATTCTTCCGCTTTGCGCATCTGGGGGTAGAGGACATCCTCAACCACATCAGGGGCCTGGAACTGGAGGATGATGGGCATTGTCCCTCGCGCATCCATCCTGGCTTGAGCCTCCTCATCGGAGAGAGGCTCATATTCGCGGGGGAAGAAGAACTCCAGGCTGGGCCGGTCGAGAAACGAGCGGGATGCGGCACTGAAAAGGAGCATCTTGTCCAGCGTCAGCGCCGCGGCCACGTTCCGGTTGGGGTCCACGGGATCCACCACCGTCAGAGGCTCATCATGCAGCTTCTTTCCCTTTCCCTCCAGGTCCAGGACGGTATCGGGCCTCCAGTGAGAGGCGGCCCGGAGAACATCGGGAAAAGAGCGGCAGTGTATCACCAGCAGCTCCGCCAGGTACCCGGAAAAGCCGCCCGTCTTCAACTCCGAGCCGTAGACCCCTATTCCCTTGAGAAACTGCTTCAAAAGGAGGACATCATCCTCCAGGCCGGCGATCTTGCCCTTGATATATCTGGTATGAAATGGGGTTCTGTCCACCGCTGACTTCAGCCGGCTGGCATCATCGACCAGATAGCAGGGAACCAGATCCACCTCGAAGCCATCCACCCAGGCATGGACATATGGATGCTCGGCGTACCTCTCCTCGTGCTCCGGGGCAACCAGCCTGGCCAGTTCCATGGCTTCGCTCAGGTCGCTATTCTCCGGCACACCCAAAAAAATGTCCAGATCATGATCCTGGGCCAGCCAAGTGTCTCTGGCCGCCGAGCCCACCAGCATGGCCTGGAGGACCATGCCCCGCTCTTCTGCCAGACGCTCGATTTTTGCTATGATCTCCCTGGAGATAAGACGAAGCCTCTCTCTCTCTTTCGGGCTGGGCCGGACCTGGCTCAGCACCAATTCTCGAATCTCAGAGAGGGAACTTTGCCAGGTCTTCGTAGATGGGTCCTCCGGGGGTCAGTGTGCTCTTTTTGAGATAGAATTCCTCTACCGTGAAGCTTCCCAGGTCCACTGTAGACTGCAGGCCGATCTTCGCCAGAAGCTCCCGGCTGGTCCCGGCATTGGGCCTGCCCACCCTTCCTATTGTCACATGGGGGGTGAAGCCCCGCTCCTCCGGGGGAAATCCCAAGGATTTTGTAGCCGCTTGTACCTCGGCTGATAACTGGGAGAAGTCCCCTTCCAGGCCTAGCCAGACCACGTGCACCGATCTTCCGGGAAATGCGCCCAAACCCACTAAGCGGGCGGTGAAGGGGGCCGCCCTGACCGCAGCCAGAGCCTTTTTGACTCTCTCCACCTTCTCCGCGGGCACATCTCCCAGGAACTTGATGGTTACATGGACCAGCTCCGGCCGGACCAGCCGCAAGCCCTCAGTGGCTATCTTGCTCTGCAGTGGTCCGACCTTTTCGCGCATCTCCTCCGGGAGATCCACCGCTACGAAGCACCTGATTCCCGTCATCTGAGTACGCTGCCCATGCTGGCCGAGGTCACCGACTTCCTGTAACGCGCCAGAACTCCGGTCTTTATGGCGTTCTCCGGCATATCTGGCATCTTCCATTCGCTTCTCCTCCGCTCCAGCTCCGCGGGGTCCACCAGCAGATCGAGCTTGCGGGCAGGGATATTTATGCTGATCATATCACCAGGCCGGACTAAAGCGATGGGGCCGCCTACTGCTGCCTCAGGAGAGACATGGCCGATGCAGGGGCCTCTGGTGCCTCCGCTGAACCGGCCATCGGTTATCAGGGCGACGGATTCGCTCATACCTGCCCCAGCGATGGCAGAGGTGGGCGCCAGAGCCTCTCGCATTCCCGGACCTCCTTTGGGCCCTTCGTATCTTATCACCACCACATCTCCTGGCTTTACCTCTCCTCCTACTATGCCGGCCATAGAAGCCTCTTCGCTATCATAGACTACTGCCGGGCCGGAATGGACGAGCATGGATGGGGATACTGCGGTCTGCTTGACCACGGATCCCTCCGGGGACAGGCTGCCAAAGAGTATGGCTATGCCCCCTTCGGCATGCACAGGTTTATTGATAGTGCTTATGACACGGGAGTTGGTGAGGGGGTTGATCAATTTGAATGCGTCCAGGTTCTCGCCCACCCTCTGGCCGGTGACGGTCAGTGCATCCAGGGCCAGTCGAGAGCGAAGGGTGCTCATGACCGCCGGAATCCCTCCTGCCCTCTCCAGGTCGAGGATGTGATGAGGCCCGCCCGGCCTGAGGTTGACCAGATGGGGCGTCTCGCGGCTAAGCTGATCGAAGCGCTCAATATTCAGGTCCAGGCCGAACTCCGCTGCGATCGCCATCAGGTGCAGAACTGTGTTCGTCGAACCTCCAATGGCCATGTCCACCCGGATGGCGTTATCCAGAGAGGCAGCGGTGACTATCTGGCGGGCGGTTATGCCCTTTTCCACCAGCTCCATGATCTTCATTCCAGAGAGCTTGGCCAGACGGATCTTTCGCGCATCGACCGCATGGGCGGTAGCGCATCCGGGCAGGGAGAGGCCCATGGCCTCGGTGAGGCAGGCCATGGTATTGGCGGTAAATAGGCCAGCACAGGAGCCTGCGCCAGGACATGCCATATCCTCCAGGGCATCCAGGGTCTCGCCTCCTTTCTGCCATTCCTCGAAGACATTGATCAGGTCAAGCTCCTTGTCGCAGGCAAAGCCGGGCATCATCGGACCGCCCGTGACCACGATGGTGGGCAGGTCCAGCCTCCCCGCGGCCATGATATGTCCGGGCACGATCTTATCGCAGGTGGGGATCATCACCAGGCCGTCGAGCTGGTGGGACTCGGCCATGATCTCAATGGTGTCCTCGATCAGCTCGCGACTGGGCAGAGAATATCTCATTCCTTTGTGGCCCATGGCTATGCCATCGCAGACCCCTATGGTCTGGAACTCAAATGGAACTCCACCGGCAGAGAGGATGCCTGCCTTAACCGCTTCCCCCAGTCGATCGAGATGAATGTGGCCGGGTATGAAATCGTTACTAGAGTTTACAACGCCGATGAAGGGACGACGAATCTCCTCATCGCACAGGCCGGTAGCTTTGAGAAGAGCCCGATGAGGCGCTCTCTCTCTGCCTACCTTGGTGACATCGCTTCTCATATCCAAAACCTCCTTCGCCTCTGCCACTTTTGCGCTTAAGTAGTTGCTGTTAAATACCTCCAGATACTTGCCGCCAGATGGTGTTTGAAAATCATGGATGCCTATTCATTGTTCCTGGTATTCCTGGCAATTTACATAGCGATCTTGCTTGGAATCGGCCTGTATTTCTCCCGCAGGCAGAGGTCGGAGACCGACTTCTGGTTGGCGGGACGAGAGCTGGGACCAATCAGCATAGGACTTGCTGCTGCTTCAGCATGGACCACGGCCAGCGCGCTGCTCTTGGCCACAGGGCTTTTCCTCCTCTATGGCATTGGCTCGATCTGGATCTGGGTATTCCCGAATATCGCTGGCCTGGCCATCATCGCCGCCATATCGGGAAGGATCAAGAATATACCTGCTCTGACCCAGCCCGAGCTCATGGAGATAAGGTACGACCCCATGATCAGAGCGCCTGTGGCCATCGCTGTGACCATTATGATGATACTCTTCTCGGTTACTGATTTCATCGGCTTTAAAATGGTGTTGGGGACCTTCTTCGGCATAGAGCCCATCTTCGCCATTGCCATCATGGCCGTCTCTGTGGCCCTTTACGTCGGTGTGGGCGGCTTTCGGGCGGTGGTCTGGACGGATATGGTACAGTATATACTGCTGGCCGGCCTTGCCGCCTATGTGGCCCATATGGCTTTAGGCCTGTCTGCGAATGAGGGGGTCTCCCTCATCGCTGCCTCCTCAATGCTGGGCGCCGACTGGTGGGATATCTTCTCCATGGGCGGCATATTGGGTGCCATGGTCTTCATAGTGGCCCTGGTGCCCGGCTGGGTGGCAGAACAGGATCCCTGGCAGAAGGTCTGGGCAGCTCGCGATGATCGCTCCGCGAAAAGAGGGCTTCTGCTTGGCGCCGCTCTGCTGTCCCTGGTATACATTTTCTGTCTGCTTGCTGCCATTGGCCTCTCTGTGATCTACCCCCGGCCTTCGGGAGAGGTGGAAGCAGAGATGCTCTATCTCAGGATCATAAGCGATAATGTTCCTGAATGGCTCTTAGGCCTCCTGACCATTGGCTTTGCTGCGGCATCCATGTCCTGCACAGATACGTTCGCCACCTCGGGGGCATCATGCCTCTCCCGAGACCTGGTCCAGCGGCACCTCTGGCCAACAGCCACGGTGAAAGAGATGCTGATTCTGAACAGGATTCTGATTGTGATCATGGTCTTCATATCGGCACTCATCGCTCTGAATGTGGACAGCATCATGGATGCGGTGATCATCGCCACGGTCATCGGCACGACATCTTACTTCTTTCCTATTATCGGGGGGCTTTACTGGAAACGGGCCACGAAGTGGGGAGCTATGGCGGCCCTGGTGGCGGGCGGGGGAACCCAGATCCTTCTCGTATCCTATGAGCAGTTCTGGCTGAAGGCGCCATTAGACAGCATCTCCCCCTATATGGTTGAGCACGGCGTCCTGGTCGGCTTATCTTTGAGCGCCCTCTTCTTCGTAGGGGTGTCATTGGCCACCCGGCAGGCGGAGGATATCCGCCTCGCGCCATTTTTTCCCGATATCGCAGAGCGGGTCTTCCAGGGCGATCTTCCCCGAGCGGACAGGACGAACCCTGACTATTTGAAAATAGCATCGGATATCGAAGAGAAGTCGGCAGGAGATCGCATTCATCTCAGACTGACCATTGAGTACTCCAGGGCCCATGAAGAGGCAGGGCATCAATTGCTGATGTGGAAGCCCTTTATAGAGAAGCTTCAAGAGAGGCATCCCGTCTGGTTCACTCCCACCGGGAGCCATGTCGCCTACCGCCTCAGCCAGGCTGATATGCAGGCCTGCATCAAGATGGTGCATGGCACCTCCCGGCAGATCTGGCTCAATTCAGAGCCGAGGCAGGAGGAAGGCGACCGCCAGAGGGATGAGCTGGTCATTGCCTATCAGGAGATAGGAGAGGTATTGCTGGAGCTTGGCCTGCAAGCATCACCAAGGACATGAGAGAAGATATACAGCTGGCAGTGGTGGGTGCGGGGCCTGCAGGAAGCACCGCTGCCCTTGTAGCCGCCCGAGATCTGGATGTGGTGCTCATCGATAGGAAGAGCGAGATAGGTAGCCCCGTCCAGTGCGGCGGATTTCTTCCGGAGGCCTGGGAGCTGGAGGCTCTGCTGCCTCGCGCCGGGCTCCCGGATAACTTAAGGGAGATTCCCGAGCATTGCATATTGCATCGTACCCAGTTGCAGCGGATCTATTCTCCTTCGGGCAAGAGCAAAGAGTTTGCTGTCGCGGGGAGGGTTATAGACCGACGGGCCTTCGATCGCCATCTTGCCTCCCAAGCCGCTCGCGCCGGTGCCAGGATCCTTCCCGCCACCCGGGCGACGTTGGTGGAAGGCGGCCTGGAGCTCTTCGGCCATTATGCTGTGAGGCTCCGGCCTCAGATGATAATAGGTGCAGATGGCCCCAGCTCCACCGTCTCCCGCTATATGGGAAATCCCGCCCAGGAGGTGGGCATATGCCAAGAGTACGAGATGACGGATGTGGATATCGATAGCGATGCGGCAGAGATGTTCTTCTCGGCGAGATACGCTCCCGGCGGCTATGCCTGGATAATTCCCCTGGGCCCGGATAGAGCCAATGTGGGGGTGGGGGTGCGCGCATCTTACCTATCCGGCCAGAGGCTTTCCGACGTTCTGCAGCGATTTGTGCAGGATCATCCTCAGGCCTCGAAGAAGCTGGCCTCGGGCGAGGTGCTGGCGGTGATGCGCGGCCTGGTTCCCGCGGGCGGAACTGTAGGTTCGATCCAGAAGGGCAATATGATCCTGGCGGGGGATGCTGCCGGACACGTGCTGGCCACCAGCGGGGGAGGCATACCCCTTGCCGTGGTGGCGGGGAGGATCGCCGGCCAGTCTGCCATTGATCATCTGCAGTCGGGGACGCCTCTACAGGAGTATCTATCGAGCATTGGCCATGAGTTCGGCCGGGAGCTGGACAGGTCGGTGCAGATCAGGAAGATGGTGGATGTAGCCATGAGGAGCGACCGGCTCATCAATGCCCTTTTTGCCGCCCTGAGCCCTGAGCAGATGAAATCGGTGATGCGCGCGCAGATACCATCGCCTCTCCGATCGCGCCATTGGGCTGATGGCGATCGGAGCGATAAAGAATAATAGGCTCCTCGCTATTTGCTATGGGTGAACTTGATTCGGTAATTCTCTGTATCTTTTCGCCTCTGTGGTGAACCGCTATGCTATGACCCAACCACAAGAGACACAGAGGAACAGAGGCCATATTCTCTGCTGGGCCTCACCCACATAATTCAGCGAAGAGCCGAATAATATGGTGAGAAGTAACATAATATCTATTAATATGAGCGATCAGACCGCCCAAAGGAGGATCGGACTGCCTCCGCGACGGCCAGATCCCAGAGCCTGGATCGCTCTGATCGGGATCAAATCGATAATAAAAAGCAATAGGACGGCCGATCCCGTCCTTTATTATCGACTATTCTGCCTTCTCTTCTTTGGGAGCCTTGCCGAGCAGCTCCTCCAGGGATTTGGCCCCCGACTCCACTACCTTGACATTTATCTGGCCGACATCAGGAGAGATATCCCTTCCGTGGATGCTCTTCCTCTTCTTTTTCCCTTCAGCAACGGGATGATAGCCAGTTCCAGTGGAGAGGAGGATCTTCCTTCTCTTGGTGCCCGGCAGGTCTGCGCGCATGGGAAATCCCTCGCGATCGCTGCCGCCTGTGACCTGCATCGAGTATCCTGGCATGCCCAATATATCTCCTTCTATCTTGTCGCCGATATGCTTCCCCAGAAGCTTGCCTGCTCCCGGATCCTTAAGCTCTACCTGATAGGCTTTTCCGCTCTTGGGATCTGAGACTACAACTCTAAAATCCATCGTTCTTCCTCATCAATGAAATGTGACTTTGAGTCTAGGGATCAATGCCCTATAAAACCTTATCTTGTCTTTTAGCTTTAAATGATGGGCTTCATTCAAGGTCTGTCCAGATCGGTCATCCGTGAATAGTCCACGAGCATGGATATGGGCAGTGTCTTCATTCTCGCCCCCATCTCCTCCGCGGCCACCGTCCCATTAACACCAGCGTAAAAGGCTATGCCGATTTTTCCCGCAGCTACAGGGCAGCCCAGTATCGGCTCAGCAGGACCTCCTACCTTTATGAGGCCGCCAAAGCCCGCGGATCGGGATGCCTCCAGCAGCTCCAGAGCATGGCCAGCCGCCGCAACGGGAATTTCCCGAACATTGGCCAGCACTCTTCCCGAACCCAAGCGGATGGCATTGGCAACGCTCGTCACCTTCCGCCCCATGAAAACCTTCACCGGGTCCAGGGAGGATCCGGCATAAGCTATGAGGTCGGTGAACTCAATTGGCTGTTTTTCCTTGATCTTTGCCAGGCCAGCGAAGCTGGTGAGGACCGCAATTCCCTTCTTCATCAGGATTCCATCCATGGTTATGCTGCATACCGTAGCCAATCCCAGGGATCCAGCGGGCACCTCCAGGGTAGAAATCGCATCTCCTTCGTCCAGGATCAATACACGGCGGCTTATCGTATAGCCCTGGTCGAAGGCGCGACCGAGCATATCCAAGACCTCCTCAGCATCTGCCTTATCCACTATGCTGGTATTGGCGATGACCTGGCCCTGGCCGCTGCAGGGATCGAAGTTGCTCTTATACATATACTCTTCAATCCTGGTATTCACAAATCCAATTCGGTCGTCTATGAGCGCATCGCTCAGCTCCCTGGAGCCCAGAGAGGTAATAACCCGACCACTGTACCCCTTCTTCCTGGTGAATCCCAGCTCATCCAGGATTTTGAGGTTGTAGCGCACCGCTCTCTCACCCAGATCATAGCCACGGCTGCAAAGGATGTCTGAGATCGCCCTCGCTCCCACTGGTATGCCGGCGCCCTCGATCACCCTGAGGATCTCTATAAGCCTGCGCTGGCTCATATGATTCTTGGTGAGCAGCTTCATCTACCCAGATCCTCCGGGAAAGGGAATATATATCTTATGCGGAGAACAAGGGCCAAAGCCTCCAAGAGCAATGGCCTTGGCGGCTAGTAGAGGCTAAAAGATATAGTCCCGTGGGGTAGAGGTCAATCCTGAGGGCCTTTGGAGCCCGCGACGGCGGTTCGAATCCGCCCGGGACTACTCAAAATCCCCAAGCCATCAGAAATGTAGATATATCTGGTCGATCTCATGGGGAGAGGGCCAGGCTGATTGATTATATCGCCCGTCACCAGTTGCTCCGGTAGTGTAGCCCGGCCAATCATTTCGGCCTTTCAAGCCGAAGACTCGGGTCCAAATCCCGGCCGGAGCATTTTACCATACTCTTCCCCAAGATCGGCCCTGCGCCGCTCCTGCGAGATTCCTGGAACGGGGCCTCTTATCAGGGCTATGGCGCGCAATAATGGCCTTTTCTCCGGTGAAGATGCCCGTCATTTTCGAACAGAATCCCGCTGACTCAAAGAGAGGATATTGTCATATCCTTAAAGGGCATATGACCAATTGATATCGTTTTTTTCCTATAAAAGCCCGATATGTTTATATTCCAGAAGGCGGTATAGGGTGCTCGTGCCTGAGCAAAATACTCAAATACAAGCCGAGAAGCATGAGGATCAGGTACTCCATACCCCAAGCGAAATCCAGGTTGCTCTGCATGAGCATGGTCTTATGCTGGGAATTTGGACTCGTTGTCGTATGGTGTCATTGGATTTGGGCCTCTGCGGACGGCTTAGATCCTAAGCATTGATGGTAAATCAAGGAGGTGGGAAAGAAATGAGAAAACTAATAGCTGTTTTGATTATAGTCGCCATGGCCGTAGTAGGCATGGCCGGTGCAGCTAACTATATGTACGAAAAGGCATCGGTCAAGGGCGTTGGATACAAGAACGTAGAGATGATCATTTCCACTCAGTCTGGCTTCCATGGCCAGAAACTGGTAGAGAAGGAGTCCGGATCCGGAAACGTGATCCTCGAGAGGACTGAGCTGGAAGCTGAGAGACAGTTGACTGCTGATGGACTTCAGATGCCCTGCATATATCCCAATACCTGTGCAATGGACTACATCAACTTCACCAAGGAAGCTGAGTTCGAGTATATGCCAGTCTCTTACCAGACAGGCACCTATGACCAGAAGTGGGTTGAGAAGCTGTGCGTGCAGAACTACAGAATCGGCGCTGTGCTGACTGAGATGTACACCCATGCTGAGCACCTGCAGAAGACCACCGAGGTCAAGACCAGAGGCTACCAGAACGTATGCAGTGAGCCGACAAACAACGGCAATTGTTGCACTGGTGTCCTCGAGGCTAATCTGAACAGCAACGTCATCGGCGTTGCCCATATCGGCTGGATCTCCAGGGATCCCGAGCCCAACAGGCTGCTCAAGGGCCGCCATGCTGAGTACGGCAGATCCGTCGAGGACCTGACTGGTGTCTTCGCCATTCAGAAGTTCATCCAGCTCTGGGGTAACTCCACCTGCGGCGCAATCAGCGTTGACTGGCTGCCCTGCGTATAAATTAAATTAGAATGGAATATGACCTCAGGCTATGAGGCCTGAGGTCTATGAAATATTTTTAAAATCATATAACCTGCGTCTTGTGCCTAGGTTTTTGTTAGATGTTCCTTTGAGTGTTCTCTTCTGAGCAATTGGGCGATCTCACCGGGAGAAAACAGGCAAGAGAGGCGGAATCGTGGAATATAAAATTCTCTTATCCCTGCTCGATAGCTTTATATGTCAGTAATCTAATGAGGAAGGTTGTGCCTGAGACAATAGCTCAAGAGATATCTAGTGGTAATCCTGGAATCAGGCGCCTCACGCCGGATAGGATGACAGTTAACGCTTTTGGCTTATGTGCTGGAGCAGAGCGGAGCCGAGCGGTTTCATCTCTTCAGGTGGAACGGTCCTGGATCTTTGATCAAGGATCTGTATATCCAGCCGGGGTGATGTACTGAGGGATCATTTGTTGCTGTCACGAGCAGCTTTCGATCCTCATGTAAAGGAGGTGGGAAAGAAATGAGAAAACTAATAGCTGTTTTGATTATAGTCGCCATGGCCGTAGTAGGCATGGCCGGTGCAGCTAACTATATGTACGAAAAGGCATCGGTCAAGGGCGTTGGATACAAGAACGTAGAGATGATCATTTCCACTCAGTCTGGCTTCCATGGCCAGAAACTGGTAGAGAAGGAGTCCGGATCCGGAAACGTGATCCTCGAGAGGACTGAGCTGGAAGCTGAGAGACAGTTGACTGCTGATGGACTTCAGATGCCCTGCATATATCCCAATACCTGTGCAATGGACTACATCAACTTCACCAAGGAAGCTGAGTTCGAGTATATGCCAGTCTCTTACCAGACAGGCACCTATGACCAGAAGTGGGTTGAGAAGCTGTGCGTGCAGAACTACAGAATCGGCGCTGTGCTGACTGAGATGTACACCCATGCTGAGCACCTGCAGAAGACCACCGAGGTCAAGACCAGAGGCTACCAGAACGTATGCAGTGAGCCGACAAACAACGGCAATTGTTGCACTGGTGTCCTCGAGGCTAACCTGAACAGCAACGTCATCGGCGTTGCCCATATCGGCTGGCTCTCCAGGGATCCCGAGCCCAACAAGCTGCTCAAGGGCCGCCATGCTGAGTACGGCAGATCCGTTGAGGACCTGACTGGTGTCTTCGCCATCCAGAAGTTCATCCAGCTCTGGGGCAACTCCACCTGCGGCGCAATCAGCGTTGACTGGCTGCCCTGCGTATAAATTAAATTAGAATGGAATATGACCTCAGGCTATGAGGCCTGAGGTCTATGAAATATTTTTTAGAGACATCTTTCTGGCTGAGCTTCTGCATCGAACCGGCCTTTGGATGACCATTATTATGAACAGATACATTTATATCGAATAAAAGCATCAACTTACAATTGTAGCTCAAGTCCTGCGCATGCGGGCAGGATAGCTACTGATCTAAAGGGATCAATAGCTGTTACATCAATCATCGGGGGTAAATGCATAATGAAGGGAGTAACGATAGCAGTTCTTGCAGTAGCCTTAGTGGGGCTATGTAGCATTACAATGGCTAATCCACCACTGGTACCGCCAGTGCAGTATGAGCAATTTTGTGAAAGCCATAAGGTATCCGGTTCAGGGATTATCGATGTTGCCAACTCGGTAATAGACAAAAAAATAGCTCTCGAGTACTTCGATACCATGACAGGGGATGGAGACATTGAGCTGGATCAGGAGACCGCATTTTCTCAGAATGCTGATGTTCTCAAAAGGAACATCTCCACGGTCAACGGCGGAAATAAGTCCAACCTGAACTTCGTCCAGAACACCAAGATGACCTACAGCGGACAGACACCTTTGACTGGCGGACGTTACTTGAATTCCAAGGAATTCTATGGCGGCATCGGCGCCAATGTGCAGGAGCTGTTCTCGGTTACTGAGATGGAGCAGGATGAGACCGCATTCTTCTCATCTACCACGCCCTACAACCCGCCAGGCACGACGCCTGAGAAGCTAGTAGATTCGCTGGCGAAAGCGGGAAGGGATCAGGATGCGGTAGCAGCCCTGATGGGCAGCAATCCCGCCCATCTGGTGGGAATCGAGACCAAGAATTCCTTCAACGGCACATGGGGCACCGACGCTACATGGCACAGGATATTCTACAAGGATATCAAAGCTCATGAGATGTTCACCGGAACATTCGAGGCTGAGAAGGTATTGAAGTTCCATGAAAATCCAGTGGGTGAGAAGCATCGCGCTCCTTGTGAAGGCATAGACTGCTAGGTCAAATGGCCTGGCCAGTTTTTTTTATGTTGTTTAAAGGGGGTTACCATGAGAATATGTCTGATCATAACAATAACAATGTTGATCCTGACAGCATGCCAGGTGCAGGCTACGGTTGAGGATCCGGGAATGGAGTTGGGTGATGTTTCTGCCACTTGGTCGGGTCCCTCTACTCCATCCATTCCCAACTACCTGCCCAGTCCCTGTTCAGGAGATTCCGGGGCTCTGTCGGTAGATGTCAGTCTAACCGGGCCGGAATCGGAGGCGGACAAGTCATATACCACTCAGGGAAAGGAATTGGACTTCGTGGTTACTGTAACCAATGAGGGCTCAACTGATTCAGAGGTTGAGGTTTGCGTCAAGCCAATGGACTGCGCCCTGGATTGGTTTGGCTGGACCAGAAGCCCTATGAATATACCTGCCGGAGGGTCCCGCTCCCAAACCCTGACCGTGCTACCGGATATTAATGCCGTAGCCGGGAAGTACAGGTTTGCGGTTGAGGCATCGGCCAAATGCCGCACTTCAGCCTCTAGGGAGGCAACGTTCAGAGTGCAGGCATACGACTACGCCTCAGAGACCGCTATCAGTGGATCAGGACAGTTCCTGATGAACAAGGACCTGAGGTCGATGGAATCTGGTATCAAGTCCAACAAGGACGTGATATTCAGCGGCAGCGTGGATGCCCTGGTCAAGAACGAGTACATGGTGGATGATGCAAGGGGAAAGAATGCCAACTTCGTTGAGCAAGATGCAGTCGATAACTACAATGCCGTGGCCATTGGAGATGCACTTGTGGGAACGGAGAGCTTCAAGAGCTCTGCAATATTCGGCGGGGTCGGCTCCAAGATCCGGGAAACCTATGATCTGCAGCAGATGGAGTTCAAGAGCCAGGATTTCACATTGCATCAGACTGGATCTTTGAAGAAGACCGCTGAGTTCCAGACGGCGGATAACTTCACTGGATATTACCTCTTAGATGCCAAGCAATCTATCCCCGGCCAGAAGAGCCTTAAAGAGATTGAGGAGTACTTCGGATCCTTTGAGATCAACAGGAGGATTCTCTTCCGCAATAATGCTGAATCAGAGCCCGCCTGTCAGAATGGAGACTGCGAGGGAATAGCCACTCCCGCAGTCGATACTTCCAAGAAGATGCCGGTCGCCAGTCCCTGTACGAGCAGCTCATGCTATAACTTCGTAAATAGGCTGAATAATTTCGGCCAAAAGGCATAAGCTCTACTCTTTTATTATTTTTTTGCCGCAATACCCCGATGCTTGCATCGGGGATAAAGGGCATCCGTGTCCAACTTAGGGATTTGATCAGATCCGAGTAGTACTATCTTTATGCGGCGACGCCTCGGATGCCCCGTCTGCTTGCAGCGGGGTGCGTCGCCGCCGTTTCACTTTTTATTAATTCTCTTGCTCTATTCAGTCAATTCGATTTGCGTTCTTTCTCAAATGTATATACATTCAGCCCAAATATTTCAGCCAAAACCTTAAAATAGGCTGCAGAGAAGCTCATAGCGGGTGTTAGGGTTCTATAGGAGAGTGACCTTCCCGGACTGTGGGGATATCGGGCTGCCCGAATCGAATTATCATATCGGCCAGCAAATCCTTAAATCAAGAGCATCCGGGCAGAAAAGGAGGTAGTGTGGATTGAAGAGAGAAATGATCGTTCTAGCGGTTATCGCCATGGCTCTAATAGGCATGGCAGGCGCTGCCAATTACATGTACGAGAAATCGTCTGTAAAAGGGGTGGGTTATCGAAGCCTGGAGATGGTCATCTCCACCCAGTCTGGCTATGAGGGCCAGAAGCTGGTAGAGAAGCAGACCGGCTCAGGAAATGTGATCCTCTCCAGGATAGAGCTGGAGGCGGAGAGGCAGCCTTTGGACATGGCTTGCGAATGGGCGAACGGCTATCCAATGGATTACATCAACTTCACCTCAGAGCAGGAGCTGGAGTACATGCCCGTCTCCTATCAGACCGGCACCTATGACCAGAAATGGGTGGATAAGCTGTGCATTCAGAACTATAAGATAGGTGCTGTTCTGACTGAGATGTACACTCATGCTGAGCACCTGCAGAAGACCACTGAGGTCAAGACCAGGGGATACAATGCCCTGACCGATACTCCCTGCTGCAACGGTGTCCTTGAGGCCAACATAAACAGCAATGTAATCGGTGTGGCCCATATCGGCTGGATCTCCAGAGATCCCGAGTCCAGCAGCGCGCTCAAAGGGCGGCATGCTGAGTATGGCCGATCGGTCGAGGACCTGACTGGCGTCTTCGCCATTCAGAAGTTCATCCAGCTCTGGGGCAACTCCACCTGTGGCGAAATCAGCGTTGATTGGCTGCCCTGCGTATAAGCCCTAATCGAGAATATCAAATTAATGCGCCGGAAACGGCGCAATTCTCTTTTTTAAAAGTTGATATCAATGGTTCTTCCCTGGAGAACATCCTCCTCGCTCACCTCAACCATCTGTGCCTTCACATCGTCTCCATGCACTGAGAACACCATATACGGGTCAGTTGCATGGACCTCATGCTCTCTCTCTGTGGAATAGGGGACCCTTACCTCAAGTGCATCTCCATTCCAGGTGGCCTGGTTGAGGTAGACGAACCTCCTATCTATATTGGAGGTCATATTGAGCAAGGCCATGCCATTTCCATCCCGGCCAGTGTGGATTTTCAGCAACGCTCCGGGAACATACTGGAAGATCATAACCCTGCTCTTTCCTACATTTCCCATGATAGTGCTCGACTCGTGGATCAGGCGGAACCGGCCCATGCCTGTTCCGTCTGCTAGATAGAGCTTGCCCAATGTGGTGTTGAAGAACCTCTCTTTGGGTTTGGCTGAGAGCTGAGCGCCGTACTCCTCCAGGGCCATATAGCTGCTGATATCCTCATCCGCCCATTCTGTGAGGGAGGGCAGCTTGCCATAGGCAATGCCGAAATCGGCAAAGACGTACCTGGCACCTCTGGCATCCATTATCTCCGTCGCTTCCTTCTCGTCCTCTGCCAGATAGAACTTCACCGCATCCTCTATTCCGGTCTGGAAGTTGTTCGCCACCACCGGCCTTTCAGATAGATAGAGGATCCAGTTGCCATAGTCCCACCAGCTCATCACGCTGTACTCAGGGATCTCTTCCGGATCGGCAAAGTGGCTGGTTGGGTCGCTGTTCTCCTTCAGCCAGAATAGAGAGTCCTGCCAGTCGCCTGCGATCGCAGGTGGCGAATTGCTGGCGAAGTTGAAGGCATCAATTGCCGTCGGCAGGACAAGAAGCAGGATGATGGCTGCTGCCAGGGCCCTGTGGAGCTTTGCGCCCCTCTCCTCCTGGAACTTCTTAAGGCGATCCAGGGCATAGAATATCAGTATGCTTATCAGCATGCCCATGAATATCGTGGAGATGTACAGAAATCTGCCCTGTCCCAGGGTGAGAAGGATGGAGAAGACTGCCCATATCAGAAGGAGAAGCAGGCTCTGCTGCATTCTTCTTTCTTCTTTTCGCATATAGACTACTATGGCGGCTGCTCCTGCTAGGGAGAATAGGATGTTCAGTCCCAGCCAGGAGAAGACCACCTGAGATAACGTATCAAGGTCATAGATGAGCGGTTCTGCCTCTCCAATCTTGCCGATCATCTCCCCTCCCCAGATGTATCCCATTCCCGTTCGGATCAGACCCTCCAGTCCAAAGAATCCGCCCAATATCTTTGAGAGCAGCAATGATATAATGAATATGGCGAGGATGGCCAATGGGAATGCCTTCCAGGATATGCTCCTCTTAGCGATAATGTGTGCCAGTGCCAGCATGATGGCCAGGGCGACGAATATGGCTGCCAATCCCAGGAATGAGGGTGACATCCAGGGGGTATTCCTGAAGGGCAAAACGAGTATAAGGGCGAGGAAAAAGGCTACAAGCAGCGTTGAGGCGATGTTCAGGTTCGGCTTATCCTGGCGCAGTTCCAGGCTCATACCAAATGCTGCGAATAGCAGATACGCCCCGAAGTAGACATCTGCGCCCTGCCAGGTATATGCCAGGGCGGCCAGTGCCACACCTGCCGCAGAAGCGTAGAGCCATCTCTTATCCGGCCGGGAGAATGCGAGGACCATGAACAGGAGAGAGAGGAGCTGAAACAACACCTCCAAAGAGTGATGGTCGGTGGCGGCAACCATAGTATAGAGGAGGTAGTAGGGGGCGAGAGCGGTCATGAAGCTTGCCAGAAGGGCAATTCTGTGATCGAAGAGCTCTCGCATGATATAGTAAACGACGACCATCGCCAGCAGACCGATGATGACAGGCACAAAGGCCGCCGTCATCTCCACCCCCTCTTTTGTATGCTGGCCCAAAGCGATGCATAGGGCAGCGGAGATCTGGTCGAAGAGCGGGGGCCAGGTTATGGAAAAGCCATGAGGGTAGTTCAGGTAGGTATCAAACCATAGCGTATCAGGAAAGTTGCTGGTCCCATAGAGTATCCTGCGCATATGATAGTATTCATCGTAGCCCGGGAATACTATCCCATGTTCGGTAAGTGAGTTCCTTCCTGCAAAGAGCTTCAACAAGAAGCCGAAGACAAGGACTGCTATCAGCTCAACCGGCTCGCTTCTCTTCCCCTCATCCATGAATTCAAGCATTGATATTCGATAATATAAAGCCTTTTGAGGATAGTTTATCTAAAAGAGCATAGAGAGATCTTAGAGCGGATTCAGAATGAAGGTCGCTGTCTACTGGTGCCGGACGGCAGAGATATCACCAAAGAGCCCAATCTACTGCTATCGCGGCTCTGCGCCAGCGACCGTGGAATTCTCGATGGTTCTCTTTTATCTGAATAACCCTTCCTGAGACCTCGGGGCTAGATTAATTCAGAGCCCGGCACGCTTGACGATTACGTCGGCCACCTGCCTGGCATCTTTAAATGGGAAATCGCTGGCTTTCAAGACCTTTCCTGCATCGCCCGCTGTAATTTCCACGTCTCCTGCCTTGCATTTGGTGGCAGCACCCTGGGGCAGGGCAGCCATAAGCTCTTCAGGCGTTTTTATGGGAAACTTTGCTTCCTTTAAGGCACCAACAATTTGGGCATGTATCTCGTCTTTTGCACTCATTATGTTTCACCAATCCTTCTATCGTCTGGTTATGAATATATACTTTAGCGTTATAAAACTATACAAGGTATAATTGAATACACAAGGTTAACTCTAAGATACATAATAGAAACCTTTTTCATCACTGCGTCGGTTTGATGATATCATGAATGCGGATCTTCTGAAGGAAGTCAACGGCATAAAGTCGAAGCTGGATATCATGCACGAAGACATGAAGAGGTTCATGGAACGCTCAAATCAGCAGCACTTGAATTCTATTGTCGATGGCTGCAGAAGCGATTTTTTTGATGTAATCCGGGGATACGCAACCGATGAGATAGAGAGCAGCCTGGAAGGCAAGATATCGAAGGACTGTCATATGAAAAATGCTTGCAAAGCGCTGTTCTCAGATCTTCTGAATAGCAGCCTGGATCAGATAAAAAGGGGCGAGGTATCAGCGGATTCCATCAACGATGCGAAATCGAAGCTGGAAGAGATGCGCAGGAAGTCTCCTTATGATCAGTGCAAAACATGCTTTTCTGAGGTGGCCAGGCTATTGGATAAGCAGATAGATCTGATGCGTTCGCTCAGGGTATACCGAGAAAATGATTTGACGGGTGAATCGATGGAGTCCCTTCCCGAAAAAGAGACTGTCGTCGAGCTCCTCGAGCCCCTGAGCAATAAACAGAGACTGCAAATTCTAAAGGCCCTTTTCGCTGAGACCAAGACCTTTTCGGCTCTTGCTGAGCTCACAGGATTGCGGGGCGGCAATCTGCTCTTCCACTTGCAGAAGCTGCAGGATGGAGGAATGATTTTGCAGAGGCATGAGAGAGGGGACTATATGATTAGCGAGAAGGGATATCGAGCCCTCAGGGGAGTTGCAGAGTTATATTCGGACCTGGGCTCGAAAAGGATCAGCTCCGAACCGATAAAAAGGCCATAGAAATGGCGCAAGGGAACTCCGGTCTTCAGGCCGGAGAAGCTGACGAGGTAGATAGCCTTTGCCTTCGGATCCTCGGGGGCGGTCCGCGTTCCTATTGCTCACGAAGACCTCTCATTCCGGCGGCCTGCCTTCGTCTCTGGCCCGGACTTGCAGCCATCCCATATCTGCAATTCCATTATTCATCCGCATGCCAGACCTCTGCTCCCCCATTCTCTCGCCAGGATTTCCAATTACCTATTCCTATCTTTGGGAAAGATCTCTGCCACTGTATCTTCTGCATCCTCCAGCCAGGCAGTTCTCTTAACCGGCGTGCTGGTCGCAATCACACAATAGGTCTTCCGATAGAACTCCTCCACCCCGCAGAGCCCAAAGATGCAGTCCTTCCACAGCCTCTGCAGTGGATCGCCAAAAGCCTCGCGCTCCCGGTCAGGGAAGGTGTTGGAGGTGTTGAACACCAGCGCCTTATTGGCTTTCAAGAGGCCCCTTGGCACTCCTTCGCCGCTGTCCCCCTCCAAAAATTCGTAAGCTACCCCCGGCCGGATCACCCTGTCCACCCAGCCCTTGAGGATGGCAGGAGGCATGCCCCACCAGTTGGGGTGGACGATTATGATCCCGTCTGCAGAGGCGATCTCCTGGCAATGTTTCATAAGATTTGAATCTATATCTGCGCCTTTGGGAATCTCCCCATAAGGTAGCACAGGATCGAATCGTTCCCGGTAGAGGTCGTGAAAGCTGACGCTGTGGCCGTTGCCCTCAAGGGCGTTGATGGCTGCAATAGCTATGGCATGGTTGAAGCTTCCCTGGTTGGGATGAGCGAGGATAAGTGAGACATTCATTGGGGATCGTCCTATCGGCAGACTCTATCTGGTCATCTGTTATCCTTAATACCCTATTCACTCAATAGGCCATTTTGGTATGGCCTTGCCGATCTCTTCCATAAGGCGCATGGTTTCCTTTAGGGCACGATGATTTGATGAAGATCGAGGCCGCCCACGCCCTGGTTATGCATGCATCTGCTGCCCGAGGCGGAGCCCACCGTCTACTGGCACCGGACTCTGGGGGACATCGTCAACTACTCCGGTCTAAAGACCGGAACTTGTAACTGAGGTAAGATGTTTCCCCGCTACAATAGGCTGGTTGACTTCAGCCCTAAAAGCGATGTTCATCGCGGCAATGTGATCTGCAGGCCCAGCGAAGCCACAGGACTCACATCTGAACTCATCTCTAGTTGGCCGGTTGGCTTTAGAAACATGCCCGCAAGAGGGACATGTCCTGGAAGTGTTCCTGGGGTCAACAAAGACCAACGGAACACCCGCAACCTTAGCTTTGTATTCAACAAACGTCCTAAGCAACCCGAAATTCCAAGTATGCAAGCGACGACGCTGAGCCTTCATAACCGTGACTCTGGATCGGATGCCTTGAAGATCTTCAAGGGAAATGGATCGCAGAGTGTCTTTGGCTTTCGTAACTATATGCTTGGAAATGCAATGGTTGACATCTCTAGAGAACCTGGCAGTCCTGCCAGACAGCTTCTTAAGATGTCGTTTGGCCGATTTAGTGCCTTTGCTCTGGAGTCGGGCTTTCAGAGAATCAAGTCTCTCTCTGGTCTGGTTGATTTGCTCACCGGAATGCACTTCTCCATCAGAATCAACAGCAAGGTACTTGATACCGAGGTCAACTCCAAGGGTTCCTTTAGGGTCGTAAGGAGTCTCTTCGTCAACCTCTACAACTACGCAAAGGTAGAAGATTCCGTTAACCAGAATCAAATCAGCCTGTCCTCGGATTCTGTCGAGCCTTGCTTTCTGGTATTCTCCAAACCGAATAGGGATAGCCTGCCTTCCTTGCAGCGTGATCAAAGAGACCTTCTCAAGTCCTTTCCAAGAAAGGATACGCTGATCATAGACGATCGCACCATCAAGATGGAACTCTGGCTTAATGGACTTGTCTCTCTTGTAGGCTTCGCAGACCTTGGAAATGGCCCTAATAGTAAGCTGAGAGGAAAGACCGAAATGTTCTCTAACAGGATAGTAAACCGTCTTATGGATTTCAACCTTGTTGGCACTATGCATAGCAAATACAGTCTCTGCTATGCGATTACAAGCCTCGTTAAACCTCTTCATAGTTTCACAGAGCATCTTATGTTGCTCCGGGGAGGGATCGAGTTTTACCATCAAGGTCTGAAGCATTGCATTGAAGATTATATTCAATGGATATATAGTTTTCGATATCAAGGGCGGGGTACGCTCCTCCCCGGCCTGAAGGCCGAGGTTTCCACTACCCCTGCACCCCGGAGGACTCTATGAACGAGCTGATCTCCTGCGGCTTTCAGATCGCCAGGGTGATCGAGCCCGAGCCCCCGGAGTGCTGGAGAAGCATGTGCCCGGATCGGATGGATGGCGCTCGGATACCTGATTTTCTGCTCCTGGTCTGCAGGAGAACGCAGCCAAGCAGGACTTAAGGGGAAATCTTCTTATCCTGCACATCCCAAAAGCTGACCGGATATGAGCAGCAATGCAGGACCTGGCAATGCAGGACTCTTGATAGCATTGGGATTTCTCCTCCTGCTCTCCCTGGCAAACTCCTATTACATCTACAGCCTGGAGGGCGAGATCTCCGCCTTGAAGGAGGAGGTCAGAGAGCTGTCTGGCCCCCTGGGGTTATCGGTCTACAGCCAGAGCGATCCTCCCCGGGGGAGCATCACCATGGCCCAGAAGAGCATACCGATAGTGGCGGTATCTGATGATGAGATCGGGGTCATGGGCAAGATGAACCTGAGGCTGATTCCAGGCAGCAATGACATCCTGATCGACACCAATCCCTTCTCCGAGCCCGAGGTTCAATATGCCGTAAAGAAGGCGGTGGCCGTTGCCCGGTCCCGCTATCCCGGCGCCAAACTGGATATGGATTTCGTCTTCAACTTCACCTCCACCAGAGCGCAGCTCATTGGCGGGGAGAGCGCTGGAGCGGCAGCGGCCGTCCTCACCATTGCCGCCCTGGAGGACAGGGATATCAAAAAGGATGCGGTGATAACTGGAACCATAAACGAGGACGGATCCATAGGCCAGATCGGCAGCGTGCTGGAAAAGACAAAAGCGGTGTCTGATGCCGGCTACAAGTACTTTTTGATCCCCCAGGGCCAGGCTGATGTCATCTATTATGAGAGGCAGGTTGAGCGCAGGTCAACCGATCTAGGTTTCGATATCATGAGGTCCAAATATGTGCCCAGAACTCTGAACATCTCCCAGGCGGCATTTGAGGAGCTGGGCCTGAATGTGATCGAGGTCTCCAATATCGATGAGGCTCTGCCCTATTTCTTTGAGGATTGACCTTTTGGGACTTAGGGGGATAGGAATATCTATTTTCAGGTGCTACAATCTATATTGGGGTTGATCATATGGATGAATCGGATCGAATTATGATTAAGGATGCTGTCGCATCGATGGACCTGGGCCAGAAAATCCTCCTGTATGAGTCGATGAAGAAGAACGTTGGTTTGATCACTCTGATCAGCATCTTCATTCCCGGAGGGGGCCAGATATACCTGGGCGAATATCTGAAAGGTCTGCTGATCCTGCTCCTCGCCTGGCTCGTCCTGCCATGGCTCTACGGCATCTATGATGCCCATACCACAGCAAGCGGCTTCAACCGCGAACTGCACGATCTTATCTACCCGGGACAGATGCTGGCGGAGGCGGAATCGGTGAAGGTTCCCGTGCAGGAGGAGTAGGCAGGGGAAGAGTATTCTTCAGCTGGCTATCTTGTTATCACGATCTATTTGATCCTATCCTCCACCTGCTTGAAGTCGATGAACCCAAGATTCACATCCACCGAGATCAGTTCTACAGTGACCTCATCTCCCACATCGATTCCCTTTCTTTTTCCTTTGAGCATCCCTTCCACTGGAATGTCAAGCAGCCGCACCCAGGTGCCCTTCTCCGATGAGCCGGTGACCATGGCGCTAAACCTCTCCCCGATCCGGGGCTCGAGCAGAAGTGCAGCCGCGGACTTGCTCACCTGCCGCTCCACCTTGGCCACGATATCCTCTTTCCGGGTGCAATGGTCGGCCAGCCGGTCCAGCTCACGTATTGAGTAGGGCAGGGGCTTATTCTCAATGGCTGCTTTGAGCAGCCTCTGGGTGATAAGATCGGGATAGCGCCGGTTGGGGGCGGTGGAGTGGGCGTAATCCTTGACCGCCAGGCCGAAGTGGCCTATGGGCTCCGTGCCGGGCAGCTCCGCTACATACTCGCCATTTCCCAGCAGCTTGATTACGGCTAAAGATAGATCGGGGAAGCGGAGGGGATCTTTCTTCTTCATCATGTTCAGGAATATCTCCAGCTTTCTTGAGCTGGGGTTGGGGGGAAGCTTGAAGGCATGCTGAGCGGTGATCTGGACGATCCGGTCCCATCTCTTGGGAACCCGCACCACTCTGCGAATGGAGGGCATATTTCGCTCCGTCAGATAGCGGACGGTCACTCCATTGGCGGCGATCATGAAGTCCTCGATGATCTGTTTGGCCCGGTTAGTCTCCTCCACTAAAAGGTCGCAGAGCCTCTCCCCCTTGAAGACCGGTTTGGCCTCAATGGTCTCCAGGCTTAAAGCGCCCTCTTTATGGCGGAGGCTCTTCATATTCTGGGCCACTTTATCCTGGAGGAGAAGGTTCTCCGCCAGGCCGTCCATGGCGCTAACCGCTTGGGGCATGGGCCCAGTTCCCTCCAGCCAGGCGGCCACGCTGTTATAGGCCAGCTTGGCGTGGTTATGCACCATCGCCCGGTAGACGTCTGACTCCACCAGCGAGCCGTCGGGGGCAACGGTCATATCCACCACCACTGCCAGACGGTCCTGGTCCAGGTTCAGAGAGGTGAGGTTGGTGGAGAGCTTCAGAGGGAGCATGGGGAATATCTGGGCTGCAGTGTAGACGGAGGTGGTATTGGCCTGAGCATCCAGGTCGATGGCCGAGTCCTTGTGGACCAGGCTGTCCACGTCTGCCACTGCTACCCTGATCCTGGCCTTCCCGTCGTGGAGGGGCTCGGCCACGGTAAGCTGATCCAGGTCCTCGGAGTCATCGTTATCTATGGAGGCCCAGAGCAGCCCTCTCAGGTCGCGGATATGGGGGGCGCCATCAGCCCTGGCTGGACCGTTGATACGGGCGAGTTCAGAGAGGCACTCTGGCGAGAAATCGGTTTGAAGGCCCCGCATGAGCATTATTCCTCTGGCGACTTTCTGCAAGATGGTCCGGTTCTGAGCTTCTGGTCTTTTGCCCCTGGTAATCATGAATTATTCCGAAAGAACTCAATTGATATAAATTGTTCCACCTATCTTTTTCATATACTTCTCCAGCTTCTCCTCGCACTCCTCCCAGGTCACATCCACTCCCAAGTGGTCCATGATCTCCACGAGCTGCAGCTTTACCTCCTCCCAGGAGTACTTATTCTCTGATGAACACAGGTCGGTCAATAGCCTCATGGTGGGGACGAAGGCCTTCTTGAACTCCGCCCGGATGAATCTCAGGAAAGGCTCGGACAGATCCCTCCGACCATAGGACCTCAGCTCATCCAGGAGCTGATACTGGCTGGCGCAGGGATCTGAGAAGGGGTCTCGCAGGTCCTGACCGGTTGATTCAGAGAGGTTCCGGTAGGCCTGGGCGAAGATCTGGTCCACAAATGCTTTGTTGTATGCCTTCTCCCCGATCTCGGCGATCAGGCCGTAGGCCACGATCCTGCACCTCAAGAGCTGCACCTTTGCCTCCTCTGGGGGGAGCTTCAGGTGAATCTTGGTTACATACTCCTCCAGATGCTTCAATCTGGTGCGAGGCTCAAAAGTAACCGTCATGGCAGATATCGCCTCCCTGAACAAAATTCGCATCATTTATCATGAATGAATGTTCTGGCTCTGATCACTTTTAAGCTTTCTCCAGCCGGGATGGAACCGGGAGAATGACGCTTTGCCTTTGATTCGAAAAATGGAGGTATGGTGTGCAGTTTTTTCAGTCAGGCGTCCGGGGCATTAGCGAATCTAGAGTTTCAGGATAGTTCAAGGCTTGGACACTAGCCTCTCCAATGCTCTTTTGCCCTCTTAAATATCTCTTCTGTGTTCTGATTTTCATATAGTCTTCTTGAGATCTCTACGTAATCAGTAGGTTCATGGTGGAATAGAGCAAGGAATCGGAGCGCTTTGGCTGGACCCAAAGCCTTATTCAAGGCATCTATCCCAACGAGTCTCAGTTCAGCATCATCGAGCGTCTTGGCCCTCTCAGTCATATATCCTCCAATCTGATGTAGTCCACTGGATTTGAGATCACAATTTCCAGTTCTAGTCTCTTGGCCTGATTTAATAATCTGTTGTCGCAGCTTAAGAAGTAATCGGCTCCGATGAAATTGGCAGATGCAAGATGGAGGGCATCTTTTGGTGTTATTCTGGATTTTCTCTGATATTCCAGAGCACACTCATAGATTTTATCATCAGGTCCAATTCTGATCTTGCAGAGGGTGGATAGTATGAAAGCTACATTCATTCTATTTGGAAAGGGGCAGAGTAAGGTCTCGTCCTCATGCATGAAGGACCAGGCCAGTTGGATCTGTTCAATCTCCGCTCTCAGAAAGATCTCTTCACAGGCTAGAGCCTCAAGCTGGATCTTGATCTGGCTGGTATCATCAAATCTTCTTTGAAAGCAATTGTAATCAAGATATATCAGATCCATTGAATATTCCTTCTCCTGTAACATGCATCTTCACGCTGAATTTCCTTTCACAATCCCGATCTCCTCATCCGTCAGCCCGTAGAGCCTGTAGACCACGGCATCGATCAGCTCATCCGTCCTCCTGATCCTCTCCATCAGGGGGTCGAGCTTCTTTTTGGACCCCTCGAACTCCGCCCGCAGCAACTCCCCCGGCTCCCGGCGGGAGGGGTCGACTGCCAGCCTCTTTTTGTTCTTCTTAAGAACTGCCAGCAGGCTCTCATAATCGCTCTCATAGTAGCTCAGAATCCTGGTCTTGGGCTTGAGATCCTCAATCTTCGCCCCCAGGTAGCCCTCCAGCCAGTCCAGGAAGCCCCGGATCTCCTGCTGCTTTTGCTTGTTCATCTCCAGCATCCTCTCCGCCAGGAAGGCGAGAAGGTCGTGGACCACGTCCGACTTCTCCTGCTCAGAGATGAAATTGCCCGCGTCATCCTTGGGCAACAGGGACTGCACCTGGGCCAGGATCTCATTGTGCTTTCCTTCAGAATAGAGCTGCTGCAGCTCCGCCGCCAGGCGGGCTCGCTCGGGCGCAGGGGTAGTAATGGTGAATCTTGGAATAGGGATTGCAGTTATTTGGTATCCAGATAAATTATTAGTAGTACTAACCAATTCATACCTCCACTCGACAACGCTACTATTGAAAATAGCCAAAAATGCAAGCTCATTATATTTGACGTTAATAAAGTAACAGATTTTATGGCCACAAATATGGCCTGCTGGAAGATATGCTGCAATAATGCGACGCCAGTTATCAAGAGCTGCGCTTTCTTGGTAGACAACTCTCGGCTTCAAATGAGCAAAAGCCGAAGTTCCTTCTCTTGAATCTGCTAACCATTTTTCTTTATTAATAAAAATAGGTGTGCCCTGCTTGGGATCGTCAATTAGTTCATAGCGTTGTACGTGCCCGCCTCGAAGCACAAGAGCATTTTCAGGATTTTCACTCAGGTATGGCCTGAATGCTTCGTTAAACATAACTTCTCCGGACATAGGAGCAGCAATTTCGCCCATAGGACATAGAACCGGACATAGTGCGAATTTTCTGGCAAGATCCCACTCACGGTTATCGCAGAGTGGTATTGTTAAGTTGATCGGATCAAATTTCACTATCTCCGGCGAAGATGCAATATATGAAGGCGATCCTACTTTGATATCCTTTCCCGGGTGCGTCCTGACCATGAATGCACTTATCGGGGATTGTCGCACTAAGATGTACACACAGGTAGGCAACTTAGCATCAAAAAAAACTCTATCTTTGGGATCATCTTTTTGCGGAAAGGCCTCAACCAGCTGCAAATCCGACTCGTTTAAAATTTTACTTCTAATCTCAAAAGTAAAACGATCACCAAGAAGGGACATAGGTACAATAAATCCATGAACACCACGTTTTTTAATTTTATCGAGGGCGCAAGCTATGAAAAGTCGGTATAGATTTATTCTATTGGTTGAAGCTATTTGATATATTTGAGAATCTTGAAAATATTTCTTCTCATCAATTTTTCGTCCTAGAGCTACTTCAGATAGCTCGTCGTATGGCGGATTTCCTATCACCACATCAAACCCGCGCCCCTCACCCGAAAAAGCCTCCGGAAACTCCAGCTCCCAATGGAAGAACCTCTTCTCCTCCGCAATCTCCTGCGCCCGGCCAAACCACTCCTGCTCCCGAATACCGGCCCAGTCCGGGAACTTCTCCGGGCTGAGGTGGCCCTGCAGCTCATAGTAATCGTCCTCTTTGACCTTGTTTCCAAAGAACGTGGACAGCCAGACATTGGCCAGCTCCGCCAGCCTCCGGGATAGCTCCGACTCCTTGATCTGCCTGAACTGCTCCTCCTTCCACTTCACCATCTGCAGGCTGTCATCCGGCAGGGCGGACATCAGGCTGTATTTTCGGAGCAGACTATCAGTGTGGCTCTTCAGCCCAAAGCTCCACAGCGGCGGCTCCTGGGCCTTCGTGCCCGGCAGGACGGAGAGCTTTTCCAGGTCTGCGCCGATGAGGGAGTTTCCGCATCGCAAATGGTGGTCCAAGAAGCTGAGCGGCTTGTTTGAGGCCACCGTCTTGAGCCACAATGAGAGCTTGGCCAGCTCCACTGCCATGGGGTTGAGGTCCACCCCATAGATGCAGTTTCTCACCACCTCTCTTCTTGCCCAGTGGATGTCGTTTTCCGCCACTGCATCCGAATCCTCCTCCTCCTGCCTGGCGATCTCACGAGCATGAATGATCTCCCTGGCGATGTAGTCCGTGGCCTCCACCAGGAAATGGCCTGAGCCCATGGCCGGGTCGAGCACCTTTATGGAAAGCAGCTTTCGCAACAAATCGGTCCTGAGATCTGCATCCATCGAGGCCTCCTCCATCATGGGCTTGATGAGAGGTTCCAGGGTGTTCTTCACAATGTACTTTACAATATACTGAGGGGTGTAAAAGGAGCCTGTGGCCTTCCTCTCTCCTTTGTCCGTCACCAGATACAGGCCGCCCGCCTCCACGCTATCCGAGACCTTCTTGCCCGTTGCCTCTCTCTTCGGCAGCCAGACCTCCTTTCCCTTCTTGCTCTTCTCCTTGACCGCCACCATCGATTCTGTGGCGATGTTCAGCCTGTACTCCAAAATGCCCTCATAGATTGATCCCAGATGGCGGATATCTAAAGAGGAATAGTCGACGAAGACCGGGCCGTTCTCTCCCTGGGACCGGGCCAGCAGATCGAGGGCCTCCGCCAGATAGGAGTTTCCGATCCTCTTCTCTCTTAGGAAGGGATTTTTGGCCGGATCGAAGAGCCCTCCATTGTAGGCCGGAATGTAAAACTCCTCTTTGGAGTAGCCGAAGGCCTCGCTCCCGTCATTGATCAGACGGAAGAGGTCCCTCAGGCTCTCCCAGTAGGTGGACTGGATGGCGAGGATTTTTTCACCTCGATCCTTCTTGCCTGCTATCTCCTCTTTTAGCCGGCGAAGGCTCATCTCTTTGTAGTGGCGGTTGTCTACTTTGAGGAGCCTTCTGCTCTCCGCATAGAAGATGAATAAAAGGCGGTAGAGCAGACGGAGTGAGTTCTCCTGAACCTCTCTGAGCATCCGCTCCTGATCTTGCGGAACTGTCAGTGGCCATAGCGAGTTTGCCGGCTCATAGATGAAGCCCTCCGCCAGGACCTTCATCGCCCGGTAGACATTCTCCTGCAGGTCCTCGCCCACCTTCTGGGCATATGCTAAGCTTTCCTCCCTAATTTTATCCAGGAAGGAGGGTCCGAGGGGAGTCTCGGGAAAAGCCTCCCTCCGGAAGAAGAGATAAAAATACTTGAATATTGATAGGTCACCAGTCTCTTCGATCCGGGCGATCAGATCGGGAAGGTTCACCTCATAATATGAGTCCATGCTCACGCTTGAGTCCTCATGGTAGAGCCTCCACAGCCTGCCATTGGTGAGGATCGCCCATTTGGGCGGGGTTGCCCTCAGGTAGTTGTCGATCTGAAAGCTGGGGTTGGTCATCTCCCGCAGCACCCTTCCCTGACGGCTCTTATCTAGAACCACATTCCAGGCCTTGGCATCTCCAACGGCCACCGACCTCTTATAAAAGTCATCCGAGCCCTTTTGGGAATAGGCCTCATTCAGCGCCTCAGCATCGGGAAAGAAGGCATAATCGGGCTTCAGGGGATCATGATGCAGACTCTCCTGGACGCCGTAATAGTGGCCCAGGGCGTCTAAGACCGGGCGAATCCAGTTGTGCTCCAGATCCGCCTCAACATACCGAGGAAAGTTCTTCTCCTTCTCAAAGAATCTGTCCTTTATCCTGGTGTAGGCCTCCAAAAGACCGGATTCATCATCCCACTCCGAGGACTTCTGGACCATGTTCTCCAGGTAATGGTTGGAGAAAAGGTTGCTGTTGTTGAACACGTGCTCCTTAATGGTGACCTCTGCCGCTTCATCCAATCCGCTTCCCTCGATCTGCATTAACCATCGCTTGTAAGAAAAGCTTTTGGATGAATGATCTCAAACCAGCTTTGCCTTCCCAGTCGATTTGTCCCTTTCGTATAGACTGCTATCCAGAGTCACCAGCGGCACACTTTTTATCCAGGCACAAGAGATAATCCATTATGATCGTCTGGTGGGGTTGGCTGCCGGAGCCGGTCCCTCCCCTACAATTTTTCCGCAAATGATCGCAGTCTATTAATAGGAATAATTATATTAGCACTTTCGCGAGAAAACCGAGGCGCAGCGGATAAATGCCCAGCACAAAATATACCAGAATAGAGATCACCCCCGAGGCTTACAGGGCCCTTGAAGCCGAAGCTATTCTGCAGGAGAAGACACTGAAGAAGCTAGCCTCCGAGCTGATTTTGCGGGGCATTTCCAAAGAGGCCCTCGATTTTATCAAGAAGGCAGGAGAATCCAAAAAAAATCGCCGGGCACTGGACAGCAGCGCCATGGAGAGGGCTATTGAGGAGATCGGGGCCACCGGGATGAGCTTCGATCAGTCTATTCTGGAGAACATGCACGATATCATCCAGGATGAGGGCTATTCCGAGGGAATGCTTTATGCCGTTCAGAACACCGCCTCTATGCAGAGAGATGAGCTTCACCGGGTGCTGAACATTTGCGAGCGCCACGGCCTGACCAACATTCTGGCAGCGGATATCATCCTGAACCTGAACAAGATCGAGTCCGGCACGAGATGAGAATTTGATCAAAATCGGCTCAGGGATTATGGATCTCCGCCCGCACTCTGCCCATCAACCTGTTCCTTTTTGGCCAGGCCAAGGCCGATGAACATCAATGGCGCCCCCAGTGTGACCCAGAGCCCTGCCAGCATGCTCCTAATGTAGTCGAGGGCCCAGTCGGCTGCCTCTATCTGCATCGCCTCTTTCAATCCATACCAGATCAGGACCACTCCTATCATTCCCAGAAGATAGCGGACCAGACGCCTGGATAGTGGACCGTCTGCCAAGAAGCCTCCTCTCCTCTTTAAAATAGCATAGCCAGAAGAGATACCAAGCATCATCCCTGCAGCACAGAATGCATCAACCGGGCTGACTGGATCGATGGGCTCTCCAGTTGCAGCCAGAGCATTGGCCTCCCAGGCAGAGGGCATCTGCCAGGCACCCGTGCCGGCCAGGCCCAGGAGATAAAGGGCGATGATGGCGAAAGAGGCTAGGGCGGCGAGCAGGATCTGGCCTTTCAGATTCATTCTTCCGATCTTCTCCTCCATAACTGGCATTGCCTTGATGGATGAGCCCAGAAGCACTGCACCCACGCCCCAGCCTACAAGCACATCTCCCAGGAAGTGGACCCCCAGATAGGCTCGAGAGAGACCGATTAATAAGCAGGTGCCAGCGGCCAGGAGATAGGCCCAACGCTTGTGGATGAGTTGTGCGGTCAGGCCCCAGATGGAGACGGCATTCTGGGCGTGCCCGGAGGGCATGCCAAAGGAGGGTTCAGTGCTCCAGGCCTGGACATTGGGATCGACCCAGTAAGGCCTGGGGCCGTGCAGAGCGATCTTCAGGGCAGAATTCAGCCCATGGCTCGTGACCAGCATCAGTCCCACCCTGAAGCCCCATTTTGCATCCCAGCACCAGAACAGGAAGGGCATAAAGAGGAGCATGAACTCCAGCGATCCCAATGAGGTGGCCAATCTCATTATCGGGATGGCCCAGTCCTGGCCCTGCAGGAATAGGATTATGGAGAGGTCCGTATCCATCATATTCCAAAAATATCTCTGTCCTATTGCGCCATCTCGTCCGTCTGCATCATGCCGAAGATGTTCTTCTCGCTATCCAGGCAGTAGGCCAGCCAGCCGACACCCATAATTGGCATCTTGGGGACTGCAACCCTTCCCCCTGCCCGAATAACCCGGTCGATATGCTCGTCAAGGTCAGGAACTTCTATTGTGCAGATGAATGAGTTGACCGATTGTCCCTCTGCCGGAGGAGGACCGCGGCGGAAGACGAGACCGCCGTTGATGCCAGGCTCAGCCTCACTGCCGGTCGTAACCTGCCAGTAACGATTCTCATCCTTGATCTTCACTTTTGGGATCAGCCATTCATCGATCTGCCAGCCGAAGACCTCCCGGTAGAAGCTCGCTGCTCTCTCGGGATTCTCTGCCTGTATCTCAAAATGGACTACTCGGTTCATGCGAAATGCATTATTTATGCATTATATTTAGATTAATTGGCTTGCTCCTCTTCCTGAGAGTGATCGTTCTCCGGCACTGGACAAGATGATGCCTCGACCGGCTGCTTCATGATTATGACATTCTGATATGGATACGGGATCTCAATTCCCTCTGCATCAAACCTTTTTTTTACTGCTTCCCTTATGTCGCACCCGGCATCGTATGCCATCCCCCGGCTGGGGGCGTAGAAGGTCAGGCGCAGGTTCATGGCAAAGTCTCCCAGCTCGATGAGGCGGACATTGATGCCCTTCTCCTTCAGAACATGGGGGTGGCTCTCGGCCACCTCTGTGATGATGCTTCGTGCCTTATCGATATCCGATGAGTAGCCTATTCCAAAATTAACCGGCCAAACGGTCTCCGGATTGCCGATGCTCCAGTTCACAATGAAGTCTGAGCCCATCAGCTTGTTCGGCACTATTATTCTCCTCTGGTCCCAGGTGCAGATTATCGTATGGCGCAGAGTTATATCCTCTACATAGCCATACTCGCCTTTGAAGTCGACGTAGTCGCCAATTCGCATCGGCTTGAAGATGGCCAGAAAGATCCCGGATATTATATTGGAGAGGGAGTCTTGGGCGGCAAAGCCAATGGCTAAGGTGGCCACACCAGCGCCGGCCAGCATGGCGATGGCAATTCTGTTCAGTGAGGGGATGAGGAGTATGGTCATCAAGATGCCGACGGTATATATCGCGGCAACGATCAGCCTGCGGGTCATGGCATGGGAGGTCTCGTCAAACTCCTTGCCAAGCCGGCTGGATTCCACAATTTTTGGGATCTGCTTCTCCAGCAGACCATTGACCAGCCGGGCGATTAAAATAGTTAAGATGATAATTATAGATATGGATATGATGGTCGAGATAATGTACCATACGTTCTCTGCCAGAGCGCTTCCAATATAACGTATATATATGTATTTAATTATTGATATAATATCCTCTGCAGGACCTCGTCCGGTTAATTGGGAGGAGAACTCTGGAATATCTGCAAAGGGCAAGGTCATAAACCAGATTTCGACATCTGCAATACATAAAGGTTTGTGTTATTCCATGCACCTACCCGGGCCGCTGACCAAAACCTAAAAAATGGATGGAAATCCTTTCCGGCTGTACACAGCTAATCGCATACAGCCGCTTCTGCCAGCGAGCGCAGCGGCACTACATAGGGCCGACCCATAGCGTTCATGACCATGGCCTCTATGCCGTAGACCTGGCTGATATTAACCTCATTAAGAAGGGCCTTCGGCTCTCCTGCTGCATAGACCTTGCCTTCTTTTAGCATCACCAGCTTATCTGAGAAGCGGGAGGCTAAGTTGAGGTCATGGATGGCCATCACTGCGGAGATCTTCTTCTCCTTGACCAGGCTGCTCACCGTCTCCATCACCTCTAGCTGATGGAGCATATCCAGGTTGGATGTGGGCTCGTCCAGGAGCAGGACTGCCGGTTCCTGGGCCAGAGCACGGGCGATGAGCACCTTCTGTTTCTGGCCGCCGGAGAGCTGGGAGAAGTCACGCATGGCCAGGTCTTCCAGATGCAGCCTCTCCAAGACCTCAGCCACCTTATCCAGGTCTGAGTCCTGTACCCTCCAGCCGATATGAGGCCTTCTGCCCATGAGGACGGTATCAAAGACGGTTGTTGCCAGGGGGGTGGAGCTGGACTGGGGCACATAGCCGATCTGCCTGGCTACCTCCTGCCGGCTCATTCTTTCTATCTCCTGGCCGTTCATGAGGATGCTGCCCTTGGGCTTAAGGATGCGGTCCATGCACTTTATAAGGGTGGTCTTTCCCGAGCCGTTTGGCCCCACCAGGCTCAAGATCTCTGAGCTCTTCACAATGATGTTTACTCCATCGAGTATCTTATGGCTGTTGTAGCCGAATACGAGGTTCTTGATCGTGATTTCCACCAAGGGGCTGCCTCCTTTGAATATCGGATATCTAAGACGATGCGGCGCACATCTCAGATGAAGCGCATCTAGATATTCTTCTGTGATCGATTTTGTTAATATCTATTTCCTAATTCATGCTATCTATTATGGATAAATAGCTGTTGGTGTATGGATGGAATTTCGCAAAAACATCTCATTGTAAATGGATTTCATGATAGATGATTATGGTATCATATATCATTTGTGCGCTGATCTCCGAAAATCAAGATCATGAGCTGCTAGCGTGGCAAAATTGCAGTATCAGAAAATGATATTAATTATGGAAAAATAACATTTATTGTTAACATCTCCTTGGTGGAAAATCAGGATGCCCACTTCTCAAGTTTTTAAAAAAATTAAGTTATAAATAATTAGACATCTGTCAATGATAGGGTGTGACTATTCCATAGACAGTGGTGCCTGGTGGCACATTTATGATCTTCTGCACTCCTTTCTCGAAGTAAATATCCTTCGGGTAGTTGTGCTCTCCATCGAAGATCCTGATGTTGTGGATCATTCCGCCCACCACCTTGAACTTGAAGACACCATCCAGAAGATCGCCACCGGTTCCCTCTTTGCCAATGAGAACTCCGTCCACATAGACATCATAGCTCTTCAAGGTGGTCTGGATGGTCACCGGCGTGTCTCCCGCGACAATTGCAGGCACGGCAGGCTTTGCAGCCACAGCAGCCGGGTATTGAGTGGTGCTGCTGGCAGAGGTGGTCTGCTGGGCCGTTCCGCTGTATGTCTGCATGACGCTGGTTGTGGCTCCGGGGAGCATCTGCACCGCCTGCGTAGGCTGTACGGTTTGCATGGCCTGCACTCCAGAGGCTGCAGGGTTGTTGGTGGATGGTGGCATATCAGCTGCCACTGCCGTCTGCTGGGCTGGAGGGGCCTGGCTGATCACATCGATGATGATGGCGTTGCTGGGCTGATTATTGAGCACAAAGAGGAGAATGTGCCTGCCCACCTCATCAGCCTTGAAGTTCAGGCTGTTGTATCCGGGGTAGAGGTCCAGACGCTTGCTGGTGATGTTGAGGGAGTTGCTCTGAAGGATCCAATAGTAGTCCGCCTGGCCGCCCACGGGGGCAAAGGCGATGAACTGAATGCCGGATCCCGCAGGAACAATGGCGTACTGGGACCAGTCAGCTCCTTTCTGAATCCAGAGCTCATTTCCTCTGCTGGCGGCCACTGTAGATTGGTACTGGGTATATGCGATCCCCTTACCGCTGCCGAAATATATCCGGGAAGGAACATTTTGAGTCACATCGATCTTTACCGGAGCGAAGGTCTTGACCACTGGGACAGAGCTCTCCATATAGAACTCGGAAAAGAAGGTGGTGGCGGTGCTGACATCCTGGAACTCCGGGCCAAACCAGAAACCTTCCCCACCTTCGGTGCCGAACCCGAACAGGCTCTTGACGAATTCTTCATCGAAGTCAGTCTCGGAGACCTCCATGGACTGCGATATGGATACATCATATCCATTTGCCACTCCCAACCCTATGAACAGGGCCAAGAGACATAAGCATAGGCAATTGAATCTCAACTATTGCACCTCAATGAATACTGACTGGACTTGTGTCTATTTAGCCTTAAGTCTTGTATCAGGCTCATCTGAATCTCATGGAAGAGAACAAGAGTTATTTTATCCTGTTATGAAACACCCTCTTTGCCTTTCCTTCCTGGCGGGGCAAGCCTCCCAGGGGGAAGACGTCTCCTTTGGGGGAGAATCCCAGCGCCTCTTTGAGAGCCTTTTCCACCATATAGCCGGTCACTCCCGGTTCGGCTTCGACATTGACCCGGACGCTATTGACTCCGTCCTCCTCCTCCACTATGATCTGGTAGTTGTTGCCAATGCCCGGTATTCCCAGGAGGGTTTGCTCAATCTGCTTGGGGAAGAAGTTCACCCCTTTCACAATCAGCATGTCATCCCTTCGCCCGGTTATCGGTGCTAGACGGATGTGAGTTCTGCCGCATTTGCATCTGTCCCGGGATATGACATGGGTGAGGTCAGCTGTCCGGAAACGGATCATGGGCAGCGCCTCGCGGGTGAGCGAGGTGAAGACCAGCTCTCCCTCTTCTCCGTCATCCACTGGCTCTCCTGTCTTTGGATCGATGATCTCCAGGATATACTGATCCTCCCAGATGTGGATCCCGTCGTGCGCCGGGCAGTCCATGCCTAATGTGCCAACGCCTCCGGACTCAGTCATGCCGTATATGTCGAAGACGTCGATGTCCAGGCCCGAGGAGATCTTCTTTTTCATGGAGTCAGAGAAAACCTCAGCTCCGAAGATGCCTATCTCCAGGTCCGGCAGGCTCTCTTTCTCTTCGGCCAGCACCTCCATCAACCGGATGCCATAGCTCACCACTCCGGTGAAAACCCTGGTCTTCAGATCTCGAGCCAGGCGGATCTGCCGGGCGGTGTTTCCCGGACCGGCGGGGATCACGAACAGTCCTGCTGCCCGAGCGCCATGATACATGCCAAAGCCACCATTGAAAAGGCCGAAGAGGGGTGTGATCTGGGTGGGGTCCCCAGGCTTCGCCCCGGCCATACGGTAGCAGCGGGCCATGCATTCCGCCCATTGATCAAGGTCTGAGCGGGTGTAGGGCATGACTACCGGGGTGCCGGTGGAGCCGCTGGACATATGCATCTCCACGATCTGATCGCGGGGAACGCAGGCCATATTCAGGGGGTAGCTCTCCCTGAGGATGTCCTTGCCGGTGAAGGGCAGTCGGACCACGTCCTCTGCCGTCCTGATATCCTCAGGCCGGACGCCTTTCTCGTCGAATAGACGCCGGTAGATCGGATTGGATTCATAGACGTGACCGACGATGGCCCTCAGCCGCTCGGACTGAATCTGGGTGATTCTCTCTCGGGAGGCCGTCTCCATCGGTTCATTGTGAAATTTGCTCAATTCTGTCATGCTTTGCTCCTGCCAAGTGAAAATGCTCTCAAATTGAGATCTCGGAACTTCTCCCGGACGCACAGGCCGATGGCCTCCTCCCAGGATTCCAGGGGGAGGTCCAGCCCACGGGATATCGTCCCCAATAGTATGATGTTCGCTGCCCTGCTGTCGCCCAGCTCTCCTGCCAGCTTCGGGGCGTCGATATAGACCAGCCGGGGAAAAGCCCTGGCCAGCAGTTCCTCCGCATTCTCTGGGTAGCGGGCAAGACCGGAGGAGACTGTCACCGGCACAATGGCCTGGCTGCTGACTGCGGCCAGGCCGTCCGGCCGGAGAAATTCCCAGTACCGCAGGGCTTCCACCTTCTCCAGCGCCCCCAGGATATGAGCGCCCTTTTTGGAGACCAGGGGGCTCTTGACCTCTTCTCCATAACGAATCTGGGCCATCACCGAGCCTCCTCGCTGGGCCATGCCGTGCACCTCATTGGTCTTGACCTGGTAGCCCTGAATCATCGCTGCCTGGGCTAATATCTCGCTGGCCAGCAGTATCCCTTGACCGCCCACGCCGACGAGGACGATGCTCTTTGTGCCGTTCGAGTCCGGGTTGTCTGCGCTCTCCGTTCTCTCCCTGCTTTCTTTGTTCATCATTCCCTCTGTCCTCTCCGCCACCCTCTCGATCATACTCCCTCCCGGCTGACAATCGCCCCGGCAGGGCAGATCTGTTCGCACAGGCCACAGCCCGCACAGAGGGTCTGATTGATCTTCATCACCCCATCCACTCCCTCTATCGCCGGGCAGCCCAAAGAGAGGCACAGCTCGCAAGCCCGGCACTCCTCCGCCAGGATGGTTCTCATCGCCCCCACCCGTCTCCTCTCCCGCAGGGGGCAGGGAGCGCGGGATACAATAAGAGAGGGCTCAAGAGCCGCCAGCTCCTCTTTGATCGCCTCTCTGGCGTTATCCAGCTGGTAGGGATCTATCGACCTGACCCGATTGATCCCGCAGGCCCGGCCGATATCCTCGATGGAGACGGCGACTGTGGGCTCGCCGCCAATGGTCCTGCCGGTGCCCGGATGGTCCTGGTGGCCGGTCATGGCAGTGGTGCGGTTGTCCAGCACAATTATTGTGGAGTGGCCCTTATTGTAGACAATATCCAAGAGCCCCGTGATCCCGGAATGAAAGAAGGTGGAGTCTCCAACCACGCCCACCACCTTTCTCTTCTCCCCTGCTTTCTCCATGCCGTGAGCCATGGAGACTCCCGCTCCCATGCAGAGGATGCTGTCCATCCGGTCCAGGGGCGGAAAAGCGCCCAGGCTGTAGCATCCGATGTCCCCGGTGACCACCACATCCTCCCTGGAGAGGGCATAAAAGACCCCTCGGTGAGGGCAACCGGGGCAGAGCACCGGCGGGCGGGGAGGAAGAAGCTCTCGGAAAGGATCTTCTTCCTTTCGGGTGGCCTCTCCTCCATCCATCAGCCTTCTGGACTGGAGCAGTCGGTCCACGGACAGCTCCATGATCCCCGGCACGAAATCTCTCCCCTGGCAGGATATCCCCAGGGCTTTTACGTGCTCTTCTATGAATGGATCCAATTCCTCAACCACCAGCAGCCGGTCCACACCTTGGGCAAACTCCCGGATCAATGCGTCTGGGAAGGGATAAGAGAATCCCAGCTTCAGAACCGAGGCCTCCGGCCAGACCTCGCGGGCATACTGGTAGGCGATGGAGGAGGTGATGATTCCCAGGCCTTTTGACCGCCACTCAATGCGGTTTGCTGGCGACTTTTCAGAGAGCGCCTGCAGCCCTTTCAGCCTCTCTTCCACTCTCTGGCGCATGGGCCGGCCCCAGACCGGTATGGGAACGAACCGGGGCGGGTTCTTGACAAAGCCGATCTCCTTCTTCGCCTGCTCCCGTTCTCCCAGCTCGACCAGGCTGCGAGAGTGGCTGACCCTGGTGGTGGTGCGCAGGATGGCCGGGGTCTTGAACTCCTCCGAGACGGAGAGGGCGAGCATGAGCAGATCCTTGGCCTCCTGGCTGTCCGCCGGCTCAAAAAGGGGGACCCGGGCAAAGCGGGCATAGTTTCTGGTGTCCTGCTCATTTTGGGAGGAGTGCATCCCCGGGTCGTCTGCCACGCAGGCCACAAACCCGCCCTCCACGCTGATGTAGCTCAATGTCATGAGGGGGTCAGCAGCCACATTCAGTCCCACATGCTTCATGGTCACAATGGAGCGCGCCCCGGCCAGGGATGCTCCGGCTGCGACCTCAAAGGCCACCTTCTCATTGGGCGACCACTCGCAGTAAACCTCCGGACTGTACCGGGCCAGGTTCTCCAGGATCTCGGTGGAGGGAGTCCCGGGGTAGCCCGTGCCGATGGTTACACCGGCCTCGTAGGCCCCACGGGCTATGGCCTCATTGCCGGAGAGCAATCTTCTCAAATCCTTTTCACCTTCGCCTGAAATTACTCGTTATGGGATTTTTCGCTGGTTTATATTGATCTTTTATGCACATTCTTATACATCAGAGTATGATCTGTCCCTATGGATGAGGGGATATAATTCTTGTGGTTTGCGGGTTTGGAAGTCACAACGTCTAACCCCCTCTATCCCGGAGACAAAATGAATAGAATTCAGGATACGGAGCCACTGTGAATCTACAGCAGTATGTGCGCTACCAGAAGATTGAATAGCAGGAAGTTGAAATATATAGATTCTACACAAGGATGGAGACAATAGCATGAGTGCCAGCGAAACCATAGAATGTGTATACGAAGGCGGTGTCTTCAAGCCGATGGAAGATGTAAAGCTAGAGGAAGGCACAAAACTAAAGATCAAAATTGAAAAGGTAGATCTCTCGAAATACTACGGCATGTTTGGCAAGGCTTCTGCAGAGAGGCTCGAAGAGCTTGAGGGCGAGGTCTATCTGTGATATTCATCGATACCAATATATTTTATAATGCTTTCTTTGATACAAAATTTTCGAACTCCGCCAGGAGATTTATAGATCAAAATCATAAACTCGTCACATCATCCACGGTCATACATGAGCTGATTTTTGTATCGGTTAGAAATCTGTGCGAAGAGCGTTACGGAACGAAAAATCATGCCTCATTCAAGAGGTTCCTCATTGATAACGGCTACGCGCCATTTGAGAAAGAGATAGAAGCTATATTCCGCTTCATCGATGCAAGATGCATTTCCTTGGTGCCAATCAATGATGATATGAACCACTGGCGGGAGACCATGATACAATACAGGCTTCTGCCATATGACGCACTAATAGCTTCGACCTGCTATCGCAACGGAATCAAAAAGATCGCAAGCTTTGACCGGGATTTTCGAAGAGTTGACTTTTTGGAAGTAGTGGAACTCTAGGCGAAACCCCATCCGTCCTTCATCCAATTCTTTCCATCCACGCTGCTGGAGCTTAATGCGCATGTATCCACTCGTTGGAGCGATGAATGTGCTAAAATGGCCAACTTGTCCATTTTCTGCTCACGATCTCTCTTAAATAAAAAGACTTATTAAATCGCACGTATACCGTTCATGGCAAACTGATAAATCGTCTGCAGAAAGCAACAATAATCGGTCATGTGATTTGTGGATGTGGGAGCTATAGATACATGGAAATGTGCATAATTAGATGGCCTGAATTAGGCAGGTGGAAGTAATTGGGCTCCAATTGCAGTATTGAGGATAAGGCTCGAACACATCCGCCTGCCGACGATAGGGTCGACCTTTTCGACCGCTGGTTATCTATTAAAAAGGCAAATTTGGGCAAGCATGTGCTTATTATCTGTAAAGAGAATAACTGCTCGTGCGATAATATTTTCGATGAGCTCCAGAACGTTTTACTCAGTCACTATGTAGCACCAGAAATTACCGCAAAGAGACTTGCAGAATTAGGCGCTCCAAGAACTGCAGAATTGTTGAGGGAGCATTTGCCAACAACAAAGACGGCTCGTTCCGGTGACCTTGGGGAAATCCTTGCCATAGAGTTTACTGAGCGTAGGCTTGGATTTAGCGTCCCAATTCGAAGGCTTCGCTTTAAGGATGGACGCAATATGGCTCTTCGAGGCGATGATCTTATTGCCATCGATCGAGATCTTAAAGGTAGCTTAAAGTTCCTTAAGGGCGAATCAAAGAGTTACGCAAGACTGACTCCAACTGTAATCAAAGAAGCCGCAGATGCACTTGACCGATATCGTGGTCGTCCAAACAGACATTCGGTGCTCTTTGTGGCAGAACGTTTGCGAGACAAGGGAGATCATGACCTTGCCAAGGATTTGGATTATGCTGTGCTGCAGAGCTTCCGTGGTTGTCCTTTCGAGCATTTGCTCTTTACAGTGTCTGGCACCGATCCTAATACCCATCTATCCAATCATCTTAGGGAATGCAGGAATCGCACTCGCAGGTATGCAGTCGGAATTTATATCGTTAACCATGGCGATGTTATTGAGCGCTTGTTTTCGGAGCAGTAAATGACCGAATCTGCGATAGAACTTCAGAATATCCTCGAAAAGGCTATATCCCCTGGATTTCGGGATCGTTTGCTGGATAAGGGATTAGCTCGTGGTCTAATCTGGCGCAATGGGGAACTCCCTACCGGAGCACCATCATTTGGAGACAGTCTTACTGATGATCTTCTCGATTATGCCTACACGGTGCTTGCAATGGCACTGCGTCTGCGCTCGGTCAACGGGGATGAGATTTTATTGCAGCGGGCTTTCCTCGTTGCTGGCGAGGCAATCGAAGCAGCCGTGCGCAATGGAGATCCGTTTCGCATAGACCGCGGATTTAATCTGGTGAGTTCAGCCATCTCCTTTCACCTTGCGAGATATGCAGCACGTGCTTATTCCATGTTGCCTATTGGTGCTAACGACGGGAACCTAGCACCAACTGAGAAAGCCCTTGTCCAGCTTCTGAGGAAATCTCTTGATGAAATGCATGAATTTGTTGCGGCTTGGCTGCTTGATAAAGAGCAATGGGATGAGAGAATTGCAGAGCGCCTTCTTAATGATGCAGATTTCGATGAGACTGACGCGATAAGCGCGGTTATTACCAGATCTTTCATGCGCGGACTCGCACTATTTGACCATGCTATAACAACCGGTGAGGAGGTCTCTGCTATGGAAGCAAAGCGTCTGCTACTTTTTACGGCCGAGGCCGCTAAAGATATGCATGCTGTGAGCCATTGGTGGACTTCTACGATGGCATTCCACCTAATAGACGATCTCTGGCAAATGAGCCTCCACCGCCAAATTCCAAAGATACTCTCAGACGATGATGACATTGAAAAGTGGACTACCTTGCGTCAGGCCTATATTCAGCGACTGCGAGCAGCAAAGAAATCCGCAATCGAACTTTGGCCATCACAGATCGAGGCAGCTCAGCGCGCCATAGATCAATCTGATGATCTCGTAGTAGCGCTACCTACAAGTGCTGGAAAAACCCGAATTGCAGAGCTTTGCATCCTTCGAACATTAGCATCAGATCTCCGTATCATCTACGTCACTCCGCTTAGAGCCTTGTCAGCACAAGTTGAACAGGATCTTGCTGATACATTTCTTCCTCTTGGGATATCCGTATCCTCTTTATATGGATCTGCTGGGATCGAGAGTTCTGACGCTGATACACTTAGGGAAGTTAAGATTGTTGTTTCCACTCCGGAGAAGTTGGACTTTGCCCTCCGCGTTGATCCAACAATTATTGATAATGTTGGCCTCATTGTACTAGATGAAGGTCATATGCTCGGACCAAGCGAGAGAGAAGTTAGATACGAAGCACTCGTGCAACGGTTGCTTCGTCGATCCGATGCTGGTTCTCGACGTATTGTCTGCCTATCCGCATTATTTCCGCCACCCGAAGAAATGAGCGATTTGGTCTCGTGGCTTCGACGAGATGAGCCTGGAACTGCAGTGTATTCCACTTGGCGTCCTACTCGTCAAAGATTTGGTGTCATAAGATGGGTAAGGGATGCAGCGCGCCTTGACATTAAGGTTGAGACAGAGGGCCCCTTTGTGAAGCGATTTGTGGAAACTAAGGTGCCACCCGCGGGATCTCGGCGTTTTAATAGCTTTCCACATGATAAGGACGAATTGACTCTGGCAGCAGCATGGCAATTCGTTGACCAAGGAAAGGACGTCCTCATCTATTGCACAATGAGGAGGTCTGTAGAAAAACTAGGAAGGGTTATCCTTAAGTGTATCAGGCAGGGAATGTTAAAGCCGCTTCGCCTGATGAACCAGGATATTCAGGACGTGATGGCTGCAGGAGCTGAATGGTTGGGCCCCGATCATCCAGCGGTCCAGTGCCTAAAATACGGCATAGCCCTGCACCATGGCCATTTACCTCGTCAATTCTTGAATGAACTAGAAAAGCTTCTACGCAAGGGCGATATTCGTCTTACGATTGCTTCTCCGACGCTTGCACAAGGTCTTAATCTCTCGGCCAGCGTGCTTCTGGTCCCTTCAATATGGCGAAACAGGGATATTATTCCTGCTACAGAATTTGCAAATGTTATCGGTCGTGCTGGCCGCGCTTTTGTCGATGTTGATGGTATTGTATTGCATGTTATATGGGAGGACGATGGAAAAAGCGAAGCCAGAAGACTATATCATTGGCATGATCTCGTCTCCAAAGCAAAAGCGCCAGAAATTTCGAGCGGCCTTTTGCTGCTAGCTAACAAGATTTTCCAGAAAATCTCAGATATTGTCGGGGCGCCATTGGAGGAAGTCATTGAATATCTCACTGGGCATGGAGATGTTTGGGATTTTACTGATTCTCAATTAGAGCAAGTAGAAATGAAGCTTGAAGATTGGGAACATGATATAGCTTCCCTTGATGCGGCTATTTTGGCGCTATTGGACACAGGGATTGAAGAAGAATGTCTTGACAACGAACTTGATAATGTGTTAGAAGGGTCGCTCTTCTCTAGAAAGCTGGCATACTATGAACATAACATGCAAATGCTAGTGCGACGGTTCGTTAAAGCGCGAGCCCATTGTATCTGGAGGCAAACAAGTACATCTCAACGAAGGGGATATCATGTGGCTGGCGTCGGGCTACGAGCCGGTCGGTTCTTGGATGCTAACATTGCAAACCTAGTCGATCTCCTTCTTCGAGCAGAGGCAGCAGTGGTAGCGGGAGATTCGGCTGGTGCCACCGACTCCATTGTTGAATTTGCCAGACTTGTGTTTCAGACTGAGCCTTTTCGCCCCTCTGGGACTATGCCCGACTATTGGGAGAATGCACTACGAGAATGGATTGAAGGCAAATCAGCATCAAAAATTGTTGGCCTTGATTCTAGTAAAGGTGTTGACCTATTGCAGGAGGCCATATCTTACCGACTCCCTTGGGCGATGGAGGCTGTTAGAGTGCACGCAATAGCTGTCAGACAAGACGGTGCAGAGCAGATCAAAGGCCATGCAGCTATGGCAGCAGAGGTAGGAAACGCCAATCTCTCTGTCATAAAATTACTGCGTGCTGGACTGAATTCACGCGAAGCTGCAATCACGGCTGTTACCAAAACAGAAGCGGCTTTTATTGACTACAGAGAAATGCTCGAATGGTTGAGATCGGATCAGGTAGAGTCGATGTCCAAAATGGAGAACTGGCCGACAAAACAGAGCCGTCCTGCATGGCTACAGTTCTTCAGCACCAAGAAAGGAAACCGTCTTAAGTTGACATGCCAAACTCAAGTCGTGCAGGTAGAGTGGTTTATCGACGCACCACCAATCAACACGCATGTCATCGTTGAGCCAGACGCCAGGCTCGTTCTAACAACAGACTATGTAAGACTTGGTGTTCTTATCACTGAGCTTAGTATACAAAGCCATGATATCGTTAATGCATGGGTAGCGGACTGCCCGAATACAGTCGTCGTTGAGTATTTTGGCCCGTCGTAAAGATGATATAATCCAACATTATCAGGCAGATGGTCATGCCTGGCCAGAGCGTGCAATGCAGATCCTAGGATGCCGGCATCTCTAGCAACATATGAAAGTGCTTCTGGGCCTGCTCGCTGCCCCAGGCGAAGGCGAATCGCACAAATCTGCAGATCCATTGCATCGGTCTTGTAGAAGCAGCGCAGATAGTGAAGAGCCAGTAGGTTATCGCCTTCCTGGCTGAATATGACGCCCAGGTTCTTGAGTGCCAACGTGTTTCCGGGGTCGAACGGTCTAGGGCTTATGTAGAGTCCTCGTGGCCCGCATGGAGGTCGCCCTTCTTCTAGCAGCGATCCTCAGGGCCACGCAGGCCCGATAGCGCTGCCGCTCCATCTGCGGGCAGCAGCGCAGAAGCACCATGCTCCGCGCAGCCTCTCTCCGCCGGACTTCCCCTCAGTTTATCCTCGCTATTGCCGCCACCTCGTCTCCCGGCTTGACATTCATGATCCGAACACCTTGGGTCGACCGGCCCTGCACCCGGATGTCGCTCACCGGTATCCTGATTATCACCCCGTCCCTTGTGGTGACCAGAAGCTCATCATCCTCGGAGACAGTGGTGGTGCAGCAGACATACCCCTTGCGGGCATCGATGTTCTTGACTCCCTTGCCCCCCCGCCTCTGCTGGGGATACTCCTCGAGCTCAGTCCTCTTGCCATAGCCCTGATTGGTGACGGTGAGCAGCGTTGAGCCTGAGCCGGGCTCAATCACATCCATGCTGATCAGCTCGTCGCCCATGTTCAGGCTGATCGCTTTGACCCCCATGGTCCCCCGGTTGGAGGCACGCACATCCCCCTCTTTGAAGCGGATGGCCTTTCCGAATTTGGTGGCCACCAAGAGCTCCTTTTCTCCATTGGTGAGCTTGGCCGAGACCAGGCTATCCCCCTTCAGGTTCACCGCCTTTATCCCTCCCTTGCGGGGATTGGAGAAGGCCTGCAGAGGCATCTTCACAATATTGCCGCTCCTGGTTACCAGCACGATGTATCCCGCCTGGAAGCTTTTCACCGGGATGGCTCCGGCGATCCTCTCATCCGGCTCCAGCTGGAGCAGGTTCACTATGGACTTGCCCCGGGCTGCCCTTCCCAGAGCGGGAACCTCATAAACCTTTAGCCAGTGGGCTTTGCCCTTGTCGGTGAAGAAGAGCAGATAGTCCTTGGTGGAGGCGGTGGAGACATCGGTCACAAACTCCTCTGTCTTGGTCTCGGCTCCTATAACCCCCCGCCCGCCCCTTCTTTGCATGCGGTACGTATTGACGGGCTGGCGCTTGATGTACCCGGAGCTGGTGATGGTCACCGCCACCTCCTCCTCCTGAATGAGGTCCTCATTAGTGACCTCACCATCGGCCTCGATGATCTGGGTGCGCCGCTCGTCGCCGTACTTGCTGATCAGCTCCGTCAGTTCGTCCTTGATGATGCTCAGGATCTCCAGATTGCTGGAGAGGATCTGTCTCAGGTGGGCGATGAGCTTCTCCAGCTCTGCTGCCTCGGAGACTATCTTCTCCTGCTCCAGGCCCGTAAGCCTCTGCAGCCTCATGTCTAAAATGGCCTTCGCCTGCTCCTCGGAGAGGAGAAATGCCTCTATCAGACCATCCCTGGCCTCCGCTGGTGTGGGGGCGGCCTTGATGATCCTTATCACCTCATCGATGTTCTTCAGGGCGATGAGCAGGCCCGCCAGGATATGGGCCCTCTTCTCCGCTGCATCCAGCTCGAAGCGGGTGCGCCTCTCAACCACTATGGAGCGGTAGTAGATGTACTGCTCCAGGGTCTCCTTTAAAGAGAGGATCCTGGGCATCCCGTCCACCAGGACCATGTTGTTGATCCCGTAGCTGGTCTGCAAAGCGGTGTGTTTATGCAGCTGGTTTAAGACCACATTGGCGTTGAATCCGGTCTTGATATCCACTACCATGCGGATGCCTTCTTTGTCTGACTCATCCCGCAGATCGGATATGCCCTCCAGGCGTCCCCCTTTGACCATCTCCGCCATATCCTCGATCAGCTTGGCCTTGTTCACCTGGTAGGGAAGCTCGGAAAAGATGATCCTGGTGCTCTTTGCTCCCTCCTCGATCTCCGACTTGGCCTGCATGATTATGCTTCCCTTGCCGGTCAGATAAGCGGACTCGATTCCCGCCCGGCCCACGATATATCCACCAGTGGGAAAATCCGGGCCCGGCAAATAATGCATCAGCTCGCCTACTGTTGCCTGGGGATTGTCTATCAGATGGATGATCGCCCCTGCCAGCTCATTCAGATTATGGGGTGGGATGTTGGTCGCCATGCCCACGGCGATTCCAGTCGAGCCGTTTAAGAGCAGGTTGGGAAGCTTTCCCGGAAGGACTGTTGGCTCCTTGAGCGAGCCGTCATAGTTGGGCACAAAGTCCACGGTATTCTTCTCGATGTCTGCCAGCATCTCCTCGGCGATTTTAGAGAGCCGGACCTCGGTGTAACGCATGGCGGCAGCCGGATCTCCGTCGATGGAGCCGAAGTTGCCCTGGCCATCGATCAGAGGATAACGCATGGAGAAGGTCTGGGCCATTCTGACCATGGTCTCATATATGGCCGCATCACCGTGAGGATGGTACTTGCCCATCACATCGCCCACCACGCGGGCGGACTTCTTGTAGGGCTGATCGTGGGTCATGCCCTGCTCATACATGGCATAGAGAATGCGGCGGTGAACGGGCTTCAATCCGTCTCGGACATCGGGCAGAGCCCTCCCTACGATCACGCTCATGGCATAATCGATGTAAGAGGACTTCATCTCCTCGGTGATGTTAACCTGTACTTCTGTCACGATCCACCTCAGATATCAAGATTCTTCACATACTTGGCATGCTTCTCTATGAACTCCCGGCGCGGCTCCACCTGGTCGCCCATGAGGATAGTGAAGATCCTGTCCGCCTCCACTGCATCCTCCAGGGTGACCCGAAGCATGATCCTCCCCTCTGGATCCATGGTAGTCTCCCAGAGCTGCTCGGGGTTCATCTCACCCAGGCCCTTGTACCTCTGAATGACCGGTTTGTTCATGCCTGCTACCAGCTCGTTAAGCTGCTCATCGCTATAGGCGTAATTGGCCTGCTTTCCCTTCTTGACCTGATAGAGGGGGGGCTGGGCGATGAACACATAGCCGGCATCGATCAGGGGCCTCATATAGCGGTAGAAGAAGGTGAGCAGAAGGGTGCGGATGTGCGAGCCATCCACATCTGCATCGGTCATTATCACCACCTTATGATACCTCGCTTTACTGATATCGAAGTCATCTCCCACGCCCGTGCCGAAGGCCACGATCATATTGCGAATCTCGGCGTTCTTCAGGATCTTGTCCAGCCTCGCCCTCTCCACATTGAGGATCTTGCCCCGCAGGGGCAGTATGGCCTGAAAATGCCTGTTCCTTCCCTGTTTCGCACTCCCCCCAGCACTCTCGCCCTCGACGATATAGATCTCGCATTTCGCAGGATCATTGTCAGAGCAGTCGGCCAGCTTTCCGGGCAGTCCGCCGGAGCTAAGGGCGTTCTTGCGCCGGGTCAGCTCCTTGGCCTTCCGGGCCGCTTCCCGGGCGCGCATGGCTTCTGCAGCCTTCTCCACAATGGTCGTCGCAACAAGAGGGTTCTCCTCGAAGTACTCCCCCAGGCCCTCTGCTACCATCGACTCCACAATTCCCCGGATGGAGCTGTTTCCCAATCGGGTCTTGGTCTGGCCCTCGAACTGGGGGTCAGGCAGCTTTACGCTTATGACTGCCACCAGCCCCTCTCTCAGGTCCTCGCCCCCCAGCTTCATCTCGTTCTTGAATAGCTTGTTATTCCGGGCATAATCATTGACTGTGCGGGTTAAGGCGGCGCGGAAGCCCATGAGGTGAGTTCCTCCCTCGCGGGTGTTGATGTTATTGGCATAGGAGAATATGTTCTCTGCATAGGAGTTGTTGTACTGCAGGGCCACCTCCACCTGGGTCCCATTCTTGCTGCGCGAGAAGTAGACCGGCTGCTCGTGCAACACCTCCTTATTCTTATTGAGGTACTCCACGAAGGAGATGATGCCTCCCGCGTACTGGAAGATGTTCTCTTTATCAGATCTATCGTCTTTTATGGTTATCTTAAGGCCGCGATTCAGAAAGGCCAGCTCCCTCAAACGGGAGGAGAGGGTGTCGAAGGAAAACTCGGTCTCCTCGAATATGCTGGTATCAGGCTTGAAGGTGATGGTGGTTCCGGTATGATCCGAGCTGCCCCGTTCCTCCAGATCCGAGACCACCTTGCCCTTTTCGAAGCGCTGCCAGTAGATCCTTCCGTTCCTGCGGACCTGCACCTCCATCCACTCGGAGAGGGCATTAACCACGGAGACGCCCACCCCATGCAGTCCGCCGGAGACGCCATAAGACTCGTGGTCGAACTTGCCGCCGGCATGCAACACCGTTAAGACGATCTCCAGAGCCGGCCGGTTAAACTGGGGATGGTTATCAACCGGGATGCCCCGGCCGTCATCCCGAATGGAGACGCTCCCTCCGGGATTGATTGTCACATCGATCTCGCTGCAGAATCCTCCCAGGGCCTCGTCCACGCTGTTGTCCACTACCTCGTAGACCAGATGGTGTAGCCCCAGGGAGTCTGTGCTGCCTATGTACATCGAGGGCCGGCGCCTGACCGCCTCAAGGCCCTCGAGAACCTGGATATGGCTTGCATCATAGCCTGTAGCTTCGCTCAAAATCAACTAAGCCTCCTTAATAATTAGGACTGTATCACACTCATTTGAGCAGATATAAGCTTTTCCCTGAAAAAATTCGCAAATTGGGAAAATACATTGATACAAAATGATGCCTTCGCAGGGGGAGTCTCATCTCATCTCAGAACTGAGAAGGAGCTATTTGACAAGCGCATACGAAAGAATGAGCTGATCGTAAAAAACTTGAAAACGAGAAGCCAAGGTCCGGATTCGAACCGGAGTGGTAATGCTCTGCAGGCATTTGCGTAGCCGCTCCGCCACCTTGGCATTAGGAAGGTCTCTCTCAAGAGTGCTGCTGATACCACCACCTTTATCGATGTGGGCTCACTCTGAGCAGAGATCCTGCTGCAACCTCTCCCCTTATAAAGATTGCCTTCGAAGGCCGATCCTCACACCTGGATACTATTCTTTCACACCGGGCACTTCTTCCATCGATTATGATCTCACGGCAAGTCTCGGAATGGGAGACTTCTTCGTCGCGCATCTCTTATACCCTCTAGGTGCGGTCAAGTGCCGGGTTGTGGGTGATGGTGCAGATCTTGCATACTATTTTTCGATGATCTTCCATGTCCAGGGTGGATACAGTTGATTTTGAGACGATATTCCGAATGAAGCGAGCAGGTTGTGTCGAGCTTGCCTTTGGCGTGGAGAGTGGAAGCCAGGCCATCTTAGACCTATTGAGGAATGGAATTACTCCGGAGCAGATAATCAGGACTTTTAAACAGGCGGATGAAATTGGATTAGTCTCAGATATGCTTCTGATTGTGGGAATTCCTGGAGAGAACCAGGAGGATATAGATATGACCAAGAGATTGATTGCGGAGTCCAAGCCCGAAATGGGTGAATATCGCTTATTCCACTCCCATTCCCGGAACAGAGATTTATAGAGGGTGTGTTTGAGGCGGGGCTTAGGGAGAGGATGAAAGAGTAAATGGACTTTTATTACATCGGGAGTGCAGAGGGTCACGAATACCCCAACCTTCCGGTTGGGGATGAAGTGAACCCTCGTCCGTTTTTTGCGTTAACTCATATCGATCAACCGTTGCTTCTTTTAAAATGAAATC